>Ga0315271_10002515_pt1 | contig 11510 bp, 10 predicted proteins | sample C3_top_MG_FD_204664 | JGI IMG/M metagenome (GOLD analysis project Ga0315271, IMG submission 204664) | Sediment microbial communities from Yellowstone Lake, YNP, Wyoming, USA - C3_top | ecosystem: Environmental > Aquatic > Freshwater > Lake > Sediment | place: USA: Wyoming | collected 2017-08-01
GGATGCTTCAGGGCTTGCAGGGCATGTCCAGTTGCGTCCATCCTGAATCGCGCATCCCGTCAGCTTGGCTGATGGCTCTTGTGATCCCAGAACCCAGAACAACACCTCGCCACGTGCCTTCAAGGTTCTGTACCGGAGCCGGGGGCCGACGGTGAGTTTTCCGCTGCACTGATTGCCATCCCACCGGGATAAGAGCCGACCCAGTTCTTGGTCAATTGGTGTCTTGCAAGGGTGCGGGCCGCCATTTCGCCAGATGGTTTTCGAGGATCGTCATGATGTATTCAGCCGCCAGGGCCACCACCATGATGATGACGATGGCGCCATACATGCCGGCGGCGTCAAACGAGCCTTTGGCGATGTTGATCAGCAGGCCAATGCCGTGGCGGGCACCTACAAATTCGCCGACGATGGCACCCACGATGGCAAAGCCGAAGCTCACATGTAGAGAAGCAAAAATCCAGCTCATGGCCGACGGGATAACGACCGAACGGGTCAGTTGCCAGTCTTTGGCGCCCAGAATCTGAGCGTTGGCCAGCAGGTTACGGTCAGCTTCCCGAACACCCTGAAATGCGTTGGAGAACACCACAAAGAACACCATCACAAAGGACAGCGCTACTTTGGAGGTCAGACCCAGACCAAAAATCATGATGAAAATCGGTGCCAACACCACGCGGGGTACCGAGTTGATGACCTTGATGTAGATGGAAAAAACGTCAGACAACATGCGATTGCGACCCAGCGCAATCCCCGCCACAATGCCTGCTACCGAGCCAGTAAAAAAGCCGAGCAGCGACTCCTCCATGGTTACCCAAAGGTGAAACCAAAGCGGACCTTCCGACGTGCCTTCAGTGGTCCATTCCCACAACCGGGCGGTGATGGTGCTGGGCTTGGAGAAGAAAAATTCGTCAATCAGTTTGGTCCGGCTGAGTAGTTCCCAACCACCCAGAAACACAATCAGAATGAAATAGCGCCAAAAATAAACGGCAAACTTGCGTTTGCGTTCGGCTAATGCGGCAGCGGCCTCGATTTCGGCATCCGAGGTGCCCGGTTGAAAGACGATGGTCTTGGCAAGTGTGGTGTCGGTCATGGTGGTTTCCTTCAGGCTACGCGCGCTTCATCGCGCGCGGCACCGCGTTGTACTTCGTCGCGCAGGTCTTCCCAGATGGTGTGTGCAATGTCGATGAACGACTTTTCATAGCGAATCTCGCTCACGATGCGTGGACGTGGCAGGTCAACGCTGTAAACCGACTTGACTGTGGCCGGTCCAGCAGTCAGCACATACACCTTGTCGGCCAGCGCAATGGCCTCTTCGAGGTCGTGGGTGACAAACACCACCGATGCGCCAGACTGTGACCACAGGCGCAACAACTCTTCGTGCATCAGGACACGGGTCTGAACATCCAGAGCTGAGAATGGCTCGTCCATCAGTAAAATTTTGGGTTCATTGATGAAGGTTTGCGCCAGGGACACCCGCTTGCGCATGCCGCCAGAGAGCTGATGCGGGTACTTTGATTCATGATCGCTGAGGTTCACCCGCGATAGCCACTGGCGTGCATTGGCGTAGGCCTGCTGCTCGGGGACACCACGAAACAGCGGTCCGGCCACCACGTTGTCAATCACGCTTCGCCATGGAAACAGTGCATCTGTCTGGAAGACGAAGCCAATGCGTGGGTCGATGCCGGTCACGGGACCACCCATCACCCGCACCTCGCCGCTGGAGGGCTTGGCCAGTCCGGTGACCAGATTCAACGTGGTGGACTTGCCGCAGCCGGTTGGCCCCACGACGGCCACGAACTCGCCGCGCGCGACCGACATATTAAAGTCCCGCAGGGCGGTCATGGACTTGCCATCCGGGGTCAAAAACCGCCGGCTCACATTGATGAGTTCAATGGCAGGACTGGAAGGAATGATGGCTTCAGACATATGTTTTTCCACACCAGCCCAAAAGCTGGCGTTGTAGTTGATCCCTGGGATGGGGTCGGGCAACGGCTTGCAACCCGCCCCTGCCAGCCGTTACTTAGCTTTTTTGACGAACTCGGTGGTAAAGGTTTTGGACAAATCCACGGTTTTGCCCTTGACGTTTTTGGAGAAGCCAGACAGCACCGCCAACACGGTTTCTGGTCCACCTGCAGGCATCACGCCATCGGCAGTAAACATGGCTTTGCCGTTGTCCAGCGCCTTGATATAACCCTCCTTGTCACCCACATAGAAATCCTTGGGCATCTTGTCGGCAATCTCGGCACCACTGTGGGTATTGATGAACTTCAGCGTCTTGACGAAAGCATTGGCCAGCTTTTGCACGATCGGCTTGTTCTTTTCGACCCAGTCGGTGGACATATACAGCGATGCTGCCGGGTAGGTGCCGCCCAGAGCCTCTTTGGTTTGTTCAATGGTGCGCATGTCAATCAACACTCGGGCTTCACCCGTTTTCAACAGGCGCGAAATGGTGGGCTCGGTGGTCATGCCAGCCTGGATTTTGTCTTGCTGCATGGCGGCAATGAAGGTGGTACCAGCACCCACGGGAAGACTAGTGAACTCACCCAGCGGCACGCCAGCCTTGACCATCAGATATTGCGAGAGGAAATTTGTCGATGAGCCCAAACCGGTGACCCCTAGGCTCTTGCCACGCAGATCCGCCATGGATCTAATCTCAGGGTGTTTTGTGGATACCAGCTCGACTTCACCCGGGGCTTGGCTGAACTGCACCACGGACTCGACATACTTGCCCTTGGTCTGCAGATCGACGCAGTGGTCATAAAAACCCACCACCCCTTGCACAGCCCCCGCCAGCATTTCGTTCTCGGCATCGACCCCTGCACCCTCGTTCAGCAACTCGACATCAAGACCTTCTGCCTTGAAATACCCTAGGCCTTCGGCCAATTTGGCAGGAAGATATATTTGTTTTTCGTAGCCACCGACCATGATGGACACTTTGTCAGCAGCGTGAGCCGGAACAGCGACCAACAGTGTTGCGGCAAGTGCTACAGCGGTCAGCATGGTTTGTTTAAAAGGCTTTGCGATCATTTCATCTCCTGGTTGAAGTGGGTAGGGCGGTCAGATCACCGAAGTTAACCGGTTGCCAGTCTGCCTGTGCCGGAGATTACCGGATGGCTGCTTTCAATTAGCTTTCTGTTTTTGAAAATTAGGGTAAGTACGGGGGTCAAGCGCGCAGCGAAAGCAAGGGACACTCCGGGGTTAATGGTTCTTTGACGACTTCGTGGGTAGATGCATGCGAATTTTGCTGGTGGAAGACAACCGTACTTTGGCAGACTGGTTAGGGCGTACGCTTCGCAAAGAGCAGTACACCGTGGACTGGCTCGACAACGGCGCAGATGCAGACCTTGCCTTGCGCAGCGAGAGTTACAACCTGGTGATTCTGGACTTGGCACTGCCCAAGCTGGACGGCAATGAGGTGCTCAAGCGCCTGCGTGCGCGCCACGACAGCACCCCTGTGATAATTCTGACGGCCGACAACACCCTTTACAGCCGGATCACTGAACTAGACCACGGTGCTGACGACTACATGGTCAAGCCGTTTGACGTGCAGGAGTTGGAGGCACGCATTCGAGTGTTGCTGCGACGCGCCTCCAGCATTTCCAACCCGCTGGTCACCTGTGGTGACCTGTGCTTCAACACCAACACCAAGGTGTTCACGCTAGCGGATGAACCCTTGTCGCTGACGCCGCGCGAGCGTGCTGTGCTGGAATTGCTCATCCTAAAAATAGGTAGCACCGTATCCAAACAAAAACTAGCTCAGAGCCTTTTTTCACTGGATAAAGATGTGTCAGTTGACGCGATTGAAATCTATATCCACCGGCTGCGGAGAAAGCTGGAACGGAGCCTGGCCACTATTGTCACGCTGCGTGGTTTTGGCTACCTGCTACGGGAGGTGCCACCTGATGCATAGCCTGCGCGCCAGGCTCCTGGCATGGGTACTACTGCCTTTGGCTTGCACCGTCGGGGTGAATGCTTGGCTGAGTTATCAGAGTGCGGTTTCGATCGCATCGGAGGTGCAGGACCGCCTGCTGCTGGGCTCGGCCCGCAGCATTGCTGAACAAATACGCTTCGAAGATGGCTCTTTTGTAAATCAAATTCCGCCCGCGGCGTTGGAACTGTTCCAGTCCACTCAGCCGGATCACATATATTACCGTGTGACAACTGGCGCGGGACGTTTGCTGGCAGGCTATACCGACCTGCCGCAACCAGTTGCATCGGTGGCCAACGAGGTACCGCATTTTTTCAACACCTCGATGCGTGGGAGCCCGGTGCGGGTGGTAGCAATGTTTCAGCCTGTCATTGGGGACCCCGGTGCCAAGCCGGTCATGGTGCAGGTCGCACAGACACTGTCTTCCCATCAGAAAATGACCAACAAGCTTTGGCTGCGCGCGGTGCTGGAGCAACTGTTGTTGGTGGTCTTGGCTGGCTCACTGAGCTTGTTCGGATTAAACCGGGGTCTCCAGCCTCTCATGCAACTTCGCGATCAGGTCAACGCCCGTGAACCGGGCACTTTGATGCCCATCACTACCGAGGCCATACCAACGGAACTGGCGCCATTGGTGGCCTCGCTCAACGACTATATTCAAAGACTTGAGGCACATGCTGGAGCACAGAGCATTTTCATCCAGAATGCTGCTCACCAGCTACGTACGCCATTTGCCTTGCTCAACACTCAACTGAGCTACGCGGTGCGCACCAACGCAGATTCCGAGCGTATCGAGTCCCTAAACGCCGCCTACGTCACATTGCAGCACGCCATTCGCCTACTCAACCAATTGTTGACCCTGTCAATGGCAGAGTCGTTGGAGGCAGATACGAGCACAGTTAACGTGGCACCCATCAATCTGGCCAACTGCGTTCAGGAGATTTTTGAGTCGTTGGCTGGGCAGGCGCAACGCAAGGGCATTAGCCTTGGGTTTGACATGATCAATGAGGTACCTGACCTTAGAGTCAATCCCTGGGTGGTCAAGGAAATGCTGTCTAACGTGTTGGACAACGCTATTCGCTATACCCCCCGAAATGGGTCAATCGCGGTGCGGATTGAAGCATTGGAAGGTCAGATTGCAGTGGTGGTTGAAGACAACGGGCCAGGCATTTCTCCCCAGTACCGCGACAAAGTATTTGAGCGCTTCTTCCGCATCGACAACACCGACTCCCATGGCAGCGGGCTTGGGCTAGCAATCGTTCGCGAATTGGCAGACCACATTGACGCACAGGTTCGACTGGCAGATACCTTCAGCGGTAACGGGTTAGCTGTTTGGATGATTTTTTCGGGTGCGGCGTGAACGCTTTAGGGATTGAGATTGCACTTGCTTTTCGGGTTCCGTTGCCAGCGATTTGTCGGTTTTTATGTCCCCTTCTGGCCGATCTTTGTGCTCCGAACTCGGGCATGATCGTGCCGCCGTTTAGCTTGTTTGGACGAGGAGAAGCATCGTATTGAAGTCTCTTCATTCAGGCCCGTGGTGCCCTGAAGAAAGAGCTGCTGCAACATTTGGGGCGCACCCGAGCGATGCGTCGTTCGCGTCATCACATCCAAAAAACAGAAAATCACGGCAAGATCGTTGGCGCGGTATCCATCAGCGAAAGTGATCTTGCCCCCGAAAAAATGTACTCCTTAGCTGATGGAGAATTTCAGGCATTGGAGAATTCGAAATGAGCAAAAGGAAAGACGGTCAGGCGCGAGGTCAATACACGCTGGAATACAAGCTGGAGGCGGTCAGGCTGGTCAAAGGTGGGCAGTCCATCATCGCAAAGAAGCAGTTCATGGCGATCCGCAAGGTGCCCATTGCTGAAGATGACAACCTTGAAGACCTAACATTCGAGGCGGCAAGCCGGAAGGTCAAAGTAGCCGTTCAGATTGCAGGTTCGATTTTCTTGAGCTGGTGGGCTTCAGTGCTGCGGGATCTGACGATCGCGGCGAGCCAGAAATTTCTGCCGAGTTTCCCGGAGCTGTCATTGCCGCTGTTGGTCTAGTTGTGTCACTTTTCGATTCCCGGAACTCGGGAGCAGTCGTTCAAATGCGGGGGCCATTTTTTTGGCCGGTGGTCTATTGAGCCCGTTGGTGTGGCTATCGAAACTGATCACACTGGATAGCCTCGGGCATTCATTTGACGGTGGCACGAGATCTGCGAAAATTGGTTGTATGAAATTCTGCACCCCTTTGTTCCCCAGGCTGGTCTTTTCAGTTGCAGTGCTCTTGGGCTCCATCGTACGAGCCGACACCACAGTAGTTATCCTGCGCCATGGGGAGAAGCCCTCAGCAGGTCTGGGTCAGCTCACATGCCGCGGCCTGAACCGCTCACTTGCCCTGGCACCGGTTTTACTCGGCCGTTATGGCATGCCAACTGCCATCTATGCAGTTAACCCATCCAGTGAAAAGTTTGACAATGGCGTCGCCTACGCATATGTGCGCCCTTTGGCAACTATTGAACCCTTGGCGATTCATGCCAGTTTGCCCGTGAACATCCAGTGGGGCATGACGGAAATCGAGCCACTGGCCGCGCAACTTCTTTCAAAATCTGACGGCACCTACGTAGTGGCATGGGAACATCACTGGGGAGAAGCACTTGCCAAAAAAATGCTGTCCAGCGCCGGAGGCAAATCTGGCGATGTCCCTAACTGGAACGATGCTGACTTTGACAGTCTATTTGTGATTCGCATGACTCATGACGATCAAGGCAAGTCCATTGCAAATTTCAGCCATGAACAGCAAGACCTAAACGGCCTACCGATTCAGTGCAGCGATGCAACCGGCAGCGTGCCCGAGCACTCTTGAACCTATCCGAAATTAATTTTTTAGGAGCTTTGAAATGGCAGAAGAACATAAAGAACCCTGGTTGGGCCGCATGGCACTGGTGACAGTTATTCTGGCAGTCGGTGCTACCTTATCTACCTTCAAGGGCGGCTCTTATTCCACAGCCAGCGTAATCAACCAAGCACTGGCGTCGGACCAGTGGTCGTTCTACCAAGCCAAAAGCACCAAGCAACACCTATACAACTTGCAGGTTGATCAGATGACATTGCAAGCCAGTCAGGCTCCACAAAACAGTTCAATCAGTGATGCCTACGCCAAGAAAATCGCTGAGTACAAGGAAAGCTCAGCGCGGTATGAATCTGAAAAGAAGGTCATCGAGGGCAAGGCGCGCGAGCATGAGGCGCTGCGTGACGAGGCCAAACAGCACGGTCGCCCGTTTGGGATTGCGGTGATTTTCCTTCAAGTGGCAATTCTGTTGAACTCAATAGCCGGATTGTTGAAGGTCAAGCGCATCTGGTGGCTCTCGATTCCAGTGGGGTTGACGGGGCTAGTGTTCTTTGTCGATGGGTTTTTGCTCCTCTTTTAACCCCTGTAGCGATCTATGCTCTGATGGCAGCAAACATGTGCTGACCTCGGTGGGCTATCGCTCTGGCCGTAATTGTTTTGTTGAAAAAGAAGAAATGGCCCATATGGCAATGTCAATTCGTTTCTGCTTGATGCGTCTTACCCTGTATGCGCTCATTGCGTTCGCGGCTTCGTCTGCATCTGCGGTTACCTTGGCAAGCTATGGTCAGGACGACCAAATCATTGATGTCTGCCAGCTGAATTTAGCGCATGACAACGTACGCATGTTCTGGCGCGCGGAAGATGATTCACATTTTGCAAATTTCAGCCGACTCAGTGAATGGCTTCTGGCACGCCTTGAAAAATTGATCTGCGCCACCAATGCCGGTATTTACGGCACAGACTTGCGCCCCATTGGCCTGTACATTGAAGCTGGGAAGATGTTGCACAAGCTAAATACGCGCAAAGAAGCCTATGGCAATTTTTATCTGCAACCGAATGGCGTGTTTCAATTGAAAGATCACGAGGCGATGATTCTGAGTACCGACGAGGTCGCTGCCAACCTGGAAACGAAGTTGAAGGGCGTTATGTACGCGACGCAATCGGGCCCGATTCTGTTGCGTGCCGGCCAAATCAATCCCTTGTTCACCCAGGGTTCTGAGAACCGGCTTGTGCGAAATGCGGTTTGTGTGATTTCGGCAAGTGATATTGCCTTGGTAAAAAGCCGCTCAGCCATTAATTTCCATGACTTTGCCCTACAGATGCGCGACCAACTGGGCTGTCGCGACGCGCTGTATCTGGACGGTTCGGTGTCTCAACTTTATCCCTACGACAACGGCAAGTTTGGCCCAAATTTTGCAGTCATAATTGGGGCAACGGTTCCACCCAAGCCTCAATAAGTGCATTGTCTGTCACGGCCGCCATCAAGGGCCGACCGATTCCCTCCGGGGTTGCAGCACATCTAGGTCCAGCGTGCGAATGGCGCCAGTATTCAAAAATTCGTCAAACAACCAATCGCCCTGCGATTGCGAAACGCCAGTTGGTTGCGGTGTTTGGTAGGGCGGCTTACCGGTCAAGTTGACGCGCATGAAATCGATCCATATGGGGAGCGCCAATGTGGCACCAAACTCGCGACCACCCAAAGAACGAGGCTCGTCATAACCCATCCACGCCACCGCTGTCGTGGCACCGCTGTAACCTGCAAACCAGCCGTCGAAGGCTTCGCTGCTGGTGCCTGTCTTGCCTGCCAGGTCTTGCCTGCCCAGCTTTTGCGATGCGGCAGCACCGGTGCCCGAAACCGTCACTTCGTGCAGCATGCTGTCGGTGGTGAACGCATTACGCGCATCGAGCACACGTTCGCTCTCCTGCCTGACCGCGACCGGCTTGGCCTCAAAGAGTACGTTGCCTCGCGTATCCAGCACTTTTTGAATTAGATAAGGGCTGACCTGAAACCCGCCATTGGCAAATACCGAGTAGGCCTGAGCCATTTGTAGCGGCGTGACCGAACCCGTGCCCAGCGCCAGGGTGTAGTTCACGGGCTGTTTGGCGGATTCAAAGCCAAAACGTGGCAGAAAGTCATGCGCATACTGCGGCGTGATGGCGCGCAGCAGGCGTACCGCCGCGACGTTCTTGGACTTTGCCAGTGCCGTGCGCAGCGTGATGGGGCCGTCGTACACGTTATCGTCATTCTGTGGCTGCCAAGGCTGCCCGCCGGTTTCCGAACCACTCAGGGTCAGCGGGGCATCGTTAACCAAGGTGACAGGTGAAAAGCCTTTTTCCAGCGCCGCCGAATAAATAAAGGGCTTGATGGCTGACCCCGGCTGGCGCCAAGCCTGAGTCACGTGGTTGAACTGGCTGGCATTGAAATCAAAGCCGCCCACCAGTGCGCGATAAGCGCCAGTCTGATTGTTCAGCGCCACCAAGGCCGCGCCCACCGAGGGCATTTGCGTGATGCTCCAGCGGCCCCGACTGTCCTGCACCACACGGATGATGGAACCTGGTTTGAGCTTGAGTGAGGCTGGCGCGGTGGACGCCAGGGCCGCTGCAGCCCAGCGCAAGCCGTCGGCACCAACTTCAATCTCCTCACCATTGGCCAACATCGCACGCAGGCTTTGAGGTGTCGTAGTGATGGTCACCGCTGACAGCATCTTGTCGCTGGCCGGGTGTATTTGCAGGGTGGCTTCAATCAACTTTTGGCGTTCAACGGTGTTGCGAGGCAAAGCCACATAGGCCTCCGCGCCGCGGTAACCGTGGCGTTGGTCGTAAGCCATGACATTGCGCCGCACCGCGTCATAGGCGGCTTCCTGATCTGCCTGGACCAGCGTTGTGATGACGCTGATGCCACGAGTGTAGGTTTCCTCCTTGAACTGGGAATAGATCGTCTGGCGCACCATTTCGGCAGCAAATTGGGCGTGGTTGTTGAATGCCTGGCCTTCGCCGAGCACATGGATGTTTTCCTGAAGCGCGGACTTGTATTGCGCCTCGTTGATATAACCCAGCTCGCGCATGCGCTTGAGCACCAGTTGCTGGCGCTGTGTCGCAGCTTTTCGATTGATCACCGGGTTGATGCTGGATGGCGCTTGCGGCAAGCCCGCCAGCATGGCTGCTTGGGCTATGCTCAGATCTTTGAGTGTTTTGCCAAAATAAATCCGCGCCGCACTGCTGAATCCATACGCCCGTTGACCCAGGTAAACCTGGTTCATGTAGAGCTCCAGAATTTGGTCTTTGGTTAACGCCCGCTCGATTTTGTAGGCCAGCATCACTTCTGTCAGCTTGCGCGAGAACAGTTTTTCCTTGGTCAGAAAAAAGTCACGCGCCACTTGCATGGTGATGGTTGAGGCACCTTGTTTGAGTCCTCCACTCAGATCTGCAATCACAGCTCGCGCCACCCCCTTAAAGTCAACGCCGCCGTGTTCGTAAAAGCGCGAGTCTTCGATCGCCAGCAGCGCCTGTCTCTGCATAAGCGGAATATCCTTGATCGCAACAAATTCGCGCCTTTCCTGGCCAAATTCACCAATGAGCACGTTGTCGCTGGTGTAGACGCGCAATGGAATCTTGGGCCGATAGTCTTTTAATGCATCCAGATTCGGCAAATCCAAGGGTGTGGCGGCCGATGCGAAGGGCATGGCAACTGCCCATAGCAGAGCCAAGCGGCAGAGAAATAGTGTGGCTGAATGCTTCAAGATCGAACAGGTCCATGCAGCCTGGAGTGTGGTGCTGTGAAGAACAGCGTTGAGAACGATAGCTCTTGATTATCGTTACGGTCACACCGAAAAGCGTCGCGCCCTGCATTGATAATTCTCGAAAGATGTAAATCTTTGCTACAAGTGGGCATCACGGCACAGGATAAATAAGACCTACGTTGCCATTCCAATGGATGGTTCCTTATTGCCTCGATCATGGCCTGCCTACCCGGATAAGCCCTAGGCCTTTGTCATCGTTAGCGACTGTCTGACACCCGAGTGACTTTGCCTTGCATGGTCGTTACCAAACAGATGTTCGGTGCGCCAGGTGCATTGGTTGACGCTTTTGGTGCAAAGATGTAATCAAGCGTGAACATACCCACAATTGAACAAAAGATGAATACTGCGGCAATAATCCAAAACAGTCTGTGGTTTTGTGGCTTTGAATTTTGTTCTGATTCTGTGCGCTTAGATTCGGCTTTCGAGGTTGGTCCTATCCGGGATGTTAGTGTTGTTGATGATAGTAGTTATCTTCTAGTTTATTGATGCATGCGACCCCACCCAACTCGCTAGTCATCACCTGGAGATCAGTGATTCTTGACCTGTCGAAGATAATTTGTGGCCCGGCTTAACTCTGTCAATCATCGAAGCAGATTCGGTGCCAATCAATCTTGCATCAATGGGTAAGGCATCGAGACCGATCCGTCCAGACCAAGGTCTACCTGACGTATTTTTCAGCTAATTACCTGCGCAAAATTGACTCCGAAGCTCAGGAGCCACCAGCCGACTTTTGAGGTTGAATGAAAAGGGCGGGTCGGCCAGACTGGGTCACGAACTGGTTCACCTCCTGAAAATGCCAAGGTCAAGGACTTGGATGCTTCAGGGCTTGCAGGGCATGTCCAGTTGCGTCCATCCTGAATCGCGCATCCCGTCAGCTTGGCTGATGGCTCTTGTGATCCCAGAACCCAGAACAACACCTCGCCACGTGCCTTCAAGGCTCGGTACCGGAGACG
>Ga0315271_10002517_pt1 | contig 11507 bp, 8 predicted proteins | sample C3_top_MG_FD_204664 | JGI IMG/M metagenome (GOLD analysis project Ga0315271, IMG submission 204664) | Sediment microbial communities from Yellowstone Lake, YNP, Wyoming, USA - C3_top | ecosystem: Environmental > Aquatic > Freshwater > Lake > Sediment | place: USA: Wyoming | collected 2017-08-01
AAGTCGGTCGAGACCACGACCCGCCTGACCCGCAACATCACCATCAACATCCCCATCGTCTCGGCGGCCATGGACACGGTCACCGAGTCGCGCATGGCCATCGCCATGGCGCAGACCGGCGGGCTCGGCTTCATCCACAAGAACCTCTCGGTCGACGAGCAGGCCGCCGAGGTCCACAAGGTGAAGAAGTACGAGTCGGCGGTGGTGAGCGACCCCATCACCATCGAGCCGGAGGCCAAGCTCTCGGCGGCGGTGGCGCTGATGCGCGAGAACGGCATCAGCGGCATCCCGGTCACGCAGAAGGGCAAGCTGGTCGGCATCCTCACCAACCGCGACCTTCGCTTCGAGAAGAACCTCGACCAGAAGGTCGAGGCGGTGATGACCCGCAAGCTGATCACGGCGCGCGAGGGGGTCACCATCGAGGACGCCAAGGTGTTGCTGCACCAGCACCGCATCGAGAAGCTGCTGGTGGTCGACGCCGGCTACGAACTGCGCGGCCTCATCACCATCAAGGACATCGAGAAGGTCCAGCAGCACCCCAACGCCGCCAAGGACAAGCTGGGCCGGCTGCTCTGCGGCGCGGCGGTGGGCGTCGGGGTCGATCGCGAGGCCCGCATCCACGCCTTGCTCAAGGCCGGCGCCGACGTCATCACCATCGACACCGCCCACGGCCACAGTCGCGGCGTCATCGAGGCGGTGCGGGCCACCAAGGCCAACTTCAAGGGGATCGAGCTGGTGGCCGGCAACGTCGCCACCGCCGAGGCGGCCGAGGCGCTCTGCGCCGCCGGCGTCGACGCCGTCAAGGTCGGCATCGGCCCCGGCTCCATCTGCACCACCCGCGTGGTGGCCGGGGTGGGCGTGCCGCAGATCACCGCCGTCGACGAGTGCGTCCGCGCCGCCGAGAAGTTCGGCGTGCCGGTCATCTCCGACGGCGGCGTCAAGTACTCCGGTGACCTGGTCAAGGCGCTGGCGGCCGGCGCCTCCAGCGTCATGATCGGCTCGCTGCTGGCCGGCACCGAGGAGGCTCCCGGCGACGTGATCCTCTACCAGGGTCGCAGCTACAAGTCCTACCGGGGCATGGGCTCGATCGGCGCCATGAAGAAGGGGTCGAAGGACCGCTACTTCCAGGCCGACGTCTCCGACTCGGACAAGCTGGTGCCGGAGGGTATCGAGGGGCGGGTCCCCTACAAGGGCTCCATCGAGATGACCCTCTTCCAGCTGGTGGGCGGCCTGCGCAGCGGCATGGGCTACCTCGGCTGCAAGGGCATCCCCGAGCTCCGCCTCAAGCCGCGCTTCGTGCGCATCAGCAGCTCGGGCCTGCGGGAGAGCCACGTCCACGACGTGATCATCACGCAGGAAGCGCCCAACTACCGGGTCGACTAGGGGCACCGTGGACATCCACTCCGAGAAGATCCTCGTCCTCGACTTCGGCTCCCAGTACACCCAGCTCATCGCCCGCCGCCTGCGCGAGCTGGGCGTCTACTGCGAGATCCACCCCTGCACCATGAAGCCGGAGGCCATGCGGGCCTTCGCGCCGCGCGGGGTGGTGCTCTCGGGCGGGCCGGCCTCTGTCACCGCCGAGGGGAGCCCGCGCCCCGACCCGCTGGTCTTCGAGCTGGGCGTGCCAGTGCTGGGGATCTGCTACGGCCTCCAGCTCATGGCCCACCTGCTGGGCGGCCGGGTCGGGAAGTCGCACCACCGGGAGTTCGGGCCCGCCACCATCGAGGTCCGCGCCGCCTCGGCGCTCTTCGAGGGGCTGCCCGGGAAGCTCGACGTCTGGATGAGCCACGGCGACGGCGTCGAGGCCATCCCCTCCGGCTTCCAGCCCATCGCCTCCACCCCGAGCGCCCCCTTCGCCGCGGTCGAGGACCGCGCCCGCCGCTTCTTCGCCGTGCAGTTCCACCCCGAGGTGGTCCACACCCCCCGCGGCAAGGAGCTGCTCTGGAACTTCGCCCACGGCGTCTGCGGCTGTTCCGGCGCCTGGTCGATGCGCGGCTACGTCGAGATCGCCATCGAGCAGATCCGCGCCCAGGTCAAGGACGGCCACGTCATCTGCGCGCTCTCCGGCGGCGTCGACTCGGCGGTGGCGGCGCTGCTGGTCCACCGCGCCATCGGTGACAAGCTCCACTGCATCTTCGTGGACAACGGCGTGCTCCGGGAGGGCGAGCGGGGTCAGGTCGAGGAGGTCTTCGGCCGGATGTTCCACCTGCCGCTCATCACGGTGGATGCCTCGAAGCGCTTCCTCGACGCGCTGGCCGGCGTCACCGACCCGGAGCAGAAGCGCAAGATCATCGGGCGCGAGTTCATCTCGGTCTTCGAGGAGGAGGTGGAGCGGCTCTCCGCCCACGGGGAGCGCGCCAGGTTCCTGGTGCAGGGGACGCTCTACCCGGACGTCATCGAGTCGGTCTCCTTCAAGGGGCCGTCGGCCACCATCAAGAGCCACCACAACGTCGGCGGCCTGCCCGAGAAGATGAAGCTGGGGCTGGTCGAGCCGCTCCGCGAGCTCTTCAAGGACGAGGTGCGGCGCCTCGGACTGGAGCTGGGGCTGCCCGCGCCCATCGTGCAGCGCCAGCCCTTCCCGGGGCCTGGGCTGGCCATCCGCGTGCTCGGCGAGGTGACCGAGGAGAAGCTGGCGGTGGTTCGCAAGGCCGACGTGATCGTGCAGGAGGAGATCCGCAAGGCCGGCCTCCAGGAGCAGCTCTGGCAGGGTTTCGCGGTGCTGCTGCCGGTCCGGTCGGTCGGCGTCATGGGGGACGAGCGGACCTACGAGGCGACCTGTGCCATCCGGGCCATCGAGTCGACCGACGGCATGACCGGCGACTGGGCGCGCCTCCCCTACGACCTGCTGGGCCGCATGTCCTCCCGGATCATCAACGAGGTCCGCGGCATCAACCGGGTGGTCTACGACATCTCGTCCAAGCCCCCGGCGACCATCGAATGGGAGTAGGGGAGCGCACACCAGCGTACCCCTGGTACCGCGCCGGACCGATTCGGGGCTAGAATCCCGGGGTCCACCGGAGGCCACCTCGATGACGCGACGTACCCGCCGCCTCGCTCCGCTCGCGCTCGTCGCGCTCTCGGTGCTGGCCGGTTGCCAGGACTACAACTTCAGCCCGGTCAACCAGTGCCTGATCCAGCCCGGGTCCGAGCGCGTCACCCTCTCGGACATCTCCACCGCCGACATCCTCTTCGTCGTCGACGACTCCGGCTCGATGGGCGGCGAGCAGCAGTCGCTGCAGCAGAGCTTCGACGCCTTCGTCAACAACCTGAAGCTCACCAACCTGGTCCGGGTGCAGAACGGGCTCGAGCCCATCGACTTCCACATCGCCATCACCACCACCTCGGTCTTCCTCAACAAGCCGGTCCAGGGCGACGCCGAGTGCCAGTCGGGCTGCGCCGGCCTGGCCGGGCAGGTCTGCTGCAACCTCACCACCAAGCAGCCGCTCACCCAGCACCGTCCCTGCGCCACCAGCGCCGACTGCACGGCGCCGGGCGGGCCGTGGACCTGCAAGACCACCAACACCGGCCTCTCCGGTGAGCTGACCTGCGGCGACGCCGCTGGCAACCCGCTCATGGACCCGGTGGCCTGCGCCACGCTGGGCCAGAAGTGCGGCGAGGTGCAGCAGCGCTACGCCTTCACCCACGGGCCGCGCAGCTGCCAGGGCAACGCCGACTGCCGCAACGGCGACACCTGCCAGACCACCTGCACCGGCGCCCCGACCGGCGGCAAGTACTGCTGCAACGCGGCCGGCGCCATCGACCAGCTCCAGTGCAACCCGGGCGTGGCCGACCAGACCGGCGCCACGCCCTACGGGGAGTACACGCTCTACCCGCGCGGCGACTTCGTGAAGGCCCGCACCTCGGCGAGCGGCACGCCGCCCAGGGTCATCCACTTCACCAAGGACCTCTTCTGCACCCGCACGCCCGACGGGTCGGCCTGCGCCTGCCTCGGGACCGGGGCGCCCGCCACCTGCGACCCGCCGGTGATCAACAACGCCGAGATCACCAAGCGCATCGACTGGTTCAAGGCCAACGTGCTGGTCGGCACCTGCGGCTCGGGCCAGGAGCAAGGGCTGGAGGCGTCGCGCCGCGCCGTGAAGAAGGCCCTGCACCTCGACGGCCAGAAGCAGCCCGACGACGTGCTGCCGTCGGAGTGGCCGCACGATCGCTCCAAGCTGGTGACCGTCTGGGTCGGCGACGAGGACGACTGCTCCTCGCCGGAGGACGCCTCCACCGGCGTCATCATGACGCTGCCGCCCTCGGCCGACGCCTGCGAGGCCGACGGCACGCTCCCGGCCGCGCAGCAGAAGCGCTACCCGCTCGACCAGTTCTCCAGCTTCTTCAATGGGCTCGATCGCCCGCTGGCGACCGGCTTCATCCCCTCGGCCACCGGAGAGTCCTGCGTCGACGCCGAGTGCAGGGCGGGGATCTGCTGCGACACCTTCTGCACCGGCAGCGCCAACGTCTGCACGCTCAACGGCGTCTGCGGGGGGCAGGGGGCCGGCTACCGCTACATCGAGCTCGCGTCGAGCTTCAGGACCCTCGGGAGCGACGTGGTGGTCGGCTCGATCTGCCACCCCGGGGTGCCGGGGACGCCGCCCGACTTCTCCTCAATCCTCTTCCGCGTGGCCGAGGTGGTGAAGCAGCCGACCGGCCTGCAGCTCCCCACCCAGCCGGCCACCGCCGGGCTCACCATCCTCCGCATCGTCGGCGCCGACGGCAAGACCCGCAAGACCTGCTCCGAGCCGGCCCCGTTCGGAACCACCGGCGCCGCCCTCGACGCCTATGACTGGTGGTTCACGGACGGCAAGGACCTGCACAGCCAGGTCCCGACCGGCGCCAGCCGCTTCATCCAGATCAACCAGGCGGTGCTGCGCTGCACCGCCAACCCGGGTGAGACCTACTCCGCCGACTACCTCGGGCTGGTGCCGGCCCCCGACGGATGCGACACCGCCACCGACTGCGAGGTGGCCCTCGGGGTGCGAAAGACCCCGTGGATCTGCGAGAAGGAAGTGGGGGCGCTGAGGGGCAGCTGCATCTGCGGCGGCTGACGCAGCGCGGCGCAAACGGCCACCCGTCTGCCGGAAAAGGATGCAGGCGCGCGAGGAACCGGCCAGAGTAGCGGTCATGACTGCGCTCCCGCTCCTCTTCGCAGCACTCATCGCCGCGGAATCAGGACAGTCCGGGCCGCCCGCAGATCCTGCAGCACCTCCTGCCAGGGAGGCTGGCGCAGTTCCTGCGCCTTCCGCGGCGGTCCCCTTCGACCTCGACGCGGCCCTGGCGAAGGCCGACGCCGCCTGGACCGAACGGGATCTGCCGGGGAAGCTCGAGGAGCTGGGCGCCACGCTCGACTCCGCCGCCCGGTCGGCGCCGACCAGCTACGTGGTGCTCTGGCGACAGGCCCGGCTGATCGGCTGGCGCTCCGAGGACCCGGCCCTGGAGAAGACCGAGAAGAGCAGGCTCGGGAAGCTCGGCTGGGAACTCGGGGACAAGGCCCGCGCCCTCGAGCCGGGGAAGGTCGAGGGGCACTTCTTCTCCATGGTCGGGGTCGGCAACTACTCGCTCGGCATCGGTGTCTTCTCGGCCCTGGCCCAGGGGATCGAGGGGAAGTTCAAGGAGCGGCTCTCCCGCGCCGAGACCATCGAGCCGAACTTCCAGGCTGGCGCCATCCAGATGAGCTGGGGGCGTTTCTACTTCGAGCTGCCCTGGCCCAAGCACGACGCCAAGCTGAGCGAGAAGTACCTGCGCGAGGCCATCGCCCGCGACGCCGTGGCGGTGCGCCCTCACGTCTACCTCGGTGACCTGCTGCTCGACGAAGGGCGAAAGGACGAGGCCCGCGCCGCCTTCCAGCATGCCCTCGCCATCCCGGTGGTCCCCGGCCAGGGCGATCCGCCTGAGCAGCGCCGCTGGCAGGCCGTGGCGAAGCAGTCGCTCGAGAAGCTCTCCAAGTAGCAGCTCACCCCAGCACGAGGTCGACCGACATGTCCGCACAGCACCCAGCAAAGGCAGCCAACTTGGTGGCGGTCTTCGAGGAGACGGCCAGGCGCTGCGCCACACAGCCCGCCGTCCACCAGAAGAAGAAGGGGAAGTGGGAGACGGTCTCCTGGGCCGAGCTGGCGAAGCGCGGCCGCAACGTCGCCGACGGCCTGGCCGCCGCCGGCGTGGTGGCGGGTGACCGCGTCGCCATCATCGGCGACACCAACCTCGAGTGGATCGTCGCCGACCTCGGCATCCTCGGCGCTGGCGCCATCACCGTCACCATCTACCAGTCGAACCTGCCGCACGAGTGCCAGTACATCCTGGCCGATTCGGGCGCCAAGCTGGTCTTCTGCGACACCGAGATCCAGGCCGCCAAGATCCGCGAGGTGAGGTCGAAGTGCCCGGCGCTGCAGGGGATCATCTGCGCCGCCGGCGCCCAGGCCGGCGGCTTCGAGCGGACCCTGGCCCAGCTGGAGGCGGCCGGCACCGAGCACGGCAAGGCCAACCCGGCGGCCCACGCCGCCCGCGTCGCCTCCATCCCCTCCGAGGCGCCGGCCAGCTTCATCTACACCTCGGGCACCACCGGAAACCCCAAGGGCGTGGTGCTCACCCACGGCAACTGGTCCTACGAGGCGACCACGGTCGCCACCATGGACCTGGTCCGGCCCGACGACCTGGTGCTGATGTTCCTGCCCATGGCCCACTCCTTCGCCAAGGTGATCGAGGCGGTCTGGTTCGCCACCGGCGCCAGCTGCGCCTTCGTCGAGTCGCTGGAGAAGATCGTCGACAACTCCGGCGAGATCCGGCCCACCGTGATGCCGTCGGTGCCGCGCATCTTCGAGAAGGCCTACAACGCCGTGGTCAGCAAGGGCCTGGCCACCCCAGGGCTGAAGGGGAAGCTCTTCAAGATGACCATGGACGGCTTCGACGAGTGGGCCGCCGGCATGGAGCGGGGCGTCGACCAGCCAAACTGGAAGTTCACGCTGGGGAAGAAGCTGGTCTTCCCCAAGCTGGCGGCCACGCTCAAGGAGCGGTTCGGCGGGCGGATGCGCCACTTCGTCTCCGGCGGCGCGCCGCTCTCCGCCAAGATCAACCGCTTCTTCTCCCTGTGCGGCCTCGAGATCCTCGAGGGCTACGGGCTCACGGAGTCGAGCGCAGGCACCTTCGTGAACCGCCCCGGAAAGAACCGCATCGGCACGGTCGGGCCACCGGTGCCGGGCACCCAGGTGAAGATCGCCGAGGACGGCGAGATTCTCATCAAGGGGCCCTGCATCATGAAGGAGTACTACAACAACCCGGCCGCCACGGCCGAGGCGCTCAACGACGGCTGGCTGCTCACCGGCGACATCGGCGAGGTCGAGCCCGACGGCTCGCTGCGGATCACCGACCGGAAGAAGGACATCATCGTCACGGCCGGCGGCAAGAACGTCTCGCCGCAGAACCTCGAGAACGACCTCAAGACCGACTCGCTCATCTCCCAGGTGATGGTGCACGGCGACAAGCGGAAGTTCCTCTCCGCGCTCATCACCCTCAACCCGGAGACCTCGGTCAAGTGGGGCACCGAGCACGGCGTCCCGGCGGGGGTGCCGCTCTTCTCCGATCCCCGGATGCACGCCCGGATCCAGAAGTCGATCGACGACCTCAACGCCCGGCAGCCGAGCTACTGCACCATCAAGAAGTTCGTGGTGCTGCCCGGTGACTTCACCCAGGAGTCGGGCGAGCTGACGCCCACGCTCAAGCTGAAGCGCAAGGTGGTCACCAAGAACAACCAGGCCCTGCTCGATTCGCTCTACGTCGAGTAGCGCCACCCGGCAGGCCCCCAGAACCCGCGCGGCACGCCTTGACACGGCGTGACCGCGCGCCTTATTTGAGTGGCTGATTCCGGAGTCAACCGGTGCACGGAGGCGTTCGATGGCCGAGGCGGTGCAGAGCGTGAAGGATGTCTTCGAGATCCAGATCCCGGCCCGGCTTCAGGCCAAGCCCGACCTGATCGCCAAGATCAACGCCGTCTACCAGTTTAACATCGCCGGAGCCGAGGGTGGCGCCTGGTGGGTCGACTGCACCCGGCCCGGAGGCGCGGTGAGCGGCGGCACCTCCGCGGTGGCCCGCTGCACCGTCTCCATGGCCGACGCCGACTTCCTCAAGCTGGTCAGCGGGAAGCTCAACGCCCAGATGGCCTTCATGACCGGGAAGATCAAGATCCAGGGCGACATGGGGCTGGCCATGAAGCTCCAGCAGCTGCTCGGCTGATCCGCAGCCGCATGCGCGTCCTCGTCGCCGCCACCCTCGCGCTCCTCCTCACCGCCACCGTCGCGGCGCCGCACGTCCATGCGGCCCCGTCGGGGGAGGAGTGCGCCGCCTGCGTGGTCCGAAGCGGCGAGGAGGCCGAGTCGAAGTCGCCAGGGCTGGTCCCGCTGCAGCTCGCCCTGGGCGAGCTGGTGGCGGCGCCCCGGTCGCTCCCGCGTGATGGCGCGCCCCTCGGCGCCATCCCGGGCCAGTCACCACCTCCCCGCGCTTGAGGCGGGTCGTCCCGACGAAGTGCTGTACGCTCCGTGACGTGGCGCGAGACTGCGCGCCGAGGTGAACTCCAATGCGCTACTCCTGCCTGTCGGGCCTGCTCGCCGTGGCGCTGGCCAGCCCGCTGGTGGCCGCCGCCGTCGAACCCGTTCCGGCGGCTCCTGCGCCCCTTCCAGCTCCCGCGCGCCCGCTCGAGCCTGTACCGGCCGACCTCGAGCGGCAGCGGCTGGAGGCCCAGATCGCCCGCGAGCTGGGAGCCACGTCCAGCTCAGCGGCAGCTCCCGCCGGGGCCACCGCCACGGGGTCTGGCGGGGCGGCGCCCTGGGCCCGCCTGCTGGTCCTCCCCGACATCTCGGCTGTGGGCAGCTTCGCCGCGGTCCTGGACAGCTACGACGTGGGCAGCCTCTCCCCGCGCGAGGGGCCGCAGGGGCCGGCCGGGAAGCCGACCTTCCTCTTCCAGGAGCTGGAGCTGGGGCTGCAAGGGGTCATCGATCCCTACTTCCGCGCCGACGTCTTCATCTCCTTCGCGCCGGGCGGCGCCTCGGTGGAGGAGGCCTACCTCACCACGCTCTCCCTCCCCGGTGGCCTGCAGGTCAAGGCTGGACAGTTCTACGCGCCGTTCGGCCGGGTCAACCTGCTCCACCCGCACACCTGGGAATTCCTGGACGCGCCGCTGGCGCGCGGGCGGCTGCTGGCCACGGAGACCCTGGGCGGCCCCGGCGTCGACCTGCTCTGGCTCACGCCGCTGCCCTGGTTCGCCGAGCTGCAGCTGGCGGCGCAGACCACCGACCCGTACGCCGGCGGGGAGGGGCGGCTCACCGGCACCACCAAGCTGCAGCAGTGGTTCTCGCTCGCCGAGCCGCTCACGCTCGGGATCGGCCTCTCCGCGGCGCGGCGCGACGAGGGAGCGGGGGCCTTCCGCGACCTCGCCAACCTCGACCTCGTCCTCAAGCTCCGGCCGCTGGCGGGGCGGGCCTTCCTGGCCTTCCAGGGGGAAATCTACACCCGGAAGTTCCGCGGCGACCCCCCGGCCCTAATCCCCCCCGAGGCGGCCTTCCAGGGCGACGGGCGGGACGGCACCGGCGGTTATGCCCAGCTGGTCTGGCGGCAGAACACCTGGCTCGGGTACGGTCTCCGCTACGACCGGGCGCCGGCGGCCGGCGACGGCACCCCGGGGACCGAGCAGCGCTGGTCGGCGGTGGGCAACTGGTACCCGAGCGAGTTCTCCCGGCTGGCGCTGCAGGTGGCGCATGATCGACGCCCCGGCGGCGCCAGCGGCTGGGAGTCGATCCTCCACCTCGAGTTCGTCATGGGCGCGCACGGCGCCCACCCCTTCTAGGAGCCGTCCATGCGCACCTCGTCGCTCCCGCTCCTCCTCCTGGCCTCGCTCGTCGTCGCCCCCCTGCCGGCCGCCGCCGCGCTCCGCGTCGTCACCACCACCGAGGGGCTGGCCGCGCTGACCCGCGAGGTGGGCGGCGACCGCGTGGCCGTGGAGAGCCTCTCGCGTGGCGTGCAGGACCCGCACTTCGTCGACGCCAACCCCATGCTGGCGGTGAAGCTGCGGGACGCCGACCTGCTCGTCGACGTCGGCCTCGAGCTGGAGATCGGCTGGTTACCGCCGCTGGTCACCCAGTCGCGCAACGCCGCCATCCAGCCTGGCGGCCCGCGCCGGTTCAGCGCGGCCAGCGTCATCCAGGTGCTCGACGTCCCCACCGGCGTCGTCGACCGGAGCCGCGGTGACCTCCACCCGGGCGGCAATCCGCACTTCCTCTACGACCCGCGGCGCGGGCTGCTGGTGGCCGGCGCCCTGGCTGCCCGGCTGGCGGAGATCGATCCCGCCGGCGCCGCCGGATACCGGTCCCGCGCCGCGGCCTTCACGGGGCGGCTCGAGGCGGACATGGCTCGCTGGAAGGCGCGGCTGGCACCGCTGGTCGGGCGGAAGATCTTCATCCACCACCGGACCCTCACCTACTTCCTCGACTGGAGCGGCCTGGTGAGCGCCGGCGAGATGGAGCCGCGCCCGGGCACCCCGCCGCCCTCGTCGCACCTGGCCGACCTGGTGACCCTGGGCCGCAAGGAGGGGATCACGGCCTGCGTGGTGGAGAACTACCTCGACTCCAAGTCGGACGAGCTGGTGGCGCGGCTGATCGGTGGGACCGTGGTCCGCATCCCCGGGGACGTCGGGGGAGACCCCGCTGCCACCACCTACCAGGCCTGGCTCGACATCCTGGTACAGCGAATCGCGGCGGCGGGGGCGCGGTGACCACGTCGCCCCCCGCCTCGCTGGTCGCCCTCCGCGGCGCCACCGTCGGCTACGGCCGGCGCCGGCTGCTGGCCGGGGTCGAGCTGGAGGTCGACCAGGGCGACTTCCTCGCCCTGGTCGGTCCCAACGGCGGCGGCAAGACCACCGTGCTGCGGACGCTCCTCGGCGCCCTGCCGCTGCTGGCCGGGCGGCGCGAGCTCCCCCGGCCGCTCCGCGTCGGCTACGTGCCGCAGCGCGACCACGTCGACGCCATCTGGCCGCTCACCGCCGGCGAGGTGGTGCTGATGGGGAGGACGCCGGGGCTCGGGATCCTGCGCCGGCCCGGGCCGGCCGACCACCGGCTGGTGGGCGAGGCGCTGGAGCGGGTCGGGATCGGCGAACTCTCGGCGCGGCGCTACGGCGATCTCTCCGGGGGGCAGCGGCAGCGGACGCTGATCGCCCGGGCGCTGGCGGCCGAGCCGGAGCTGCTGGCGGTCGACGAGCCGACCAACGGGATGGATCCGGCGGCCGAGCTCTCCACCATGGACGTGCTCCGCGACCTGCACGCCGGCGGCGCCCTGGCCATCGTGATGGTCTCGCACCGGCTCGACGCGGTGGCCAACTACGCCCGGACCCTCGCCTTCGTGGACCAGGAGCGCGGCCTCTTCCGGGTCGGCTCGCTCGCGGAGATGCTCCGGCCCGAGCCGCTCTCGGCGCTCTATGGCCGGGCCGTCGAGGTGCGCGAGGAGGGCGGGCGGCGGCTGGTCCA
>Ga0315271_10002518_pt1 | contig 11505 bp, 11 predicted proteins | sample C3_top_MG_FD_204664 | JGI IMG/M metagenome (GOLD analysis project Ga0315271, IMG submission 204664) | Sediment microbial communities from Yellowstone Lake, YNP, Wyoming, USA - C3_top | ecosystem: Environmental > Aquatic > Freshwater > Lake > Sediment | place: USA: Wyoming | collected 2017-08-01
GGGTCTGCTTCCTCGACGCCGGCAAGATCATCGAAGAGGGGCCACCTGGCGTCATCCTGAGCGATCCTGCGGAGCTCCGGACGCGCCAGTTCCTGCAGCGCATCATCGAGGCCGGCCGGCTGTAGGTCAGGGCCGGCGGTCCGCCTGGAGACGTCGGTGACCGGCGCAAGCCCCTCCACCATCGGGCCCCGGTCAGATGCACCTGAGGCGAGCATTCGTCCGGTCTGCGCTGTCAGGTGATCTCCGGGACGAACAGTTGACAGGATCCAACGCCCCGACGTTGTCCGATCCACCCTCAGATCGGGCGGCGTCGCCCGCGAACCGCCTGACGAGTGCCCGGGTGGCATGCATCTGACACGAACCGATCCGGCAAGTCCCGTGACGTGACCCGACCACGCTCAGCGCCCCACCGAAACCCGACAAGAGTGGGGAAGGATCTCGCCGAGCACGAACCAGGGTGCCTGTCTCGCAAGTATCAGGAGGCCGGGCATCCCGGATCGCTCGTTCAGGCGTCGTTTCTGCCCCGGCGTGACTGAGCAGTCGCGCACCTGGCCCTGTCGTGCCGGTCAACGCAGGCCAGCCCCGCCCCCGCCCGGTCAGGCTGGTCGACCGGCCGCCCGGGCCGCCCGGCCCGATCAGCCGCCCGTACGCCCGCGGCCGCCCGCACCGCCCGCGGCCGGTCAGCCTCCGTCCTCGCGACAGGCGGCCACGAATGCCTCGAACAGTCGCTCGAAGGCGACCGGCGTGGACTCGGTCCGCTCGGGATGGCACTGGACGCCGATCACGAAGCGGCCATCGGCGGCTTCCAGACCCTCGATGAGTGGGCCGGCGGAGCTGTCTGCCCAGGCGGAGGCCACCAGACCCGGTGCCAGGTCTTCGGGCCGGATGCCCTGATGGTGGTACGAGTTGACCACGAGCGGTCCGTCTGAAGCAAGCGACCGGGCCAGCGCGCTGCCGGCTTCCACCCGAAGCGGATGGGTCGCCGCAGGACCGTGACCCCACCTCGCCCCGGCATGCCCCTCGACGTGCTGGAGGAGCGTCCCGCCGCTGAACACGTTGATCGCCTGCAGGCCGCGGCACAGGCCTAACACCGGCACGGAACGGGCGATCGCCGCGGACCAGGCCTCGGCCTCCAGCGCGTCGCGGTCCGGCTCCAGGTCCACGGACCCGGCGAGCGCCTGCCCGTGGCGGGCCGGGTGCAGGTCCGCGCCGCCGCTGAGCAGCAGGCCGTCCATGGACGCGAAGGCCGCGGCACGTTCCTTGGTCGGCGCCGTGGCGTCGAGGACGATCGGCTTCGCTCCGTGGCGGGCCACCGAGTCTGCGTAGAGGGCGTTCTTCCGGGCGGCGATGTCCGGTTCGACCTGGTAGGCGGCGATCGCGACGGTCACCACGATGACCGGGCGTCTACGGCTCTCGTTCGTCACGTCCGAGAGGATAGCGCGGGATTCAGGAGCCCGGGGACGGTGACGCGCTCTCGCTCTCGCCCGCGTCCGGTGTCTCGGACGGCGGCGGCAGGTTTTCCGGATCCACCTCGGCAAACGGGATGAGGCCGAGTGTCCAGCCGGCCTGGATCGTGTTGGGGTCGTAGTTGCTTGACTCCGGATCCAGGGACGGGTAGGTCGCCCGGTTCCAGTAGGCGAGGCTCTGCGCGCTCGTGCTGAACGTGTCCGCGATGGACGTCAGCGTATCGCCGCTAGCGACGATATAGACCATGAATGTCGCCTGCGCCAGGGGCGTCGGGCGGACGAAGGACGGGCTGGCGGAGGCAGACAGGACCGGCGTGGGCGATGGTGGCGTCGCACTCGGCTCCAGCACCGACAGATCGCAGGCCGACACGGCCAGGATCGCGGCGAGGAGGAGAGGCCAGAAGGTCAGGCGCTGGTTCATCGGAGTCGATGGTGACGCATCCCTGCCGCCGCCGTGTCGGCCGCTCAGGCAGGGCTGGTGGTGGCCGGATCGATCGGTGTGGGTTCCTGCAGCGAGAAGGCCGCCGACAGGGCCAGGCCCTCCGCTGCCGTTGCCACTCGATCACGTCCGTTGCGCTTGGCCACGAAGCAGGCCCGGTCGGCCGCCAGCAGGAGGTCCTTCGCCGACAGGCCGTCTGCCGGGAATGTCGCCACCCCGACTGAGGCCGTGACGGAGCCATCGACGGCCTTCACCGCGAGGCGTGCCCGCTCCGCGACCTGGGCAGCGCCGTTCGCATCGGTGCCGGGCAGCAGGAACACGAATTCATCGCCGCCATAGCGGAAGACCAGGTCGCTGTCGCGACCCGCCTGGCGGAGCGTGACCGCGACGGATCGCAGGAACTCGTCGCCGGCCGGATGGCCAAGCGTATTGTTGACGTCGCGGAAGTCGTCCAGGTCCAGCATGATCAGACTGCAGGTCGCGCCGTCCCGGACACTGCGCTCCAGCCACTCCTCGAGAGTCCCGTGGTTGAGCAGGCCGGTCAGGCCGTCCGTCCGCGCGCGGATCTCGACCGCCTGGAAGACCTCGGCGTTCTGGAGTGCGATGGACACCTGGGCGGCGAGCAGCTGGACCAGGTCGAAGTCGTCACCAGAGAAGGTGTTGCCTACCCCCAGGCGCTCGATGGTCAGGACGCCGATCGCCCCGTGCCGCCCACGCAACGGGACGATGATCAGGCTGCCGTCCTCGGCGCCCTCTGTGCCCCGGAAGTGGTTGACCCGGTCGTCCTGTCGCTCGTCCTCGATGAACGCGGCCTCGTTGTGCTCCACGACCCACGTGGCGATACCAGTCTCACCCGGAAGCCACGGCTCCAGATAGCTGGCGGCATGCACGCCGAGGGCGGTCAGCGGAGTCAGCAGACCGGAAGCCGGATCCACGATCTCGATGGCGACGTTGTCACACGCGATCAACGCGCTGAGTCGTTCAGCGATGCCCTCGAGGACCGCGCGAGCATCCAGCGTGGTCAGGAGTTCCTCGGTGATCTGGAGCAGCTCGCGCTGGCCGCGCACCTGGCGCTCGAGCTTCTCCGTCTGCTCGAGCAGCCGTTCAGTTGTCTCCGCGTTGGCCATCGCCTGGGCAGCGATGCTGGCATAGATCACCAGGAGGCGCAGGTCGTCGTCGCGGAACTGGTCGAGTCCCAGCTTGGACAGGACAAGGACGCCCAGGACGCGATCCTCGAATGTCATCGGAGCGAGGAGCATGGATTCGTCCAGGTCGTCTTCGGTCCCCGGGATCGTGTTGCAGCGCGGCTCCCGGACGGCATCCGGGATGTTGACGGGGACGCGGTGGGCGGCCACCCAGCCGGTGATACCCTGGCCGACCTTCACCCTCAGCTGGTCGGGAGTCTCGTCCTCGTAGGGGCCGAGCTGCCCCTGCATCGCGACCGGCATGAGGTCGTCGCCGACAAGCCGGTAGACGCGAACGTTGTGGTAGTCGATCAGTTGCCGAAGCTCGGTGGCGATGGCCGCGCCGATATCGCCGACGCTGGTCAGCCGGTTGAGCCGCGCGCCCAGCTGCTGGATGGATTGGAGCTGCGCCGCCCAGGTCGCCATCCGCTGGAAGTCCTGGGCCGTTCGGATCGCGACGCCGGCCTGGATCGCGAGGGCCGCGACGGTCTGCAGTTCGTCTGGGGTCCAATCGTGGGGTCGATCGTGGTAGATGTCCAGCAACCCCAGGACGGCCGTGCCGTCCATCAACGGTGCCGTGCAGGCGGTGTCGAAGCCCTCCTGGACGACGGCTGCCCGGACGTCCGCGCCGCGCGGGTCGTCCCGGTATGCGGTGGCGAACAGGGGCCGATGGGCGGCGATGGCGGCCGTCGAGAGGGACCGCGGCGGAAGGTCGCGCACGCTGCCGAGAAAGCTGTCCGAGAGACCGCGACTGACCTCGGCGACGGTCTGGCCGTCCGGGCGGCGCAGGAAGACCGCCGCACGGTCACCCTCGAACAGGACCATCGCGTGGTCCACCAGACCGGTCAGGATCCGGTCCAGGTCCAGGTGGCTGCCGATATCGCTCGCGACCCGCCGCAGGGCCTCGGCGCGATGGCGCAGTTGGCCGACTTCTTCGCGACGGCCCGCGACGGCGATGATCGTCCCGATGATCACCGCAAGCACGCCCGCTACGGGCTGCTCGCGGTCGTCACCTGGTGCATCCCTTTCGGGGACCAGGTGGAGGACCCCCCACGCGCCGTTCGCGCCCGGGATGACGGCCGCCTGCTCCGGCCGAGCCCCCGGGAGGATCCGCGCAGGATCTCCGTCATCTCGGGTCGTGGCGATGCCGCTCCCCGCCGGGTCAAGGGCCGCCCCGAGGATGCCGAAGGTCATCGGCACATCCACCAGCCGCATGGGACCGGAGCCGGCTGCATGGGCATCGACCCTGGGGATGAGGCGACCGTCGCGCAGTTCCCAGATGGTCACCAGGTGGTGGTCGTACGCGTCGCGGATCATCGACGCAGCGGAGGCCAGGTCGTCCTGCCGGTCCTCACCTCGTCCAGCCAGTCGGGTGAGCCGATCCAGCACCTTGAGGTCCAGGGCATGTCGCTCGCTCTCGAGCGGGTCGGCTGGCGTCACCGCTCGGTCGGCGGGCCGGGCTGTACGACGTCGGTGACCAGCCCGGTCGTGCGTGTCGGCGACGCTGCCCGCAGGCGTACCCCCGTGCCCCGATCCGCCGTCGGCGGCCCCGACCTCAGCGGCCGCCAGGAACCGCTGGAGATCGCCCAGCCGGTAGCGCCGATCGCCGCGTGGATTGATTCGGTAGTAGCGCAGACGCCCGGCATCGCTCCATGCCCGGACCGTGTTCGGATGAACGCCAAGGAGGCGCGCAGCCTTCGTGACGGAGAGGGTCGCGTCGGTAGGTCTCGACGGAAGGACGGTCGTCATGGCTCTAGGAGGAAATGTGAACTCGGTCCGACGAGCCTACCAATCTCACAGTTCTTGCCAATAGTCCGAAGGTCCGGGCGGTCGGGGCCGTGGGCAGGACCACGCTCGGGCCGGAAGTCAGGTCTGCCGACCACCGGTCAGGTCTGCTGACCGCCGGTCAGGTTCGGCGACCGCCGGTGAGCTTCAGCCAAATGAGTGTCAGACCGACTGCGACCAGCCCGATGGCGATGACGACGAGGATCGCGGAGGCTGGGTCGCCCACCAGGCCCGGTCCCTGGCCCACGCTGCGCGGGTCGCCACCGATCGAGCCGCTCGGGCTCGGCGACGCGGCCGCCACCGACCCGACGCCGGTCAGGAACAGCCCGATCGCGATGAGGGCCATGGGCAGCCGGCGATGGACCCGGATCCAGTCGCCCGTCCTCACGGCAGTGCGTCCACGACAGCCCAGCCCAGTCCGACCGTGACGAGGGCCAGGCCGACCACGAGCGAAACGGCGACGGCGAGGGGCCGTCGAGCGTGGTCGCCTGCGAGGACGCGCATCGCCTCGTCTGTCTCAAGGGTCGTGAGGATCAGTGGCCGGCCAAGGCCGGCGCCGACCTGTGGGTTCCCGCTTGCATCCAGTGTCGGGACGCCCAGGACGATCGCGTGCTCCACGGTCGAGACGAGCTGGACGAGGAGGCGAACGGTGGCCCCAGGATCCGTGCCCTCGGGGACACGATCCGATGCGTCGGCAGCCGTGCCCACCGATTCGCGCGGCAGGACCACGAGGCCCGCATCCAGGTCCGCATGATGGACGGTGATCCCGTCGAGTCCCTCGCGGACCTCGAACGGCACGGCCTCGCGCTGATCGTCCAGGGATCGCCAGGCCCGCTTGACGCGGAGATCAAGGCGCGTACGGCGGAACACGAGTGGACGGTGGGCATCGTCTTCGAAGTCGGTCTCGGCATCGATGCGCCCGCTGACCTTGACGTAGCGCTCCGGTCCGCCGGCCCTGGCCATCTCCACCGCCTCACCGATCGTGACGGTCGGGGTGGCGGCCAGGAGTCTGCCGACGCGGTAGGCGGGGCCGAACGACCGAAGCATCAGCGCACCGATCAGAAAGGAGATCAGGCCCGCGAAGATCGGCAGCAAGGGGGTCACGGCCGCGATCCTAGCATCGGACAGCGAAAGACCCGAAGGAACCTACCCGACACGTGGGCGTTGATGCGATCGCCGCCGTTAGTGTCGCTCGGCCCCTCCGGGCTGAGACGAACAGTACGCGCCGGCCGGATCGCATGGCAATGGGGTTCATCCACGAGTTCGAGGCAAGACCGCCGGGTTATCCACTACTCGTCCACATCGAGCCGGGCGGGAGGGCGCCTCAGGCGGAACGCCCGGTCGCCGGATCGACGGACCGGACCTGCCCGTCGAAACCGGTCAGGACCAGGCGGCCGCCCATCAACTCGGCCGCGGTCACGACGTCCGAGTGGGCGATCCGCCAGGCGACCGTCCCGTCGGCTTCGATGGCGAACGTTTCCAGCTCCGACTGGACGAGCACGTGGGCAAGGCGAGACGACCCGAACAGGGCGACGATGGGCGTCGCGGACCGGTGATCCCAGGCGGGCTCCCCGCTGGCCACGGCCAATCCGAAGGCGTGGAACCCGTACGCCACCACGAGCAGTCCCACATCGTCCCAGTGCAGCGCGCGCGGCTCGTCGTAGATCGCAGACGCGAATCGGGCCGTCCATGCTCCGCGTGGTCCCTCCAGCCGAAGCTCCGCTCGGCACAGGGCGTCCGGGTCCCTGGCTACGCGCGGACCGAGATCCACCAGCGAACCGCCCGACTCGGAGAGAGCGAAGACCGCCGGGCCCTGGCCGCTGCCGCCCCAGCGCCAGCGTGCCCGGAGTGCGCCCGGATAGGTCACGGTCGCGTTGCGTGGCTCGGCCGTCATGTCGCTCCTCTGGCGAGTGCCTCCGCTTCCACGTCCGCGGCGAGGCGCTCTTCGGCGATCGGGGCGACCATCGCATCCGCCAGGATCCGGAGCGTTGCCGGCGGGACGGGAAAGACAGCCGTTGGCAGACCGGCTGCGGCCCATACGACCGGGTAGCGATCCAGCCCTGGGTCCATGATCACGCGGGTCCGACGCGCATGGCCGATCGGCGGGATCCCGCCGATGACGAACCCAGTCAGATCGTTCGCCTCACGGGCGGTGGCCCGTCGGATCTCCGGCGCGCCTGTGACGGCGGCCAACCGGCTGACATCCACCCGGTCCGGGCCGGACACCAGGCAGACCACTGGCTCCAGATCGTCCACCCGGGGAACGACGAACACCAGTGACTTCACGATCTGCCCGAGGTGCGCACCCAGGGCATCAGCCGCCTCTGCCGCGGTATGGGTGGATTCGGTGAAGACGGTCACCTCCAGGGTGACGCCCTTCCGAAGGGCCGCCTCGAGGACGCGCTGGATGGCGGGATGCGCGGTGGGTTCGGGCACGGCCCGGAGTCTAGCATCGGGCGTGGGACGATCAGCAGCACCAGCCATCGGGCCGGTCACCCGAAGCAGTCATCGGGCGGTGTCCCATCGCGCGGGGTAGCATCCGGACGATGCAGGCCATCGTGCTCGCCGACGGCGACGTCGGCTCCCGTGATGCCCTCGATGCTGCCTGGCCGGGCTGGCTCGAGGAAGACGCGATCGTCATCGCCGCGGATGGCGGTGCGCGCCATGCCGAGGGCCTTGGCCTTCACCTGGACCTGTGGGTGGGGGACGGCGATTCGATCGGCGAGGAGCCGCTGGAGGCACTCCGAGCCACCGGCGTGCCGATGATCCTGGTCGCCGAGGCCAAGGATGAATCGGACACGGAGCTGGCCATCGGAGCGGCCCTGGATCGCGGCGCGGACCACATCGTCATCCTGGGAGCACTCGGCGGCCCGCGGCTCGACCATGCGCTGGCCAACATCGGCCTGCTGGCGCTCCCCGGCCTGCGCGGCGTGGTGGCGACCTTGCTCCACCCGACCGCCCGCCTGACGCTGGTCAGCGCGCCCGGGACCGACGGCTCGGCGGTCCATCGCTCTCTGCCCGGGCCGGTCGGCGGCCTCGTGTCGCTGCTCCCCCAGGGTGATGGCGTGGCCGGCGTCACGACCCATGGCCTGGCCTATCCCCTGGATGACGAGCCGCTCCCGGCCGGCCCGGCTCGCGGCCTCTCGAACGTGCGGGTGGCGGTGGACGCCGGGCTGTCGCTCCGTGCCGGCCGGCTCATCGTCTTCGAGAGCCCTGCTAGGCTCTCGCCATGAGCATGCCCGAGCGCGGCGATCCGGCGCCCGATGTCGTCCTATCCGACGATTCCGGAACCATCCACGACCTGTCCGATCAGCTCGGACGCTGGACGATCCTGTACTTCTATCCCAAGGACGACACGCCCGGCTGCACGACGGAAGCGTGCGAGTTCCGTGACATCAACGAGTCCTTCACACAGCGCGAGACAGATGTCTGGGGGATCAGCCCGCAGGGTGTGCAGAGCAAGCAGTCGTTCCGCGAGAAGTTCGGACTGTCCTTCACCCTGTTGATCGACGCGGACCACCTGGTCGCCGAGGCCTACGGTTCGTGGGTGGAGAAGCAGAACTACGGCAAGACCTACTGGGGGACCGCACGGACCACCTTCCTGGTGGGGCCGGACGGGCGCATCGTGCAGGCCTGGCCCAAGGTCCGTCCGGACGGGCACGCAGCCGAGGTCCTCCAGGCGTTGATCGCCGCGCAGGCTCCGGCCGACCGATGACGACCGCCGCCCGGCCGATGACGACCGCCGCGTCGGATCCCGCACGCAAAGAGACTTCGCTCGTGGGGGGAGACGAGCGAAGTCTCGGTTCGAAGCGTAGCGCTGGGTCCGGCCGGGCGCAAGGATGAAGACCAAGGAGCCGGCCGAGACTGCGGAGGTGCCCAAAGAGGCTGCGGAGGCGGCCAACGTGGCGGCCACGGAGCCGGCCGAGACGGCCCATGACTGGCGGCCGGATCGCTTCATGGTCATCGCCGCGCACCCGGATGACGCCGAGTTCGGACCGGCCGGGACGGCCGCCACCTGGATCGATGCCGGGTCCGTTGGCTGGCTGGTGTGTTGCACGAGTGGTGACCAGGGTGGCGAAGATCCCTATGCCGACCCACTGGTGCTCGCGGCGTTGCGCGAAGGTGAGCAGCAAGCTGCCAGCGAGATCATCGGGTACGCCGGCGTGACCTTCCTGCACCAGCCGGACGGCGCCCTGGCGAACGATCTCGGACTGCGCGAGCAACTGGTCCGCGAGATCCGGACCTTCCGACCGGACGCGGTCCTGGCAACGGATCCGGAAACGCTCTTCTACCGCGGTGGCGGGATCAACCACACAGACCACCGGGCCTCGGGCTTCGCGGCGGTGGACGCGGTCTACCCGGCAGCCCGCAACCCGATGGCATTCCCGGCCCTGGCGCGCGGCGGGCTGGCAGCGCATGTCGTTCGGCGGTTGTACCTGTTCTGGTCCGACCAGCCAAATGCGCGGGTGGACATCTCGGCCGTCATGGATCGCAAGATCGAGGCGCTGGCTGCCCACGTCAGCCAGATCCATTCGCCAGACCGCCTGGCCGGACGGATCCGTGACTGGGGGGCCGAGGAGGGCGAGCCCATCGGGGCGATCGCGGCGGAGGCTCTGCGCTGCGTCGTCATCGAGGACGACGAGGTCGAGGGACCCGGCTGAGGGAGCCGGCTGAGGCCTGGGCTCAGGCGTCTTCCAGCAGGAGTGGCCGGACGCGGCCCCAGTCGTTCCAGAGCGTCGCCAGCCCGTCCGCACGACGGCCCAGCATGGCCACGAGCTCACCCAGGGTCAGGTCTCCGGCCGCCCCGGCCAGGTGCTCCCCGGCGGCCACTGTCACGTCCGCGAACAGGCTGCGCATCTCGTCCTCGTTCGGCCAACGCCGGATCCGCATCGGGTCCAGCCCGGCATACCCCAGCGCCATCGACAGGTCGCGCTGTGACGGGACCCGGTCGTCCGTCCAGCCGCCTCGACCGTTGAACCGGAACCCGAGCGACGACAGAGCCGCCACGATCTCGCGATCCTGCTCCCGGGTGAACGGCGACCAGAAGGCGTGATCGGGCGGGAAGTCCAGCGCGGACTGGCTGATGCTCACCGCGATCACGGCGTCGACGAGCTCGGACAGGCTGGCCTGCCAGCGCCGCTGTTCCGCTGGATCGTCTGCCAGTCGGGCGACGGTGTGCCCCATGGCGGCTTGGTCTCCGCGCAGGAGCAGGAAGATGATCGGTGTCTGACCGGCGCTGAGCGCGGCGGCAAGCGGTTCGTGCTCGATCTCGAGGGGTCCCGGCCCGGACGGTCCCGGCCCGGACTCGCCAGCGCCGATCTCGCGGGCCACCGGAGGGATGGGCGGGCGTGCGGCGCGCAAGAGCGCGTCCTCGGCCTCGACGCACTCCGCGACGGCATGGCGGGCTGCCACGCATGCCTCCTCGGCGACCTCGGCCTTGATGCGGGCGGCGTCCGCCTCCAGGGCCAGGCGTTCCAGGCTCGGCGCGATCGCCGCGGCCGCCTCTCGTTCCTTGCCCGCCACCGAGTTCGCGTCCCGGACGACGGTGTTGATCCGGTTGATCTCGCCGAGCCAGTCGCGTGCCGCGGCTTCGATGGCCTCGGGCGAACCGGCCTGTCCGCGAGCGTCGCGGAAGGCGGCTTGCGCAAGTTCCTTGTCGCGCCGCACGGCCCCGGGTTCGGTCGCCGCCGCGGTGGCCTCGGCCCGTGCGACGTGGGCGTCATAGGCGCGTTGCGCACTGCGCAGCGTCTCGTCGGCCACGCCTACGCCGGCGCGTGCCCGGACGGCCAGCTCGCACCGCTCGGTTGCCACGTGGCGTACCTCGGCGCACGGTCCGTCCAGGTCCGGCGGTGCCAGGGGCGCCCCAGCGCCACCTGATCCAGGCACGTCATCTGACTGTGCATCGGCCATGGCGTCTTCCTCCGGTTCGAGCACGGCGACCGCGGTTCGTGCGACGACCACCGCCTTGGCCTGGTCCTCGTCGGAGGCAGCGTTCGCCATCGCCTGGAATGCCGGGTCGTGCCCGGACGCCACCCGGAACCCTACCATCGCGGGCCGCGCTGCCATGGCCATCGCGACCACGCCGGCGGGCATCGGGTCGCCCTGACGAACGGTCGTTCCATATTCGTCCCCGTCCCCGTCTGGTCTGAGGCCGTCGATCTCGGGGTCGGCCGGGCCGCCGCGGGCCGGTTCCGCGACCGCCACGGCGAAGGCGTCCTCGGCCAGGGTGGTCCCGCGTCGGCGTGGGATCGCGTCCTGCGAGACGGTCACTCTGACCTCGCGCGGAGCGGGCGGTCTGGCCCGCAGAACCTCGACAAGCGCAGCGCCGCTGGCAACGCCAAGGATCAGGCCGACGGCCAGAAAGGCGAACTCGCCTGCGTTCACGCTGCCCGGTTATCCAGGACCGGCTCCTCCCGAGTCGGGACGCTTTCCCCGGACGAGCGTAGCTGCGACCAGGAGGACCGTCAACTCCACCAGACGTTCCAATACACTCCCAGCCGTGCACGTGTTCCGTGCCGGATGGTACATTCCGGCGGAACCCCGTTCACCTGGGAAGGGATGACCTGCTCTTGACCAGCGCCGCGCCTCAGGAATTCCTCGTCCAGCCCGTCGACGCCTCCTGGCTCCAGTG
>Ga0315271_10002519_pt1 | contig 11502 bp, 7 predicted proteins | sample C3_top_MG_FD_204664 | JGI IMG/M metagenome (GOLD analysis project Ga0315271, IMG submission 204664) | Sediment microbial communities from Yellowstone Lake, YNP, Wyoming, USA - C3_top | ecosystem: Environmental > Aquatic > Freshwater > Lake > Sediment | place: USA: Wyoming | collected 2017-08-01
TGCGCGCGGCCTACCCGCTCGTCGCGAAGTACCTGGGCATCGCCAACCCCGACCCGGCGCGCCTGGTCTATGCCCGCCGCGCCGAACCGAAGGGCCTGCCCCCAGCCTCCCCCTCGGCCGCTCCGCCCGGCGCCTCCCCGCGGCGGCCGAACGTGGTGATCGTCCTGCTCGAGTCGTTCGCCGCGTACAAGACCGGCGCGTTCGGCAACCCGCTCGACCCGACGCCGCACTTCGACGCCCTCGTCCGGGAAGGGACGCTCTACACCCGCTACTTCACCCCGAACTGGGGAACGGCGCGCTCGGTCTGGGCGACGGTGACCGGCCTGCCGGACGTGGAGACGGACCTGACGGCCACACGGAACCCGCTGCTGGTCTCGCAGAACAGCATTCTCAACGACTTCGTCGGCTACGAAAAATTCTACTTCCTCGGCGGCAGCCTGAACTGGGCAAACATTCGCGGACTCCTGGCCGCAAACATCAAAGGGCTGCGCCTCTTCGAGGAGGGGAGCTACCGCGCGCCGCGCGTCGACGTCTGGGGAATCTCGGACCTCGACCTGTTCGAAGAGGCCAACCGCGCCTTCACGAGCAGCGCCAAGCCCTTCGTCGCGATCGTGCAGACCTCCGGCAGCCACCGCCCCTACACCATCCCGAAGAACCACCGCGGGTTCGAGATGCGGCGGCTCGCGGACGCCGAGGCGCAGCGGCACGGCTTCGGCGCGGCTGACGAGTACAACGCCTTCCGCTTCCTCGACCACGCGGTCGGTGTCTTCATCGAGGGCGCGCGCCGCGAGCCCTGGTTCGCCGACACGATCTTCATGTTTTACGGCGACCACGGGCTGCCGGGGAACGCGCCGCACCTCCCCTCGGGGTACGAGGAGGCCGGCCTGACGCATTTCCACGTCCCGCTGCTCGTCTACGGCCCCGGCCTGATCCCCGGCGGGGTTCGCGTCGACACGGTCGCCAGCGAACTGGATGTCCTGCCCACGGCCGCCTCGCTCGCGGGTCTGCCCTCGGTCAACAGCACGCTCGGCCGCGACCTGCTCGATCCGGCTTTCGACGCCCAACGCTACACGTTCACCGTCGGGGACCAGGGGAAGGTCCCCCAACTCGGGCTCATCGGCGGGGACCGCGCGTTCGGAATTTTCGGCGACGGCTCGAACCGCAGGCTCACCGCACTGGGTGCCGGCGACCCGCGCGCAAACCTCGCCGCGCGCGAGCCGGAGACGGCGGCGCGGATGGAGGAACTCTGCCGCGCGCTCTACGAGACCGCACGCTATCTGCCGTTCGTGAATGCCCCGGATAAAGTCCGGGGAGCAGCCCGCTAAAAAGATCCGGCTGCGGCGGCGTCAACCTGCCGCATCGACGCGATCGAGAATCATGATCTTCTGCCAGATGGTGCGCGCCAGCCCCTGGGTGAGGTTCTCCACGTCGTTCACCGCCTCGAGCGTCACCGGGTCGTTGAAGTGCTGGGTGTGCAGCGCCGCGACCTTGCTCAGGATGGCGAGCATCTCGCTGCAGTAGTCCAGATAGCGCGTCAGCTCGAACGGCGTGAGCACCCGCTTCGGCGAAGACGGGGTGTCGTGGTCGCCGCCTGCGGTTCGCTCAGGCGTCTTCGTGAGCTGGTGCATGTCGACGATGTGGGCGAGCGAACGAAGCAGATAGAGGCTCTTGAGCGCCCGCGAGCGTTTGATCCTGCTCTCGACCGTAAAAAGAAACAGCAGCGCCAGTCCGACGAAAACCAGCTCGTTGAGAAAAGCGTCGAAGCCCTGGAAAAATTCCGCGACGCTCGAGAAGAGTTTCGTCGTCCCCTGGAGCATCAGCAGGCTGCCGGTGAAGGCGGTCACCGCGAGCCCGCCGCAGAGCACCACCAGGACGCGAAGCCAGAGGATGGGCGTCGCCAGATGCCGGGCAGTCGCGGCGCTCCGACGCGCGGTCGCGTGCAGTTCGAGGGCGAGCCGGCTGAGCCCCGAGTCCGGGAAGCGCTCCGCGATCCGCGGTCTCCTCGGCGTTTCTTGACTTGGCTCAAGGCGTTTTCGCGGGGATGATGTGAAGATGTTTTCAGAGTGAACGGGGAGTGCGTGGGACGATCTCCTTGAAACAGAAAGAGAGGGACGACATGAGCCAGCGGGAGAAAGAGGTGAGCGGACCGATCACGCCGCAGACCCGGATGGGAGAGATCATCGAGCGGTGGCCGGACGCCGTGGCGCTCCTCGTCGCCAGTGGTTTCTCGGGTTTGGCCGACCCGGCGCACCGGGCGATGGTCAAGTCATTGCCGGTCACCTTGGAAATGGCCTGCGCCAGGCACGGGGTGAGTCTTGAGGAGATGCTGGAGCGGCTGAACGTGGCTGTCGCCACCCCCGGGTAGAAATCTTTCGGGCTCGGTCGCCGGAGCTCCGGGGCAGGCGCTGTCAGACCGGTGATTGACAAACCCCTCCCGTGCCCGGAGAATCGGCGCGTGAGAAAATTTCTTGTCGCCGGCCTGCTGCCGCTGCTGATGGTGGCGTGCGCAACGCCGCGCGCGCCCCTGCCGGTCCCCGAGAGCCTGCTGCAGGAAGACCCCTTCGACGCGCGGTACAAGATTCACTGCGACTCGGTCTCGGGCAAGACCGTGTGCGTCATGACCGGCAACGCGCTGCGCCCCTTCAGCCCCCGGTATCCCTTGCTGACCCTCGGGGTCGTCAGCGAGGTGGACAAGCAGGGCGCGCCGCGGTACTTCCTCAGGACCGTGTTCGTGAACGAGGGACAGTGGCTCAACATCAGCGGTGGCGGCAGCCTGCATGTCACCCTGGACGGCGTGCCGATCGAACTCAGCGGCGACGGCAGCAGGGGGAGCCGGTACGTCGGCCAGGACAAGAAGCTCTACGAGGTCGCCCTCTTCGCGGTCCCCGCCGAAGTCATCAGGAATATCTCGACGGCGAAGGCCGTCATCGTGAGCGTGCACGGCGATTTCCTGATCGAGAAGAGCTTCGGCAACGTCAACACGCTCTATTTCCGGCAGTTCGTCCAGCACTACATCGATAAAACGCCGACCGCGGACAAGTAGCGGCCGCCGGCCGGATCAGGGCAGAATCACGCTGCCCCGCGGCGTCTTCGCGATTGCGATGCGAGCGGAGGACCACGAGGACATCTCCTCGACGTGGCTGATCAGGCCCACCATGCGGCCGGTCTTCTGCAGGTCGATGATACAGCGCTGGGCCAGCTCCAGCGACTCGGCGTCCAGGGACCCGAACCCTTCGTCGACGAAAACCGACTCCAGCCGGAACCCTCCGGCCGCCGACTGCACCGCGTCGGCCAGCCCGAGGGCGAGCGCGAGGGAGGCCAGAAACCCCTCGCCGCCCGACAGCGTGTCGGCGGGCCTGGCCCGATCCGTCTGGGCGTCCAGGACCTCCAGATCCAGCCCCTTGTAGCCTCTCCCCGAGGTGTCGATCGCCCGGGCGAGCGTGTAGCGCCCGGAGCTCATGAGCGCCAGGCGGCGGTTGGTGTGGGCCATGACCTCGTCGAAATACGCCGCCAGCGCGTACGTCGAGAATCTCATCTTCGTCGTGTTGTCCCCGGCCGCCGCCGCCGCGATCTCCCGCAGCGCCTCGCTGCGCAGGGTGGCGGCCGCTTCGTCGCGTTCCAGTTCGTCCAGCTCCCGGAGACGGCCGGCCAGGCCCCGCTGCTGCTCCCGGAGCCGCCCGAGTTCCTGACCGCAGAGCTGCAGCGCCGCGGCTGCCGCGCCGCGCTCCGCCGCGAGCGGCGTCAGATCGACACGGTTCAGGCCGATCAGCTTCTTCCGCGCCTCGCCCAGGGCGCCTTGCGCCTGCTGCACCGTGTTGTTGAACGTGTCGAGCCGCTCCCGCAGCGCCGCGACCTGCCGATCGGTCCTCGCGGCCGCACGGCAGAGGACGGCAGTGCCGAAGCCGGCCTTCGCGAGCTTCACGGCGAGGTCGGCCGAGGCGACTTCCGCGCGCGCCTGTTTCGCGGCTAGCTCCTGCCGCGTCGCGGCGATGAAACCGTCGCAGGCCCCCAGGCCGGCGGCGATCCTTTCGTTCTCCCGCTCCAGCCCCCGCAAGGTGTCCCGCCAGGAAACCGTCTCTCCCGTCAGCGATTGCAGAAGCCGCTCGATTGCCTCTCCCGAGCGCATCTGCAACGGGAGGATGGCTTCGAGGTGTTCGACGGCGGCGGCAGACCTGACGTCCGTTTCCGATGCCCGGCGCAGACGATCCTCAAGCTCCGCCCGGGAGAGGGCGGCGCCTTTGACCGCTGCCCGAAGGGCGGCGCGCTCCGCCTCAAGCGCGGCCTCCTCGTCGACGGCCGCGGCGGCAGCCGCCCGCGCGGCAGTCCTTTCACCGATGAGCCGGCGGACCTCCGCCACGCCGACGCCAGCGGCGGCCCCGAGCGACTCGCGCAGCCCTTCCACCCGCGCCTTGAGTTCGGCGGCCTTCACCGTCGCCTCGGCGGCGATCGCCCCAGCCCTTCGCTCGCGCTCGATCGCGGTCGCGCTGGCTTCTTCGAGGGCCTGCAGACGCGCCGCGGTGATGTCGTCACGCGCAGGTGCGGCTGGGGCGGGGTGCTCGAGCGAACCGCACACCGGGCATGGCGATCCTTCGAGCAGTTCCGCGGCCAGGGCGCCGGCACGCGAACGCAGCCAGCCCGAGCGCGCCTCCCGGGCCTCCCGCTCCGCAGCACGCAGCCGCGCCTCGGCAACCGCGTGTGCTTCCCGCGCCTCGACCACGGCCCGCTCCCAGGTCTGCAATTCGTCGGCGGCTGCATTCGACGACGCCAGCTGCTGCTCGACTCTTCGCAGTTCCTGAAGGTGCGCCTCCAGGTGCGCGCGTTCGCCGGCCGCGCCGCGGAGCGCCGGCAACAACCCCTCGATGGCAGCCAGACGCGCCTCCAGCTGCTCGAGGTCCCGTCCTGACGCCGCGACATCCCGCTCCACCGCGGCCCGTGCGGCGGCGGCTGTTGCCATTTCCCGGACCGCGCACTCCATCTCCAGCACCCGCGGGCGCAGGTTCTCCAGGCGGCGGATCTCGGCGATAGTCTGCTCGTGGCGAGACTCCCCGCCCCGGTGCTCCCGCAGCCGCCGATTGTTCTGCTCCTGCTCCGCCGTGAGGGCGGATCGCTCGCACGCTTTGGCGTCCGCGTCGCGCGCCATTGCCGCGATCTCGCCGCCAAGCGTGTCCAGCGCCAGGATCTCCGGCACAACGGGCCCGGCCTTCCCCGCGAGCTCGAACTCCACGCGCGCCGCATCCATCTCCCCCGCGCGTCCCGCCAGGTCGGCACACACCTGTTCGGCCCCCGCCAGTTCCTCGAAGAGACCCTCGACCCGCCGGCCCGCCGACAGCGCCGCTTCGGCCGCGGCGTCCCGCGCCGCCAACCCGCCATGGCGGGCCTCGTGTGCCGCGACCTCCGCCTCCCGGGAGCGGACGCCCTGTTCGAGATCCTCCCGGGAAGCGAAGCTCCCGAGTTTCTCGCGGCGGGCCGCTTCCCGCCCCGCGCGGCGTTTCTCCAACTCCTGCACCGAATCCTTGAGGCGTTGCTCCAGCTCCTCGCAGCGCCTGACGTCGAAAAGCACCTTCAGGATGCCTTCGCGGTCCCGGCTGTTCGCCGAGAGGAATTCGCGGAACTGCCCCTGCGGCAGCAGGATCACCTGGCGGAACTGGGCCGCGTCGAAGCCGATGATCTCGCGGATCTTTTCGTCGACCTCGCGCACGTTGGCGGCGAGAACCGTGCCGCCGTCCACGTCCCCCGCGCTCCCGCTCCGATCCCAAAGCGTCCCCCTGGCCTGCACGGTCCGCGTGCCGTCGCCGCGCTTCTTCCTGATCTCCTGCTTGGGCTGCCGGACGACCCGGAAGCTTCTCCCGCCGACCGAAAAATCCAGCGTCACCTCGGTTTCGACGGTCGCGGCGGCGTGGTGACTGCGCAGATCGCCGGCCGAGCGGCCCTTGCCCGAGGACTCGCCGTAGAGGGCGAAGCAGATCGCGTCGAGGATCGTGGTTTTGCCGGCGCCGATGGGCCCGGCGATCAGGAAGAGCGAGCTGGCGAGTTTCTCGAAGTCCACGGTCTCCGTGCCGCGGAACGGCCCGAAGGCCTTCATTTCCAGGCGCTGCGGCTTCATCGGGCTTCCCGCGCCTCCGCATCCAGATCGGCGAGGGCCTGGCGCAGCGCCGTGCGGTGGGCGGCGGATCTGTCCGGGGTGCCGGCGCGGACGTAGCCGAGAAAATCCAGGAACAGCTCCTCGAGGCCCTGCTCCCGCACCGTGCGCACCGTGCGCACCGTTGCGGCCGAGCCGGCGGCGGCCGCCGCCGCAACGATGCGCACGGGTTCCAGCACGTTCGGGTAGTGCTCGCGCAGCCGCTCCATCGGGATGGGCTGGCCGTGGTACTCGATCCGGACATAATCGTGCCGCCGGGCGTCCGCGGCGGCGATGTCTTCCAGCCGCTCGCCTTTGCCGACACGGACGATCCGCAGGTCTCGGGGCGGCACGAGCGCGATCTGCTCGGCGGTCGACACGCCCGCGTCGAGCGTGTGCAGCGTAACCCCCTTGACGTGCCCGGCCTCGGAGAAGGAATACTTCATCAGGCTGCCGGCGTAGTGGATGGCCGACGAACCCACCCGCTGCGGTCGGTGCAGGTGGCCCAGCAGCACCAGGTCCCACCCGTCGAACACCCCGGCCGGCACCATCCCCGCGCCGCCGACCTCGGTTCCGGCCCCGGGGAGCGGCCGCTCCGACTCGCTGGGATCCCCACCCGCGACGAACGCGTGGCCCACCAGGACTTTGCGCCACCCCGCCGGCACCTGCTGCGCCAGGCGCGCCAACACGAGTCGCATCGACTCCGCCGCCGTCAGCGGACCGGGCACGTCGAGCCACGCCGCCGCCTCGGCCGGCTCGAAATACGGGAGGGGCACCACGGCGACCTGCCGCCGCTCGAACAGCAGAGGCTCCGGCGGCCCCTGGAGCCCCCCGGAGATATGCAGACCGCTGCGCGAGAGGATGCGCGCGGCGTAGCGGACGCGGCCTTCGCTGTCGTGGTTGCCGCTGATGGCCACGACAGGCACGCTGATGCCCAGCGTCAGCTCGGTGAGCGTGTCGTCGAGCAGCCGCACCGCGTCGGGCGACGGCACGGCGCGGTCGTAGATGTCCCCGGCGATCACCACCAGATCCGGGCGGATCTCCCGAACGCAGGGCAGAAAGCCGCCCTCGATGATCTGCCGCTGCTGCTCGAGAAGCGACGCCTGCAGCAGCGTCCGGCCCAGGTGCCAGTCGGCGGTGTGGAGTATCCGCAAGGGAGCGTTCGCCGTTGCGCTCACGGCAGCCGACGCGGTGCGCGCTTCAACGGATCTCGACACGCGCGCCGTCGCGCAACTCGTTCGGCGGGTGCAGCACGACACGCTCGCCCGTCGCCAGGCCCTCGAGAATCTCGACCTCGGCCGGCGTGCGATGACCGGGGACGACCGGCCGCAGCCGCGCGCGACCGTCGACGACCGCGAAGACCGCCCAGCCCTGCGCCTTCGCGGGATCGGCCCCTGGCGCGGACGCACCGCCGGTCGCGTCCGCCCGTCGAAAGAGCGCGCTCCCGGAGACCTTGAGCACCGCACCCGACGACCAGGTGACGATGCGCGCCTCCACCCGGTAACCGTCGCCCAGCGGGCCCGGGGGAGCGGCGAGATCGGCGATCACGCGCACCCGCTGCTCCTCGACCCCGAGAGCGGAGACCTTGGTGAAGGCCGCCGGTTCCACCGTGCGCACGATCGCGGGCAGCGTCCCCTCCCCGCCCCACCCGGCGAGGTTCGCCGCCATACCGGGACGCACCCGCACCGCGTCGGTGGAGAGCACTTCGATGACGATTTCGAGTCGCGAGGCGTCGCCGATCTCGAGCAAGGGCGTCCCGGCGGGCACGACGCGCTCGCTCTGCTCGAGCACCCGCAACACGCGGCCGTCGACGGGCGACCGCAGCGAAACGCGCCGACGCTCCCCGCCCGCGCCTTCCTCTCCCGCAAAAAGCGCCGCCTTCGCGACGGCAACTTCGGACGCGGCCGCCTCCACCCGGAAACGGGCGGCCTCGGCCCCCTTGCGAGCGTCGGTTTCGGCGCTCCTGGCCTGTTCGAGATCCTGGAGCGCGCTGTATCCCTTGCGGTAGAGTTGCTCGGCACGCTCGCGATCGCGCGCCGCCTGTTCCGCGGCGGCCCGGGCGCGCGCCAGATTCTCGTCGGACTCGCGCCGCAGCGCCTCGGCGGCCTTCAGCTTGCCGCCGGCCGCCTCGCGCTCGCGCGGATCGAGCGGCGTCAGGTGCAGAACCGCCAACACCAGCCCCCGGGTGACGCGGTCGCCCTCGCGCAGCACGATGCGGTCGAGACGGCCCGCGGTCGGCGCGGCAACCGTGAAGCGGTCCCGGGCGCGCGTCCGGCCCTCCTCGTCGATACTCGCCGCAAGCGGCCCGACGGCGGCGGGGGCGGTCTCCACGGTGAGCGGACTGGGCAGCATGGCGAGCACGGCGCCAGCCAGAATCGCGGCGGCCAGGACGAAGAAAGCGATGCGGCGCCGGGTGATCTTCATGCGGCGGCTCCCAGGAATCCCCGCTGTTCCATCCGTCACTCCCTCGTCTTGAGGACCGCCACCAGATCGAGCGTGCGGATGCGGCCGACCACCATCATACCTGAGAAGAGCGCCGCCGCCAGCGTCACGAGAAAGGCGAACGCGAAGGTCTGCCGCGAGAAAACCAGCGGCATCCGGTAGAGGTCGGAGGAGAGCGAGGTGACCAGCAGCCACGCGGAGCCCGCCCCGACCGCGAAGCCGAGCGGGACCGCCGCCAGCGTCAGCAGCGCGTGCTCGCCGAGCAGGATCACCGCGATCTCCCGCCGGGTGAAACCGAGCACCCGCAGCGAAGCCAGCTCGTGGCCCCGCTCGGAGAGAGAAATGCGCGCGCCATTGTAGACGATACCAAACGCGATGATGCAGGCAAAGAGGATCAGCACCGAGTTCGTCGCCGTCATCGACCGGGCGATCGTCTGGTAGAAGCTCGCGAGCATGCTCTCGCGCACGGAAACACCGGCGACGGCGGGGATGCGCTTGAGCCGCTCGGTCAGCTGCGGCAGGGTGGCCGGGTCGGCGGCCAGGAAGGCGCCCGAGACCGTCCCCCCTTCACCGAGCAGACGATTGAGGGCGCGGATGTCCATCGTCACGTTCAGGCCGAGGATGTCCTCGACGGTCGCGGCTATGTGCACGGGGCGCACGGGCCGCCGCCCTTCGAGCACTTCGACGGTCACGGCGTCCCCGGGTGCGACGCCGAGAAGCTCGGCGAGCTCAGCGGTCACGACGAGGCCCTCGGGTGGGACATCGACGCGGCCGAGCGTTCGCGTGACGAGCCGGCGCAGTTCCCCGCCCGGCTCGACGCCCATGAGCTCGACCCGGCGCGAACGGTGGCCGGCGACCAGGCGCACCGACACGGCGCGGAACGGTTCCACGGATCGCACGCCGGACAGGTGGGCCAGATCGTGCAGCACCGAGGCGGAGCGCGGCTGGCCCAGGATCACCGTCACGTCCTCGAGCTGGGTCTCCCGGAACTGGATCTGCACCATCCAGTCGATGACGTCGCCGAAATAGCGCGTCAGCACGAGGATCCCGACCGCGAGCGCGATGCCGAACGTCGAGAGCAGCGCCTTCGCCGGGCGACGCCCGATGTTGCGCGCGATCATCAGCGCCGGCGGCGGGAGCAGCCTGGCCACGCCGATGCGCTCGAGGATCCCGCGGGAGTAGCGCGGCGGGGACTCGGGCCGCATCGCCTCGGCCGGCGGCAGCCGCACCGCGCGCCGGACAGCCGAAGTCGCGCCGAGCAGGGCCGCCGCCGCGCTGACCGCCGCCGCGAACGAGATCAGCCCCGGCGAGACGGCGAAGAGGATCTCGGGGAAGTGGAAGAACAGCGCGTACAGGTCGGCCAGGTACGATGCGAACCAGAGACCGAGCAGGGTCCCGGGCACAGCCCCCGCCAGCACGGCCGCCAGCGCGATGCCGAGGTAGTGCAGGCCGACCGCGAGGTCCGAGTACCCGAAGGCCTTGAGGATCGCGATCTGGTCGCGCTGCGAGCCGACGAGGCGCGAGAGCACGACGTGCACGAGGAAGACCGCGACGCCGAGGAAGATCGACGGCAGGTAAAGCCCCGAGACGCGGTCCTGCTTGATCTCGTCGGAGATGAAGCGGTTCGAGAGCTGCAGGTCGCGGCCGTAGGCGCCGAGGCCGCCGTAGCGCCCGAGCAGCCGGTCGATGCCTGCGATCACCGGGGCCTCCGGCGCGCCGGGCGCGAGGGCGACCGAGACGTCGTTGAACGCCCCCTTCAGGTCGAAGAGCCCCCCCAGCGCCTCGCGCCCCATCCAGAGCACGCCGAAGCGGCGGTTGTCGGGGAAGATCTCGGTGCCGCGGATCTCGTAGATATACTCCGGGGAGAGCGCGATGCCGACCACGGTGAGGCGCTGCCAGCGGCCATTGATGACCGCGCCGATCCGCGAACCGATCGCGAGACCGTTTGCTCCGGCGAACCCCTCGCTGACGACCGCCTCGCCGGGGGCGTCCGGCTCGACCCAGCGCCCGCTGCGCAGGTGCAGATCGTTGAGGATCGGCACGCGCCGTTCCGGGATCGAGACGAGGCGCCCCGTGGCCGGCTCCCTCAGGCCGGGGACGTCGAGCACGACCTCGGCGACGACGCGGGTCTGCACGGACGCTACGCCGGGCAGCTCGCGGATCCGGGCCGCGACCGCCTCGGGGGCGCGCGTGGCGTGGGCGAAAACGTCGGCGAAGCGATAGCGGCGGTAGTAGCTCGCCTGGGCGTCGACGAGCGCCGTGTACGCCGAGCGCATCGTGATGAAGGCTGCGATGCCGCACATGACGACTGCCGCGACGGCGGCGACCTGGCCGCGAAGGTGCCAGAGATCGCGGAGCAGCTTCCGGTTGATCGCTCGCATCGACTCCTCACCACGAGAGTTCTGCCGGGGAGATGCGTCTCTCGTTCGCCGTGATTTCGACGATCTCGCCGCTGGAGATCCGGATTACCCGCTCGGCCATCCCCGCGATCGCGGCGTTGTGCGTGATGACGACGGTCAGCGTGCCCATCTCGCGGTTCACCCGTTCGAGCACCTCGAGCACCAGCTTGCCGGTCGGGTAGTCGAGCGCACCGGTCGGCTCGTCGCAGAGCAGCACGTCCGGGCGCTTGGCCACCGCGCGCGCGATCGCCACCCGCTGCTGCTCGCCGCCGGAGAGCTGCGCCGGGAAGTGGTTGAGACGGTCGCCGAGGTCGACGAGCCGCAGCGCCTCGGCCGGGTCGATCGACGAGGCGGCGATCTCGGTGACGAGCGCAACGTTCTCGAGCGCCGTCAGGCTCGGGATCAGGTTGTAGAACTGGAAGACGTAGCCGACGTGCTCGCGCCGGAAGCGGGTGAGTTCCGCGTCCCCGGCCGTCGTGAGCACGTGGTCCCGGTAGAGCACCTCTCCGGAGGTCGGCACGTCGAGGCCCCCGAGGATGTTCA
>Ga0315271_10002520_pt1 | contig 11494 bp, 10 predicted proteins | sample C3_top_MG_FD_204664 | JGI IMG/M metagenome (GOLD analysis project Ga0315271, IMG submission 204664) | Sediment microbial communities from Yellowstone Lake, YNP, Wyoming, USA - C3_top | ecosystem: Environmental > Aquatic > Freshwater > Lake > Sediment | place: USA: Wyoming | collected 2017-08-01
CGCAGGAGATCGCCACGACGCGCTGCAGATGGTGCGGCATGAAATCACTGCCGGTCTTCTGGCGGCGCAGCTGGAAGGCCATCTCCGCCACTTCCGCATCGCTGACGCGCGCGTCCAGTTCGTGCAGTGTGCGCAGCCCGGCGATGTCGGGGATGGTTTCTATGTCAAAAACGAGTGTGGGATTCATGGTATTCGCTATGCAGAAATGTCATCAGGTAATCAGGGGCGAATTGTTGCACAAATACAGGAACAATTCTTTGCAGCCCCCTTGAAACCACGCCGCGCCGGAAACAGATCAGCCGAGATGGTCTTCCAGGAACCGGTTTTGTATGGACTCAACCTCTTTACGGCAATGTATCAGGGCAGTCACGCAGTCGCTGTCGAACTTGGTGCCGGCCATGGACTGCAAGAACTGGAATGCCTTGTCGTTACTCCATGCCTCTTTGTATGAACGAGCGCTGGTCAACGCATCGAACACATCGGCGACCGCAACGATCTTTGCCTCGATCGGGATCTCCTCGTCCGTCATGCCGTTATATCCGCTGCCATTGATCGCCTCATGATGATAGAGCGCGATATTGCGCAGAATCTCCGCATGCGGAAATTCTTTCAGGCCGAGATTACCCAGCATCATGTCTATGATCTCGCCCCCTTTGCTGGCGTGAGATTTCATGGTGTCGAATTCCGATGATGTCAACTGGGATGGCTTGAGCAGGATCCTGTCGGATATGCCGATCTTACCGATATCATGCAACGGCGAGAACAAGAACACATGCTCCACGAAATCATCGTCGAGCCCGTATTTTTTGGCCACCTCTCTGGCGATCAGGCGGGAGTAATTGGACATCCGGTCCAGATGCGCTCCCGTCTCGATATCGCGGTGATGCGCCATATTCGCGGCCGTTTTAACGATTGCCAGCAAACTCCGCGTTGTCGACACCTCGTGTATCACCATCAACGAGAGCAGATGTCCCACCATGTCCAGATAATGCAAAGCGGTCTCATCCAGAACGTCCTTTTGGCGGGAATTGAAAAACAAGAAGCCAAAGAACTCACCGTTCAGGAACATCGGCATGGTATAGCTTGACTGGTACTGGTTGGCAGCAATGCGGCGCGCGTGCTCTGCCGGGGCGTTGCTGAATATATCGAGATCGTTCACCACGCGCGGACGGCCTACTTTCAGGATCTCCTGCATCGATTTCGAATCAGACAGCTTGGCCGAATACAAATTAAGCGGATTTTCACCGCCGCTGCTATGCACAAACGTTTTCAGCAGATCGGTTTTGGGGTCATAGATCACCACCGCGATCCGATCGATGAAGCCAAAGCGCTTTTTCAGCAGGGCATGGACGTACTCTACTTTCTCGGATAAAGGTAATTTGCCATTCAAGGCAGCAAAGACATCCTGATGTTCAAACATAATGCAGGTATAACCCTCAAGCAAACAGGCCTACAGTGTATCCGACCTGAACAACAGGTCAACGGGTTCATAAAAGATCACGATATCCCCTCCATGATTCTAAACCCAAGTAATCCATTAGAACCAAACTCGCTCCTTCCCCCTTGCAGCGGGGGAGAGCAAAGCGAGGGGGCAACTGGGATGGGGGTAGAGCAGTGGGGAATCCAAGTTTCTACCCCCTCCCTAGCCCTCCCCCTGCAAGGGGGAGGGAATATTGTTGCTAATGGATTAGCTGTGTTAATTTCAATACCAACCGGATAGTTCCAAATTTGGATATACTCTTGGCAGCACGGATTTCATTGCATCGCGCGGATAAAAACAAATAGGGTTACCGCGTAAAACCTTGAGCAGTTTTGGGCGCGATCCCTGATTCACAACCACACCGAATCAACCGGGGGTTTTCATATGGCAGAGGCAATTACTAAGCAACTTGGTACCACACTGGTAGAGAGCGGGTATCTAACCCAGTTAAAGCTCAATGAAGCCCTCTCCGAACAAAAGCGGACCGGGCGGATGCTGGGGCGGGTGCTGATCGAAAACAACTACATCACCGAAGAACAGTTGGCCAAGGTCATGGCTGCGCAGCAATCGATACCCTACATCGACCTGAAGCGCTACGACGTAGTCCCAGACCTCGTGATAAAGCTCACCGAATTACAGGCGCGGCGGTTCCATGCCCTCATCCTGGAAGACCGTGGCAGTACTTTTTTGGTGGGCATGACCGACCCTTCCAACCTGCGTGCACAAGACGACCTGTCGAGCCTGCTCGGGCGCCCCCTCGATATCGCCGTGATCACCGGCGATCAATTCAGCCAGACCGTTGATCGTATCTACCGCAAGACGAGCCAGATCGGCGAATATGCCAAGGAAGTCGAGCGTGATGTCGAGCGCGATAGCGGGGTCATCGATCTCAGCCAGATGCACCTCTCCATCGATGATATGGATGCGCCGGTGGTCAAGCTGTTGCAGACGATCTTTGAAGAAGCCGCGCAGATGCGGGCATCGGACATACACATCGAACCGCAGGAAAAAAAGCTGGTGGTTCGCTTCAGGATCGATGGCACCATGCACCACCAGGTCGACGCCGACCAGAAGATCGCCGCCGCATTGCTGGTGCGCATCAAGCTTCTGGCCGGCCTGGACATCTCCGAAAAGCGCTTGCCACAGGACGGCCGTATCGCGGTCAGAACCGGTGCCAACCGCATCGACATTCGTATGTCCACCATGCCCACCCAATTTGGCGAGTCGGTTGTGATGCGCTTGCTGATCCAGACCCAGGGCATGCTCGACCTGGAGAAATCCGGCATGCCGCCGGATATGTTGCGCGATTTCAACAAGATCATCCAGGCGCCCCACGGGATCGTACTGGTGACCGGGCCCACAGGTAGCGGCAAGAGCACCACGCTGTACGGTGCACTGGAAAAACTCAACCAGCCCAATGTGAAGATATTGACCTGCGAAGACCCGGTCGAATATCGCATTGGCGGCATCAATCAAGTGCAGGTGAATGAAAAGATCGAGCTCACCTTTGCCCGTGTGCTCCGCTCCTTCCTGCGGCAGGATCCGGACATCCTGCTGGTGGGCGAGATCCGCGATCAGGAAACCGCCCAGATCTCCGCCCGCGCTGCCATGACCGGCCACCTGGTGCTGTCCACCCTGCACACCAACGATGCGGTGAGCACCCCCGTCCGACTGCTCGACATGGGCGTACCGGGATACATGATCGCTTCCACACTGCTTGCCGTGATATCCCAGCGTTTGCTGCGCCAGATATGCCTCAGCTGCGCCGAACCCTACCAGCCGACCGTCGAAGAACTCGAATGGGTCAAACATTTCATGTTGAGCGATGACGACCTGTCCAAGGCCAACTTCCGTCATGGCAAGGGCTGCAACCGCTGCAACGGCGTCGGTTTCAGCGGTCGTGTCGGCGTGTTCGAAATGCTTGAGATGACAGCACCGCTTTCCGCCGCCATCCATAACGCCGATATTGTGCAATTTGAGAAAGTGGGACACGAGCAGCTGGGCAAGAATTCCCTTGAGCACCGCGCACTCGATCTCGTGCTCAAGGGTCGGACCACCGTTTCAGAAGCCATGACCGTCGTCACCTCGACCGATCTCTGATCCGACGGCAGGCTAACCGACCATGGATATCTACGAATACAAAGGCCGCAACCAGCAAGGCGAGATCATGCAAGGCACCATCGAGTCATCCACCCCGCAAACGGTGGCAAAATGGATGATGGATATGGGCATCGCCCCCATTCATATTCAGGTGCAGGGCAACAAGTTAAAGAGCCAGCCGCAGTGGGTGCGTGAACTACAGGGTGGCGGCCCCCCGAAGCTGGTCGAAATACTGTTGTTTACCCGGCAGATGGGCACCATGATCAGGGCCGGCGTGCCCATCATGCAGGCCCTTGCCGGCATCCAGAAATCCACGGCCAACCCGATGCTGGTCGAAGTGCTCAGGGATATTCGCACCAACCTCGACAAGGGCCTCGAGCTCAGCATGGCCATGTCCCGCCACCCAAAAGTGTTCAGCGACTACTATGTCAGCATGGTCAAGGTCGGCGAAGACTCCGGGCAACTGGAGGAGATCTTCAAGCGCCTGCATGAGCAGCTTGAGTTCGACAAGCACATGGCCAACAAGATCAAAGGGGCGCTGCGCTACCCCTCTTTCGTGCTCATCGCCATCAGTATCGCCATCGGTATCATGGCGTTCTTCGTCATCCCGGTGTTTGCCAAGTCCTATTCAAAATTCAACGCCGATCTGCCACTCCTGACGCAAATCATCCTCGCTGCCTCCGCTTTCGTCGTCGATTACTGGTGGGTCGTGATCGGGATGATCGTTGCTGCGATCGTCGCCTTCATATCGTATGTCGGCCAACCCAAGGGGCGTTACGACTGGGACAAGTTCAAATTAAATATTCCCGTGATCGGCAAGATATTGAAGAAGGCTACCCTTGCCCGCTTCTGCCGCAGCTTTGCCACGGCGAGCAATAGCGGAGTGCCGCTCGTACAGGCATTTACACTCGTCTCGCGTGTCGTGAGCAACGCCTATTTCGAAGAACGCATCCTGCTCATGCGCGATGGCGTGGAACGGGGTGAAAGCATGCTGCGCGTCGCGCAAACCTCCGCCATCTTCAACCCGCTGGAACTGCAGATGATCGCCGTGGGCGAAGAAACCGGCGACATCGAAGGCATGCTCAACCAGGTGGCCGACCTGTATACGGAAGAAGTCGAATACGAAGTGGGTCGCATGAGCGAATCCATCGAACCCATCCTGCTCGCATTCATGGGTGTACTGGTACTCATACTCATGCTGGGGGTTTTCATGCCTATGTGGGATCTGGGCAATGTGGCGCTGAAGAAGCACTAACATGGTATTTAGTATTTACCCCTAATATGACACAGTGGCTGAACGATATCCTGGTTATATCGGGTACGACCGGAATGCTCGCAGGGGCGGGATTACTGCTCATGCCCGAGCGAGCTTTCGGGGAGCAGAGCCGGTGGCGGCAATGGTTTCTGGAGCACGATCTGGCCGCCCTGCTCAACCATTACCAGAGGATAGAAAGATACCTTTACCGCCATAATCGTCTTGTTGGCGCAGCGTTGACTGTCGGCGCGCTCACCCTGCTGTACCTTCTGGGAAAACTACAAGGCTACCTCTACGCATCCAATGTCTGGAGCCAGATCCAGGGTGTCAGACTGGCCATGCTGTTCGCTTGGGCACTGGCGATCCTGGCCCTGATCATCGGCATATTCTTCCTGATCCGGCCCAGTGCGCTCAAAGGCGTCGAGTCCCTGTCCAACCGCTGGATCGGACCACCCCCCTCTACCTTTCAACAGGCCGAGCCCGCAAAAGGCATCAACCATCTGATATTGCGCTTCCCCAGGCACACCGGAATATTGCTGCTGCTGGCGGGGATCACTTGTCTTGGAGCCGCCGCCAGAATGGCTGGCGCATGAACCTAAAAAACGTAGTTGAACACTTGTAGGGGCGCGATTCATCGCGTCCTGATCTATTCAGATAAGAAAAAGGGCGCGATGAATCGCGCCCCTACAACAGCGTTTCTTTCCAATGGATTATTTGGGTTTAATGTTGGGCTGCTTTGCATAGCCCATTCAACTAGGCCGCCAAAAAACAGCAGCCAAGCGCTGGTTAAAGCCCGACGACTGAGTTCTATATGCATTTAAACCAGAAATACAGCACCTGTAGGAGCGGGCCATGCCCGCGATCGTTTTTCTTTTCGCGGGCATGGCCCGCTCCTACAAATTTCACCGCTTTATACTATTTAAGATAACTCGCCTGATAATAAAGCCACACCGCGAACGATGCGGTTGGTTCCTCACCGCATCCCACGTCCCAATCAAATTACTGCACCACCTCGCTCCATTGGGTCCGCTTAGATTCAATCGTTTCCCCAGCAGTTATAAGGGCTTTATCCACATTGCTCAAGCAAGTGAAGCCTGAGGACCAGTCCGTGCCGCTGGTGACATTAGCTAATGTGAACGCAGTGCTAGACCCGTCATTATCCATAAAGGCACAGACACCACCACAAAGCTGGGCTCCCGATAACGGCGTGGTTGGTTGTTTAGAAATTCTATATTTTGTGGCCGAATTGGTAAACTGTAGAGTGGCGGTTACAGGTGTTGAGATTACAGTTGTTCCCGGAGCAAGGTTACCCGTTCCCGATGTTTTTGCTATCAGTGTGTCCACACTCGGAATTCCATTAGGAGCAGGTATAGTTCCGGCCGACGTGCTGATGATCGTCCCATTGGATGTGATGTTGTTAGTGGAAGAGCTAAAAAGTTGATTCGAGTCGAGCTCATAAGTGCCTTTCCCACCCGAAGATCCAATCGGATCTGCTGTCTTCTGCGAGACAATTATTCCTTTGGGATTGTTATTCACAATAATCGTGTCGCCAACTTCCAAATAGGGTTTCGATGCAGCAGTGACAGTTAATAACTTTGCGGCAACCAACATGGAACTGCTACTTGAGCTGCCTTCATCAGTCTCCAGATCGTAATGGTACTGATATGTTGTGCCACCTTCCTTGCACATACCCATCTCCATATGACCGCCATTGCAATCACACAAGCCGCTTACGGTAGATTGTTTGTTACTCTTAAGTTTACAGCTACGTGCATTCCCTGATGCAGTCCATGACACTTCATCGCCGGTAGAAAAAGTTCCATTACTTTCAGTGATTGTTTTTACACACAATTTGGTGCCTGACGTTTTACCGTCAATGGTACCTTTCCCTGCATACCCCGTCACGACGGCACCTGAAGTGGTGCCAGTGCCAGATAAATGAGCGGGGTTATAGTCATACCAGATTTGCGAGTACAGGTTGTCTCCTTGCTTGCCGGTCATATTGCGTATCAATTTCAGCTTCCGGCCGGTATCGGTGGCATCAACATACCCAAAAGTAACGTCGCCATCTTTCAATTGATTTGCCAGCGGTGCCGCCGAAGAAAAGCCGTAGACCAGCGTGTCTGCGCCTGCTGCGACACTGACATTAGTACCTGTTGCGCTATTGGCGGCGCAATTCCAAGTTGCCGGAACGCTACCTCCTGTGGGACTACCTGCAGACGTCGTAGAGCCGCCAACCACCGCATAAGATCCGACTAAACTGACTGCTCCGGCCACAGGATAAAACGCCGCGGCGACCTCGACGTAATTGCGGATGTCGGGATTAGCCCCCCTGACCAGAGTTTCTGTGATGGTGTTGGTACTTGCGGCAGCAAATCCGGCATAGACACCCACATTGGTCGGCTTTTTGCTGGCGCCACTATTTACAGTGTAGAAATTGGTGCAATTAGTGCAGGTGCCGATCGACGCAGTCGCGTTAGAGCCGCCAAGATCGGCAGAGTAAGCCAGGTTAGCGATGACGCCAGCGTTGGCTGAAGTTGTACGAACATTTAGATTGATCGTACTGCCCTTACCTTCGACGCCTGCGGAGGTGGAGGCATTGAGCACAGCTCTAATGGTTCGCGACGAAGGATCGACTTTCCCCATCACTGTCACCGTGCATTCGCTCGTGCCTGCATTGAAGGTGGCGGCGGTATACTTGAAAGAACCTCGAGGCATGGTTGAGGACGTATCTTTCAAGTTAATACATGCATTATTCATATTGCCGCCACTCTTGGCCGCAGCGCTGAGGATGGCTTGCGCCCTTTCCAACCCGCTCTCGGCCAGAGACAGCGCTGCGGTCTGCGTCTCGTTCAGGGCTGTATCGGTCAACGATGTTCCGGATATCCGCATCACGGCCATCACTGCCGCGGCCAAGATGAAGACCAGCAGCATGACGATAGCCACCGAAGCGGCGCCGTGTTGCCTATGGGAGAATGAGAAAGCAAGGGCAGATGTCTTCATGATGTGCCTTTCAATTTATATTTTTTAATTGAATCAGAGTACGTTGCGGAAAGTCTTTGCCATTATGCGTCAGTTTCAGATCAATTTGTACCATGCTCACACCGCTAGCAAATACAGCTGCGCCGGTACAAGGTGGTGTGACATTGCCGGCGGCACAACCATTCTGGTCGAGATAGGTGAATGAAAGGCTGCCCAACTCATCAGTCAGCACCTGCGCCCCAGCGGCGGGTAACTTCGCATAGGCCATGGTCACCGCAACTCCGGTATTACCCACGGTGACCGTGTCCTGCACGCCTGACCCGACTGCATCGTAGAGGGTCCGGGTGAACGCTACGGAACTGACGCCCATACTGGTGAAAGAAAAACCGGTACCGGAAACATAATCAACTGCACGGATCTCGCGCGCCAACCGCTCAGTGGCGTAGCGTAGCTTATCCAGCAGCACCACGTCGCCCAAAGTGTTGTTGTAGGTCCGCAGGCTTTGTAAAGCCAACGGGCCCATCGCCACGGCCAAGATCCCGATGATGACGATGACGATGACCAGCTCGACCAATGTAACTCCAAGTGCCTGTCGCATATTCAGCTTCATCAGTAGTCCGCCAGCAAGATAGCGATGTTGGACGATACGGAACCCTTGCTCACAACGATAGCAACATCGCGGCATTTGACCCCGGCAGGACAGGCGGTGCCGACGGCGCCATCATACGTGCCGCCCACAGTAACAGTGCGTGCGAAACCGGTAGGATTGCCACAGGTGAAAGTATTGGTTGCGAACCATGCGAAACCCTTATCCTGCCGTGTCGCCACCGCGCGTTCGGCGCATTCCTGCGCATATTGGGTCGCCTGCTGCAGTGTTTCGTTGGTATTCTGGGACTGGGCTGTGCTGCTGAAGATCGGCACCAAACCAGCCGCAACGATACCGATGATGATGATGATCATCACCAGTTCAATCAGTGAAAATCCGGATACACGGTGCAAGTCAGCAGGTCTCATATCAACTAAGTCGTTCTGGCAAAGCCCGTGATGGGAGCCACTTCGACCGTGACGCTGCGACCGCTGCCACTGAGCGTATAGGAACGGGCAGGTTTGGTATCGATCAGAATAGCCTTGCCCGAGGTGGCGTCCACCTGCTGCGGTCGACCAAGGCTGTCAAAATCGAGATTGGTGCCGTTGCCACTGGTAAACGTGATGTCGGTGGGCAGGGTTATAGTAAAATTCCCAGGATTAATAGGATCGGGCACATTGACTGCGCAACTAGTCGTTGAAGTGCATTCATAGATTGTGTAACCGCCTGCCGTGACAGACACTCTCATGCGCTTGCTCTGACTGATAGCCATGAGTTGCACATAGGAAAGGTTGCGGCGTAACTCATCTGCCAGTGTGGTAATGTTGTGTTGATCCTTGGCGATTATCCTAGGTATTGCGACCGCAGACAGAATGCCGAGCACGACAACAACAATGACCATCTCGACGAGTGTGTAACCCTTGTTTAGTTCATGCCGATAAAACGACCTTTTCATCTCTCCAGATGCTGACTTGGGCATGAAGAGTCCAAACTTGCCACTAGAAGTGTTCATCGTGTGGCGCAAATAATTAAAAATAGGCGATTTTGTCAGAATCATTAACGTATTGATGAAAATGAAAAATGAAATCGGACATGGGTGAACCATGCTACGGCCCGCCCATGTCCGATAGAAGTTGATCGACCTGACCGAAAATGGATACTGATTATTTTTAATTCCAACATGCAAATTTTTCGGCATGATTTCTGTCCCGGAATTCCATCATTCACTCAGTGATCACACAGAGATTTCCTGCACTTCAAATGAATCACAAAACTGTTAATTGCATACGGCAGATGATGCACAAACAATACTAGCAGTTCCAGGAATAGCGACGCCAGAGAGCGCATAATTATACACCGTCGTAAATTTAGTCCCGCAATTAAAAGCAGAACCAGTATCAGCGCAAACCGGGTCTGACATTAGAGCAGCAACCTGCGCAGGTGTAGGGGCTGCTCTGTTGGCTGCAAAGGCGCCTGACCATGCCGATTTGATGGCACCGAGACCGGCAGTATTCGTGGCTATTTGGGCTGAATCACTAATTCCGGTTAATCTCGGGATCGCCACTGCTGCCAAAATACCGATGATGACGATGACGATGACCAATTCGATCAAGGTGAAACCTAATTGTTTGGCAACGAGGCCAGTTGAAAACTTGCGCATAATATTCTCCTGAAAAATTAATTACGAAGGGCCGCAGCCCCATATCTGGACTTTCCCTGTGCCGCAGCACACCTGCCGCAATTCGCTTCAGGATGAAAAAGCCCAAAAGCTCAGTTAGAAAACCGACTAACCAAAACTTGAAATGAGTATAGAACTGCGAATATAGACTTGGCAAGGGCGATATAGTAAGGTTAGTATGAACGGTCGTAGTTGGTACTTAAACGGTCATAATTTGGCACTTTCAGGATACTTTGAAGGACTTTTTTATTTGAAGGCAACATAAATTTCGAAATGACTCGCGGAGCAATCAATAAAATAAAAAATGGTTAGTTTGTTCAAGAAAAAAGGGGATGCAGGCTGGACGTCAGTTGCTATAGAGACTGATGGCTTGTATGGCGTCACCGTACTGGCACCGCTCAAGCCGGGTGGTAAACCTCGCGTTGTAAAATGCGCTTCCATTCCGGGGGATCAGCTTGATGCTGAATCACTGACCGGACTCTCCTCGACCATCTCCGTGCAAGGTTGCCCCTGGACATTGTCGCTCGGTCGCAAGGAATACAAGATCTTGGTCGTTCCCGAGCCGTCGGTACCGCGCGACGAGTTTGATCAGGCTGTGCGCTGGTTGATCGGCGACATGCTGGATTATTCGGTTGAAGACGCCAACTTGGCCTGGATGCAGATCCCCACTGTGGAACTGTTGCCGAACCGCCCCTCCAATCTTTATGTCCTGCTGGCAAAAAAGGACATCCTCGCGGGGTATGAGACACTTTTTGAAAATGCCGGCATTGCATTGCAGGCGATCGATGTGCGCGAGACAGCGCAGCGCAATATCGCGGCGCTGGCTGGAACGACCGGGGAAGGCGCCGGCATGTTATTTATTGAGAAGCTTGGAACACAGTTCACCATCACCTTCAACAACGAGCTCTATCTCGATCGCTTCATCCAGGAATCATTGTTCGCCCAGGAACTTGATGCTGCCGATGCCCAGATCGACCCCGATGCCAAGGCACAGTCGGGCGAACGGATCGTGTTGCAGATCCAGCGCTCGCTCGATTTCATTGGGCGCAACATGGCGTTCATCGATATACGCCGCATCCTGATGGCGCCGATGCCCGGCACCCTGAAAATGGGCGACTTTATCTCTCCGCATCTGCAGGTGCCGGTAGAGACACTCGATCTTGCTTCCATTTTCGATTTTTCCCAGACGCCCAAACTGGAGCGGGAAGAAAATCAGGCACTCTATTTCTCTGCGCTTGGCGGTGCCTTGCGTTCCATGAGCGCCGGCCAGCAAACCAATCTGTTGAGCAAGAAAAAGATCGATCTCGGTTTCGTCAAGCCGGCGCTGGCTGCGTTGGGGTTGGTGTTGCTGACGATGCTGGGTTTGTGGGGCGTAAGACAGGGCGACGTTGCGAAGGCTCAGCAAGCTGAAAC
>Ga0315271_10002521_pt1 | contig 11491 bp, 14 predicted proteins | sample C3_top_MG_FD_204664 | JGI IMG/M metagenome (GOLD analysis project Ga0315271, IMG submission 204664) | Sediment microbial communities from Yellowstone Lake, YNP, Wyoming, USA - C3_top | ecosystem: Environmental > Aquatic > Freshwater > Lake > Sediment | place: USA: Wyoming | collected 2017-08-01
CGCAGGCCGACGGCTACATCGAGATCGCCCCGCAGACCGACATCGTGGAGAAGGGGCAATTGGTCGACGTGATCTTGTTTTAGCGCGCTGAGATCTTCACATGCTGCACCCCACCCTGCTGCCCGGCACCCCCGCACCGCTGTTCGCGCTGCCCAACCAGCGCGGCGAGATGAAATCGCTGGCCGACTACCTGGCGCTCGGCCCGGCGCTGCTGGCGTTCCACCGCGGCACGTGGTGACCGAACTGTCGCCGCCAGTTCGGTGAACTGGCACACAATGCCGCGCAATACCTGTCGTGCGGCGTGCAGGTGGTGGCGGTGGTCGCCCAGCGGTCCGAGAAGGTGCGGCGCTACATCGAGGACACCGGGCTGCCGTTCAACATCCTCGTGGACGACTCGCGCGAGGTGGTGAAGGCCTACGGCGTGTGGCATCAGATCGGTTTCGACGCCTGGAACATCGCGCGCCCGGCGCTCTTCCTGATCGACAAGCCGGGCATCATCCGCTACAGCTTCGTCGCCTCCTCGCAGTTCGAGTTCCCGACCCACGAGCAGATCATCGGCGAGATCGCGAAAGTGCTGCTGTAGCGCGGGGCCGGCACGGGGCCGGCCCTACAAGGACACGCTCGGGAATGCGGCGCTACCTCAGGCGCTTCGACACTTCGGTCCAGTTCACGACGTTCCACCACGCGCCGACGTATTCCACGCGGCGGTTCTGGTACTTCAAGTAGTACGCGTGCTCCCAGACGTCGAGGCCGAACACCGGCCACTTGCCTTCCATCAGCGGGCTGTCCTGGTTCGCGGTGCTCTCGATGGCGAGCTTGCCGTCGCCGGTCTGCACCAGCCACGCCCACCCGCTGCCGAAGCGGGCCATCGCGGCTTTCGCGAACTGCTCCTTGAACGCCTCGACGGTGCCGAACGCGCCGGCGATGGCGTCGCGCACTCGGCCGGACGGCTGTGCGTCGCCGCCGGGCGCCATGATCTCCCAGAACATCGTGTGATTCGCGTGGCCGCCGCCATTGTTGCGGACGGCCGTCCGGATCTCCTCGGGCACCGAGCCGATGCCCCGCAGCAGTTCCTCGACCGGCTTCGACTGCAGCCCGGCGTGCTTCTCGAGCGCGGCGTTCAGGTTCGTGACGTAGGTGCCGTGATGCTTGTCGTGGTGAATCCGCATCGTCGCTTCGTCGATGTGCGGTTCGAGCGCGTTGTATGCGTAGGGGAGCGGGGGCAGTTCGTGCGCCACTGGGAGTCCTCCTTGGTGTGGCTGGAAGTGACGCCGGCCTCGAGCCGGCGTCATCCGTCTGTTGTGGATACATCGATGGTACCAAGCGGGACGCGGCAGGGCAAACACACGCTGCGGTCGGGTTGGCCGGGTGAGCGCCAGCGCGCGAGCAGGGACGGTCCGGCTTCCCGGCCCGGGTAGTGCGAAGCCGGTGTATCGACTCGCCGTTGGGTTTGGGGTCGGTGCGGCACGCCGCCGCGGCTTTGATATACTGGCGGTCTGTAACAGACGGTTTGCCGGCGTCCAAGCGAAGTGGGTTCGATGCCCACACGGTCACGCCACTGTAAGCGGGGAGCGAGCGCCGCAGAGGACCTCCCGAGAGGTCCCGTCACTGTGCCTTGCGGCATGGGAAGACGGCAGCGTTCGCGCGGATCCGCGAGTCAGGAAACCTGAACGCCCGGCACGTCCCAACGCTCTTCTGATTGTCCGGCAGTCGCCGCCGGACCATTCGGGGGGCTCGGCGCGAATGACGCCGAAGGACAGGCCATGCGCCTTTCTCGATCCGTCCCCGGATTCCGGGGACTATTCCTTGTCATCATCCTTTCCCTGATCGTCACCGGCCCTGCGGCGTCGGCCGAGCCGCGTCTGTCCGAGGCGCAACCCGCGCGGGTGAGCGGGACCGTTGTGGACCCCGACGGCGCGCGTGTCCCGAGGGCGACGATCGTGCTGGTGACGGCCGGCAGCGGCGCGGTGAGCGCGAAGGTCGAAGCCAACGGCGAAGGTGAGTTCCGGTTCGGCGAGGTCGCGCCGGGCCAGTACGAGCTGCGCGTCATCGCCGACGGCTTCCGCGCCGACCCGCTGGCGGTCACCGCGAAGGCCGGCGAGGAACATCGCGTGCGGGTGCCACTCCACGTCAGCGCGGTTGTCGAGTCCGTCGTCGTCTCGGCCGCGCAGGTCGAACTGCCGCTGGCGCGCGCGGCAGACTCTGTCACGGTCGTCAGCAGCCGCGACCTGCGAACCTCTCAAGTGGAAACCGTCGCAGACGCGCTGCGCTCGGTGCCGGGCCTCACGGTGTCGAGGAACGGCGGCCGCGGCAGCGTGACGTCGCTGTTCCCGCGTGGCGGCGAATCCGACTTCACGCTGGTTCTCGTGGACGGCATGAAGGCGAACGCCTTCGGCGGCGGATACGACTTCTCCTCGATGCCCGCGAGCGACGTCGAGCGGATCGAGGTGGTGAGGGGACCGCAGAGCGCGTTGTTCGGCGCCGACGCGATTGGGTCGGTCGTGCAGGTGGTGACGCGGCGCGGCGGGTCGCCGCGCGCCGAAGGGACCATCGAGGGCGGCACCTTCGGCACGTCGCGCGTCGCCGCCGGGACGTGGGGCAGCCGCGGGTCCTGGTCGTGGGGCGCGTCGGGCGAGCGGCTGGCAAGCGACGGTTACAGGGGGATCGCCCCCGCAACCGGAGAGGTGGTGTCGAACGACGACTCCCTGACGGGGCACGGGTCGATCACCGCCGGGTGGCGCCGCGACGGCGGGGCGGACGTGCGCGCTTCCGCGCGCGTGACGTCCCTCGAACGCGGATACCCTGGGCCCTTTGGGTCGAACCCGATCGGGGCCTACACCGAGGTCGATCGCCTCTCGCGCGGCGAGACGACGACCAGGCAGTTCGGCGGACGCTACACGCAGCCGTTCTCGGCGGCCGGCCACCAACTGCAGCAGACGATCAGCGGCTCCTACCTGGACTTGACCAGCGACTTCACGAGCGCTTACGGCCTTTCAGCGTCCGCCACGCGGCGTGTGGACCTCCGGTCGCAAACGGACGTCACGGTCTCGGGCGCGCTCGGGATGTCGGCCGGCCTCGAGTTCCAGCGCGAGCAGGCGACGAGCACGTTCATCACGGCCGAGAGTTTCGAGCCGGTGCCGATTCGCCGCTGGGTCGCGGGCGCGTTTGCAGAAGCGCGCTACACGCCGACGTCGCCGTTCACGCTCACCGCCGGCATCCGGCTGGAGCAGATCGAACGCGACGCGCTCGGTCAGAACCCGGACCCGTACTCGCCGCGCCCGGCGTTCGGCACCGACACGCACACGTCCGTGAACCCGCGCGCGTCCGCGGTGCTGCTGCTTGCCAGCGGTCGCACCGGCACGTTCGGCTGGACGCGCGTGCACGGCGCCGCCGGAACCGGCATTCGGCCGCCGGACGCGCTCGAAATCGCGTTCACCGACAATCCGAACCTGCAGCCCGAGCGGAGCCGCAGCGCGGAAGCGGGGCTGGACCAGGCACTGTTCCGCGAACGGCTGACGGTCGGCGCCACGTTCTTCTACAACCGCTACGACGACCTGATCGTCGCCGTCGGGCCGGCGCTGGCGGATGCCAGCCGCTACCGCACCGACAACATCTCGAACGCGCGCTCGCAGGGGCTCGAGCTGTCGTCCTCGGCACGCGCGGCGTGGGGCTTGTCGGCGCGCCTCGGTTACACGTTCCTCGACACGCAGATTCTCGCCGCCGACAACCTGCAGTCGGTGGCGCCCGCGCCGTTCAACGTCGGCGACCCGCTGCTCCGCCGGCCACGCCACGCGGCGTCGCTCGACCTGGCCTACGCGTACCGGCACCTCACGGCGTTCGCCCGCGCCGGCAGCCGCTCGCGCTCGCTCGACGTCGAGCCGTCGCTCGGCACCTACGGCGGCCTGTTCTACAACCCCGGTTTCACCGTCGTGGACGTGGGCGCCTCGTGGCGCATCGTGCCGGCCGTCGAAGTGACCGGCCGCATCGGCAACCTGTTCGACCGCCGCTACGAGGAAACCTACGGGTTCCCCGCGCTCGGCCGGAACATCATGGTCGGGGTCCGCGTTGCTGCAGGCCGCTGACGTCACCTTCGCGTACGGCCCGGGGAAAGCAGGCCTGCACGGCGTCTCCGTGGACGTGCCGGGCGGAAGCCTGGTCGGCATCCTCGGACCGAACGGATCGGGAAAGACGACGCTGCTCCGCCTGCTCGGCGGGATGCTGACGCCGGCGTCCGGCCGCATCACGATCGACGGCCGCGACGTGTCGCGCGTGCCCCGCCGCCAACTCGCCCGCCAGATTGCCGTCGTCGCCCAGGAGACGCGGCTGGCGTTCGAGTACTCGGTACTCGAAGTGGTGCTGATGGGACGCTACCCGCACCTCGGCGCTTTCGAGCTCGAAAGCCAGGACGACGTGGTCATCGCGCGCGAGGCGTTGGCGGCCACGGGGACGCTGAACCTGGAAGACCGCCTCTTCCCGACGTTGAGCGGCGGGGAGAAGCAACGGGTCGTCATCGCCAGCGCGCTCGCGCAGGCGGCGGACCTGATGCTGCTCGACGAGCCGACGGCCGCGCTCGACCCCGGCTACCAGATCGAGATCGCGACGCTCCTGCGGCGCCTCAACGCCGAGCGCGGCGTGACGATGGCGGTGGCGACCCACGATTTGAACTTCGCGGCGAGCATCTGCGACCGGCTGGTGCTGCTGCGCGCCGGCCACGTGCTGGCGGCCGGGCCGACCGCCGACGTGCTGACGCGCGAGACCGTGCGCGCGCTCTACGACGTCGATGCGGACGTGCGGTTCCACGAAGACGCCGGCCACCTCACGGTGGTGCCGCTGCGCCGCACGCGGCGGGAGGCCTGAGTGCCGCTGCGCCGTCGCATCTTCCTCACCGTGGCGCTGTTCGGCGCGGTCGCCGTCGCGGCCCTCGTGCTCGCGCCGATGGTCGGATCCGCGCCGATCTCGCTGCGCCGCGTGTTCGACCGCAGCATTCCGTTCACCGACAACCCGGACGCGCAGATCTTCTTCATCTCGCGGCTGCCGCGGACGCTTGCGGCGGCGCTCGTCGGGGCGGCGCTCGCCGCCTCGGGCGTGGTCTTCCAGGCGCTGCTGCGGAACCCGCTCGCGACGCCCTTCACGCTCGGCGTGTCGTCCGGCGCGGCGCTCGGCGCCATGCTCGCGATCACCTTCCCGGTGTCGCTGGCGTTTGCCGGCGTGTCCACGGTGCCCATCGCCAGCTTCGCGGGAGCGCTGGGCGCGGTCGCCATCGTGTACTTCCTGTCCACCGTGCGCCGCCACGGCCTGTCCACGACCGTGCTGCTGCTGGCCGGCATCACGCTGAACGCGTTCTTCTCGTCGCTGATTCTGTTCGTGCAGTACCTCGCCGACTTCTCTCAGACGATGAGGACCGTGCGGTGGCTGATGGGCGACCTGGACGTGGGGAGCTATGCGCCGATCCTGGCGGCGCTGCCCTTTCTGCTGGCGGGATTCGCGGTGTTCGCCTGGCTGCCGCGGGCGCTGAACCTGCTGACGCTCGGGGCCGACGCCGCCTCGGCGCGCGGGGTGGACGTGGTGCGCACGCAGCGGCTCGCGTTCTTCAGCGCCTCGCTCGCCACCGGCGCGGCGGTGTCGCTGGGCGGCCCGGTCGGATTCATCGGAATCATCGTCCCGCACCTGGTGCGGCTGCTCGTGGGGGCGGACCACCGGCTGGTGCTGCCCGCGTCGGCGCTGTTCGGCGCGGCGTTCCTGATCGGGTGCGACGTGGCGGCGCGGACGCTGATCGCGCCCATGGTGCTGCCGGTCGGCATCCTGACGGCGATGATCGGCGGGCCGTTCTTCCTGTGGCTGCTGATTCGCAGGGGCTGACGCGCTCCGTGGTTCACCCATGGAATTCGTGGTGCCGGCCAAGGTGTAGTCTGGAATCGGGGACGAAGATGCGAAGCCTGGTTCAGTTGGCGACGGCGGCGGCGCTCATTGCGGCGGTGGCCTGCGCGCGACCCGAGGCGTCCGGGTCGCGGCCGGGCGCCCAGCCGGGCGCGCCGCAGCGCATCATCTCGATCGTGCCGGCGGTCACCGAGATGCTGTTCGCGATCGGCGCCGGACCCCAGGTCGTCGCGGTCAGCAGTTTCGACACCTGGCCCGCCGACGCGTTGAAGCTGCCGAAGGTCGGCGCGCTCCTGGACCCGGACATCGAGCAGGTGATCCGCCTGCGCCCCGACCTGGTCATCGTCTACGGAGCCGAGTCGGAGCTTCGCGCCAAGCTGGGACGGGCGGGCATCAAGACGTATCCCTACGTGATGGGCGGGCTGGCCAACCTCACGAAGACGATGCGCGACCTGGGACGACAGGTGGGACGCGCGGCCGAAGCGGAGGCGGCGGCGGCGGCCATCGACGCGCGGTTCGACGCAATCCGGCGGCGCGTGGCGGGCAGGCCGAAGCCGCGCACGCTGCTCGTCTTCGGCCGCGAACCGGGCTCCCTGCGCGCCATCGACGCCAGCGGCGGCGTCGGCTTCCTCAGTGACATCGTCGAACTCGCCGGCGGCGAGAACGTCTTCGGCGCGGTGAAGCGCGAGTCGGTGCGCGTAGGGACCGAGGAGATTCTGGCGGCGCGTCCGCAGATCGTGATCGACCTGCATTACGGGCGCGACCTGGCGCCCGATCAAATCGACCGCGAGCGCGATGCGTGGAAATCGCTCGGGTCGCTGCCCGCGGTTCGTGAGGGGAAGATCGCCATCCTGGTGGGAAACCAGTTCGTGGTGCCGGGACCTCGGCTGGTCGATGCGGCCGAAGCCATCGCCGACGTCGTTCATCCCCAGTGGCGCTCCGGGCGCTGACCGGCGTCCTGCCTATTTCTTCCGAACGAGATCCAGCACGTCGAAGCCGCCGACCGGCATTGCCCCGGTCACCCAGTTGGGCGAGACGGCCCGGAGGATCTCGGCGTGGGTGGGCGTCCCCCAGCGAACGCCGCCCTTCGTGGACAGGTCGAAGTCCCTGAAGAAGTCGATCGGCGGGCGCTTGCCGAGGACCTCGACGGTGAAGTCGTAGCGCAGGCCGGTCGCGGTGGATTTCTTCTCGGCCGGCATCCGGTCCAGGTTCTGACGAATGCTCTTGAGCGAGATGCCCATCGACTCGGCAGACGGCTGCGGACCCCGGGCGGGAGCCTGCGGCTGGGCCTGCGGTTGGCCCTGGGGCTGGGCGTGCTGCTCGGACTGTTGGGCACGGGCCGCGGGAGGAGCGCCTATCAGCAGCCCTGAGACGAACACGACCATCAGCGATACGCGGACCATTGGATGGATTCTACCCCTCACGCGGTGCTCGGTCTCTGTCTTTGGACGTCGTGCCGCCGAGTGCGGCCTTGGTCGGTGCGGATGAGACTCAGCCCCGGCCGTCTTTCCACTCTTCGTACCAAGCCATCTGGACGGCCTCGAGCTTGCCCTCGTTCGAGGACGCCGGGTCGCCGCTGAAGCCTGGAACCTGCAGGATCCATTCCCTGAGCTGGGTGAAGCGCACCGTCAGCGGGTCCACGCCGGGGTGCGCGTCGAACAGCGCCATGCCGATGCCTTCCGGGTCGGACCAATCCACTGGATGACCTCTCAGTCAGTCAACGATACAGAGTGCATTCATTTCCGCCGTGCCCCGAGCGTGATCCCGCCGCCTTCCTCGACGTAGTTGCGCGTGTAGGCGGGGATCTCGCACTCGACATCGCCGCGCACCACCGCCTGGCAGGCGAGGCGGGAGCGTGGCGTCAGGTCCCACGCCGTGTCGAGGCGGTCGGCCTCGTCGTCTTCCAGGGCGGAGAGGTTCGCATCACCAGCGGTCACGATGACATGGCACGTCGTGCAGGCGCAGTTGCCGCCGCACACGTGTTCGAGCGGGAGGCCCACGTTCAGCGCGACGTCGAGCAGCGACCCGGGCAACCCGTGGTGCTGGTAGGGCATCGCCGAGAGGTCTACGTCGAAGACGTGGCGCTCGCCATTCACAATGAAGGTGACTGTGGGCATCGAACGGGCTCGCGATGATGTCCGAGTAGACGTTAGATCCGATCCACGTTCTTCCCCGCCAGCGCCGCGCGCACGCCGCGGTTCATCATCACCTCGGCGAGGTGGCGCGTGACGTCGTTCAAGACCTTCGTCTTCGCCTCGATCGCCGCCCGGTCGTCGGACCCGATCACCGTCTTCAAGTCGGCAAGGGCCGACTCGATCGCCGCCAGTTCTCCGGGCGCGATCTCGGTTTCGGCGGCCGCGGCCAGGTCGGGGTTCCTGAGCGACTTCTCCGTGGCGCGGACGATGGTTTCCGCCTCGTTGCGCGATTCGATCAGGATGCGCGCCTCGACGTCCGCCTCGGCGTGCTCGAACGACTCGAGCAGCATCCGCTCCACTTCCTCGTCGGTCAGCCCGTAGGACGGCTTCACCTCGATCGATTGCTCGATAGCCGTCCGCAGTTCGCGCGCCCCGACGCTCAGGATGCCGTTCGCGTCGATCTGGAAGCGCACCTGGATCCGTGGCAGGCCGGCGGGCATCGGCGGGATGCCCCGCAGCTTGAAGCGCGCGAGCGACCGGTTGTCGCTCACCAATTCCCGCTCGCCCTGCAGCACGTGGATGTCCACGGCCGTCTGGTTGTCCACGAAGGTCGTGAACATCTCCGTGCCGCTCGCCGGGATCGTCGAGTTGCGCAGGATGATCTTCGACATCGCGCCGCCCATCGTTTCGATGCCGAGCGAGAGCGGCGTGACGTCGAGCAGCAGCATGTCGCGGCTGCCCGTGACCATGATGTGCGCCTGCAGCGCGGCACCGAGCGCCACCACCTCGTCGGGATTCAGCTCGGCGTGCGCCGGCCGTCCGAACAGCGCTTCCACCGAGCGGCGCACGAGCGGGATGCGCGTGGACCCGCCGACCAGCACCGCCTCGTCGATCTGCGACGGCGCGAGGCCGGCGTCCGCGAGCGCGAGCCGGCACGGTTCGAGCGTGCGCTCGACCACCGGGCGAATGACGTCTTCGAACTCGTCGCGGGTCAGCCGGCGCCGGTAGGCTGGCACCGAGGTGGCGGCGGCTCCCGACGCGGCGACGCGGATCTCGGTCTCCTGCTGCTCCGACAGGTCCCACTTCGCCTGGATCACCGCCTGGCGGACCGCCTGCAGCAGTTCGTGAGACGCGGTCTCCGCGACACCCATCTCGTGGACCACGATGGCCACCATCAACTGGTCGATGTCGTCGCCGCCCAGGTGCGTGTCGCCGTTGGTCGCGAGCACCTGGAAGATGCCTTCCTCGACACGGAGGATCGAGATGTCGAAGTTGCCGCCGCCGAAGTCGTAGACCGCGACGGTGCCGGTCTTGCGCTGGTCCAGGCCGTAGGCGAGCGACGCCGCGGTCGGCTCGTTGATGATGCGCAGGACGTCGAGGCCGGCGATGCGCCCCGCGTCGCGGGTGGCCGTGCGCTGGGCGTCGTTGAAGTAGGCGGGGACGGTGATGACGGCGCGGTCCACCTCGAAGTCGAACTCGCCCTGTTCTTTGAAGTAGTCCTCGGCGCGCCGCTTCAGCTCGCGCAGGATGAAGGCCGAGATTTCCGGGGGCGTGAACTCGCGGTCGCCGAGCCCGACGCGCACGACGCCCGATTCACCGCGCAGCGTGAAGGGAAACAGCGCCGACTCGCCGCGCACATCCTCGAACCCGCGGCCCATGAAGCGCTTGACCGAGTACGCCGTGTGCCGCGGATCGACGAGCAGCCGGCGCTGCGCTTCGCGGCCGACGAACACGCGGTCGTCGGCGCCCACCGACACGACCGACGGCAGGAGGCCGTCGCCCGTCCGGTCGCGAATGACCGTCGGGCCGCTCTTCCCCACGACCGCAACCAGGCTGTTGGTGGTGCCCAGATCGATGCCGACGACTTTGGACATGACGACTCACTCAACGCACAATGCACCACGCGAAATGCCCGTCGGCTGCATGCGCACGTGCGGCTGGCGTCGTGCCGCATCGGGCATTCGCATTTTACATTCTACATTTGCGGATCAGGCCGGCTTCCTGTCGCTGGCCTGAGCCGAACTGCCGCGCTCCCGGGTCACGGTGGCGATCAGGTTCGCCACGTAGCTGCGCTCCTGCAGCAGGCGGCGCAGCGAATCGAGCGTCGCACGGCGGACGTCGGCGGGGGCTTCCTCGTCCAGCTGGCGGTCCCAACGCTTGAACAGGACGTCGAGCTGCGACTCCTGCCTGGCCGCGCGCTCGTCAACCGGGCGCTGCGCGGCGTCCAGGCGCGCCGTCAACTCGGACGGCGCGGCGCCCGCCTCGCGGGCGGCGCGGATCTCGTCGAGTTCCTCGTTGAGGGCGAACACTTCTTCGAGCACGCCGGCCGGCAGTTCGTTCGCGCCCTGGTGCTGACCGACGGTCGGCAGCCCTTCCAGCTTCAGCAGGTACTCGGCGCGATCGAGCGGCTGCTTCAGCACGCGGTAAGCGTCGTTCAGGTACGAGGCACGCTCGAGGCTCGCGAGCCGTTCGGGGGTCGTCGCGTTGTAGAAATAATCCGGGTGGAACTGGCGGCTCAACGCGCGAAAGCGCGCGTCGAGGTCGGCCAGGTCGATCGAGAGCTTGCGCGGGAGTCGGAAGAAGGTGAAGTAGTCACCGTGCCGCGTCAGCGTCAGGATCCGGTCGCACTGGGGGCAGAAGTGCACTTCTGCCGGTGCGCCCGCGCCGCAGTGCCGGCAGGCCTGCAGCGCCAAGGTGCGGACTTCACTCGACACGCGCCCTCCTGACTACACGGTGAACGACGTGCCGCAGCCGCAGGTGCCCTTGGCATTCGGGTTCTGGAACACGAACCCCTTGCTCATCAGGCTGGTGTCGTAATCGAGCACGGTGTTGTTCAAGTAGATCAGGCTCTTCTTGTCCACGAACACCCGCGTGTCCTCGGGCCCTTCGATCACCTCGTCACCGGCGCGCGCCTCGGTCTCCCATCCGAAGATGTACGACAGGCCCGAGCACCCGCCGCCCTTCACGCCCACCCGCAGGCCGCCCTCGGCCAGCCCCTGCTTGGCCATCAGCATCTTGATCCGCTTGGCCGCGACTTCTGTAACTTGGATTGACATGATTGCGCCGTTACTCCTGGCCCTGCTTGCGCTTGTAATCGGCGATCGCCGCCTTGATCGCGTCCTCGGCCAGCACCGAGCAGTGGATCTTCACCGGCGGCAGGCTCAGCTCGTTCACGATATCGACGTTCTTGATCTCGAGCGCCTGCTCCAGGGTCTTGCCCTTCAGCCACTCGGTGGCCAGGCTCGAACTGGCGATGGCCGAGCCACACCCGAACGTCTTGAACTTCGCATCGTCGATGACGCCGGTCTCGGGGTTCACCCGCACCTGCAGCTTCATCACGTCGCCGCACTCGGGCGCGCCGACCAGGCCGGTTCCCACCGTCGCATCGTCTTTCGGCAGCGAGCCGACGTTGCGCGGGTTGTTGTAATGCTCGATGACCTTCTCGGAATACGACATGGCCGCCTCCGCTACGCCTGTCC
>Ga0315271_10002522_pt1 | contig 11490 bp, 11 predicted proteins | sample C3_top_MG_FD_204664 | JGI IMG/M metagenome (GOLD analysis project Ga0315271, IMG submission 204664) | Sediment microbial communities from Yellowstone Lake, YNP, Wyoming, USA - C3_top | ecosystem: Environmental > Aquatic > Freshwater > Lake > Sediment | place: USA: Wyoming | collected 2017-08-01
TACCCAGCAAGTGCCGGTACAGTTCTTTGCTTTCCATCGCTCGCCTCCTAAACAAGTTAGAGACGATAGATTAACTTTTACCCACGCAATTGTCCGATGAACCAATTATTCCTGCACGGGCGCGCTGATAGAGTCCTTTCACATCGCGTTGCTCACAGATTTCCAACGGGCAATGGCAGTATATTTCCAGAAAGTCGCCATGCGGCACCAGTGAGCGGACGCGCTCGCGGTCGCTCAGGAACGGTGATATGAAGGCAGTCAATGCGATCACTCCAGCTTCAACAAACAATTTTGCCATTTCTCCCACGCGGCGGATGTTCTCAACACGATCTTCGGCAGAAAACCCGAGATCCGCACACAGCCCATGACGTACATTGTCGCCATCGAATACAAAAGTACGGCAGCCTAGCTGATGCAACTCTTCTTCAACAGCGTGTGCCAGCGATGACTTCCCCGCACCTGACAGACCAGTGAACCACAGGATCACGCTGCCATGTCCGTTCATCTTCTCGCGACGCTTGCGAGTCACCGTAGCGTTGTGCCATACAACATTGCTCGATTTCTTGGAAATATTTTCCATACGACCATTTCCCGAAAATTGTGGGTTTCCCCGTTAAACTAACCGCCACACTTGTGTTACATTGTGTGAGCTTCGTCGTTATTCAGCCGACCGGTCAGTAATAGTAATAAGCCATTTGCTCCGTTTCCGCCTTGTTGAGTACCGTCCCAATCAATTTTTCTGCTGGCAGGAGGCGAATGCTGTCTTCGATTTCCCGCTTGGTAGACATCCCGTTGGCCACCACCAAGAGGACGCAATCGATCTGGGGCATTAAGGCGATGACATCATCGCTGACCAGCAGGGGTGGCAAATCAAAGATGACAATGCGCGATGCGTAGCGCTCGCGCAATTCGCTGATCAGGTCTGCGATTTTTTTTGAGGCAAGCATTTCTGTAGACTTCTTCACTGGCGTTTTTGTCGCGAGTACCACCAATCTTGGCATATCCGGATTGACGAGTACGTCCGGCAGTTCAGCCGTCCCATCCAGGAGATCATTCCACGACTTCTCCATCGGGATCCCCAGATAAGTCCCTATCTTTGGGCGACGCAAATCAAAATCTACCAACATGGCAGACTTGTTTGATAGCTGGGCAATACTCATGGCCAGATTGATGGCGACCACGCTCTTCCCGGCCTCTGGAGTGGGCGAGGTAATGGCCAGGGTGCGCCAGCCTTTCTCTTCCATCTTTTGCAAAACATGGGTGCGCAATAGATCGAAGTGCATGCTCATTGCGTCGTTTTTGTTGGAAGAAATAATGCGATTTTTTTCCAGGTGCTCCGCTTGCAGCTTGACTACACGAGTGTGCTCATAGCTTATTTCCCCCAATTCATCCTTGGCTTGTGATCCTTGCGACGATGTTGCGCCCCGGCTATCCATAGGTGAACGCATAGGATGGCCCGTCCCGCTTGGACGCTGTTTTTTAACCTTTTCAATGGCCTGCTTGATGCGTTCCATTTTTTGGATATCCGTATTTCGTAATTGATTTAGGCTGCCAGCTTCGCAGATACAAGACGGTTGATACTCACGCCTTGTTCGGCAGCTTCGGTTGCCAATGCGCGATGCACGAGCGAAGGAACACGAACCATGAAACGACCGCTGTATTGTTTTTCGGCCAGCGCATCAGGAATGGTTTCGCCACCAACTTGCATATCAGCCACGACTTCACCGACAAGACGACGCATACCTGAAAGCGCTTTCTCGGGTGTAGGAGCAAGCCAAGACAGAGAGGGAAACTCTGCACACAAGCCAACATATTCGCCATCTTCTTGCGACCATGTAACCCGATAGGTGTAGTGATTGATGTTCATAGCTTGACTCCTAGTCGCTCAATTGCCAGTAGCACTTGTTTTACCTGATACGCCTTAGCTTTACCTTTGGCATTTTGAATGTTGATGCGCGGATCACCTTGCCATGGCATCGCCCGACACGCGCTCAATCTGTTTAAGGAAGGGTTTGTCGTTCCCGCGAAAGCGGGAACCCAGTCAATTCAACGAGCTGGATTCCCGCTTTCGCGGGAACGACAACTTATTCAGTGCCTCCTTAAGTATCTTCTCGGCTCACTAATAAAATTATAGTATCAAAATAACGGCACCACATATCAATCTCTGATTATTCCACTTTTCTCACGATTTCATTCACGAAAATGGATACCCCATTTATACTCCTACAGTCTGGCCAAAATTTTCATGAACAGGGCATCCAATGGCATATACAGAAAATGTACCGCCACAACAGCTGCAATCCCCACACCGACGACTATCTTGATTGCCAGCTTGCGTTGGCGTTCTCTACGCTCCCCTTCCTCCTTGATTGGAATGTAGGGAATTACGGCCAGCGGCCGATAACCCAACACATGAGTAAGCGCCTCCATTCCACGTATTCGCTTATCAATCGATTCCAAAGCCATAATTGCGCCACCCGAAGAAGCTATGGACAAAAGTAAACCAATCAAAAGAATTTTCACCCGGTTGGGTTGGAAGGGTTTCTCAGGCAATACTGGGGGTTCAAGCAAAGTAAATCGCTCTGATTTATTTTCGCTTTCCAGATTCTGCGCCATCTGTGCATTCATCTGCTTGTTGCGGAGTTCTTCATATTTTTTCTGTGCGGCATCACGGTCACGCTTGAGCACGTCAAGGCCTTGCTCGACCTTGGGCGTCTTGATCATTGCAGATTCATTCTCGGCAATCTTGCCTTGAAGCATCTCTCGTTGTTGCGAAAGCGAGCTCAACCTAGCGTTGTCTGAAGCAATCTTGGCTTGGATCCTGCTCACGGCCAGGCTGGGTGCATCAGTTGAAACAGCTCCTGTACCCGAACTGCCAGCTGTTTTTTCCATAGCTTCGATCGTGTTTTTTAACCTCCTGATGTCGGGATGTGATTCCTTATAAATCGATGAAAGCCTGGCAAGCTCAGCCTTGAGCGCTGGCAACGTTTGGGATGAAGCTCCCTCGCTCACACCCATTCTCGCAGCAGCAAGCTCAACTTCCAGCGAACGGGTCTCTTCTTTAGTACTTCTGATATCCCGTTCAACCTCCCGCAGATCGTTCTCGGCGCGAGTGAGCATGGTCATGCGCAGAGTCAACTGTTCGGGCAAGGCATTCCTGTTCTGTTGCTTGAAGTCAGAAATCAGCTTCTCTAGCCTTTCAACCTCGAGCCTCAGACCATCAGCTTCCTGGGTGAGAAATGTCGTGGTCTCCACTGCCCCCTCAGTTCGTATTCTGACGTTCCACTCCAGAAAAATAGCGATGAGCGCATTGGTCACCTGAAAAGCTACCTCCGGCTTCTTGTCTTCGAAAGATAACGTGAAGGACATAGTCGGCTTGCCCTGCTGATTGGTATGAATAACATCACTTGAACTGGCTGCATCAACAACGATGCGCTTCCTCATTATGTCGGTTAACTCCAAAGTCGTCAGCGAGCCTGTCTGATCCTTGAAAAGACTGTATTTGTTTGCAATCTGCAGCAGGCTTTCCCGAGTCATGACTCTCTGCAAGATCATATTAATTCTCTCATCAAGCTGATTTCTGATCGCACCGGCCACGATGTTATCTGGAATTTGTTGTGACTCCACCATGATGGTTCCGGTGGCTTTATAGCTTGGTGGAATTGAGATGGCAACGAAGATCGAAAGCAATAATCCCACTACAATAATGCCAATCATGTATGGCGCGCGACGCCGTACGATCATCAGGTAATCATGCAAGGTTAGTTGGTATTCAATAGCCATATTTGCACTTTAGGTTAAGGGATGGGCCTATTCCGGAAAACAGTATGGATTCAGAAATCAGCATGAGTATATGTGAGGGTGAGGCCAACCACATTCGTATAAACACTACCGACCCCACTCTGCATGATGTTCCTGTGCAAAAAATTCGTTCGCAATATCCAAAATGAATTCAGTTCGTTCTGCAGCCATGCACTTGTCGTGCTGTTGATTATATCCGTGGTTAAGTGGCTTTTTTGCCATACAAGATCAATGCCGATTTTGCTCAACTCGCTCATGGCATAATTCCAGTTTCCATTCACTAGATCATTAGTAACAAATCCGCCCAAACCGCTAGGTGAAATTTGTCGGCCCGCACTAAACAAAAGCTCAGATCGCTGGCCTTTATATGTCACATCTGCTACCCCTTGTGTGCCGTATCCGATAGCGCTGGACCTTAACCTGCCCATCTGCAATGAGCCCCCCAGATACTCAGCAGTTTTCCACTCCCAACCAACTGTGGTATTGGCCACTTGGCTGGATGTGCTAACACCTGTGGGCACACTACCGCCTGTGGGCACATATGATACGTTAGACACTCTCATGAATAGCGTATTACGTTCACTCAATGCTTGGCTGAATTTCAAGCCAGCGGATTGATTAGTATAGTTAATGAAAGGCCCGCCTTTATAGAATACCGCTTCATATGCTCCATCTGCCAAGAGTGTACTATATTCACTCACCCCCTTACTCCAATGACCTGAAACTGTGCTGGATGCACGTGTACTGTCGGCAAAAGCAGTGGCTATATTGTCGATTGGGGTATAACGAGTCGCAGTTTCATCATATTTTGCGGAAATACCAAATTCTCCAGTATCGTTTCGCCGCAGCCAATCAACAAACGCGGAGGGATCTTCACGATTCTGGCTCAGCGTTTTATCCGAGGAGCGCTCTACCTTAAGTGCAATTCCCGCATTCAACTCGTTTGCCCCTGCCAACTGCTTAAGCTTGTAGCTTGGCTCAAAAAAAGCTCGCCATATACCGACACGAATTGATTGACTACCCATGGTGGGGTTGGAATCATATTCCGTTGCAATTCTGGCTGACCCGTCTTGTTGCCAGGTGTCCGCCCAACTATGCCCAGAGTAGAACGCCAAAATTGCCAATACAGAGGACAACTTCACCGATTGTCGTAAACTCAACTCATTTCTCCGGTTCCTTATTAGGCATACTTGCAATTCAATTTCTAAATCGAGCGTTCAAAATCAGGTACCACTAAAAATGGCGGCGCCCCAACTTCAAAAAATTTAAGGCAAATTTACCCGGTGTCAGGCTGGAATAACCGTATTGATTTCTACGGAGGGTTATAGTTATTTGATCAATCAGGGCACTCACGGTACTACTATGGTATCGCCCGCCTTGAGTTGAATATTGGTCGACGTATTCTTCCCCGAAATAATGTCACGATAATTCACAGGTATAACTTCTTGGCCCTCTGCTTTTGCACGGAGAACCTTGATGCCCCCCTCATCTGCAAACTTATCAAATCCACCCACGATGCTGATTGCTTGCAGCACGGTGATGGGTCCGTTGATAATCAAAGACCCTGGGTGCATGACCTTTCCGGTGACATATGCCCGATTTCCCTCTATCGCGACAACCACAACAGAAACAACTGGGTCAGGAAGGTATTCCTTTAATTTTAAGGTGATACGTTGTTCGGCTTCCGGGGTACTGAGCCCTGCCACTTCAACCCTACCGATCAAGGGGAGTGTGATACTGCCATCGGGCAGAACGATCGCCTGCTTCTGCAAAGTATCTTCACGCCAGACAGAAACTGACACTGTATCTCCCTGGTGCAATTTATACATATTCGGATTGTCCGCCGCAACAGCCAACCCTGACTTTAAACATAGGCACAACAAGGAAAACATAAAAAATAATAGCTTACTCATTTTTGAACCTACCTTTATACAATTCAAGTTATCGCTACTGTACAGTTTAATCTTAACTGCGCCCCACTGCCAGAAGCATTAGGGCTGATGGCATAAGAAAATTTCTGGATTCATCAGAACTTTTTAGACAAGCCATCATGATGACGCCAATTCACCTACCAGCCAATGCCTATCCTCGCTTCGTACTGCCTGCAACAGGGACGTCAAGAAAACCTGCTGGATCCGGTAGGAATCCTGTTCGTTATTGGATAGGGTAGAGACGCGAAACAGGAGCCCATCCGGCACTTTCCCGACCAGCATATAACTCAATGTTGCCGCCTTCTGCTCGAACCAGCCACGCGTAACAGAATCGCCCATCCTGATCCAATAGGTTATCGGCTCATTGCGAGAACCCTGTTTTGCGACCATGCGCATTGCGGGTATCCGCCCGATGGTCGTATCGACATAGGTCTTGGTCATCGGGCCTATTTCAAACCCCCCTGTCATATAACAGATCTCGGGTCGGTGAACTTGCAAATCTGTTCGTTGATCGCTGCCATAAGCGATCGAGAGCATGACGCGCTCACCTTGATTGTTGATGTACGTGCGGGAAAGCGTCTGGGTGTAAATCTTGCCGATTTCTCCTTTTAGCTCCGGATTGACTATAGAGGACAACACGGACAAATCTGTTTTCCAGCCATTAAATTCACCCGGGATCAGGGTCTCCAGATTGATGCGATTCTGCGAGTTATCCTTGCCAACCGAAGGCGTAATTACCTTTGTCAGGACACTTGACGACACCATGAGCACTCCGAGAATGAGGCTAACAATAAATGGCTTCTTCATATGTTGGCTAAGCTGCACTTCCTGAACGCGCTTCAACAATCACCCTCAATAATTTATCCATGCCCAGGATCAGTATCAAAGCACTTAAAAACAGGACTATGCCGGCAAATCCATGCATGAATCCTTGGCCGGCCTCGTCACCAAAATAATAGGTAATAAGGGTGAGGGCAATGACCCGTATCACGTTGGCAGCAAATGAAATGGGTATGATTAAAATAGCTAACACAACATTACGAAGCGCAGACGTATGATGAACCACATTCAAATAAAACAATCCCAAGGCTTCAAGCGTCAATAGTGTTTGCAGCCCGGCGCAGGCATCAGCAACGAGAAGCTGAAATTGGCCAATTTGCAAAATAACGCCATTCCGTGCAATCGGGTAACCCGCCCAAAATAAAATATGCTCTGTCACATATGAGACAGCCATCTTCATGGGCATCGTAAGCATGACGACCAATGTACCCGGCAACGGGATCATGAACAGCATAAAGAACAGTGGGAACCAAACAACCTTGAGCGCGCTGCCTCCACGCTTGATCAGCAAGATTGCGGAAAACATCCAGATCAATGAGCCAATTTCAAATATATCCACCCGCAATGCACGGCCGATAATATAGAGCATCAGGGCGATAGCAAAAACGATCCAACCCGTGATAACTGAGTGTTCGCCTGCGCTTTTTTCCATCATGGTCGACCACTTTTTATAAAGCAGCCATATTGCGAGCGCAAAAATAATGGGGCCATGAACTTGTTCTTCAGTTGCCCACAGACCACTAAAAAGATCGTAAAAAGTCGGCACATACAACACGGCCAATCCAAGCAGAACGGGCCACCATTCCGGCATGGCGGCCTTCATGCCAGGGAGCCTGGCAGAGAAAGAAGTTGTGGCTGAATTGCTCATTTTATGGAATAAGCCGACACCGAAAAATATGAAACCGCCCACCGGCAAATGCCGACGAAGTAAAATTGAGAACTACAAGTCAGGTGCGAATCGTTTACGTCCATGCGTCTATCGCTCGCTCCAAGTTGTATTTAACCTATGCAGACACTGCGTCCTTATTTCGTTGATCCATCCGCTTTTTTGTCTGGCACGATAGCTGGCGGCTGAACAGCAACTGGCGCTGACGCACTTAGATATTCGATCTTAGCAATAGAACGCAAGTGGGCAATTTCAGTTTCCACCGCATCCTTGCTCATTTTATTCATCAGGAACTGCTCGATCTGCGGCTCAGCATTCAAGGCAGAGACAGGGCTATCATTTACGGCAATGAGCATGCTTAAAACCCTGCTATTTCCCTCACTGACGAGAAAAAGTTTCCCTCTTTGCAGTTCAAGCAGCTTCGCCACCACCTGCTCAGGCAAATCTGCTGTACTGCGCGTTGTCTGACCGCGGGCATATTTAACCCCATGCTTATCCATCCATGCAGCGACCTCATCCAGCGACTGGGCAGAATCTAGAAACAGCTTGAGTTCATCATTAAAGCTATTATTGGCAATAACCAATTGCTTCAATACGAACTCTTTGCGTTGGGAAAAGAACCCCGGATGCTTCTGATAATAATCGATGACCTCAGCTTTGGAAGGCTTGGCTAGCTTGGACGTTATGCTCTTCAAGTACGCCTGCGCAATTATTTGCGCTTTGGCCCGTTCGATGGCTTGCATAACTTCGGGAGTGCGATCCATCTTGTTGCGTATGGCCTCGTCAAGAATTAGCTGGCGATCTACCAGTGATTCCAACAATTGCTTGCTCGCGGCCTCCTGCTGTTCAGCCCGAACACCGGCAAATTTCAGTTCATCGTTGAGCTGCAGTACGGTGATTTCCACGCCGTTTACCTTGACCAAGGACTGCCCAGCCTTCTTTTCCTTGCTGCCGCAAGCTGAAAGGCCCACAACAGCGGCCAATATCAGAACGCCGCATAATGCCCGCTTGTTCAGCACAGTGCTTTTTACCTTGGTACACGACAGCATATCAACATTCATCAAAATTTTTCTCCCTCAGCAATGTAGTTTAAATTACTCGGCATGACTCTCCGATCATGTAAATAGTTCAAGATAATGTGGCTATACAAGTTCCCTTTATTAATAAGCATTATCCCGACGCAGCACCACCCACACCGTACGCATTAGAATCCACAAGTCCAACCATATTGACCAATTTTGCAGGTAATGCAGGTCAAACTCGATACGCGCCTGCATTTTCTCCAGCTCCTCTGTCTCGCCTCGCAAGCCATTTACCTGGGCCCACCCGGTTATTCCTGGCTTTACCTTATGGCGCAGCATATATCCCTTGATAAGCTTGCGATAGAGCTCATTGTGAGCCACCGCATGCGGACGCGGGCCGACAAGACTCATTCGCCCTTGCAATACGTTAATGAACTGTGGCAATTCATCCAGTGAAGTGCGTCGTAGAAAAGCGCCGATTCTGGTTAACCGTTGGTCATTTTTTTTTGCCTGAACGATATTCGCACCGTCCTCGGCAACCGTCATCGAGCGGAATTTATAGACGCTGATTTCCTCGCCGTTTAGTCCATAACGACGCTGTTTAAAGACAGCAGGCCCTGGCGAAGTCAGTTTGACAGCCAAGGCGATACACAACATGAAAGGCGACAACAGGACAAAGATTATGGCCGCTAGCACATAATCACTGATATTTTTGACTACGCTATCAACACCGTAGAAAGGCGATTCGCAAATCGCGACTACCGGTACGCCACCCACATTGTCGAAACGAGCCTGCATCAGGTCGAAAATATAGACATCGGGCAAAAAATAGATGGAAGCGGTGGTGTCATGCAGATCATCAAGAAGTTTGCGGATACGCGGCTGTTGCGCCATGGGCAGGCTGATGAAGATCATCTGGATGCCGTGCTCGCGAACATAAGCAGCCACATCTGATACCTCGCCCAACAACGGCATATTACTTGCAGAACTACGCGATTCATCCCGGTCGTCGAAGTAGCCGCGCACCTCCATAAGCAAATATGGGTACTCCAGTATGCGTTCGGCTAGGCTCAGGCCAGTATCGTTGGCCCCGACGATCACCACAGAGCGCGCTTCACCTCCCTTGCGCAAACTGCTGGCAATCGCGCGCATGGCAAGATGGCTGGTAACCAATGCGATTGGAGTGACGATGAACCAGATCAAAATCACCTGCTCTGAATACCGGTAGGAAAGTTGAGTGGCATAGCCCAAAAACAACAGAATGCCGACAATAATGAGCCAGCCGACCAATGTATCGCGAACGTAGGCCAGCAGCTTACCGTTACGCCATGAGCGATATATCTTGGTCTGCTCAAAAATATATGAAGAGATGAAAAAGGTGATGATCATCAACACCAGGTAGTAACCGGTGAAGGTTTCATCGTACAACCATGCAATCAGAATCAGCAGGCCCCAGATCATGAAAGGATCCAGCAAGCGCTTGAAAAAAGCCACTACAGGAATGTCATTAACGGTCATAGGGCGAGCGTGTAGGTCTTTGGACTATCGCGCTATAAACTGATTCACCGAATGAAATGTGAGTTGCACATGCCATCTCGGGCTTTTTCAGAATTATTCTTTCAAGCATGCCAAGGCTGATCGGAAATCGATAAATCAAGTCAGCACAAATTGCAAAGTGGTTAAGCATCAGACTAGTTTACCAGCAACCCCTCAGGTTCGCATAATCAGACTGGCGGCACATGTTCCTTCTGGCTAGTGGATGAACGGAAAATATGTAATTATCCCAAACACACGTTATATGACGATGCGAATCCTGAATGCAATCAATGAATTCCCTATATCACACAATGACCGCAGCAAAAAGCTGTGGCCGTTATCAGCATCAGCCAAGTGAACGGCCTCATTGACTAAAAAAAACCCGCCACAAAGGGCGGGAGTTTTTAAAATACGCGGTTAAATCAGGTTCTGCGACGAGCCGAGAAACCGATCAAACCAAGACCAGCCAACAGCATGGCATAAGTTTGTGGCTCAGGAACCGGGCTGATAGAAACGTTTCCGGCATAAGAAGCTGATGCCGCAGGGTTAAGCTTGAAGCCTGCAATGTTCAAAGAGTAACTACTTGATGTCGACCCACCCGAAAAGCTCAAAAATGAACTTGATCCATCCAAGATACCGGTTGCAACCAGAATTGAATTTTCATATAAATTGAAAGCAGAAAAAGTAAGACCCCCGCCACCCAGGCTAATTGCGTTTGAGCTGCCATTGCCGGACGAATCTGCGGGCATGCTAAATGAAATCCAATCATTAAATGTACTACCTACCCCAGTATTCCAAAAACTTGCGTTGTATCCAGCATCAGTAGTACCTTCCCAACCGGTCATCGTTGGAACACCTGCATTCGCTGTGGTGCTAGCAAGACCAAGCCACACGGTCAAAGCTAAGGCCATCATGCGTAAAATAGTGCATTTCATACTTTTCTCCTAAACGTAATTATGTAACAAAAAAATCTACTACACGCTGTGAGAAGTATCGTCTACTTCTGCAAACAATAACACTGTACTAAAGTACAGGTTAGGTCATTTGTTAGGCCATTTATCAAATAATTTAAGGCCACACAAGATCCTCTCCCAACAAACCCTAAATTAAGAAGTCTCCAAGTAAAAACTTACTTCTGGGTGAAGATTTTATATATTCCAACAATAAATACTATCGTACTGAAGTACAGGTAAGGGGAAGTTTGGTGCACCGATACCCTTAAGCAAAGCTTGGCAAGGTGAAGAACGCCACCACCCCAAAAAAAACCCGCCACAAAGGGCGGGATTTTTAGAATACGCAGTTAAATCAGGCCTTGCGACGCGCTGAGTAGCCAATCAAACCAAGACCCGCCAACAGCATGGCATAAGTCTCTGGCTCTGGAACTGGCGTGACAGGTGTGTACTTCGCTGAATAACCACCGTCGATGCCCTGTACATGGACATACATATTGCTCAGGCCGCTATTGCCCAAACCA
>Ga0315271_10002523_pt1 | contig 11489 bp, 9 predicted proteins | sample C3_top_MG_FD_204664 | JGI IMG/M metagenome (GOLD analysis project Ga0315271, IMG submission 204664) | Sediment microbial communities from Yellowstone Lake, YNP, Wyoming, USA - C3_top | ecosystem: Environmental > Aquatic > Freshwater > Lake > Sediment | place: USA: Wyoming | collected 2017-08-01
CGCGCTCATTTCCAACTTCCAGCACCAGCACACCGTGTTCGCTCAGATGCTGCGGGGCCTGCACCAGCAGGCGGCGGATGAAGTCCATGCCGTCGCGGCCACCCAGCCGGTTGCCGTCGAGGGCCAGGGCAGGCTCGGCGCGGTATTCAGGGGGCAGGGCTGCCATGCTGTCTGCGTTGACATAGGGCGGGTTGCAGAGAATCAGGTCGTAAGGACCTCGAACGCTGGTCAAACCGTCCGATACCACCAGCCTAATGCGATCGCGCAGCCGGTGTCGGTCAAGGTTGATGCTGGCCACTGCCAGCGCGTCAGGCGAGATGTCTGAGGCATCGACATGCACTTCGGGGTAGGCGAGGGCGGCGATCACTGCCAAACTGGCATTGCCGGTGCACAGATCCAGCACGTCATGTGTAGCGGGGGCAAGCCAGGGGTCGATGCCGCCATTGACCAGCAATTCGGCGATCAGCGAGCGTGGCACGATGACACGTTCATCGACATAAAAGGCAATGCCCTGCAACCAGGCTTCGTGCGTCAGGTAGGCAGCAGGTTTGCGCGATTCGATTCGTGCCGCCAACAGTGCCTCGATCTTCGATTCCTGTTCCTGGGTCGGCTTTCGGTCGGCGACCGAATCGCTTCCCTGCAAGGGTGAATCGAGCGGCAAGCCAAGTTGCCATAAAACGAGCCAGGCCGCTTCGTCAAATGCGTTGCGGGTGCCATGACCGAAGCTCACACCGGCAGCATCGAGCTGGCGCGCGCCCGCTTCTATCCATTCGATGACAGTCATTGCTTGTTCTTGATCACTGTTTCACATCGAGCGTGAACTCAGTGAAAGACGGCTTGTCGTCCGGGTCATCGGCGTCTTCCGTTGCCTTGGCACGGCTGCTGAAGTCGTTTTGCAGCCGCCACATCAAATTGGTTGGCGAATCAGAGTGAGCCAGGCCCTCGTTTCGGTCCACGACGCCTTCCACAATCAGGCGTGCGATGTCCTGCTCGAATGTCTGGCCACCTTCGGTCATGGTCTTTTCCATGACCTCCTTAAGGCCTGAAAAGTCGCCCTTTTCAATAAACTCCGACACCAGTTTGGTGTTGAACAATATTTCAACCGCTGCGATGCGGCCACCGGTCGTCGTGCGCAACAGGCGCTGCGAAACAATCGCCCTCAAGGAGGCGGCCAGGTCACCCAACATTGTCGGGCGCACTTCGACCGGATAGAAGCTGAGAACGCGATTCAGAGCCTGATAGCTGTTGTTGGCATGCATGGTCGCCAGGCACAAATGGCCCGACTGCGAATAGGCGAGGGCTGCCGACATGGTTTCACGGTCCCGGATTTCGCCAATCTGAATGACATCGGGTGCTTGCCGCAGTGCATTCTTGAGAGCCACTTTGGCCGACTCTGTATCCGTGCCAACTTCACGCTGGTTGACCACCGAGCGTTTGTTCCTGAACAGGAACTCGATCGGGTCCTCAATCGTTAGGATATGACCGGATGCGTTGGCATTGCGGTGATCGAGCATGGCCGCCAGCGTCGTGCTTTTGCCGGTTCCAGTGGCGCCAACCATCAGCAGCAAGCCTCTCTTCTGCATCACCAGATCAGTCAGGATGGGCGGCACCAACAATGAGGCCAAGGATGGAATATCCAGTGCAATGAAGCGGACAACCGCGGCAAATGAACCGCGCTGGCGCATCGCGCTGATGCGAAATCTGCCAACCCCCTCCAGACCCCAGCCCATGTTCAGCTCATTGGTCCTCTCCAATTCCGCAATCCGCTCGGTTGGAAGAATCTCGGCCAGCAAATTGCGCGGACCATCGGCGGGGAGGTTCTGGTTATTGATCGGTATGCATTGTCCGTTGATGCGCATCAGAACGGGCGAGAAGGCCGAGAGATAGATGTCGGACGCTTTCTTTTCGCTCATCAGGCGAAGAAGTCGCTCCATGGTGCCGGTGCCTTCATCATTGATCGCCATGTTGCGCCCTCCGATTTCTTGTGCCTGGTTGAAGAAAAGTCAATCGCGCAACAAGTCGTTCAGGCTGGTCTTGGCGCGGGTCTGGGCATCCACCCTCTTGACAATGATGGCAGCGTACAAACTGTATTTGCCACCACTCTTGGGCAGACTGCCGCTGATGACCACCGAACCACTGGGAATTCGACCATAGCTGACGCTGTCGGTGGCGCGATCGTAAATGGGTGTACTCTGGCCGAGGTAAACGCCCATCGAGAGCACCGAATTTTCTTCGACAATCACGCCTTCCACCACTTCCGAGCGGGCGCCAATAAAGCAATTGTCTTCGATGATGGTCGGGCCTGCCTGCATCGGTTCGAGCACGCCACCAATGCCGACGCCGCCGCTTAGATGGACATTCTTGCCGATCTGGGCACACGAGCCGACCGTCGCCCAGGTGTCAACCATGGTGCCTTCGTCGACGTAGGCACCGATGTTCACGTACGAGGGCATCAAGACGACGCCCTTGCCAATAAAACTGCCGCGGCGTGCCACGGCGGGGGGCACCACCCGAACACCGGTCGCTCTCATGCCCTCATCGTCCATATGTGCGAACTTTGTCTGCACCTTGTCGTAAAAACCGAGTTCGCCGGCCTTCATGATTTCATTGTCTTTCAGGCGAAAGCTGAGCAGCACGGCTTTCTTGATCCATTGGTGCGTGTGCCATTGCCCGACGGACTCGCGCGTGGCGACCCGCAACTGGCCCGAATTGAGCTGGGAGATCACATGCTCCACCGTTTGCGCGACAGCCTTCGGGGCTGACTTGACAGACATGCTGGCACGGTCTTCCCATGCGGCTTCGATAGTGGCTTGAAGTTGGTCGCTCATAAGGTGTTTCTTGATCAAAGTCGGAGTTCGAGTTCAGCGTCTGGATTTGACAAACTGGACAATGCGCTGCGCTGCTTCGACGCATTCAGCGGTTTCTGCCACCAGGGCCATGCGAATACGCCGCTCACCCGGATTGATACCCTGGCCAGCGCGCGACAGGTAGGTCCCGGGCAGAACCGTGACATTGTAAAGAGTGAACAGTTCGCGGGCAAAATCGGTGTCGCTTCCGTTCACCTTGGCCCACAAATAGAAACCCGCATCCGGCAGTGCCACGTCCATGACATCGGCCAGCAGCGGGGTTACTTGGGCGAATTTACTGCGGTATTTGGCCCTGTTCTCAATGACGTGCTGTTCGTCGCGCCAGGCCGCTATGCTGGCGGCTTGCACGACCGGGCTCATGGCGCAGCCGTGGTAGGTTCGGTAGAGCAAAAATTGCTGGATGAGGGCGGCGTCGCCAGCCACAAAGCCGCTGCGCATGCCTGGCACGTTGCTGCGTTTGGACAGGCTGGTCAGCGAGATCAGGTTCTTGAAATCGTCGCGACCGAGTTTCGCGGCGGCCTGCATGCCGCCCAACGGCGCTTCTTCACGGAAGTAGATTTCGCTGTAACACTCGTCGGAAGCAATGACAAATCCGTAACGATCGCTCAAGTCGAAAAGCTTTTTCCATTCGGACAGAGGCATCACGGCGCCCGTGGGGTTGCCTGGTGAGCAGACGATCAGCAACTGGGTTTGAGCCCACACATCGGTTGGCACCGAGTCCCAGTCCTGGGCAAAGTTGCGTGTCGCGTCCGTTGGAACAAAGTAGGGCTGTGCACCGGCCAGCAGGGCTGCACCTTCGTAGATTTGGTAAAAAGGATTGGGGCACACGACGATCGGTGCAGAGCTGCTCACTGTGCTTTTCGGCGCCACATTGACAACGGTCTGGGTCAGGGCAAACAGGGCCTCGCGTGATCCGTTCACCGGCAATGTCTGCGTTGCCGGGTTCACATCCAGACCGTAGCGCTGCCGCAACCAGTACGCGAACGCATCGCGCAGCTTTACCTCACCCGCGGTTGCCGGGTAAGACGCCAGTCCGCTGGGCGTGCTGAGCACAGCATCGATCATGGCCTGTTGAATGAAAGCCGGTGTCGGGTGCTTGGGTTCGCCCATGCCCAGGCTGATATGCCGCAGCGCCTGATTCGGCGTGACGTCTGCAAGAAGCTGACGCAGTCGCTCGAACGGGTAGGGCTGCAAAAGGGAAAGCAGTGAATTCATGGCAGCGATTATCCCGCCTTGTGCTCAATGGCTAGCCTGTGCGCAGGCTGCGCAGGACTCCGCCCTATTTCTTTTTCCTGCGAACCGCCACCGGCTTGCTTGGAGTCGTTTTGGGTGCGTCGCCCAGGATGGTTTTCAAGGGGCAAACTTTGACAATCGGGCATTTGCTGCAACTGGCAACGATGGCGATGGGGCAAACGGTCATGATGTTTTCCTGTTCTCGGCTTGGTGTCGAAGGCTGCAGTATGCTCCGATGCATGGACGCCCGCAGACGCCCCGCTCATCGAGCGCCGGTGACCGAAATTCCTTTGAATTCGCCGCTCGCAATGCGTTTTTGCCACTCGGCCGGCCCGGTGTTATGGGCGCTGGTGCCGCCTGAATCGACCGCGACCGTCACGGGCATGTCGACCACATCGAATTCATAGATGGCTTCCATCCCGAGGTCGGCAAAGCCCACGACCTTGGCCGTCTTGATGGCTTTGCTGACTAGGTAGGCAGCACCGCCGACGGCCATCAGATAGGCGCTGTGGTGCCTCTTGATGGCCTCGATCGCCACCGGTCCGCGTTCGGCCTTGCCGATCATGGAGATCAGACCCGTTTGACTCAGCATCATTTCGGTGAACCCATCCATGCGGGTGGCCGTCGTGGGACCGGCCGGGCCTACCGCCTCACCTTTTACGGGGTCGACCGGGCCAACATAATAGATCACGCGGTTGGTGAAGTCGACCGGCAGCTTTTCACCCTTGGCCAGCATGTCCTTGATGCGCTTGTGCGCGGCGTCGCGACCGGTCAGCATCTTGCCGTTCAGCAGCAGGGTGTCGCCAGGTTTCCAGCTTGCCACCTGGTCTTTCGTCAGTGTGTTGAGGTCCACCTTCTTGCTCTTCACGTAGTCCGGTGTCCATTGAACGTCCGGCCACAAGTCCAGCGACGGCGGATCCAGATAAACCGGGCCGCTGCCATCCATCACGAAATGGGCGTGCCGTGTCGCTGCGCAGTTGGGGATCATGGCGACCGGTTTGCCGGCGGCATGCGTCGGGTACATCTTGATCTTGATGTCAAGCACCGTGGTCAGGCCGCCCAGACCTTGCGCTCCTATGCCCAGCGCGTTGACCTTCTCGAACAGTTCCAGCCGCAGCGCTTCGGTTTTGCTGAGTACCTGCCCAGATGCTGCCCTGGCCTGCAGCTCGTGCATGTCGAGGTCTTCCATCAGGCTCTGCTTGGCCATCAGAACGGCCTTTTCGGCGGTACCGCCAATGCCGATACCGAGCATACCAGGCGGGCACCAGCCTGCGCCCATCGTGGGCACGGTTTTCAGCACCCAGTCCACGACCGAGTCGCCCGGGTTCAACATAACCATCTTGCTCTTGTTCTCGGATCCACCGCCCTTGGCTGCGACCGTGACTTCGAGCTTGTCGCCCGGTACCAGTTCGGTGTAGATCACCGCCGGCGTGTTGTCCTTGGTGTTCTTGCGCTCGAACTGGGGGTCGTCGACGACACTGGCGCGCAAGGTATTGTCGGGGTGGTTGTAGGCGCGGCGCACCCCCTCGTTGATGGCGTCGTCCAGACTGCCCGACAAGCCCTCCCAGCGCACGTCCAGCCCCACCTTCAGGAACACGTTGACAATACCGGTGTCCTGGCAAATCGGGCGGTGACCCGTGGCGCTCATCTTGCTGTTGGTCAGGATTTGTGCAATGGCATCTTTTGCCGCCGGGCTTTGTTCGCGCTGGTAGGCACGAGCCAGATGCGCTATGTAGTCAGCCGGGTGGTAGTAGGAGATGTACTGCAGGGCAGCGGCAATGGACTCGATCAGGTCAGTCTGGCGAATGGTAGTCATGGTGCTGTTTAAGCTCGGTTGTTCGTTGGTTGGGAGAGTTGCTGACAACAGGCCGAAGTTTAACCAGTGCCGGCTCGTCAGACCCGAATCCGAGCTGACTCGTTGCTGCAAGTTTGACCCTAGTCAGTGGCTTGTAAGTGCGAACGTCCAAAGTCGCGGAAAATTTGTTGCTAACCGAGGAGAAATAGCATGAGTGAGCCATCGTCCGCCATTGAATCCGTTCTGGTTGAAAACCGCGTCTTTCCGCCGAGTCAGGCGCTGGTGAAGGCGGCACGCGTGTCCGGCATGGAAGGCTATAACGCGCTATGTGCCGAAGCGGACCGTGATTTTGAAGGTTTCTGGGCCCGCCTGGCGCGAGAAAACCTGGTGTGGAGCAAGCCTTTCACCAAGACCCTGAACGAAAGCAATGTGCCGTTTTACAGGTGGTTCGAGGACGGTGAACTCAACGCCTCTGCAAATTGCCTGGACAAGCACATGGGCACGCTGGTGGAGCACAAGACAGCGGTTATTTTCGAGGCCGACGACGGCAAGGTCACCAAGACCAGTTACCGGGAATTGCTCGAGCGTGTCAGCCAGTTCGCCAATGCACTCAAGGCAAAGGGAATCAAGAAGGGCGATCGGGTTCTGGTCTACATGCCGATGACGCTGGAGGGCGTGATCGCGATGCAGGCCTGCGCCCGAATTGGCGCCACACACAGCGTCGTCTTTGGCGGCTTTTCTGCCAAGGCCTTGCAGGAACGCATCATCGACGCTGGCGCCGTGGCGGTCATCACGGCCAATTTTCAGATGCGGGGTGGCAAGGAATTGCCGCTCAAGGCGATTGTCGATGAGGGCCTGGGCCTGGGCGGCTGCGACTCGATCAAGACCGTGTTTGTCTACCAGCGCACGTCAAGCACCTGCAATATGGTGGCGGGTCGCGATATCACCTTTGCCGAGGCGATGGCGGGGCAGTCCAGCGAATGTGCCCCGGCCGTTGTGGGCGCGGAGCACCCGCTGTTCATTCTCTACACCTCGGGTTCGACCGGCAAGCCCAAGGGCGTGCAGCATGCCACCGGCGGCTTCCTGTTGTGGGCCAAGCTGACGATGGACTGGACTTTCGATCTGCAGACCTCGGATATTTTCTGGTGTACGGCCGATATCGGCTGGATCACCGGACACACCTACGTTGCTTATGGCCCGCTGGCCGCGGGCGCTACCGAGATCATTTTCGAAGGCATCCCGACCTATCCTGATGCCGGCCGTTTCTGGCAGATGATAGAGCGCCACAAGTGCAGTATTTTTTACACGGCGCCGACCGCCATCCGCTCCCTGATCAAGGCCGCAGAAAGCAATGAAAAAGTCCATCCGGCACGCTCCGACTTGAGCAGCCTGCGCATCCTGGGAACGGTTGGCGAGCCGATCAATCCGGAAGCCTGGATGTGGTACTACAGAAACATCGGCCGCGAGCGCTGCCCGATTGTCGACACCTTCTGGCAGACCGAAACAGGCGGCCACATGATCTCGCCGCTGCCCGGCGCCACGCCGCTGGTTCCTGGCAGTTGCACCCTGCCGCTGCCAGGTATCATGGCAGCCATCGTTGACGAGGTCGGGCACGACGTGCCCAATGGTTCCGGCGGCATGCTGGTGGTCAAGCGACCCTGGCCGTCGATGATTCGCACGATCTGGAACGACCCGGACCGCTACAAGAAGAGCTATTTTCCGGACGAGATGGGCGGCACCTACTATCTGGCCGGTGACGGCGCCGTGCGCAGCGTAGACCGCGGCTATTTCCGCATCACGGGTCGGATCGACGACGTGTTGAACGTCTCGGGCCACCGCATGGGAACCATGGAAATCGAGTCGGCACTGGTGGCCAAGACCGACCTCGTGGCCGAAGCAGCCGTCGTTGGGCGCCCGGATGACCTGACCGGCGAAGCCATCTGTGCCTTCGTCGTGCTCAAGCGCGCCTGCCCGACCGGCGAAGAAGCGAAAGCCATCGCCAAGGAACTGCGCGACTGGGTCGCCAAGGAAATCGGTCCCATTGCCAAACCCAAGGACATTCGCTTTGGTGAGAATCTGCCAAAAACGCGATCCGGCAAGATCATGCGGCGCTTGTTGCGATCGCTGGCGAAGGGTGAATCGATTACCCAGGATACGTCGACACTTGAAAATCCGGCGATCCTGAGCCAGTTGGGACAAACCTATTGAGCGAGGAAGATCTGCTTACTTCAAGGTCAGAATCCAGGAGGCCAGTCTTTTCGCCTCCTCTTCATTGACCTGCTGATTGGCCGGCATGGGCACCGCACCCCAGACGCCAGAGCCCCCTTTCATGATCTTGGATGCCAGCTTGTCGGCCGCATCTTTTTGGCCGGCGTACTTCCTGGCAACGTCCTGGTAGGCCGGGCCTACCACCTTTTTGTCAATGGCGTGGCAGGACAGGCAGTTCTTGGATTTGGCCAGCGCCAGATCGGCCAATGCGGGAGCAGCGAGCGAAAGCGCAGCAAGCAACACGAACAGAGTGCGTCCCATGGTCATTTTCCTTGGCGGTTTGGAGTACAGTTGACCAAGTGAATTGTAGTGACCGGGCGCCTGCATCGCGGCTTGGTTAATTGGATCATCATGGGAGAATGACGGTGTACTTGCTGGGACTTGGACTGGTCTTTCTGGTCCTGAAATATCTGGAGTGGGGCATGGTGGCGGCGTGGGACTGGTGGCTTGTGCTGTCGCCCTTCGCTCTGGCCGTGCTGTGGTGGGCCTGGGCCGATTGGTCAGGCTATACCAAGAGGAAGGTCATGGAACAAGAGGACGCGCGCCGGCGCCTCCGAATCGACAGAAACCGGGAAGCACTGGGGCTATCTGCCGACAAGAAGAAGCGCTGATCAGTAGTTGTCCAGGACCGCCCCCTTGCTGGCGGTTGACGCATTGAAGGCAAACTTGGCCTGCACGCCACGCGTATAACGGGGCTGTGGCGCCTTCCAGGCAGCGCGACGCTTGGCTATTTCCTCGTCACTGACATTGAGTTGCAGCAGCAACCGGTGGGCATCGATGGTGATGGAGTCACCTTCGTGAATGAAGGCGATGGTGCCGCCGGCGGCCGCTTCCGGTGCAACGTGGCCGACGACCATGCCCCAGGTGCCGCCCGAGAAGCGCCCGTCGGTGATCAACCCGACCGACTCGCCCAGCCCCTGGCCGACCAGCGCTCCGGTTGGGGCCAGCATTTCAGGCATACCGGGGCCGCCTTTGGGGCCAAGGTAGCGCAGCACCATGACGTCGCCGGCCACGATCTTGCCGCCCAGGATGGCTGCCAAGCCCGATTGCTCGTCGTCAAAGACGCGCGCCGGGCCGGTCATCACCGGGTTCTTCAGGCCTGTGATCTTGGCGACGCATCCTTCGGGGCTCAGGTTGCCCTTCAAAATTGCCAGATGACCCTGCTTGTACATCGGGTTGGACAAGGGGCGGATCACGTCCTGGTCAGATCGTGGCGTCTCGGGAACGTCCTTGAGCAACTCGGCGACGGTCTGGCCGGTGATGGTGATGCAGTCGCCATGCAGCAGGCCGGCGCTCAGCAGCATCTTCATGACTTGCGGAATGCCGCCGGCGCGGTGCAAATCCACCGCCAGGTATTGTCCGCTCGGTTTGAGGTCGCATAGAACAGGAGTCTTCTGGCGCACGCGCTCAAAGTCATCGATGGACCACTCCACGCCGGCCGCATGCGCAATCGCCAGGAAGTGCAGCACCGCGTTGGTCGAGCCGCCGATGGCCATGATGACAGCCACTGCGTTTTCGATGGATCGACGGGTCACGATATCGCGTGGTTTGAGGTCCTTCTTGATGGCCTCGATCAGCACTTTGGCCGATTCCCTGGCTGAGCTGACTTTCTCGTCATGCGGATTTGCCATGGTGCTGGAATAGGGCAATGAAATGCCCAGGGCTTCAAACGCGCTGGACATGGTATTTGCCGTATACATGCCGCCACAGGAGCCGGGCCCCGGCACGGCACGGCGTTCGATTTCCAGCAGGTCTTGGTCGCTCATGCGACCGGCCGCGTTCTCGCCCACGGCTTCAAACACGCTCACGATATTGAGGTCTTTTCCCTTATAGTGGCCGGGCAGAATGGTGCCGCCATAGACAAAGATGGCGGGCACATTGGCGCGCAGCATGCCCATCAGCCCGCCGGGCATGTTTTTGTCGCAACCGCCGAGCACCAGCACGCCATCCATCCATTGGCCTTGGACGCAGGTCTCGATACAGTCGGAAATCACCTCGCGGCTCACCAATGAGTACTTCATCCCTTCGGTGCCCATGGACATGCCGTCGGAGATGGTCGGTGTACCGAAGACCTGCGCATTGCCGCCGGCCTCTTCGATCGCCGCGATAGCGGCGTCAGCGAGCCTTTGCAGACCGCTGTTGCACGGTGTGATGGTGCTGTGGCCGTTGGCCACGCCGACCATGGGCTTCTTGAAATCGTCCGCCTCGTAACCCATGGCGTAGAACATGGAGCGGTTCGGCGCGCGCGACTTTCCCTCGGTAATATTCTTGCTGCGCGGGTTCAGGATGACGGGATTGGTGTCCATTGGGGATCTCTGGTGTGGATGAGTTGACGGTGCGAATTCTGGCTGGCGTACGCGCCGGGATATTTTGGCGCTGCGGCTATTTTATTCGGGACGCATGAGCCTCCCCCTTGCTGTACTCAAGCGCACAGCCGAGCGCCACCGTGGCTCCGCTAGCCGCGCCGCAAATCCAGCGTGAACGGAAATTCCCGGCTGCCGGGAACGTCGATGGTGGCCGGCGGCACGACCAGACGGCCTGGCGTGTGGCCCATCGCCGCAAAGCGCGACAGGCGACGACTCTCAGCCTCGTAGGCGTTGACCGGAAAGCTGTCGTAGCTCAACCCCCCCGGGTGTGTGACGTGGTATTGGCAGCCGCCGACCGAGCGCTTCATCCAGGTGTCCACGATGTCAAAGGTCAGCGGTGCATGGATGCCGATGCTCGGGTGCAGGCTCGATGGCGGGTTCCACGCCTTGTAGCGCACGCCCGCTGCGTACTCGCCGCTGGTGCCGGTGGTTTGCAAGGGCAGCGCGCGCCCGTTGCAGCTCACCACGTGGCGGCTTTCGTTGAGCCCGCTCACATGGACCTCGATGCGTTCCAGCGACGAGTCCACATAGCGCGCCGTGCCGCCGGGCGCGCCTTCCTCGCCCATCACATGCCAGGGCTCGAGCGCATTGCGCAAAGTCAGTTTGATGCCGGCGGACTGAACCGAGCCCACCACGGGAAAGCGGAACTCGTAGTGCGGCGCAAACCAGCTCGCATCGAACGCATAGCCAGCGCTTCGCATCTCGGTGAGCACATCGTCGAAATCCATCTTGATGAAGGTCGGCAGCAGGAAGCGGTCATGCAGTTCGGTGCCCCAGCGCGTTGCCGGTGCCCGGTACGGCGCCTTCCAGAACCGGGCCACCAGGGCGCGCAGAAGGAGTTGCTGAACCACGCTCATGCGCGGGTGTGGCGGCATCTCGAAGGCGCGCAGTTCCAGCAGGCCCAGGCGCCCGGTGGCCGAGTCGGGCGAGTACATCTTGTCGATCGAAAACTCGCTGCGA
>Ga0315271_10002524_pt1 | contig 11489 bp, 13 predicted proteins | sample C3_top_MG_FD_204664 | JGI IMG/M metagenome (GOLD analysis project Ga0315271, IMG submission 204664) | Sediment microbial communities from Yellowstone Lake, YNP, Wyoming, USA - C3_top | ecosystem: Environmental > Aquatic > Freshwater > Lake > Sediment | place: USA: Wyoming | collected 2017-08-01
TCTTCGACACGGGCCAAACCGACCTGGCGTTGATCAACGCTGAAACACTCGGCATCAAACTCGACCGAATAGATGCCATCGTGTTGAGTCATGGTCACTACGACCACACGGGTGGACTCGCCACGATTTTCGATGCCGTGCCGAATGTGCCAGTTTACCTCCATCCTTCGGCCTTCGAGCACAAATACAGTAAAAGTCCCACTGGCGAGACACGATTCATCGGCATGAACCCGAAGACCGCGCAGGCGCTTCATGGCGGGCGCAAATACGTCGAAACGATTGGCCGCACACGGGCTTTCGACGGAGTCCTTGTCACCGGGGAAATCCCTCGCGTCACGACTTTCGAAGACACCGGCGGCGCATTTTTCCTGGATGCCGACTGCACACGTCCAGATCCGCTGACGGACGATCAGGCTCTGGTGATTGACCTCGGGCGCAGCGTCGTCCTGCTGCTCGGCTGCGCTCATGCGGGCGTCGTCAACACCCTTGATCACGTCCACCACCTGACCGGCGGGAAACCCGTGTGCGCCGTGATTGGTGGGCTGCACTTGGGTTCTGCCAGTGAAGAACGGATTCAGCAAACCATTGCCGGGCTGCGCGCGGCCAACCTCGATTGCCTTGCTCCCATTCACTGCACCGGCTGGCCGGCCACGGCTCGGCTCTGGCAGGCTTTCCCAAACATTTGCCGCCCGGCTGGCGTCGGGACGGTCTTTGAATTCAAACGGGATAGTGGTTGTTAAGCTGGCAAATCTTTTCCTGTCGTGGTCACGGTGAGCTTGCCGTGCTTCACGCCTTTGGCGGCGATGAGTTCATCAGCGATCTTGCGGATGACGCTGGCCTTCCCGCGCACGATCAAGACTTCCAGGCAGTTATGATGGTCAAGATGGACGTGGACGGTCGAAAGTATCACCTCGTGATGATCATGCTGGATGTCGGTAAGCGTTTCCTGCACGTGCATTTTGTGATGGTCATAGACGAGCGTGATAGTGCCCGCAATTTCACTGGCGTCAGATTTCTCGCGATGGTCAACCAGTTGGGCGCGGATCATGTCGGCGATGGCGAGCGAGCGGTTGTCATAGCCTTTCTCGGCGGTCATCTCGTCGAGTTGTTTGAGCAGGGCGGGGGGCAGTGAAACGCTGAAACGGGCGGAAACATTTTTGGCCATTGCCGTTATCGTAACCACCGGAACCGGGTTGTCAAACCGGCGAATGCGGGGCGTAGTCCTTCGCTCAAACGGTTCCAACGCAGGTATTATTAAATGGTTATTGCGTAATACTCTCGTTCCAGTAATACTCGTTCTGCGATAAATAATACTCTTATGGCGTAACGGGTGGCAGGCACGGTCGCCCCGGCTTTGCCACCCGTCCTGATTGAAACGAACTACTGTTTATGATGAAGCGCTTGAGACTTTACTGCGGACTGTGGGTCGCAGCCTCCTTGGCCGTCACCACCCCCGCTCTGGCTGAAACCCACTCCAACCTCCAGGCCGTGAACGCCAGCGGCACCAGCGCCTGGGCGGGCACCTTTCCTTTCACGATCCGGGGCGTGCTGCTGTGCAACCCGGATGAGATGCTGGACTCGACGCCTAATTTTCTCCCGTGGAATGACGGGGCCAATATGTTCCAGTTGGGCGCGGAGTGGCAGGTGACCCTCCAGGCGACGGAACCGGGCGATCAAGGCGGAACCACCTGCTGGATGGGGCAAAGCTATGGCAACATGCCGTGGCTCCACAACAGCGATCTCAGTTACACCAACGAAGCCTGGGTGTCGGAAATCCTGCGCCTCAACTTCGACCCGGCGAACCTGCACCAGTTCCGCGCCGGTGACCTCGTTGAGATTACCGTGAACCAGGCGGAATTCTACGGCGGTAAGCGGAACATCAATGAAGCCCACAACATTGACCCGGCCTCCAACTTTGACATCCGGCTCGTGACGGCCAACTACGGCCTGCCGACGCCGGCAGCAATCACCTTGGCGGACGTGGTGCAATCCGGCGGCACGGTGGGTGATCCGAGTTCCTGGCCGGCCATCTTCGACCAGACCCGGGCCACCGGCGGCGAACTCTATCAGGGGACGCGCACCCGCATCAATGGATTGATACTGGTCACCACGAACGGCTGGAATCCCACGAATGCCTGGGGCGCGCGGCTTTGCACTGTGACCGACGGCGCTGGCCGCTGCTTCAATCTGCGCCATCCGCGTTACAGTCTTGGTTCAGCGCCGTCGGCAAGCTTTGATGCCATCGGTATTTTTAATCAGGAATCCGGCTCAGGCAGCCAGGGCACCAATGGCTACGAACTATTCGTTCAACAAATCATTTTGCCGCCGCCCGCGCTGGATCTGGCGCTCAACGCCGTGGTTTCCTGGCCGGCCAACGGCACGGCCTACGTTCTGGAAAGCTCAACCGCGATCACCAACGCGCCGTGGACCACGGTTACGAATGCGCCTTCCGTCATCAATGGCAAAAACACCGTCCTGATGCCCGCCAGCGATACCCAGCGATTCTTCCGTTTGCGGAGCGCACCATGAACCATTCCGCAAATCCCGCCTCGTTGCCGAAATGCACGCAGCCCGGTCCTCATCACCATGACCCGCGCATCGGCTTCTTCGACCATCACGCGCCGCGCTGGGATCATCTGGCGGTGGACATTCCCGCGATGCACCGTCGCCTGGAGGAACTCTGCGAGCGCCTGACGTTGGGACCGGGCGTGCGCGTGCTGGAACTGGGCTGCGGTACCGGTTTGATTACCGAATGGCTGGCGAGCGTGGTGCAACCGGCGCGGGTGGTTGCGGCGGATTTCTCACCGGCCATGCTGGAACAGGCCCTGGCCAAGAACATAAATGCCGAGTTCCGATTGCTCGACATCTGCCGCGACGCGACGGAACCGGAGGCTTACGACGTGGTGTTCTGCTTCCAGTGTTTTCCGCATTTTCGCGATCAAGCCGCTGCCTTGCGTTCCATTGCCCACGCGCTGAAACCTGGCGGACAATTGCAGGTGGTCCATCTGGTCGGCAGCCGACAGATCAACCACTTTCATCGCAACGTGGGTGGTGCGGTGGAGGATGATCTTCTGCCCGGCGCAAACCAGTGGCCGCGCCTGCTCGAGTCGGCGGGACTGCGCTTCCAGAACCTTGAAGACCGCGAAGATTTGTTCCTGCTGCAAGCGGTGAAAACGTCGTGAACAGACTTCGCCCAACTGCCCGCCACGCCTTCACCTTGGTGGAGTTGCTGGTCGTCATCGTCATCATCGCAATTCTGGCGAGCCTGTTGTTACCGGCACTCAGTCGCGCGAAGGAGAAAGCCAAAGTGGTCCGGGTTCACGTCGAGTTAAATGCCGTGGGTCTCGCGCTGGAAATGTATGCGGAGGACCACGATGGCAAGCTGCCGCCCGTGCGGGTGAACTGCAACACCGACCTCGCCTCGCACTGGTGCCAGTTTCCGACCGAACTGGCGACGGAGCACTATCTGCCTCGCGGCACCGAACCCGGACGGGAGGCGAACATGGAAGACCTGTTCAATCCCGGTCATACTTACAAATACGCCACGCCCGGCCCGCAACTGCTTAATGATAGTCCCGGCGGCAATTTCCAATTGTGGGCGCCGGACGATTTTCCGAACAGCACCGCCACCACCGGGAAATACTATTCCAATCCGCAGCCCTCTCCCGTGCGCTGGGTGCTGTGGAGCCTCGGTCCCCGCCCGAACAGCAAGGAAACGCTGGACACTCACGCGCCGCTCGCCGGGGCCAGTTGGTATCGCCGCACCGGTGGCGGCGGGGTGATTGCGCGCTTCGCCACGCAGAATGGCACGCAATTCAAGACACCATGAAGTTTTTCCGTCTGCTCACGGTTCTACTGCTGATTGCGCTGACGCCCGGTTGCGAACGGCAATCCGCCGATGCTCCCGGCACACTCAAACTGGGAGCAGCCAATTCCTACCTTGAATGTGCCGCCGCTGATGTGCTGACCACGCCGGTTCGGTTTGTGCGGCTCGCCGAACCCGGCTCCTGCCCCGGCCATTTCGACCTGCGTCCCAGCCAAGTGACCGACCTGCAAAACTGCCGCGCGCTGCTCCGGTTTGATTTTCAAAACTCGCTCGATACGCGGCTGACTGATTCGACGACGAACCGTTCTTTGGTGGTGGAAGTGAAGATCACCGGCGGCATGGGGCAGGCCGCCAGTTATCTGAGCGCGTGCGAACAAGTCGCCGGAGCATTGGTGAACGCCAGTTTGCTGGAACAAACCCGCGCCGACGAACGGCTGCGGCTCATTCGTGAACGCGTCAACGCCCAGGCTGCGGAACTGCGCGTCCAAGTGGTCAACGCCGGACTCACCAATCGCCCCGTGCTGGCCAGTCGGCACCAAAAGTTGTTCTGCGAAGAACTGGGGCTGCGCGTCGTCGGGGCTTTCAGCGCCTCCGATGCGGTGCGCATGAGCGAAGTGGACGAGGTCATCGCCGAGTCCGAGAAGGCGGGCGTGAAGCTGGTGATTGCCAATCAGCCCGAAGGCCGGCGGTTGGCCGACGCGCTGGGAGAGCGACTCGGAGCCAAGGTCGTCGTCTTCGGCAACTTCCCCGACCCGGCGCAAGGGCAAATGGCGTTCGACGCCCTGCAATCCGCCAATGTTCGCGCGCTGCTGGAGACCACCCGGTGACTCCCGGTCGAGCGATCTGCATTCGTGATTTTTCCGTCCGAGTGGGTGACCGGACGATTTTGGAACTGGCCGAACTCGCGGTTGCTCCCGGCGAACTGCTCGGTCTGCTCGGCTTGAATGGTGCGGGCAAAAGCACCTTGCTCCGTTGCCTGCTCGGTCTGCAACGCCACGCGCAGGGCGCGGTGGAAGTGCTCGGCCAGCCGGTCCACGAACTCTCCGCGTTTGCCTTGAGCCGCTTGCGCCAGTCCATCGGCTACGTGCCCCAACTCCTGCCCACGCACAGCGAATTGCCGCTCACCACGCGCGAGGTCGTGGCCATTGGCCGCACCGGGCGCGCGGGATTGTTTCGCCGCCTGCAACGCGAAGACTGGCGCATCGTGGACGAATGGCTGGATCGGATGGATCTTCGTGTCGTCGCACGACAGGGCTACGCCGAACTGTCTGGCGGCCAGCAGCGCAAAGCCCTCATCGCTCGCGCCATGTCCCAGCAACCGCAGTTGCTGCTGCTCGATGAACCCACCGCCAACCTCGATCTCGGCGCACGGGAACGCATGGTCGAGTGCATCCAGCAACTGCACCAACAAACCGGCGTGACCATCGTGCTCGTCTGCCACGAACTCGAAGTGCTGCCGCCCGCGTGCCGCCGCGTGGTGCTGTTGCAGGACGGACGCGTCACCGCCAGCGGTTCGCCGGAGGACGTTTTCACCAGCGCCCGCGTGGCTTCACTCTACGGCGTGGGCCTGGGCGTTCTGCATCAAGGCGGACGGCACGCTGTTCTGCCCACTGGAGGGACGCACTGATGGACCTCGCGTTTTGGATGCCGGTGATGGTGGCGGGCCTGGTCGGCGGCGCGTCCAGCGGACTGCTCGGCGTTTACATTGTCGGGATGCGCATTCCATTTCTCGGCGTCTGCATCTCCCACGCCGCGCTGGCCGGGGCGGTGTTCGGCGAACTGGCCGGACTCACCGGCCCGCTCTTGCTGCTGCCCGCGCTGGCGGGAGCGGTCATCACCGCGCTGGCGCTCGGCCTCGCCAATCCGCACCGCCTCGGGATGGATTCCAATGTCCTGCTCGGCGTCCTGTTTTCCGCGACGATGGGCCTGGCGTTTCTCGGCATCGGCCTGTTTGGCATTCTCGGCAAGAGCGATAACAACGTGCGTAATCTGCTCTGGGGCAGTCTCGTCTTCTGCCGCTGGGCGGACGTGCGCTGGATGCTGATCATCGCCGCCGCGCTGGGCGTGTTCCTCGTGACGTTCCACAAGGAAATGCGCGCCATCCTATTTTCGCGTGTGGACGCGGCGGCAGCGGGCATCCACGTCACGCTGGTCTGGACGGGGTTTCTCGTGCTGACCGCCGCCGTGCTGACGGTTAATTTTCAAACCGTCGGCGGCCTGATGATCTACAGCCTGATGACGAACCCGGCGGCGGCGGCGTTTCAACTCGTCAAAGGCTGCGGCCGCGCGCTAGCGCTGGCTGCGCTGCTGGGTGTGGTGAGCGGGCTGGGAGGATTTCTCATCGCTGCGGTCACCGACCTTCCCAGTGGCGCAATGGTCGTGCTGCTCTCATCTGCCTTGGTGGCCATAGCTGCGGTAGTCAAACGATTAAAGGTGTCCTCCTGATTACCCTTTTACAATTTTGCTAGCCCTTGCCGTTCACAATTTGTTTCGCCCGCCCAAAAGAGCCGAGGTTGAAAACATTCGGGTAACCCAAACCTTTCAGTTGGTGTTTGGCGATTCCACTGCGTCCGCCGCTCAAGCAGTGCAGTAACAGCACCTGGTTTTTGTCTTTCACGCGGCGTGGCAGGCTTTCGCCCAACTCGCCGAGCGGGATGTTCACCGCGTTTGTCACATGGCCACTGCGGAATTCTTCCGGCGAACGCACGTCAATCACCAGAGCGCCTTGCCGCAAATACTGCCGGGCGACTTCTGCCGAAACGAAAGACATCCTTTTCAGCAGAAACAGTGCGGCCATGACTCCGCCGACAATCAGTATCCATGTCCAATTCATATTTTGATTTCAGATGAAGGATGCCGTTACGGCGTGGGCAGTTTGGCGGGCGAACGCGGATCGAAGTGGGCGCGGATACCGCCGGTGAGCGTCAAAACTTGAAATCCGTTTTGCGCCAAAATTCGCGCGGCGAAATACGCCGTCTTGCCCAGCGCACAAACTGTCACCACCGGTCGGTTACGGTCCAGTTCGCCAAGACGTTGGCGCAGGGCGGTGAGAGGAATGTTCACTGAGCGGACCTGCGTCAGTGGGTGCGCCTGCACCAATGCGGGAGGGCGGGTGTCAATCACCTGCACGTCCGGGTTGTCCGGAATGGCGTCAATCGGCTTCACGAGGCCGTCACGGGCATTGCAGGCGGTGAAGCCGGCCAAATTAACTATGTCCTTGGCCGCACCGAACGGTGGGGCGTAGGCGAGTTCGAGTTGCGCCAGGTCATCAATGGTCAGGCCGCCGGTGATGGCCGTGGCCAGCACGTCAATGCGTTTGTCCACGCCGAGGAAGCCGGTGACTTGCGCTCCAAGCACACGACCACTTTCAGGTTCCCAGAGCAACCTCAACAGAAGCGGCTTCGCGCCCGGATAGTAACCGGCGTGGTGGTTGTCGTTGACGGTAACAGCGCGATACGCACGGCCTGCCGCGCGAAGGCGTTTCTCCGACCAACCGGTCATCCCGGCGGCGACATCGAAGGCGCGCACAATGGCGGTGCCCAGCGCACCCGTGTAAGGCTTCGTTTGTTCGGGATGGAAAATGTGATCGGCCGCGAGCCGGCCCTGACGATTGGCGGGGCCGCCCAAGGGAACTGCCGTCGCTTCACCGCTCACGAAATCCTTGATCTCGATGGCATCGCCGGCGGCATAGATGTCGGGATCGCTGGTCTGCATGAACGGATTGACGCGGATGTGGCCACGCGGGCCAAGCTCCAGTCCAGCATCGCGGGCGAGTGCGGTGTCCGGACGCACGCCAATGCTCAACACCACGAGGTCGGAATTCACTGTGCGACCGGAGTTGAGGCGGCAGTTCAGTGAAGTTTCGCCAACAAAGCCCGCAATACCGTCGCCAAGGATGAGTTCAATGCCGTGGCGGCCAAGTTCGTCCTCCATCAGCCGCGTCATCGGTCGATCCAGCGGTGGCAAAACCTGATCCAACAGTTCAACGAGCGTAACGTGTTTGCCCAGCCGCACGAATTGCTCGGCCATTTCCAGACCGATAAAGCCCGCACCAATTACGGTGACCCTTTGAGCGGTCGCGGCAGCCGCCTTGATGCGGTCCATGTCCTGCAACGAGCGCAGCGTGAACAGGCGCGGATCATCAATGCCCGGCAGGTTGGGGCGCAATGGGACAGCCCCGGGCGCGAGCAGCAGTTTGTCGTAAGATAACCACTCGGTCGTGCCGGCGGCCACCTCGCGCAACTGGACGCGTTTCCCGGCCCGGTCAATGGCAACAGCTTCGGTGCTGGTGCGCACTTCCAGCGCGAGCATGGCCTTGAGCGTTTGCGGGGTTTGCACAGCGAGCGCGTCACGCTGCTTGATTTCGCCGCCGATGAAATAAGGCAGGCCGCAATTCGCGAAGGAAACATCCGGGCCGCGCTCAATCAGAGTAATCTGGGCGGATTCGTCAAGCCGCCGGGCGCGCGCGGCGCAGGAAGCACCAGCGGCCACGCCGCCGACAATCACCAATCGTTTTTTATTCGTGAGATTCATATCGCTTCCAGTGTCGAGCCGCGTTCGCCGAAAAAGTTACAAGCACCCATGGTATTTGATTGTTCGACTCCTGCGCCGTCGGCCTTTGCCACATTAAAGAACTGTAATTCGCGCATGGGTGTCGCGTTTAACCAAGAATGGTCTGTTCTCTTGAAGAGGGCGCATTGGATGCGTCCGACAGGCAAAACGAAGAACAGTCAAACGAAAGAACAGCTATGCAAAACAAAACAATCGCCGGATTGATCGTCGCGGGATTGGTGATGAGCGGTGCAACCTTCTCGTTGCTCGCGCAGAACGGAGCAGGACAAGGTCGCAATGGTTGCGGCAAGGGTTACGGAGGCCCGCCGCAATCCCAGGAGGAACGCGCGGCCCGTCAGGCCGCGTGTCTCGAAAAGAACGGCGGCGTTTGTCCGAACGGCGGCCCGAAAGCAAACTGCCCAGGCTACGGACAGGGAGGCCAGGGCAAGGGCAAGGGCGCCCGCCAGGGCCTTCGCGACGGCACAGGCCCGCGCAGCGCGAACGGCACATGCCCGAACGCTCCGGCGCAAAGCCAAAAATAGCGGCAGAGGCCAGCAGGCAATTCGGGCGATGATGGTCGTCGCCCGAGTTCTTCTTCCGGCCTGCGCTTGTCCGAAGGCTCAGGTCTAGCGTTCGCTGCCGGTTGAAACCGCCACGCTTGTTTCCGGCTTGAAGCGGGTTTCGATCAGCCAGAACACCACACCTGCAATGGTGGCGAGAATGGCGAACCAGCCCCAATCTGGCACGCCGGTAACATCCGGCAGGCGCAGCTTGCCGAGCGCGGCGACCTTTTGGATGTTCGCCTCCACCCAGGAGAAACTCAGCGCATAGAGCACGCCGCCGACCAGCATCCCCGCGAAACCCACCGTCGCATGGATACTTCCGGTAGCCATGGCCGCCACGCCCGTGCCTGGACAATAACCGTAGAGCACCATGCCGACGCCGAACAACGCCGCACCCAACGACACGCCGAGCATGTTGGCGGGCTTGATGTGGTATTGAGCGTGGCCCGTGGTCTTCAGGATCAAGACGCCGATGCCGCCGACGATGATTGCAGTGAACATGATTTTGAAAACGGTGAAATCTTTGAACCGGAACTGGTTCACGATCACGTTGTAATTGGCCACGCCGCCGCGATGCAGCAGCACCCCGAAGATGATGCCCATCGGAATGGCCAGCCAGCGAGCGGTTTCAGCAGAGACAGGGAAATTCATAATTCAGGAGGAGAGTTTACTTGGGTGCGCCCGACCGCTTGCGGAAGAGAATCAGCGCCGTCACGATACCAAACACGAACATCGTCAGGAAAAACGTCCAACTGCTGAGAGCCAACTGGAGCGAACCGCTGATGCCATGTCCGCTCGTGCAACCGCCCGCCATGCGTGCGCCGAACATGATGATGATTCCACCAATGAAAGCCGCCACGAACCGCTTCAACGTCGAGCCACCGAATTGCTGTGACCAAGTGGCGGGGACATTCTCGAATCGAAATGTGCGGCTGACCAACACGCTCAGCAAGCTGCCCACAAATGTGCCGACGAGGAACAACATCCCGCCGTCGCACTTGAGCGGGTTTTTGACCCAGTAGGCGTTCTGTGCCACGCCTTCACTGCCCATTATTGGCAGAGCGCAAACACTGGAAGCGGAAGAAAGTGCTGTTGAAATGCCGAGCGGTTGGTTGACGAGGCCGAATGCGAACCAGCTCAGGACGCCGATTCCAAGGCCGACGAGGTAAGGATTCCAGCGGGCTTTGGCTTCGGCGACGCCGCCATCTCCAGATGTCCCGGATGTGCAGTTTGGTTCTTTCATATCATCGCTGCGTTTACTGAGCCGCAGTGCAGCAAGAAGTTACAGCAAACCAGCCAAGGCCACGAGCGTTCACTTACTAAGACCGCCAGTTACGAGCGAGTTGTGACAGGGCCAAGCTTGCGTCCCGGAAATGTCCGGGCGGGCCATCTGCAAACTTGGTATCCTGAGGGCGGATTGAACGATGCCATGAACCGAAAAGACCATTGGGAACAGGTTTATAAAACCAAAGCACCGGACGCTGTGAGTTGGTTTCAAACGCGTCCCACGACGTCGCTGAAGCTGATCGAAGCGGCCCGCGTGGACAAAGACGCGGGCATCATTGACGTAGGCGGCGGGGCATCCGTGCTGGTGGATTTCCTGCTTGCGGACGGATTCCGCAAGGTCGCTGTCCTGGACCTTTCGGCAGCGGCCCTTGAACACGCGCGCCGGCGGCTGGGAAAGCGCGCCGATTCTGTGGAATGGCTGCCCGCGGATGTCACGACCTTCCAGTCACCCCGCGGCTTCGGCCTCTGGCATGACCGCGCCGTGTTTCACTTTCTCACGGATAAAGCCGACCGGCAAAAATACGTCGAGACGTTGAAGCGCACGCTCACGCCCGACGGCCATGTAATTATCGCCACGTTCGCCATTGATGGGCCGCTGAAGTGCAGCGGTCTGGAGGTCGCTCGTTACGACGCGCCTTCCCTCTGCACTGAACTCGGCGCGGATTTTCAACTGTTGGAACAATTGGAAGAAACCCACACAACGCCTTGGGACACGACGCAAAAATTCAGCTATTTCCGATTCCACCGTAGAAAGCGGGCAGCATGAAGCAATCCGGTTCAGACCAGAGCGGTAAAGATTACACGCGATGAAAGGCGTCACCTTAGCGCTTTTGGCGGCGATGCTGTTCGGTCTGAGCACGCCCCTGGCGAAAAGTGTTTCGCCGCACATCGAGCCGGTGTTGTTGGCAGGTTTGCTCTATCTCGGTTCGGGGCTTGGGCTGGGCGCGTATGCCTTGTTGCGGCTGAGTCGCCGGCAATCCAGTTCCCGCGAAGCTGCTTTGAAACGCACGGACGCGCCATGGCTTGCCGGGGCAATTCTCAGTGGCGGCGTGGTTGGACCGTTATTGCTCATGTGGGGCTTGGTGCAAACGCCCGCGTCCAGTGCGTCGTTGTTGTTGAATTTGGAAGGCGTGTTTACCGCGCTGCTGGCGTGGTTCGTGTTCAAGGAAAACTTCGACGCGCGGATTGCCTGGGGCATGGCGCTGATTGCGGCGGGCGGAGTCTGCCTGTCGTGGATGGGACGACCGGGGGTCGGTGTGCCG
>Ga0315271_10002526_pt1 | contig 11485 bp, 11 predicted proteins | sample C3_top_MG_FD_204664 | JGI IMG/M metagenome (GOLD analysis project Ga0315271, IMG submission 204664) | Sediment microbial communities from Yellowstone Lake, YNP, Wyoming, USA - C3_top | ecosystem: Environmental > Aquatic > Freshwater > Lake > Sediment | place: USA: Wyoming | collected 2017-08-01
GGCACAACTCCAAAGTTGTTTTGCTGCGGGCGGCGAAGGCGTCAACCGCTGGTATCGCGTGATTATCAAGGAAGGCCGCAAGCGCGAAGTGCGGCGGCTGTTCGAGCATTTTGGCCTCACCGTGTCGAGGTTGACGCGCATTCGTTTCGGCCCGATTGCCTTGCCGCCGCAGTTGCGGCGTGGCCAGAAAATGGAGCTTGACGATGACCTGGTCGCGCGCGTACTCGAATGGGCGGAAATGGCGCCCAGCCCACGCCGGCAAATGCGTGGCGTGCCGGACAAGCACACGCGCAAGCCGCGCATGCGTTAAAGCCAGAGGCGCGTTGATACGCCTGCCGCTTATTTCTCGGTCAGTTTCTTAATCACCCCCGCCGCCCACTCCCGGCCACCCAGGCCAAACGCCAGGGCAAACGCCAGACCGATCGCGCCGAAGCCGATCTGGAATGCGGCGGTGAGCAGGTTGGTGCCGATCGCCAACTGTTCCAGCGCAACGAATACCACGAAGATGATGACTCCGTATTCCGACAGCGTGCTGATCGTCAACGCGCCCTGCACGCCGATGTTGTTGAGATAGGCGAATACCATACGGTTGATGAAACGCGCCACCAGCACGCCGAACACCAGCACCAGGATGGCGACGATGATGTTGGGGATGTAAAGCACGATCTTGTTGAACAGTTCCGCCACCATGTGCAGCCCCAGGCTGTTGGCCACGGTGACGATGACGACAAAGATGATGACCCAGTAGGCCAGCTTGCCCAGCAGGCGCGACAGCGAAATGTCCAGATTGCCCTGCTTGAGAAAGGCCTCGATGCCGGTTTTTTCGGCCAGGCCGTCAAATTTCAGCACGTCGAGCAGCTTCATCACGCCGGTCCGCACCAGATTGGCGAACAGCCAGCCCAGAAACAACAGCACCAGCGCGGCCAGCAGTTGCGGGACGAACCCGGCCAGTTGCGTCCAGAATGCAGTGAACGAGGCGACGAACACATCCAGTTGTTGTTGCATGGCTAGCTCCTGTACAAGTTGGATTCGAGGCGGCAGGTTAACTTGAGGATGGCCGCGTGGTGGCTATTATAAGAGCATCTTTTTAGAATTTTGGCCGCGTGTTCGAGGCGGATTTCCACGAGCGAATAGCCACTTGCAGCAATGGCGTTAATTCGTAAGTGAGAGATGGTCGGGGTGAGAGGATTCGAACCTCCGACTCCTGCGTCCCGAACGCAGTACTCTACCAGGCTGAGCTACACCCCGAGGCAGATGATGGATGCTGGATTGTGGTCCGAACACCCTACTTGAAGTACAACGACAAACTACCGGGAAATTCAAAAAGCAGTGCGGTTAAAAACTTCGCTCAACCGCGAAAGCCGCTAATTGTAGCAAAGCTGACTTGGAATTTGAATCCGCCAGGACAGAAATTGCTGCATTGGCCGCTTGGGTTTCGCGCTGTGCGGCTTCGCGGGTGTACTGCAGGGCGTGCGTATCCTTGATTGCGGCGAGCACGCTTTGAAATTCAGTAAGTCCGCCGTGTTCGATCGCCTGGCGGATGCTGGCAGCCTGTTCCGGGCTGCCATGTTTCATTGCGTATAAAAGCGGCAGGGTAGGCTTGCCTTCGGCCAGATCGTCACCGATGTTCTTTCCGGTTTTGAGGAAGTCGCCGGAATAATCCAGTACATCGTCGATCAACTGAAACGCGGTGCCGAGGTGCATGCCGTAACTCGCCAGCGCGTCTTTCTCCGCATCTGTGCCGCCGCCAATCACCGCACCCAGCCGCCCGGCAGCCTCGAACAACTTGGCGGTCTTGTAGCGAATCACGCGCAGATAATTCTCTTCGTCGATATCGGGATCGTGGCAATTGAGCAGTTGCAGCACTTCGCCTTCGGCGATGGTGTTGGTGGCGTCAGACAGGATGCGCATGACTTCCATGTTGTTGACCGCGACCATCATCTGGAACGCACGCGAATATAGGAAGTCGCCGACCAGCACGCTGGCGGCGTTGCCGAACAGGGCATTGGCGGTTTCGCGGCCGCGCCGCAGTTCGGATTCGTCAACCACGTCGTCGTGCAGCAGGGTGGCGGTGTGGATGAATTCAACCACCGCAGCGAGTTCGTGGTGCGCCTTCCCCGAGTAATTGAAACACCCGGCCGACAACAGCACCAGTGCCGGACGTAGCCGCTTGCCGCCGCTGTTGATGATGTATTCTGAAACCTGGCGGATCAGCACCACGTCGGAATACAGGCTTTGGCGGATGACATGATCGACGGCGCGCATGTCGTCGGCCAGATAGGATTGAAGGCTCTCCAGAGACACGATTTGGACTTGTTATTGGATAATCCCGCAATGGTAGCAGCACGCCGGGCTTTTTCACTGTTGTGCGAATCTCCAAAAGACTAGTCGAATGGTTTGACTTGTGGCGGGATCACCGCTAATATCTCGCGCTTTCCCGGGTTCGTAATGGTTGGAGACCCCCATGTACGCAGTCATCAAAACCGGCGGCAAGCAATATCGTGTGTGCGCTGGCGACAAACTTAAAATTGAAAAGCTCGAAGCCGAAATCGGCAGCGAAATCACCTTCGACCAAGTGTTGATGGTGGGCGATGGTGCCGACATCAAAATGGGTGCGCCCATGTTGCGCGGCGCCACGGTTACAGCTACCGTACTGAATCAGGCGCGCGGCGACAAAATCAAGATTTTCAAGATGCGTCGTCGTAAGCACTATCGCAAGAGCCAAGGCCATCGCCAGCACTTCACCGAAGTGCAAATCGGCGGCATTACCGCATAAGGAGCAGATAAATGGCACACAAGAAAGCAGGCGGTAGTTCGCGTAACGGCCGCGATTCAGAATCGAAACGTCTGGGCGTGAAATGCTACGGCGGTGAACTGGTTCTGGCAGGCAACATTATCGTGCGGCAGCGTGGCACCCAGTTCCATCCCGGCGACAACGTGGGCATCGGCAAGGATCACACCCTGTTCGCTAAAGCCCACGGCACGGTCAAGTTCGAGGTCAAGGGCGCAACCCGTCGTCGTATGGTTCGTATCGAGCCGGTTGCAGTCTGAGTTGACTTGAGCTGACCAAACGGTCGCCAAAAAGCCCTGTCCCCCGGATGGGGCTTTTTTGTTTGTGGGGTATTTATTTAACTATTAACTATGAAATTCATCGACGAAGCGAAAATTTATGTGCTGGCCGGCAAGGGTGGCGACGGCAGTGCCTCGTTTCGCCGTGAAAAATTTATTCCCAAGGGCGGCCCGGACGGCGGAGATGGCGGGCGCGGCGGCAGCGTGATTGCGGTGGCGGACTGCAACATCAATACCTTGGTCGAGTTCCGCTACACCCGCAACTTCAAGGCGCAAAAGGGTGAAAACGGTCGCGGTGCACAATGTTACGGCAAGGGCGGCGAAGACCTGATCATCCGCGTGCCGGTCGGCACGGTGTTCACTGACATCAATAGTGGTGAAGTGGTGGCCGACCTGGCCGAGAACGGTCAAACCGTCTGCTTGGCCAAAGGCGGCAAGGGCGGACTTGGCAACATGCATTTCAAATCCAGCACCAACCGTGCGCCCCGCCAGCACACCCTGGGCGAGCCAGGCGAAGAGTTTGAGTTGGCGCTTGAATTGAAAGTGCTGGCTGACGTCGGCCTGCTGGGCATGCCGAATGCGGGAAAATCGACCTTCATTCGTGCCGTCTCTGCGGCCCGTCCCAAGGTGGCTGATTATCCGTTTACCACGCTGGCGCCCAATCTGGGCGTGGTGCGGGTGGATAGTGAACGCAGCTTCGTCATCGCCGATATTCCCGGTCTGATCGAAGGTGCCGCCGAGGGCGCCGGACTGGGCCACCAGTTCCTGCGGCATCTGCAACGCACGCGGCTGTTGCTGCATCTGGTCGACATATCGCCGCGCTGGGAAGCCGGCGATCCGGTGCACGAGGCGCGTGCCATCGTCGAGGAACTGCGCAAATACGACCAGCGACTCTATGACAAGCCGCGCTGGCTGGTGCTGAACAAGATCGACATGGTGGACGAAGCCGAACGTGCAGCGGTGGTCGAGCAGTTTGTAAAAGATTACGATTGGCAGGGGCCGGTGTTCGCGATTTCAGCGCTGGACGGCACCGGCTGCACTGCGCTGACCTATGCGGTTATGGGCTATCTGGCCACGCAGGCTGCCGTGATCCTCGAGGATGAACCAGCGGCAGACTTGCCCGCCGCTGATTTGCCCACGGCCGATTAAATTGCCTGGGATTCGGCAGGTGACGACGCGTCGCCGCCGACCCGCTTCCAGTCGTTTTCCAGCAACGCCACCTGATACCTCGCCCAGCGGGCAAATTCTGCCGGACTGCAATGGCCTTTTTTGCGGCGGCAGGTGCCGGCGATTCCCTTGAAGTGGGCCACCGCCTCGCCGGTCTCGGTGTCGGCGGTGATTGCGGCCAGCTGGCGCACGCCCCAAGTGCGGCCATAAGCGCCATTACTGTAGAAATATCCTACTTTGAGTTCGTCCAGGCTCATGTCGTGATGCGTCGGTAAATGTCGGTAACCTTGACTGGTAATTGTCGCACGTCATCCAGAATGATGTAACGCGCCGCGCCGTACATGTGCGGCAGGTAATCGCGTGCTTCACGATCAAGCGTGATGCAAAAGGGATGGATGCTGGTGCGCGCGGCTTCAAGCAGCGCCATGCGCGTGTCCTCGATGCCATACGCACCACGGTAGACATCGAAATAATCGTCCGGGCGGCCGTCCGAGAGCGTGACCAGTACGCGGGTTTTAGCTTCGACGGCATTCAACAGCTTGCTCACATGGCGGATGGCAAAACCCATGCGCGTATATTCTTGCGGACGGATGCCCGAGATGCGCGCCTTCACTTCATCGTCGTAGGCATCGTCAAAAGTTTTGATGCGGAACAGTTCGCAGCGCTTGCGTGTGGTGCCGGAAAAACCATAGATTGCGTAGCGGTCGCCCAGCAGTTCCAGCGCTTCGCACAGCAGGATCAAGGCTTCGCGTTCAGCCTCGTTGATCCAGCCCTTGGTCGAGCCGCTCATGTCGACCAGAAACGCCACCGCGATGTTGCGCTCGGCACGGTGCTGGCGCTGGAACAGACGGTCGCTCATTTCACGGCCGTCCTTGGCATCGGCGAGCGCCTCGATCAGCGCGTCGAGATCGATTTCGTCGCCCTGGGTCTGCCGTTTGTCGAGGCGGTTTTCATCGCGCAGCGCCTCGAATTTCTTGCGTAGATGTTTGACCACGCCGGCGTGTTTGGCCAGCGTATCGCGATAGAAATCATCGTAGGCCGGGGCGACGGTTTTTTCCCGCATGACGCACCAGTTCTTGCGGTAATGCTGGCGGCCATGATCCCACTCGGGGTACAACTCGGCGCCTTTCTCGTGGTAAGTGCCTTGCCATACTGCGTCAGGGTCTTCGGGCTGGTCGAACACGCGATTCGGGTCGTATTCACCGTCGCCCGCCGGGGTCAGGTATTCCGGCGGAATCTCGCCGAAATCGAGATACACCGAGGTGAGCAGTTGCTTGACGTCGTCGGGCGGTGCGAGCAGGGCGCCGTCGAGGGTGATTTCAAAGTCCAGCTGACCATTATCCTCGCGCGGCTCGACTTCCAGCGCAGGCGGTGTGTTGGCGGCGGCTGGAGCGGCTTGCGCGACGCTGTGTTCTTCCAGCAGTTCGGCCAGCTTGATGCGCAGCCGCGCTTTTTCCTTGTCCAGCCGCTCGGCGCGGGCAGCGGCGATGGCATCCGGGCGCAAACAACCCTGGTCGCTCCACTGCGGGCAGTCGGCTTCTTCATACGCAGCGGCAAGCAATGCCAAGCTGTTGTTCAGCGAGGCATCGTGAGCGGCGAGCACCGCCTCGAAGCGTTGCCAACCAGGGGGCAGTTCGGGATCGAGTTGCGCGCGCAAGCGCAGCATCTGGCGGTGGAGTCCCGGCAGCTCGCGCTCAATGCATGCGGTCAGCCGCAGCGTTTCCAGCGCGTAAAGGCGGGTGAGCGCGCGTTCGGGGTCGGCATACTCGGCAGCGACGCTAGCATGACCGATGCGCAGGGTGCCAAAGCGGGTTTGCGCCCATAGCAGCGCGACAGTGATTTTGGCGAGCTGAAAATTGTCGTCCAGGTTCGGCAATGCAGCAATCAGAGGTGGCAGCACGATGCGCTCGCCGTCGGTCCAGGCGGCATCGCCTTCCTCGATGCGCAAGCGCCGCCCGGACAGGCCGCAAATGAAATTGCCCAGCACCGGCGCGATGTCTTCAAATAGCGCGCCCGCAGCATCGTTCTGGTGTTGCGTGGGGTCGAAGCTGTCGACCTGTTCCATCACCCTGAGCGCGTTCTGCAGGCCGGTGCGGTCGAATACATCGCAGGCATGCACCGCCCAGGCTTCCAGCAAGCGCCGCTCCATGCGCGGCAGCAGCGCGGGCGCACGGCGGCCGAATTGTCTGGCAAGGGTGATGTGGGTGGACGCAATGCGGCGGATCCATCCAAGAATGAAATCCTGCTCGTCGCGTGCGAGCTGCGCCAGTTCGGCGGCGAGTTCCTCAACCTTGAAGTAGGTGAACTCGGTTTCCAGCCAGGCGTGGAGGCTGGCCTCCATCTCGGCGGCTGAGAGCGGCGCCAACGCCATGATTAAAGCGACGCCATCAGAAAATGGATGAGGAGAGTTCCTGGATGGCTTTCAGCATGTCGGCATCGTCGGTTACCGCCTGTGCCACTGCTGCCTTGCACGCCGACACCGGACTGACACCATCGGATATGAGCTTGCCCGCATGCACGAGCAAGCGGGTCGACGCACCTTCTTCCAGACCGCTGCCTTTGAGATTGCGAGTCATTTGCGCGAAGCGGACCAGGCTGTCGGCAACCGCTTCGGAAACACCGGATTCGGTGGCGACGATGCGGCGTTCGAGTGTGGCAGACGGGTAGTCGAATTCCAGCGCGACAAAGCGCTGTCGGGTGGATTGCTTCAAGTCCTTGAGTACGCTCTGGTAGCCGGGATTGTAGGAAATCGCCATGCAGAATTCGGGTGGTGCTTCGACGACCTGGCCGAGTTTTTCCATCGGCAGGCTGCGGCGGTCGTCGGCCAGGGGGTGGATCACCACCATGGTGTCCTTGCGCGCTTCGACGATTTCATCCAGATAACAGATGCCGCCGCAACGCACCGCGCGGGTGAGCGGTCCATCGACCCAAACGGTTTCGCCGCCCTTCACCAGATAGCGGCCCACCAGATCGGACGCAGTGAGGTCATCGTGGCACGACACGGTGATGAGCGGACGCTTCAAACGCCATGCCATGTGTTCCATGAAACGGGTCTTGCCGCAACCGGTGGGGCCTTTCAGCAGCACCGGAATCTGTTGACGGTAGGCCGCCTCGAACAGCTGGATTTCGTCGCTGACGGCTTCGTAATACGGCTCTTTTTCAATGAGGTGGTGGGCGGGATCGAGGGTGCGTGCGTTCATGGCGGGGAAAATCAGAAGCAACCGGATTGTTGTTTTTTACCTTCCAGGTCTTTGATTTCCTGGTTCCATTTATCCATCTGTTCCTGCGTATAACCCTTGTGGCGTGCCTGATCCATTTTGTCGAATACTTTTCCAAGTTTGTCAGTCAGGCTGTCGCACTGACGTGCTGAGGCGCGTGGCGTGGACTTGCTCGTGGTGTGGGTGTTGAGCTTTATCGTGGCGGATTCGTCGGGCAGCGGGGTAGGCGCGGGTGCCGCCTGGGCGGGTGGCGGTTTCGCGGCGCGGGGCTTGACCGGATCGGGCGTCGGCAACGGATCGACTTCCACTGCGCGGACTTCACGCGCGTTACGGCAGGGCAGGTTGGAATAGGTGACCTGACCTTGCGCGTCGATGCACTTGTTGAGCGACGCAGCCTGGATGGGGAGGGCGGCCAGGCTGGCCGCGCAACCGAGAAGCGTAATCAGATGCCGCATGGCTTCAAATTTTTCCTGAATATTTTTCGTCTTCCAGCGCCATTTTCTTCTGGAATTCGGCTTCTTTACCCTGTTCGGCCAGGGCACGGCGGCGTTCCAGACGCTTTTCGTAGGCTCCTGGATGCTGCTTGACGAATTCTTCGCCGAACAGGGCGTGGCGCAGAAAGTTCATGCCAAAGTCGAGCAGGGCTTCGTCATCGGCGATCAGCGTCGCCATGATTTCGACCGGGATATCGTAGGTGTCATTGAAGCTGGGGCTCATGACAAAGGCACGGAAACGATCCATATCGTAGCTCGCCATGAAGAACAACTGGTTCGACACCGGTGTGGGTTTGCCGATGGCGGGACCAGCCGATTTGCGCTTGATCACCAGTTGGCGCCAGGCATGCGCTTTCTGGTCGTATTCCACTACACCTTGTTCGGTACGGTATTGCTCGATGGTCTGCGTTTTGTCTTCAAAATGGCCGAGACAATGTGGCTCCCTCACCAGTGCATAGGCGCTGCGATCAACGTATTCGTCCGAGCGGCGCATGGTCAGCAAGGCAACGGGATAGTAGCGACAGGCGGTAGGGCGGTCTTCGTAGACGCCACAGCCTTCCGGCGTCATGAACTGGCAGGCGGTGCCGCCTTCGACCGGATTCAGCTTGATTCCGGGCATGCCGTCCTTGTCCATTTCGAACGGGATGGAGTATTGCTTGAGGAAGTCGCCGGATGACATATCCAGGCGTTTTTTAAGGCGCAGGACGTCGTAGGGCGTCAACGGAATGTCGATGTTGCTGCAGCAGGCGTTCCAGCATTTGATGTTGCGGTGGCAACGGAATTGCAACTGGGTGTCGTCCGCCAACATGATGGGTTTCACCGGGCTCCCGGCAAACGGGGAGTCTTCGATCATGTCTTTAAATTCATTTTCGTTCATTTCAGCCTTCTTTCGGGGCAAGCCCCCATTACTCAACATACACGCGGAAGCGATGGCTTTCCGTAACCCTCAAGGGTACGCGCTTTCGGCTGGATGCTAAACCTTGTTAACACCGCTGTTTTGGCTGCCGGAAAAAAACCGGGCGCCGTGTAGGCGCCCGGAGTTTACTGCGTCACTGGTTAATTAGTGGGCAGCGGGCTTGAACAGCTTGGACTTGTCGACCAGATCCACGTGGGCGCGCTTGAAGCAGTTCCACTGTTTGGAGTTCTTGTCGTAGACCGAGTTCACGAAGCAATGCCAGTTTTCCTCATCGACAAAGTTCTTGTCCATGCGGTAGTAGAAGCCGGGGTAACGGCTTTCCTGGCGGAACTGGATGTGCTTCATGTGGGCTTCCGCCGTCAGGATACGGTGGTAGTTTTCCCAGGCGCGGAGCAGTTCGTGCAGGTCTTTTGCACGCATCTTTTCGGCGTCTTCCTTCAGCATGTTCAACTTTTCTTCCGCCACGCCCAGCATGTTGGCGTTGGTGGTGTAGTAAGTTGCGACGCCGGCCACATACTCGTCCATGATCTTCTGCAGACGGAACTGCAGCATCTTGGGCGTGATGTAGTTCGGGTTGACGTCGATTGCCGTGGTGTAGTCCTTGTGCTCGAGGTAAGTGCGTACCGGCTTGTAGATATCTTCCACCAGCTGCTCGACGGAGGTGTCGAGTTCGGGTTTGAAGTCCTTGTTGTCGATACAGTACTTGACCATGGATTTGGCGCACATGCGGCCTTCGGCATGCGAACCGGAGGAGAACTTGTGGCCGGATGCGCCCACGCCGTCGCCGGCGGTGAACAGACCCTTGACCGTGGTCATCGAGCGATAGCCCCAGCTCCAGCCCTTGGGCAGGTGTGCCGGAATTTTGTCCTTGTCGGCGTGCGCTTCGTCAGTCGGTGCGCCCAGATCGGTCGGGCCCGACACCCAGATGCCACAGCAGCCGGAGTGGCTACCCAGCAGGTAGGGCTCGGTCGGCATCAGTTCGGAGTTTTTCTTCTCCGGCTCGATGTTTTCGCCCACCCAGATGCCGCACTGGCCGACGCACATGTCGAGGAAGTCTTCCCAGGCTTCGGCTTCCAGGTGCTTCACTTCGCGCGGGGTCAGCGTTTCACGCAGTTTTGCCAAAGCGGTCACGGTGTCCATGTAAATGGGGCCGCGGCCTTCTTTCATTTCCTTCAGCATCAGGTGGTTACGCAGACACGATGCGGGAACGGCTGCCTGCCCGTAGGGGGGGTAGTCGTTCAGCAGTTCCTTGTTTTTCACCATGTAGACTTCGCCGTAGGCGTTGACAGCCTGCGCCTTGAACAGCAGGAACCAGGCGCCAACCGGGCCGTAGCCGTCCTTGAAGCGGGCGGGCACGAAGCGGTTTTCCATCATGGTCAGCTCGGCGCCGGCTTCGGCAGCCATCGCGTAGGTCGAACCGGCATTCCACACCGGGTACCAGGCACGGCCGGTACCTTCACCGACGGAGCGCGGACGGAAGATGTTCACGCAACCACCAGCGGCCAGCAGGATCGCTTTGGCTTTGTAGACGACCACTTTGTGATCACGGGTCGAGAAGCCGACCGCACCGGCGATGCGGCTGGGGTCGTTCTTGTCGTTGACCAGCTTGACGATGAAGATGCGCTCTTCGATGCGGTCCATGCCGAGCGCCTTTTTGGTCGCTTCGGCAACGATCCACTTGTAGGATTCGCCGTTGATCATGATCTGCCATTTGCCGGAACGCACGGGCTTGCCGCCGTCTTTCAGCGAGGGCAGACCCTGGGCGCCGTCATGACGTTCGCCGTTTTCGTCGGTTTTCCAAATGGGCAGGCCCCATTCTTCGAACAGGTGCACGGAATCATCCACGTTGCGGCCGAGATCGTAGGCCAGGTCGTCGCGGGTGATGCCCATCAGGTCGTTGGAGACCATGCGGGCGTAGTCAGCGGGATCCTGCTCGGAGCCGATGTAGGTGTTGATCGCGGACAGACCCTGCGCCACGGCGCCGGAGCGGTCCATTGCAGCCTTGTCGACCAGCTTGATTTTCAGATCCATGCCCAGCTCGGCCTTGGCGGCGTCTGCCCAGCGCATGACTTCGTAACCGGCGCCGCAGCATGCCATGCCGCCGCCGATCAGGAGGATGTCTACTTCCTCCTGGACTACTGTGGGATTACCAAATTCTCCAGCCATTTTGTTTACCTCTCTAAATTACTTGCGGATCAGTTCAGCAGGATTGCCAGCGCGGTAGCCACCCATCATGTCGCGGGTGAACGAACCCGTGGACTCGATCTCAGCCATCTTGGGCATGGGCTTGCCGCCGTAGCAGTCAATAGAGCCTTCCGGCGTGGTGCGGATCGGGAACTTGAAACGCTTCAGCACGCCGTTGCGGAACTTGATGGTCCACATGATGGAGTCGGAGCCACGCAGCGGCTGCACCATGCCGCCCAGCGGCACGACGTCGGCATAGTGGCGAACTTCGATCGCCTGCTGCGGGCAAATCTTCACGCAGGAATAGCATTCCCAGCACTGCTCGGGCTCCTGGTTGAACGCGCGCATGGCGTGGCCGGTTTCCGAACCGTCCTTGTCCAGCTTCATCAGATCGTGCGGGCAGATGTACATGCAAGCGGTCTTATCCTGACCTTTGC
>Ga0315271_10002527_pt1 | contig 11483 bp, 11 predicted proteins | sample C3_top_MG_FD_204664 | JGI IMG/M metagenome (GOLD analysis project Ga0315271, IMG submission 204664) | Sediment microbial communities from Yellowstone Lake, YNP, Wyoming, USA - C3_top | ecosystem: Environmental > Aquatic > Freshwater > Lake > Sediment | place: USA: Wyoming | collected 2017-08-01
CGTCAGATCATCGATGGGGCGAAAACCGTCCATCTGTTTGGCGAAGAAATTCCGGTACGGGCGCGCATCCACACCATCAACGGCTTTTCCGCGCACGCCGATCGCGATGAATTGCTCGCCTGGCATCGCCGAGTGGGCGCAGCGCGGACTTTTCTGGTCCATGGCGAAGAAGAAGTCATGCAACAGTTCGGGGCGCTTCTCGAAAACACCCAGGTGGAAATGCCCACGCTTGGGCAGGCTTATGAGTTGTGATCCTCGCTTGCAGAATGCGTCCCAAGTTGCAACCGCTCGTCGTCGAGTGGAACGCCGCATCTGATAATTACGAAAGGACAACGAAATGCCGCGACTTGCCGCTGCCTTGACACACGATGAGATGGCGCGGATTGACGCCTACTGGCGCGCCGCCAATTACCTTTCGGTGGGTCAGATTTATCTGCTTGACAACCCGCTGCTGAAACAGCCGCTGCAACTGGCGCACATCAAGCCGCGCCTGATTGGCCACTGGGGCACCACGCCGGGGCTGAACTTCATCTATGTGCACATGAACCGGGCCATCAGGCAGCAAGCGCTCAGCATGATCTTTGTCGCGGGCCCCGGCCACGGCGGCCCGGCGGTGGTGGCGAACACCTGGCTCGAAGGCAGCTACAGCGAGCTGTATTCCGATATCTCCCAGGACGAAGAAGGGATGCGGCGTCTGTTCCGGCAATTTTCCTTCCCCGGCGGCATTCCCAGCCACGCCGCGCCGGAAACCCCCGGCTCCATCAACGAAGGCGGCGAGCTGGGTTATGCGCTATTTCATGCCTACGGCGCGGTGTTCGACAATCCGGAGCTGATCGCCTGTTGCGTGGTGGGTGACGGCGAAGCCGAGACCGGGCCACTGGCCACATCCTGGCATTCCAACAAGTTTCTCAATCCGCGCACGGACGGCGCGGTGTTGCCGATCCTGCACCTCAACGGCTACAAGATCGCCAATCCAACCATCCTCGCCCGCATCAGCCACGCCGAGCTGGAAAGCCTGTTGGTCGGCTATGGCTACCAGCCTTATTTCGTCGAGGGCGACCAGCCTGAAGCCATGCACCAGATGATGGCGGCTACGGTTGATGCGGCCATCGCCGGGATACGCGAGATCCAGCGCAAGGCCCGATCTGGCGGTGAAGTGAGCCGCCCGCTCTGGCCGATGATCGTGTTGCGCTCGCCCAAGGGCTGGACCGGGCCGAAAACGGTGGATGGCAAGCAAACCGAAGGCTCATGGCGCTCGCATCAGGTGCCGTTCGGCGACATGGAGAAGCCGGAGCACGTGCGGCTGCTGGAAGACTGGATGCGCTCCTACCGGCCTGAAGAATTGTTCGCTGCCAACGGCAGGCTCATGGCCGAGCTGGCAACGCTTGCGCCGAGTGGCGAACGCCGCATGGGGGCGAATCCCCACGCCAACGGCGGCGTGCTGCTGCGCGACCTGCGCCTGCCGGATTTCCAGGATTATGCCGTTGCGGTTGCAGCACCCGGCGCGGTCGTAGCGGAATCGACCCGGGTGATGGGTGCCTACCTGCGCGACGTGATGCGCAGGAACGCCGACAACTTCCGCGTGTTCGGTCCGGATGAGACTGCCTCCAACCGCCTGGGCGCGCTGTTCGAAGTCACCAACCGCGCCTGGATGGCCGAGCGTTTCGACTCCGACGACCATCTCGCACCCGATGGCCGGGTCATGGAAATCCTCTCCGAACACGCCTGCCAGGGCTGGCTTGAAGGCTATCTTCTGACCGGCCGGCATGGGCTGTTTTCCTGCTACGAAGCCTTCATCCACATCATCGATTCGATGTTCAACCAGCACGCCAAGTGGCTCAAGGTGTGCGCCGAGATACCCTGGCGCCGGCCCATCGCCTCGCTCAACATCCTGCTCACCTCGCACGTCTGGCGCCAGGACCACAACGGCTTCTCGCATCAGGACCCCGGTTTCATCGATCACGTGGTGAACAAGAAGGCCGACATCATTCGCGTCTATCTGCCGCCGGATGCCAACACCCTGCTGGTTGTCACCGACCAGTGCCTGAAGAGCCGCAATCTGGTGAATGTCATCGTTGCCGGCAAGCAGCCCGAGCAGCAATGGCTGGACATGGACGCCGCCATCAACCACGCCAGCGCCGGAATCGGCCTGTGGGAATGGGCCTGCAACGATCAGGACGGCGAGCCGGACGTGGTGCTGGCGGCAGCAGGCGACGTACCCACGCTGGAAATGCTGGCGGCCATCGATATCCTGCGCCAGCTCACGCCCGAACTAAAAATCCGCTTCATCAACGTGGTCGACCTGATGACCCTGCAACCGCAGGAGGAGCACCCGCACGGCTTGTCCAGCAAGGAATTCGACTCCCTCTTCACCACCGACAAGCCGATCATTTTCGCCTACCACGGCTATCCCTGGCTGATTCACCGCCTCACCTACCGTCGCACCAATCACGGCAATCTGCACGTGCGCGGCTACAAGGAAGAAGGCACCACTACCACGCCGTTCGACATGGTGGTGCTCAACACCCTGGACCGCTTCCACCTGGTGATGGACGTGGCGAACCGGGTGCCGAAGTTGCAGGCGCAGGCGGCCCACATCAAACAGCGCATGCGCGACAAGCTCAACGAGCACACGCAATACATTCACCAGTTCGGCGAAGACATGCCCGAGATTCGCAACTGGAAATGGTCGCAGTGAATCGTGCCATCCTCACCCTCAACAGCGGTTCGTCCAGCCTCAAGGCTTGCCTGTTCCGCGCCGACGGCACGCGCCGCGACTGGCGCTACGAGCATATCGGCCAGGGCTTTCCGCACGATCACGCGGAAGCCTTCGACACGCTGCTGAAGGACCTCGGTGGCGAAGTGCCGGATGCCATCGGCCACCGCTTCGTGCACGGCGGCGAAGTGAGCGAGGCGGCCCGGCTTCTCGACGCGGCAGAGATCGAGCGGCTGCGTGGCATCACCCATCTTGCGCCGCTGCACATGCCCGGCAATCTGCTCGGGGTGGAACTGTGCCGCACCCGTTTTGACGCGCCGCAAGTGGCCTGTTTCGATACCGCGTTCCACCACACCCTGCCGGAGCTGGCGCGGCGGCTGCCGATTCCGCGGGCGCTTGGCATTTGGCGCTACGGTTTTCATGGCCTCAATTACGCCTACATCGCATCCAAATTGCCGTCACTGCTGGGGGATGTTGCCCATGGCCGCATCGTTGCTGCGCACCTGGGCGCGGGGGCCAGCCTGTGCCTGCTGGAAGGGCTGAAATCGGTGGACACAACCATGGGCTACACGCCGGCGGGCGGCATCACTATGGGCACCCGCAGCGGTGATCTCGACCCGGGCGTGATGCTGGAACTGGCCAGACGTCACGATAGCCGGGCGTTAAGCGATCTGGTCTATCAGCGCATGGGGCTGCTCGCGCTGTCAGACGGAGAGAGCAGCGAGATGCAGTGCTTGCTGGAGAGCCACAGCGAGGCGGCCCGTTTTGCGGTGGACTATTTCTGCCGCCAGGTGCGCGCCGCCATCGGTGCCTTTGCCGCCAAGGCCGGCGGCATCGACGCGCTGGTGTTCAGCGGCGGCATCGGCGAACACGCGCCGCAAATACGCGAGCGCATTTGCGAACCGCTCGGCTTTCTCGGTTTGGCCCTCGATGCTGGAGCCAACCAGGCCAACAGTACCTGGATCAGTGCTGCCGGCTTCAAGCCCGTGCTGTGCATCGCTGCGGACGAAGAAGACGTCATCCGTGGTCTGGTTGATGACTTGTTGGGTAATCCGTCGTTCCCGTTGCCGGTTGAAGAGGTGGATAAGCTGTAACGGCTCAGACTAAATAAGGCAGGTCGCGTCAGAACTTCAAATTCTGGAAAGGAATGGCTGGCATCGCACAAGGCGGCTTGATTGTGAATGTGTTGATGCAAGACCTGATACCGGAATTCCCGGATTCTTGTCACGCGAGATAGCGGGGCGTATAGTCAAGTCTTACTTGGTCTTACAATTAGAGGCGTCAAATCAAATGGAAACAACCCGGTTATCCAGCAAGGGGCAGGTGATTCTCCCGAAATCCGTGCGGGAGTCGCATCACTGGGTGCCTGGCACTGAATTCGTGGTCGAGGATACACCCGACGGTGTGCTGCTTCGGCCCGCCAAATCCTTCCAGCCCACGCGCCTGGAAGACGTGATCGGCTGCACGGGTTACAAGGGGCCGACGAAAACACTTCAAGACATGGAAGAGGCTATCGCAAAGGGAGTCAAAGCTCGCCATGCTCGCGGTTGATACCAACCTCATTGTCAGACTGCTCGCCAACGATGACGCGGCACAAACACGCCGCGCAGCGGCGTTGTTTGCCAGCGAGCAGCTTTTTATCTCAAAGACCGTGCTGCTTGAATCGGAATCGGTACTACGCTTTTCTTACGAGTTGCCTGCAAAAACCATCTTGCAGGCATTGCGCAATATCGTCGGCTTGCCGAATGTTATGGTGGAGCAGCAGCGCGAAATCGCTGAGGCACTCGATGGTTTCGAGCGGGGACTCGACTTTGCCGATGCGCTGCACCTCGCCGGTGGGCGCCGTGCCGGGAGGTTTGCCACGTTCGACAAGAAGCTGATCAAGAGGGCTGAGAAACTGACAGATATCGAATTGGTGCTGGTTTAGTATTGGTGGTGTGGGCTGGAACTTTAAAGCAATAAAACGGTGTTGAGACCGGCAATACTGAGCCCCAGTTTTCTGCAATTTTCTATCGCTGATAGTGTACGAATCCATATGTCTGTGCGCCCCGTGTTACACGGACGGGGGCACAGAGTGCTCAACGACCGCGTTCGGCACGACCGGTCCTCTGAATTTTCAGAGATTACCGCAATCGAACGGCAGGTCTCAGCCACAAAGGAGACCGTCAGCAAATTTCTGTCGGTGACTCCAAATCGGCCGAAGGCGACAACTGCCTTTCGATTGACCGCGGCCGCTGTACTCGCAAGACCGGTCGTTGGCTCGCCTCTCACTCCTGAACGACTACTCTCCTCCACTTCCGACGGCGGAATCCCTAAGTTCGAGCGACTGGCACGCTGAGCCGCACAGTCAACCCACCACCTGGGGTGTCGGCGAGTCCCAGCCTGCCGCCGTGGGCGTGCGCGATGGCCTTGGCGAGCGCGAGGCCGAGACCGCTGCCAGACTGGCTTCTCGCGATGTCGCCGCGCGCGAAGCGTTCGGTCATGCGGATATGATCGCCTGCTGGAATGCCGTCACCGTGGTCGACTACCGAAAGCAAGGCGTAGCCGTTTTCCTGTATCAGCTGTACCGCGATCGCGACTTCGGGCGATGTGTATTTGAAGGCATTGTCGAGCAGATTGGCGAGCGCTTGGCTCAGCAGTGCGGGCTGGCCGTGTACCGCCAGAGTGTCTGCCAGTTCGACGCTGAACGGACGCCCCTCGTTCTCCGCTTCGTCAGCATACAGTTCCGTCACCCTGCGAGCGACTGCGGCCAAATCGAAGGTTTCGGGGACCGCGATGTCACTGCCGGCCTCCAGTCGCGCGATCGACAGCAGCGCATCGAAGGTGCGCATCAGCTCCTCAGCGTCGGCTGCGGTTTGAGCCAGAGCCTCGCAATAGGCGTCCACCTGCCTCGGCTGGGCTAGCACCACATCGATGCGGGTTTTCAGGCGCGCGAGCGGCTTGCGTAAATCGTGCGCCACGTTGTCCGAGACTTCACGCATGCCCGCGACTGCCGCCTCGATGCGCGTCAGCATGGCGTTGAGGTGTCCGGCCAGCAGGTCGAACTCGTCGTCGCGCATGCTTGTCTCGACGCGCTGGGTGAGGTCGCCGGCCGCGATTCTTTCTGCGGTATGGCTGATCGCATCGAAGCGCGCGAGCCACTGGCGGCCGAGCAATACACCGAGTGCCAGCGCCAATAGCGCGGACAGACCAAGCAACGCGGCTGCGACGGTGAGCGCGGTTTCGCGCAGGTCCTCCAGTGCACCGGGCGCCTGCGCGACGAGCAATCGGCCGCCATCGGGCAGCCGCGTGGCGACGGCTGGCAGCCGCACGGCATCGTCGTTTTCCTCGCCGGGCTCGCGCACCCGCAGGTCGAGTGTGCGGGTGCGGCCGTCGGCGGACAGGCCGGCCGGCCACTGTTGCACATTACCTGCAAGCAGGTGACCGTCAATAGTCTCCAAACGATAGTAGCGGATCTGGTTTTTGCTGCCGCTGGCGGCGAGGGCACGCACGCTGTCCTGGCGTTGTTCTGCGGGCAGGCTGGCGAGCGCGGCGAGTTCGCCCGAGAGCGCGGATTCGATCTGCCGGTCGACGTAGCGATTGAGTAGCACGAACAGCACGGCCAGCGCGACCGCAAGCACGCCGACCTGCACCAACGCGGCGCGCATCGCGAGCCGCATCGCCGAGGTACGTGAGAGCTGACGCAGATGGGTGAACATCAGATCTCGTCGCCCAGGCGGTAGCCGATACCACGAAGGGTGTGTAGCAAAGGCTTGTCGAAATCGCGGTCGATCTTGGCGCGCAGGCGGCTGATCTGGCTATCAACCACGTTGGTCTGCGGATCGAAATGCAAATCCCAAACCTGTTCCAGCAGCATTGTCCGAGTGACAATGCGCCCGGCACGGCGCATCAGGTATTCCAAAAGGCGTAGTTCGCGCGGTTGCAAGCGAATCAACAGGCCGGCGCGGGTTACGCGGCGACGCTCCAGATCGAGTTCGAGGTCGGCGACTTTCAGGTTTCCGGAGGCGGTGGCCGCGGCAGACTGCGCCCGGCGCGCCAGGGCATCGACGCGCGCCAGAAGTTCGGAAAACGCATAGGGCTTGACCAGATAATCGTCCCCCCCGCGCGCAAGCCTTCGACCCGCTGGTCGACCTGGCCGAGCGCCGAGAGCACCAACACGGGGGTCGTGCGGCCGTCAGCACGCAGCATGCGCACGATCGACAGCCCGTCGCGGCCCGGCAGCATGCGATCCACCAAGAGCACGTCGTAGTCGTTTTGCAGGGCGAATTGCAGCCCCGTCTCGCCATCGTGGGCGGTATCCACCACATGCCCGGACTCGGTCAGACCCTGGCGCAGGTAATCGGCGGCGGCGACATCGTCTTCGATAATCAGTAATCGCATGGCGGCAGTGTATCCGTTGAGCACGACGAATTTCCATTATCGTTTGGCGAGTTGCGGATCACGCTATCGCCCAGGTCTTACCTACACTGATCGTACCCTTGGGCCATTTCGTCGATCTCATCGACGCCATGTTCTAGAAGCGGTCGTACTTCAGCTCGCCGGTTATTCGGCGCATCGCGCTATCTCGACTATGCGATGATCGTCGCTGTCGCCAGCGCGCCCGGGAACCTCGCCAAACTGCAATCTTTACGCCAGCATCCGGCGAATTTCACGGCGTAACTTTCACATCACGGCACTTCCGCCGCATTGATGATGAAAGAACACACCATGAAACCCACTGCAAAAATCCTCACCGCTGTCACGATGGTTGCCGCGCTTGCTGCAGGCACAGCCTACGCCACCGGCGCAATCCAGCTGCCTGACGAGGTCAAGTCGTCGAGCATCAAGCTGCCGCGCGGGGTCGAGTCACAGGCCGAATTCGCCAAGCATGCCAAGGTCACGCAACAAGAAGCCGAAGCCGCCGCACTGGCCGTGATGCCCGGCCAGGTGGTCAAGGCCAAACTCGACGATGAAGACGGCTATCTCGTCTGGCAGATCGACGTGAAGCATGCCAAGGGCACGACCGAGATCGCAGTCGACGCCGGTAACGCCAAAGTGCTGGCTGCCGAAGCCGAGGAAGACGACGGCAACGAGCATGAACACGAAGGCCGCGGCGAACGCGGTTAACCTCCAGACCGGCCGCAAGGCCGGTTTTCATTGCGCCGAATAGAAGGAAACCGAGATGCTCCGCTACCCCAAACCGCTGATCGCTTTGCACTGGCTGACCGCCGCCGCCGTGCTGCTGGCGTTCGTCTCCGGCGGCAATCCGGCCAAGGCGAAAGATGCATTCGATGTGTTGGCAGGCCAGGCGCACGTCGCCAGCGGCCTGCTGGTGTTTGCGCTGGTCGCGCTGCGCCTGCCGCTGCGTGCCATGTTCGGCACGCCCGCCGCCGAGCCCGGCCCGCGCTGGCAACAGCGCGCAGCCACCGCGGCGCACGTCGGTCTCTACGCCCTGATGCTCGTGGTGCCGCTGGCCGGCTGGGCAGCGCTGGCCGACAAGACTGCCGCGTTTACGCTGGTCGGGATTGCACTGCCCCTGCCGGACGCGAACGCCACCTGGGTGCGGCTACTGGGCGACACCCACGAAACGCTCGGCAATGCGTTCATCTGGCTGGCGGGACTGCACGCCGTCGCCGCGCTGGCCCATCACTTCGTGCTGCGTGATGCCACGCTGCTGCGCATGTTGCCGCTGAAAATCCTGCAACGCTGAACCCGGCCCGCCTTGTGCGGGCTTTTTTCATGGTGCGCCCGGCAGGGCGCACTCACTTGGAGGTGGAAGTCCTCTACTCGCCCGGCAAGGGGAAGAGTTAGCTGAACGGCAAGGGTGTCGTGGGTGACTGCGAATCTGGAGGAAGCCGAAGGCAAAGCGCTGGCCTGACGAACAGGAAGCGGATACGAGGCGGCGTAGCGGGGTGAGACGGCCAATATCGTCAAAGCCCGAAACTTGTACGGAACGCTACGACGTATATCCGACGGGCATAAGCGTGAAGGTGGGTGCGTCATACCCGGGGAGATCTGCATGGGTGCCGAGGGTGACCTATGTGCTACCGACATCGCGAGGTGTCGGGACGCTCATGCAGAAGTCAGCAGAGGCCATAGTAGGTGTCAGCACGAACCGAAGGGCTGAACATTGAAAGCCGCAAGTAGGCGGCGGGAACACATGGACAGTCGATGAAGGCAGAAGAGACACGGCAAGTGACTACCCGGACGGAAGAACCGACGCGGAACGTTGGGGGAACTGTCCTGGGCGCCGAGGCTGACGTGACGACCCGTCTGCGGACGAAAGCGGAGTCGGAGCGGGAAAGCGGGCTGATGGACGTCGTGTGCGAACGCGGCAACCTGAAGCTCGCCTATCAGCGGGTGGTCGAGAACAAAGGCGCGGCCGGGGTCGACGGCATCGGTGTCGCCGGGTTCAAAGACCACCTGAAGCTTCACTGGCCGACGATCAAGGCCAAACTACTGGACGGGGACTACATGCCCCAGCCGGTACGTCGGGTGGACATACCGAAGCCGCAAGGCGGGGTGCGGACACTCGGCATCCCGACGCTGATGGATCGAATGATCCAGCAAGCGTTGCATCAGGTGCTCTCACCGATCTTCGAGGCTGACTTTTCCGAATCGAGCTACGGCTTCCGACCGGGGAGGAACGCCCATCAGGCGATCAAGGCGGCCAAGCAGTATGTCGCCGAAGGCCGTCGGATTGTGGTGGACATGGACTTGGAGAAATTCTTCGACCGCGTCAATCACGATCTTCTGATGGGAAAGCTCTCGAACAAGATCGGCGACGGGCGAGTCCTTCGCCTCATCCGCCGGTATCTCGAAGCGGGCATGATGGCAGACGGGATCGTCTCCCCGAGGACGGAGGGCACGCCGCAAGGTGGGCCGCTCAGTCCGCTGCTATCGAACATCCTGCTGACGGAACTGGATCGGGAACTGGAGCGCCGAGGCCACGCCTTCTGCCGCTACGCCGATGACTGCAATATCTACGTCGGAAGCCAGCGGGCAGGGGAACGGGTCATGGCGAGCGTCACCCGGTTTCTGGCGGACACGCTCAAGCTCACGGTCAATGCGGCCAAGAGCGCGGTAGCGCATCCGTGGAAGAGGAAGTTTCTGGGCTATAGCCTCACGTGGCACAAGGCCCCGAGACTGCGGATTGCACCAGCCAGTTATCAACGGCTGGAGAATCGCGTGCGGGAAGTGCTCAAGGGCGCGCGAGGACGCAGCCTGACGACAGTCATCACCGAACTCAACCCGATCCTTCGCGGCTGGATGGCCTACTTCAGGCTGACCGAGACACGGACGGCGCTGGAAGAGTTGGATGGCTGGATCAGGCACAAACTGCGCTGCATCCTGTGGCGACAGTGGAAACGTCCCTATACTCGCGCCACAAACCTGATGAAGGCGGGACTGACGGAAGAACGGGCGTTTCGCTCGGCCTTTAACCAACGCGGGCCGTGGTGGAACAGTGGCGCAAGCCACATGAACCAGGCTTTCCCGAAGTCCTTCTTTGATCGTTTAGGTCTGGTGTCGCTGCTCGATACAATGCGACGACTCCAGTGTGTTCAATGAACCGCCGGATGCGGAACCGCACGTCCGGTGGTGTGGGAGGACGGCGGGGGTGACCCCGTCTCCTACCCGATCCTGTTCTTCCGGGATACGGGGCTGTGTCGGTGGAGGCCCCCTCCCCTCCAATTCATCGATCATTTTCGACGATGCAGCGACTCTGGGGCAGGCCAGCCAGCCTATGCCGCCAGTTCCTTCGCCAGAGCAGCCCTCCGGCTGGTTTCCGATCCCGTCAGGGCAAAGCCCTGCAAACGCCCAGCCGCATCGACATGCAGCGCGCAGATGCCGGTATCCGTGCATCGACCTGCCAGCCGCCGGACGCACCGGGTTTGGGTGACAGCACCGCCACCCGGTGCCCCGTCAAGGGCGCCGGTCATGGCGTGAGCCCAGGAACCCTGGACAATCAAGGGGACGATTCCCCCGGCATGCTTCTTCACCTGCTTGGCCACCTTCTTTTCCTTCGGTGTCTGCAAGGCCTGCTTTTTCACTTCCTTGTTGGATCGCTGGGACTTGGACATGGTGTTTACTCCTGATCATGTTGAAGGAACGCCCGAGGAGCGGCGGGAGGCGGAGCTGGGGGCGTTTGCCCGGGCGTTCCGATCATCGTCATCGTCACCGTGGTGTCGTGCCACGTAACGCAAAGCAGCCTTTTGCCGAGCGGTTGGGAGAGTAGCGCGGGACCAGCATGGAAGGCGGGCAACTCGAACCTCTTCAGGCATTGGCGCCCGGATCAGGACACACCTGACAAGAGCGCACCTGTGCGGAAGCGGCGCGCCGGGCAGGCCTTGCAACGATGAGCCGCCGCTGCGGGCAGAGTTGTTCAGTACCGATCAGATGGAGCAGCACGGCGTGCGGCTCGCAGCCCGCCAGAAAACGCTGACGGTCCTTGTGCGGCAAGGCCGCAAGCAGACGATTGGCATAGGGGGCAGGCTTGGTGGTTGGCACGCGGACTTTCCTGGGGTTGGGTAAACCCGGCAAGTGGCACACGGAAAAGTGGCAACGCAGTCACGAGTCGGATGCGTACCAGGAGCGAACACCTGCCCCAAGATGGGCATTTCTACTAGTTCCAACCTTTTTCGGGCCGGATCAATAGTAGTCATCCCGAACCCGCAAGTAGCGCGCAAAACGCGGAATCCCATCTTTCGTCAGCGCCTGATAGCGATAGGTGATGCGTGTTCCGATGGGGGGAGGATGGCGGCGCACCTCATCACTCATGCCGGACCCG
>Ga0315271_10002528_pt1 | contig 11483 bp, 14 predicted proteins | sample C3_top_MG_FD_204664 | JGI IMG/M metagenome (GOLD analysis project Ga0315271, IMG submission 204664) | Sediment microbial communities from Yellowstone Lake, YNP, Wyoming, USA - C3_top | ecosystem: Environmental > Aquatic > Freshwater > Lake > Sediment | place: USA: Wyoming | collected 2017-08-01
TGAAGTTCTACACCCTGACCGATCACAGCGGCCAGCGCGTCGGGCAGTTTTATCTGGACTTGTACGCGCGCGCCTCCAAACGCGGCGGTGCGTGGATGGACGACGTCATCACCCGGCGGCGGCTGAGTGACGAATCCAGACCCCGGTGGCCTATCTCAACTGCAACTTCGCCGGACCGGTGGGAGACAGGCCCGCGCTCTTTACTCACGACGAAGTCATCACCCTGTTCCACGAAACCGGGCACGGCCTGCATCACCTCCTGACCCGTGTGGAAGAGCTCGGCGTCTCCGGCATCAACGGCGTGGAATGGGATGCGGTCGAACTGCCTTCGCAATTCATGGAAAACTTCTGCTGGGAATGGGACGTGCTGAAACACATGACCGCGCATATCGACAGCGGCGAAGCGCTGCCAAAAGACCTGTTCGACAAAATGCTGGCCGCAAAAAATTTCCAGTCCGGTCTGCAAACCCTGCGCCAGATCGAATTCGCCAGCTTCGACATGCACCTGCACGACGACTTCGATCCGAGCGGCAGCAAAACCGCGCTGCAATTGCTGAACGAAGTGCGCAGCCAAATTGCAGTCATCATTCCGCCGGAATACAACCGCTTCCCCAACAACTTCTCGCACATTTTCGCGGGCGGCTATGCGGCAGGTTATTACAGCTACAAATGGGCAGAGGTGCTGTCGGCCGATGCCTATGCGATGTTCGAAGAAAACGGCGTGCTGAACCCGGAAGTCGGCCACCGCTTCTGGAGCGAAATCCTCGCTATGGGCGGCGCGCGCCCGGCGCTGGAGTCGTTCAAGGCGTTTCGCGGGCGTGAACCGACCATCGATGCGCTGCTGCGGCATAATGGCATGGTCTAAACTTTGGCTGCGTCAGGCCGTTATTAACAACAATTCATGTCTGCAAGGAGCGTGCGGTGAAGTCTTCCCAATTACGGGTTTTTGTCTTGCTGGGTGTGCTGGCCGCCCCCCTCTGCGCCGCACCGTTGTATCAGTGGAAAGACACCCAGGGCCGCATGGTCTACAGTGACCAGCCGCCGCCGCCCAGTGTGCGGAACGCCACGCAAAAAAGCTTCAAGGGCAGCGTCATCGAAGTCGGCGAGCCTTACGCGCTGAAGCAGGCGCGCGAGAAATATCCCGTCACGCTCTATGTCACCCAGTGCGGACTGCCCTGCGATCAGGCCCGTCAATTGCTGGCCGACCGTGGGGTTCCGTACAGCACAAAGAACCCGGAAGCCAGCCCGGAAGCCCAGACCGCTCTGCAAAAACTGACCGGGCAACTGCAAGTGCCGGTACTCCTGGTCGGCAGCGACAAGATCGATGGTTACGAATCCGGACAGTGGAACGCCGCCCTGGATCGCGCGGGCTATCCCAAGTCATCGGGCGCGCCGAAAAAAGCCGAACCGGCCAAGGACGCGACGAACGCGCCCAAAGTCACCCCTGAGCCACCCGCCCCGCAAGCCGCCACACCGTCGCCCGCAACCCCGCCCAAACGCTACTGAGCGCATGATCTCTGGGGAGGTGCTGATTTATTTCCCCTCTCCCAGCGGGATAGCCATTCGACTAGGCAGGCAAAAGAAGCCAGCCAAGTCGCTGGTTATCCCGCTGGGAGAGGGTTACTCGAATAAGTCAGCGCTTCTCTAGGTTAAACTCGGCGCCATGAAACTCGCCGCCTGGAACGTCAATTCGCTAAAAGTCCGCTTGCCGCAACTGCTGGATTTCCTCGCTACCCGCGCACCCGATGCGGTGTGCCTGCAGGAGACCAAGCTCACCGACGACAACTTCCCGCTCGCCGGCATTGCGGCGGCAGGCTATAGTGCCGTATTTGCAGGCCAGAAAACCTATAACGGCGTGGCAATCCTCAGCCGCGCCGGGGCTCTGGATGTCAGCGTCGGCATCCCGGGGTTTGCCGACGAGCAGAAGCGGGTCATTGCGGCAACGGTGGAAGGGATACGGCTGGTGTGCGTGTACTGCCCCAACGGGCAAAGTCTGGACTCCGACAAGTATCCCTACAAGCTCGCGTGGTTCGATGCGCTGACCGCCTGGCTCAAGGATGAGCTGACCCGTTATCCGAAACTCGCGCTGCTGGGCGATTACAACATCGCGCCGGAAGATCGGGACGTGCATGACCCGGCGGCATGGGTGGGCAGTGTGCTGGTGTCGGATGCGGAGCGCGCGCGCTTTCACGCGCTGCTCGATTTGGGCTTGCAGGACAGCTTTCGCCTGTTTGAGCAGCCGGAAAAAACCTTTTCCTGGTGGGACTACCGGATGATGGCTTTTCGCCGCAACATGGGGCTGCGCATCGACCACATTCTGCTTTCCACGCCGCTGGCGCAGTCCTGCGTCAGTTCGACGGTGGATCGCGAGATGCGCAAACTGGAACGGCCTTCCGACCACGCGCCGGTGGTGGCGGAGATTGGCCTAATCGCGCAGTAATCGGCCAGTAACCGCAAGCTGGCCTTGCAATTAGTATTGCACTACGACAGGGTCAAGACTCCGCCACAAATACCAGGTGGCGACGGTACGCCACGGCGCAAATCGTTCGCCGATTTCACGCAAGCGTTTGGGGGGAGGGCGCGCCCCATCCAGATAATGCAGGGCGGCGGCTTTTTGCAAACCGATGTCGTCCAGCGGCCAGACATCGGCACGGCGCAGGTAAAAAATCAGAAACATCTCTGCCGTCCAGCGACCGATACCACGCACATCAATCAGTTCGGCAATGACGGCTTCGTCGTCCGTCCTCTGCCAGCGTTTGGGGGCGATGCGGCCATCGATAAAATGTCCGGCCAGATCCTGTACATATTCGACCTTGCGCCGTGACAGCCCGCAGGCGGCCAGTGCGTCCGCCTCCAGGATGGCGATGCGTTGCGGCGCGATGTCTTCAGCCAACGCCGCAAAGCGCGCCCATATGCTGTCTGCGGCCTTGATCGAGATTTGCTGACCGACAATGGCGCGCACCAGGGTTTGGAAGGGATCACCGCGATTGGCGAGGATGGCGTCCGGGTAGCGCGCGATCAGCCCGGCCATGACGCGGTCGCCGGCGGCGAGTTCGGCGCAGGCAATTTTCCAGTAGGGCGGGGCGGCGCGGGTTTTCATGCGAGAAAGTCATTTAACCACGAAGGACGCGAAGGAATATAGCAGCTTGCAAACAATACGTTCCTTACGCTTCTAATTCCAATTCTCATTAGAAGCGACGGTGTTTCGTCGTGCGTTATACGCACCGTTATTGTTGGTGCGCACAGCGCACCCTTGCTAGTTATCAGTTGTTGCTGTTTCTATGGCAAATTGGAATAAAGTGTTCATGGGCCGGTTCAATAACGGAGTCGCGAGGCTAACGCGGCGGACACGATTTTCCTGCCTGTGGCATCCACCGCCAGATAGTGCGCGACACCCATGCGCGCGGCATTTTCCCGCAGGCTATCCCTGCCGCCGATGAACAGGGGCTTGGACACGGCGTCCGAGCGGGTACCCGCATTCAAGCCGGAAACCAGCACCGTGACGGACTGCATCCCGCTGGCGGGGTAGCCCGTGCGCGGGTCGATCAAATGGCAATAGCGCTTGCCATTGCTTTCAAAATAGCGTTGATAGTCGCCCGAAGTGCCGATGGCCTCGCCATCGTTCAAATCCAGCGTTGCCAGCGTGCCGGGGCGGCGTGGATGCTGGATTCCCACGCGCCAGGGCCGGTTGCCATGTTGTCCCAGGGCAATGATGTTGCCGCCGATGTTGACCAGCGCGTGGTGTATCCCGTGACGCTTCAGGATGCGCACTGCTTCATCCAGTGCGTAACCCTTGGCGTAGCCGCCGAGATCAAGCTGCGCCCATCGATTGTCGCTCCACGCCATGCCATTCCCGATGTGGCTGTTTGCAATGTGTATGGCCGTCATGCGCGGCCGGGCCTTCACTAGTCGTGCGATGTCGGCGGCTGGCGGAATACGGCTTTGCGGCACGTCCGACTGAAAGCCCCACAGTGCAATCAGTTTTCCGATGGCCGGATTGAACAGGTGCCCGGACTGGACAGAAATCGCCGTGGCATCGGTCAGCATGGCGGCCAACTCAGGATCAATCGCGACTTTTTTGCCTTGTGCGAATGCGGCATTGAGCCGCGACAGATCACTGGCTTGCCAGGCATGGAGCTTGCGATGCAATTGATCGAAACGGGTCAGTACGGCCTGGGTGGCCTGCCTGGCCTGCGCTTCCGGTGCGCCGTACACGCTGACCTCGACCAGCGTACCGAAAACGTAAGCCTGTTGCTGATAAAGCGGGGGCTTGCCGCAGGCGGTCAACCCCAGAGGCACGGAGACACAGAGAAAAAAACACAGCGTCGCCACGCGCAGTGAAATATTTTTTTTGGTTTCCATGAGCTTAATGAAACTCAAGCTGTTTCCAGCCTGGAAATAAACAGCCCCGCTACATCAAACCCGGTTTGCGCGGTGATTTCCTGAAATCCGGTCGGGCTGGTGACATTGATTTCGGTGAGGCTATCTCCGATTACATCCAGACCCACCAGAAACAGGCCTTGCGCGCGCGCCCACGGCGCGATGGTTTCGGCGATTTCGCGGTCGCGCGGTGACAGCGGCTGCGCGCGTCCGGCGCCGCCGGCGGCGAGATTGCCGCGCGTTTCGCCGTCTTTTGGAATGCGTGCCAGCGCCCAGGGTGCGACCTCGCCATCAATGATCAGAATGCGTTTGTCGCCCTGCGCGATTTCCGGGAGATAGCGCTGCGCCATGATGGGCCGGCTGCCGTGATGCGTGAGTGTTTCGAGGATGGCGTTGCGGTTGGGGTCGGAGCGCATGAGGCGAAAAATGCCGCTTCCTCCCATTTCGGTGAGCGGCTTGACGATGATGTCGCCGTGCGCGGCGAGAAACGCGCCGATACCGGTGGCGTCGGCGCTGACCAGCGTGGGCGCGATGAACTGCGGAAAGTTAAGGATCGCGAGTTTTTCGTTGAAATCGCGCAGCGCGGCCGGGCGGTTCAGCACACGCGCGCCGTTGGCTTCGGCGACGCCGAGCAGATGCGTGGCGAGCAGGTAGTCGGTGTCCACCGGTGGGTCGGTGCGCATCAGCACAGCGTCGAAATCACGCAGTGCCAGAGTGTCGGCGCGGCTGATGCGGAACCAGTCATCATCGGGCCGCACGTCGAGCGCTGCGCAGGCGGCACGGGCGATGCCGGCCTCCACATGTAGCTGGCGCGCTTCGGCGGCGAACACGGCATGACCGCGCGCCGCCGCCGTGCGCATCATCGCCACCGATGAATCCTTGTAAGGCTTGAGTCCGTCCAGCGGATCGACGATGAACAGCAGCTTCATGTCGCGTCGTTCAGGGCTTCGTCAAGTTCGATCGATGCCGCCAGCATCGCCAGCCGCGCGATCACTCCGTAGGCGTAGAAGCGGTTGGGCGTGGCATCCGGATTGGCGCTGCGGTCGGGCATCTGGCAGCTTGCGTCGAAGGCCAGCGGCACGAAATGCATGCCGGGGCTGTTGAGATTTTCGTCCGACCCGCGCCCGGTGTGGACGCGATAGAAGCCGCCGACGACGAAATGATCGACCATATATACCACCGGCTCGGCCACCGCGTCGTTGATGCTCTCGAAGGTGTACACGCCTTCCTGGATCAGCACCTCGGTGACTTCCAGGCCTTCCTTCACCACTGCCATCTTGTTGCGCTGTTTGCGGTTGAGGTCGCGCACGTCGTCCGGGCTTTTTACCGTCATGATGCCCATACCATAGGTGCCGGCGTCGGCCTTGACGATGACGAAGGGGGGCTCGCCGATGCCGTATTCGCGGTATTTTTCGCCGATCTTCTTCAGCATGGCATCGACTTTCTCGGCCAGGCAGTCCTCGCCCTGCCGCGCCTGGAAATCTATCCTGCCGCACTGGTCAAAATACGGATCGATCAGCCAGGGGTCGATGTTGACCAGGCGTGCGAATTCGCCTGCCAGATGACGATACGCTGCAAAATGCTTCGACTTGCGGCGCGTCGCCCAGCCTGCATGCAGCGGCGGCATGATGGTTTGCTCGATGCCCTGAAGAATGTCGGGAACGCCCGCGGACAGATCGTTGTTGAGCAGCACGGCGCACGGGTCGAAATCGGCCAGTCCCACACGGTCGCCCTTGCGCACCAGTGGTTCCAGCGTCAGCCGCCCGCCTCCCGGAAGTTCCAGCGTGGCCGGCTCGGTAATCTCGGGAATCAGCGTGCCGATGCGAACAATCAAACCTGTCTGACGCAGAATATGCGCCAGCACCGACACGTTTTGCAGATAAAAACTGTTGCGCGTGTGGTTCTCGGGAACCAGCAACAAGCGCTGTGCGTCCGGGCAGATTTTTTCCACCGCGCCCATCGCCGCATGCACGCACAGCGACATGAATTCCGGGTTCAGATTGTTGAAACCGCCCGGAAACAGATTGGTATCCACCGGCGCCAGCTTGAAGCCCGCATTGCGAAGATCCACCGAGGTATAAAACGGCGCCGCCTGCTCCTGCCATTGCTGGCGAAACCAGTACTCGATCGTCGGCTGGGCATCGAGCAGACGTTTTTCCAGCTCAAGCAGTGGGCCGGTTAATGCGGTAGTGAGGTGAGGAACCATACAATGCCATCTTCGAGGAATCCTTCATTTTAGCGAATGTTCGACATTGTTCTGTATCAACCCGAAATTCCGCCCAACACCGGCAACCTGATACGGCTGGCGGCCAATACCGGCTGCCGTCTGCATCTGGTGAAGCCGCTCGGGTTTGATCTCACGGATAAACAGGTGGCCCGCGCCGGGCTGGACTATCACGACATGGCGCGCGTGACAACGCACGAAGGCTGGCAGGCCGTGCGCGCAGCCTTGTCGGATCGGCGCTGGTTTGTCTTTACCACGCGGGCGACGGCGCTGTATGCAGAGGCGCATTTCATGCCCGGCGATGTGCTGCTGTTCGGGCGGGAATCGGGCGGGCTTCCCGATGCAATCCATGCTGAATTCAATGCCGAACAACGTTTGCGCCTGCCCATGCGTCCCGGTTCGCGCAGCATGAACCTCGCCAACACGGTTAGCGTCGTGGTATTTGAAGCCTGGCGGCAAAACGGTTTTGCGGGAGGAACTTGATGGATACCCTGCAATGGCTGGAAGCCCTGAGCTACCTTGTCACCATCGTCGGCCTGCCGCTCGCCATCGTGGTATTCATGCTGGATCGCCGCCGCGACCGGCAGAACGACGAAGAGGAAATCTTCCTGCGCCTGTCCGACGAATACGCGGATTTCATGCGCCTCGTTATCGACAATGCGGACCTGCGCCTGCGCTCGCCCACGCCGCCAACCGACCTCACCGAAGAACAACAAGAACGCAAACTTGCGCTGTTTGCCATCCTCGTCAGCCTGTTCGAACGTGCCTATGTGCTGGTGTATGAGGAAAACATGAGCCGCCAGCAGCAGCGGCTATGGCAATCGTGGCAGGACTACATGCACGAGTGGTGCCAGCGCGAGGACTTCCGCGCCGCCCTGCCTCCTTTGCTGACGGGCGAAGACCCGGGATTTGTGGCGACCATCAGGCGGATTGCGGAAGCGGTTGCGAGCAAGTTGGGATAAACGTGGGTGCTTCCATTCGGTAAGCACAATCCGGCAGATGTAGCGATCACTTTGGCCGACTTCGGTACGTATTGCTTGATTGTTGCTGGCGGCAGGCTGGTATCGACCCTGAAGAGACGGTGATGGCTCGCTCGGCGAATGTCTGTTCAGCAGCCGATAACGGTATTTCAACTATCTGCATTCCAGTTTTTTCGCCCATAGTTGAACGCTCCAAACAGGAGCATAATCCACCTGCCACCGGTCTCCTTTTTCATAACGTAATAAATGGACCGGGTGCTGAAAAGACCGATAAAAATCATAAAGATAAATCACCATGACGGCTATCTCTAATATCAATAATTGTCCGGGCCCATGGGTCTTTTGATTAACTGTTAGGCGTCGACTGCGTCCTCATGCAATACCTTATCCCATACTTCGGCCTCGACAACCTCAGAGCGATGATCTTCGTCGATGGCGAGAATCTGGCGATCCGCTTCGCCTCTTTGCTTCGAAGCTCAACTCTTGAAAGGCAGCCTGACACGGTGTACCGCCAAGACGTATATGTCTGGAGCCCAAAGTTGAGCGGAAGAACAGTCGAATCTGGCGGCATGATCCGCGCTCACTACTACACCGCCGTACAAGGAGATCACGACACCGTGGATGAAGTATCTGCCGAGCTAAAGGCGGCTGGTATCGAGGCACCCCGCGTCTTCAAGAAGGCAAAGGGTTCACGGTCAAAGCGCGTCGACATCACGCTCGCTACCGAGATGCTCTTGCATGCGACTCGCCGCAACTATGACATCGCTGTGCTCGTCGCCGGCGATGAAGACTACGTTCCCCTTGTAGAGGCAGTTCAGTCCGAGGGCAGAGGAGTACATCTCTGGTCAATCCCTGACGGCCTCAGCCCACGACTCGTTCGAGCGGTCGACCAGTACACCGACATCTCAGCGTACCTTGCAAAGCCAATTGGTGAATTAAAGGATGACGACGCCTAACGATTAAGGTTAGATCGTGATCGCGAAGCGAGCCGCGATCTGAACCGGTTGTTGGACAGGCCCGGTTTGTTGGCTGGGTTTCCTCAGGAAAATATCTACAATCGCTTCGAGAGGGACACTCCGCCAGAAAGCTTCGCTTGCTGCCTCCGCGCCCCTCAAGCTAAACATTGAAGGTTTGTTATCGACAAACAACTGGACATCGCGGCGGCCCCCTGACGGGCCGTTGATGGCCGAACCGGGTCAAAGCGGATAGTCGTTTTCCGCTTGGGTTCGTGTAAGGGTGTTGCGTCACGGACTCAGAATGCCTCCGCTGGCCGCTCGACCTTCCCTCAAAACTCCGCCTTGATCTCCCTGTTCAGCAGGGCATCGACGGTCTGGGAGGCGGGCAGGCCGTCAAACAGCATCTGACAGACACTGCGGGTGATCGGCATATCCACACCCAGTTCAGTCGCCAGCTCGGCTACTTCGCGGGCGGTGGTGACGCCTTCGGCGACGTGGCCGAGTTCGGCGAGGATGGCATCGAGGGTCTGGCCGCGGGCGAGCCGCAGGCCGACCTGGCGGTTGCGCGAGAGGTCGCCGGTGGCGGTGAGGATAAGGTCGCCCAGGCCGGACAGACCCATGAAGGTTTCCTTGCTGCCGCCGAGTTTGACGCCGAGGCGGGTCATTTCTGCGAGGCCGCGGGTAACGAGCGCGGCGCGGGCGTTGTGGCCGAGCGCCAGGCCGTCGCAGATGCCGGCGGCGATGGCCATGACGTTTTTGATGGCGCCGCCGACTTCGACGCCGATGACATCGTCGTTGGCGTAAATCCTGAGCCGCGATCCCGAGAGGGTTTCGGCCATGGCACGGGCAAACGCCGGGTTGTGCGAGGCGAGGGTGAGCGCGGTGGGGTAGCCTTTGGCGACTTCTTCGGCGAAGCTGGGGCCGGACAGCACGCCCACGCTGGGGTTGCCGGGGAGGGTCTCGGCGATGACCTGATGCGGCAGTTTGCGGGTGCCGGGTTCAAAGCCTTTGCAGACCCAGACTAGGGGAAGGGCGGGTGCATGCTGTGCAAGGGCCAGCAAGACCGAACGCATGCCGCCGGAGGTGACGGCGAGAATGGCCAGTTCCGCCTGCTGCAGGGCGGTATCGAGCGAGTCGGTGAGGGTCAGGGAAGCGGGGAGGGGAATGCTCGGCAAGTAGCGGGCGTTTACGCCTGTGCCCTGCATGTCATGGATGTGATCCTGGTTGCGGCTCCAGAGACTGACCGCATGATGCGGGGACCAGTGGGCTGCCAGCGCTGTACCCCAGGCTCCCGCGCCCAGGACGGCAATCTTCATTCGCCCCATACCTCGTACTGGCGCACCCAGCCTTGATACCCGTCGGCATGGCGCACCTTGAGCCAGCCGGCGTTATTCTCGCCCTGTGTTTCGAGCAGCACGCCGCGTGCGGCGCGAAAAACCGGCTCGGCCTGTTCCTGCGGTTGTTGCCTGACCAAAGCTTCGTCCACCATGACCATCACGCTGCGCCTGCCGCCGAGTGCGGATTTTTCCACCCAGGCCAGGCGACCGGTGTGGTCGCGCACCTTGACCCAGTCTGTGCTATCGACGAAGACTTCGAACGGCACGCCGACCCCTGCGACCGCCAGTTTGGCCGCCGTCCGGGAGGGCGCGTCGTAGAGGATGGCGGCACGCCCGGTGCTGCGATATTCCAGCGCCCATGACGGACAGGCCAGCAGGGTGGCCAGTCCGGCGATGAGTGCGTGCGATGGTTTCAATGCGTTTGCGTGGGAACGGCTTGTTGCTGGGCCTGTTGCTGGAGGAACAAAGCTTCGAAATTAACCGGATTGAGCAGCAGGGGCGGGAAGCCGGCGCGGATGACCACGTCGGAGACGGTTTCGCGCAAGTACGGGAAAACGATATTGGGGCAGCCAATGCCGAGCACCATGGGCAGTTGATCCTGCGGCACGTTCTGGATGCGGAAAATGCCGGCCTGGCTGCATTCCACCAGGAACATGGTCTTGTCGCCGGACTTGGCGGTGACGGTGACGGTGATGCTGGTCTGGTAGACGTTCTCGCCCAGGGCTCGGCTCTCGGTGGACATGTTCACATCCATCTGCGGGGCTTCGCGCTCCATGAAAATGGCGGGGGCGTTGGGCACTTCCACCGACAAGTCCTTGACGTAGAGTTTTTCGATATTGAATACGGGTTGTTGCGGTTCTTCGGCCATGCTGACTCCCTGATTAATAAAAACCGGCGCGCGAGGCCCGGCTCCGAAAATGCCTATTGTACCTTGGCTAAACGCCCTGTGACGCCAGCCAGTGCTTGAGTGCAATCGCATCCATCGCGCCCGAGGTGCGTGCCGCCTCGATACCGTTCCGGAACAGAATCAAGGTGGGGATGCCGCGGATATGCAGGCGCATCGAGACCTGCGGGTGCGCCTCGGTGTCCACCTTGACGAAACGCACGCGTGCGTTCATTTCTGCCGCGACTTGCTGGAATACCGGAGCCATCATTTTGCACGGGCCGCACCAGTCGGCCCAGAAATCGGCCAGAACGGGCAGGCCGCTTTTCTGGATGAAGGGGTCGAAATTCGAGGCGGTCAGATCAACCGGCTTTCCGGGCAGAAGCGGGGCACCGCATTTGCCGCATTTGGGGTTGTCGGCAAGCCGTTGGTCAGGGACGCGGTTGACGGAGGGGCATAATGGGCAGGCGAGTTCCATAGGGATTCCTTGTGGCCATGCTGATTATGCATTGTCAGAAATGGCCAATGCATTGATTTGAATGACCACGAGGTGGTGGCGAAACAGGCTAAATCAAGTCCCGGCAAGCAAGGGGTCGAGTTCGTCGGCGGCATCCAGCGCCGACATGTCATCGAAGCCGCCGACATGGGTGTCGCCAATATAGATTTGCGGCACGGTGCGGCGGCCGGTGCGTTCCATCATTTCGGTCTGGCGTGCAGGATCGA
>Ga0315271_10002529_pt1 | contig 11477 bp, 10 predicted proteins | sample C3_top_MG_FD_204664 | JGI IMG/M metagenome (GOLD analysis project Ga0315271, IMG submission 204664) | Sediment microbial communities from Yellowstone Lake, YNP, Wyoming, USA - C3_top | ecosystem: Environmental > Aquatic > Freshwater > Lake > Sediment | place: USA: Wyoming | collected 2017-08-01
AGAAGAAAGTGCAGATTTGCCTGTCGAGGTGAGGAACATTGCGAGGTCCTTTCATGCGTGTGGTTGTATTTGAATTCGCGCAGCGACTCGTTTGTCCCCTCTTCTGCCGGGGGAGGGTTAGGGAGGGGGAACGGGCACAGCGAGTTTTTGTATCTGGGATGGCAACATCACCATGCCCGTCATGGATGCAATTATAATGCAGGCATTCTTATTATTTCAGAGAATCAACTTGATATATCATAAAATCACTTTGGTTTATTTTGAGAATCAATTTGGTTTATTCAGGAAGACATCATGACCCAGGTTCGCATCCCGGCAATCACGCAAGAACAAGTTATTTCATTCCTTACACCGCGTCCACGCGACAGCCATAAGGGCATGTTTGGCACGGCAGCCATTATAGGCGGAGACAATGGCATGGCAGGCGCGGCACTACTGGCAGGACGCGCCGCACTCAAGCTGGGGGCAGGTTGCGTGCACGTTGGCCTGCTGGCAGACAATGCACCCGGTGTCGATCTGCAACAAGCCGAGTTGATGGTGCACAATGCAGAAGAACTGTTGCACACACTCCCACTCCCGCCTGCGTATGTTGCAGGGGCTTTAGCCCCTTGCAATCTCGGCGTACCCCTTGCGGGTGCAGCGGGAGAGGGAGCAAACGTGAAAAGCACTATTAACTCCTTAGTGCTGGCGATCGGTTGCGGCATGGGCCACGGTCTCAAAGCACAGAAAATTCTGCACGACGCACTCAAGCTGGAAGTAGCGCTGGTGCTGGATGCAGACGCACTCAACATACTTGCCAAGCGTCCCGATTTGCGCAGCCTGCTGCTGACACGCAAAGCACCCAGCATCATCACGCCGCATCCCGGTGAAGCTGCGCGCCTGCTTGGCATCAACGCTGAGGAAGTGCAGTCCGCGCGTGCGGAGACTGCACAGGAACTCGCCAGGCGCATGAAGTGCAGTGTCGTTTTAAAGGGCGCAGGCAGTCTGTGCGTGATGGCCGACGGCAAAGTCTGGCTCAACAAAACGGGCAATCCCGGCATGAGCGGACCCGGTATGGGTGATGTACTGAGCGGCATGATCGCTGCGTTTATCGCGCAGGGATTGAGCCCTGACAATGCACTATTGCTTGCCGTTCATTTGCATGGCGCAGCCGGCGATGCACTGGCGCAACAGCAAGCCAGCATAGGTATGACCGCTAGCGAGGTCACCGAATGGGCACGCTGGTTGCTGAACCAGTGGATTAAATAATGGTATATGGAAGGATGAGAAAATGGCCGAAACATGCTCGCTAAGTATTTTCCATGATGCAGCCGATCAAATAACAGCCAGCCTGTAACCCACCCCGACTTCAGTCAGCAGAAAATGCGGACGCGCCGAGTCTTTTTCCAGTTTATGTCGCAAGTTGCCCATATAGATCCGTAGATAGTGTGCACGTTCCACGTAGTTCGGCCCCCACACTTCCTTGAGCAGCATTTGATGTGTCAGCACTTTGCCTGCATGTTTGATCAATACGGTTAACAGGCGGTATTCAATCTGGGTGAGGTGAACCTCTGTGCCACTGACCGTCACCTTGCGATGAACCATGTCCACCTTTAACTCATCCACGCTGAAAATACCCTCTTCCTCCCCTTGGGCGGTAGAAGACACATGGCGTAATGCCACGCGTATCCGTGCCAACAATTCGCCTACTCCAAAAGGTTTCACCAGATAATCATCCGCACCCGCATCCAAAGCAGAAATTTTGTCACTTTCCTGCGAGCGTGCAGACAAAATAATGACAGGAATAGATGACCATGCGCGCAAGTTCTTCATCACCTCGACGCCATCCATGTCAGGCAAGCCGAGATCGAGAATAATCAAGTCTGGCTTGCGTGTTGCAGCCTCGGTCAAACCCTGCTTTCCGGTTTCCGCTTCGATAACCCGATAGCCCTCTGCGGCCAGCGTCGTGCGCAGGAAGCGCCGTATCTGCGCTTCGTCTTCAATCACGATGATGGTGGCGGAGTTATTCATAATTGAGTCGCTTCTTCAGGTTCGATCAAAGACGGCGGCTCGGTCAATGGCAATGCAAAGTGGAATGCGGCACCGCCGGAAGACAAATTATCCGCCCATATCCGGCCACCGTGTGCATTCACGATAGAGCGGCAGATACTCAGACCCAGTCCCGCGCCGCCCTGATTTCCCTCGCTATCGACACGGTGGAATTTTTCGAAGATTCGCTTTTCTTCTCCAGCAGGAATTCCATGCCCCTGATCGGATACGGTCACCACCAATTCGTTGTTATCGGTTGCGGCAGCAATTTCGATGGGGGTTCCGGACGGCGTGTACTTCACCGCATTTTCCAGCAGATTCGCAAATACCCGCTCGATCAACATGCTGTCTATCTCGACCAGGGGCAGGTCTTGCGGCAGCTTGACGCTGACCGGATGGTTGGCCATGCGCTCGATCAGACCAGCCAATGCGCCACCAACCACCTCCTCCAGTGGTTGCCATTGCCGGTTCAGCACTATCGTGCCCGCCTCAAAACGCGCCATATCCAGCAGATTGTTGGCCAGACCTGCCATGCGTGTAGCCCCGTCATAAATCGCCAGACTGAGTTCATGGCGCGCATGGGCGGTTAGCCTGTCGCCGTCCCGTACCAGGCTGCTGGATGCGCCCACAATCGCCGCTAGCGGGGTGCGCAAGTCATGCGAGATCGCCGACAACAAAGAGTTGCGCAATTGTTCCGTTTCCATTTTTATTTGGGCACTGTGTGTTTCCGCCGCCAGCTTGACCCGTTCCAGCGCAAGTGAAATCTGGCTGACAAAGGTTTCCAGCAGTCGCTGCTGTTCGGGCAGCGCAAGCCGCGCCGGGTTAAGCGGCAACAAGGCCAGCACGCCTATCATTCCGGCAGATGCCTTCAGCGGCAGATAAACCACCTCGCCCCCCGGCAGGGTGTCGGTGCCCTGGCCAGCCATTTGACCATGGTCATATACCCATTGCGCCACACTCAGGTCGCTACCATGACAGGATTGCGCAATACCCTCGCCCTTGGGATAAGCGATGCGCCCCGCCTCATCAGGCAGCAACACCACTGCCTGTGCTTCAAACACCTCCGCCACATGCTTGACCGCAATGCGCACGATATTTTCCTCGCCGCGTGTCGCCGCCAGTTCACGGCTCATGGCATACAGCGAGGCGATACGGCGCTCGCGATGACCGGCAATCTTGGCCTGGTGGCGGATGCTTACCGTCATGCTGCTGATCACCAACGCGACCAGCAGCATGACGGCGAAAGTAATCAGGTACTGGCTATCCGAAACAGCAAAGCTGAATTGTGGCGGCACGAAACAAAAATCAAACAACAATACGCTCAGGAAAGAGCTGAGCACCGATGGGCCGCGCCCATAACGCGCGGCAACCACCACCACACCCAACAGATAAACCATGATCAGGTTGGCCAGATCGAAATGGCCAAACATGAGCCAAGCTATGGCGGTGCTGATTGCCGTCGCGGCAACCGCCCACAAATAGCCCGCACGCCACTTGATCAGCGGTCGTGGCGCCTCGGAAGAAAGCCCGAGATAGAGACGGCTGCGCGAGAAATAGGGATTCTCGCTGGTGCGTGACAAAAAATCGGATTCCTTGCCCACCACATGAATGTCGATGTCGCTGGCCTGGCGGACGATGGTATCAACCAGTGAGCCGAACAGCCAGCGCCTCCAGCCCGACAGGGTCGGCTTGCCCAGCACGATACGGCTGGCATTGCGGTTGCGGGCATAGGCAATTACCTCCTCGGCCAGGCGGTAACCGCTCAACGTGACTGTCTCCGCGCCCAGTTCCTCCGCCAGTTTCAGGGTGCGCAACACAGTGTCACGCTGCTCTTTGGAAAGATGTTGCAGCCTCGCCGTCTCCACATACACCACAATCCACTCCGCTCTCAGCAACTGCGCCAGGCGGTATGCCGCACGCACCAGATTTTCCGCAGTGCCTCCAGGCCCGATGCACACCAGCATGCGCTCCTTCACCTGCCACACGTTCTGGATGGCATGATCCTCGCGGTAGTCGCGCATCTGCGCATCTACACGGTCCGCGGTGCGGCGCAATGCCAGCTCGCGCAGTGCGATCAGGTTACCCTTGCGGAAAAAATTCTGCGCAGCACGCTCTGCCTGCTGCGGCAAATAGACCTTGCCTTCCTTCAGCCGCTGCAACAACTCGTCCGGGGGCAAGTCTATCAGCTCAATTTCATTGGCACTTTCCAGCACCGCATCGGGTACCGTCTCCCAAACCGGGATGCCGGTGATTTGCGAGACCACATCGTTAAGGCTTTCAATGTGCTGCACGTTAATCGTTGTATAGACATCAATACCTGCCTCCAGCAGTTCCTCCACGTCCTGCCAGCGCTTCGGATGGCGTGAACCCGGCGCATTCGTGTGCGCCAGCTCGTCCACCAGAATCAGCGCCGGATGGCGTTTGAGTGCTGCATCCAGATCAAATTCGCGCAAGGTCGTATCGCGGTATTCCACCATGCGCGGCGGCAATGGCTCCAGTCCTTCCAATAACTGCTCTGTCTCGGCACGTTTGTGCGTTTCCACATAGCCTGCCACCACGTCTAATCCTTCCACACGCCGCTCGTGTGCAGCCAGCAACATGCCGAAAGTTTTGCCGACACCTGCGGAGGCACCAAAGAAAATCTTCAGGTGACCGCGGCGGCGCATGACTTCGGCGCGCTGCACGCGTTCCAGCAAAGAATCGGGGTCAGGACGTTGATCAACCATCATTATCTTTCTGAAAAATCATTTTCCGCGTGGGCAAAAAAACCTGCCCACCCTACGCAGCATGAATATCATGTAGGGTGGGCACGTTTTGCCTCGAAGAGGTTCTCGCACCCTTTGGGTGTGTGCCCACGCGTACAGAACAAAAATTACAACCAGCCGGAACGTTTAAAACGCCAATATAAAAATCCGCAAATTGCCGTAATCACAAACAATGCCAGCGGATAACCATATTCCAGTTTCAGCTCCGGCATATGCTGAAAATTCATGCCCCAGATTCCTGCAAAGGCAGTAGCGACGGCGAAGATACCGGCCCAGGCAGCCAGGCGTTTGTTGACTTCGTTTTGTTCGATGGATACCGTGGACTGGCACACCAGAATCGCTGTAGTGATGGTATCGCGTATCGCGTCTATCGTAGCGTTGATGCGTGTCAGGTGGTCATAGACATCGCGAAAATATTCCTGGGTGGTGGCACAGACCGGTGGCACGCGCCCGCCGTGCAGTTTCCCGGTCGCTTCCATCAGTGGCAAGACTGCATGTTTGAGCACGACGACCTTGCGCTTGAGATTGTATAGCTGCTCAATATTCGTGAGTGCCGCACCCTTGTCAAACAGATGCTCCTCTATCGCTTCCAGCTCAGACTCCAGATCATTTATCACCGGGAAGTAGCGGTCGACCACTGCGTCCATCAAGGCATAGAGCACAAATCCAGAACCCAGCCGCAGCAATTCCGGCTCGCGTTCACAACGTTCGCGCACCCCGAGAAAGCTTTGATTACTGCGGTTACGCACGGAAAGGATAAAATTTCGCCCTATAAAAACGCTGACTTCACCGACCACCACTTCAGAATTGACGACCTCCACCAGATGCATCACCAGAAACAGCGTGTCGCCATACTCCTCAATCTTGGGGCGCTGGTGGCCGTGGTGGGCATCCTCGACTGCCAGATCGTGCAGCCCGAATTCCTCCTGCATTTTTTCAAGCTCGGCATCAGTAGCGTCACGCAGCGCTACCCAGACAAAAGAATCAGGCTGTTCGAGGTAATCGCTAATTTCCTCGACAGGTAAGTCGGCAAGCTTGACGCCGTTCTGATAGGCAACGCAATTAATTAACATAAGTATTTACCGTAGGGTGGGCACGTCTTTGGTGCCCACGCGTTAACATCATTCACAATCCAACCCCTCACTATCCACTCCCCCAGCCCAGTCATGCCCATATACCCCCTCACGCACATATCGGTGAAATGTCGAATGAGGCCAATCTCCAAGCTGTTGTACGTGCCCATGTTTAACCGGGTTGAAATGAATGTAATCCACATGACGCGCAAAATCCTCTTCATCGCGAATTTGATGTTCCCAGAATCGCCGTTGCCAGATGGTCGATTCGCGATGTTTGAGTTTTGATGCGGTCACCCAATCGAGGCGACGATATTCTTTTCCGCAAGCCAAAGAAACCGCCCGCTTGATTTTCATCCAACGAGTGGAAAAATCGGCATCACCGTCAGGCAGCGTCCACACGCAATGCAAATGGTCCGGCAACAATACCCATGCATCGATCACAAAAGGACGTTCCACACGCACCTTTTCAATTGCGTTGCGCAAGGCGTTACGAATCACTTCATCACATAGTATGGGCTGCCGTTTGTAAGCGACCACGGTGAAGAAATAACTTGAGCCTTTAGTCGATGCGCGGCGGTAATGTGACATGGGTTTTTACTTTAAAATTGGTTACGCGTGGGCACACAAAACGTGCCCACCCTAAAAAAATTGCCGTTCCGCATCGTCCCCATCTTCAAAAAAAACCTAACGTAGGGTGGGCACGTCTTGGGTGCCCACGCAGTCAACATCAATCATATTCCAGAGCAGCATCCGCGTGGGCACAAAAACTTGCCCACCCTACTAAATCCAATTCTAGCGTGATACATCCAGTGCCAGATTAAGCTCCAGCACATTCACCCGGGGCTCGCCCAGAATGCCGAACTGGCGTCCCTCGGTGTGTTCTGACACCAGCTTGTGCAACACATCCGGGCTGAGGTTGCGCACCCTTGCCACGCGGGCAAGCTGGTATTCAGCCGCTGCCGGGCTGATATGCGGGTCGAGTCCGCTGGCAGAGGCGGTGACCAGATCAACCGGCACTGCTTGCTGGTTGCCGGGGTCGGCATCGCGCAAGGCTTGCACCCTGGCTTTCACCGCATCCAACAAGGCCGGGTTGGTCGGGCCCAGGTTCGAGCCACTGGAGGCGCTGGCATTGTTGGACATCGGGCCGGTCGCTGAGGGACGTCCCCAGAAATACTTGGGGTCGGAGAATGATTGTCCGATCAGTGAGGAACCGACCGGCTTGCCGTCTTTGACGATCAGGCTGCCATTGGCTTTGCCGGGCATGGTGGCTTGCGAGATGCCGGTCACCAGCATCGGATAAACAATGCCGGTAACCAGGGTCAGCAGTACAAATATGCTGATGGCGGGACGAAATTCTTTTAACATGATTTTTCCTTTCTTAAACTAAATGTAGCGTCACGAGTATGACGTCGACCAGCTTGATGCCGATGAAGGGAACGATAATGCCGCCTACGCCATAAATCAGCAGGTTATTGCGCAGCAGCACATTCGCTCCGATGGCGCGGTATTTCACGCCTTTCAGTGCCAGCGGAACCAGGGCGATGATGATCAGTGCGTTGAAAATCACGGCGGACAGGATAGCGCTGGACGGCGTCGCCAGTCCCATCACGTTAAGCGCGCCGAGTGCCGGATAGGTGGTAGCAAAGGCTGCCGGAATGATGGCGAAATACTTGGCCACATCGTTGGCGATACTGAAGGTGGTCAGCGCGCCGCGCGTCATCAACATCTGTTTACCGGTCTCGACGATCTCGATCAACTTGGTCGGGTTGGAATCCAGATCCACCATGTTGCCTGCTTCCTTGGCTGCCTGCGTGCCGGTATTCATCGCTACCGCCACATCGGCCTGCGCCAGCGCCGGGGCGTCATTGGTACCATCGCCGGTCATCGCCACCAAGCGGCCTTGCGCCTGGTGTTCACGGATCAATTTCAGCTTGTCTTCCGGTGTGGCTTCGGCGAGGAAGTCGTCCACTCCGGCTTCTGCTGCGATGGCGGCGGCGGTAAGGCGGTTATCGCCGGTGATCATAATGGTCTTGATGCCCATGCGGCGCAGTTCGGCGAAACGTTCCTTGATGCCGCCCTTGACCACATCTTTGAGCTCGATCACGCCCAGCACTTTCACACCATCCGCTACCACCAGCGGCGTGCTGCCGCGTCGCGCGACACTGTCCACGATGGTGCTCACTTCCGCTGGAAAACTGCCGCCCAGACTGATGACAAGATTACGAATGGAGTCTGCCGCACCTTTGCGTATCTGGCGAAGCTCTTCATTTTTCCCCCCTGCGGGAGCTGGCAAATTGACGCCGCTCATACGGGTCTGTGCACTGAACGGCACAAAGGTCGCACCCAGTTCATGGATGTTACGTTCGCGCAGACCAAATTTTTCCTTGGCCAGAACGACAACGCTGCGGCCTTCCGGTGTTTCGTCTGCCAGCGAAGCGAGTTGTGCCGCGTCGGCCAGTTCGGCCTCGGTCACGCCGCTGGCATGCAGAAAGTTGCTGGCCTGACGGTTGCCCAGGGTGATGGTGCCAGTCTTGTCCAGCAACAACACATCCACGTCACCAGCCGCTTCCACCGCACGACCGGACGTGGCGATCACGTTCTTTTGCAACATGCGCCCCATGCCTGCCACGCCGATGGCGGACAGCAAGCCGCCGATGGTGGTCGGGATCAGGCACACCAGCAGTGCCACCAGCACGGTGATGCTGACAGGTTGCCCCGCACCGGCCACCTCGACGCTGTAGATTGAGAACGGCAACAGGGTGACGGTGGCCAGCAGAAAGATCAGCGTCATCGCCACCAGCAGGATGGTGAGCGCGATCTCATTGGGCGTTTTCTGGCGCTTGGCGCCTTCCACCATCGCGATCATGCGATCCAGGAAAGTCTCGCCCGGATTGGTGGTGATGCGCACCACCAGCCAGTCTGACAGTACCCGTGTGCCGCCTGTCACCGAGCTGAAGTCTCCGCCGGACTCGCGTATCACCGGTGCGCTTTCGCCGGTAATCGCGCTTTCATCCACCGAGGCAACACCTTCGATCACTGTGCCGTCGCCGGGAATGAAATCACCCGCATCCACCTGCACTACATCGTCCTTGCGCAGGCTTGAGCCGGGCACCATCACAAACAACTCACCATAGTTCGGACGAGTCAGTTTTTTCGCCTGCACGTCGCGCTTGGCACTACGCATCGAAGCTGCCTGGGCGCGGCTGCGCCCCTCGGCGATCGCTTCGGCGAAGTTGGCAAACAGCACGGTGAACCACAGCCACAAAGTCACCGCCAGAATGAAACCGGCGGTTGCTTCACCCTGACCTAACCAGGCCTGAAAGAACAGCGCCGTGGTGAGCACGCTGCCTACCCACACCACGAACATCACCGGGTTCTTCATCTGTTGGCGCGGACTCAGTTTCTTGAATGAGTCCACTACGGCCTGTTTGACGATGTCGCGTTCAAACAGGGAAAACGGAACAGTCTTAGTTGTCATAAAAATCTCCTTGGTAGGGTGGGCACGTTTTATGTGCCCACGCGTTAACGTAACCAGCGTGGGCACACACAACGTGCCCACCCTACGTTATTTAATCATGTTCAAATGTTCGATCACCGGACCCAATGCAATGGCTGGCACAAAGGTCAGTGCACCCACCAGCAGCACCGTGCCGACCAACAGCCACACAAACATCTGAGTATGCGTCGACATGCTGCCGATGCTGACAGGGATGCGTTTCTTCGCAGCAAGAGAACCGGCCAAAGCCAGCACCGGAATCATCAGCCAGAAGCGTCCCGCCCACACGGCGAAACCCAGCGCGGTGTTATAGAACGGTGTGTTGGCGGAGAGGCCGGCAAATGCACTGCCGTTGTTACCGACCGCAGACGAGAATGCATACAGTATTTCGCTGAAACCATGCGCGCCAGGATTGGCCACGCCCGCCTTGCCCACATCCAGCATCACTGCCAATGCGGTACCACCGAGTATGATCAGCGGCGGGATCAGGATCACCAGCGAGGCCATCTTGATATCGAACGCTTCAATCTTTTTGCCCAGATACTCAGGCGTACGGCCTATCATCAACCCGGCTAGGAATACCGCGATCACCGCATACACCAGCATCACATACAAGCCGGAGCCCACACCGCCGAAGATGACTTCGCCCAACTGGATTTGCGCCATGGGCACCATTCCACCCAGCGGAGTATACGAATCATGCATGGAGTTCACTGCGCCGCAGGAAGCGCCAGTGGTGATGGTGGCAAACAGCGCAGAATTGACAATGCCGAAGCGCGTTTCCTTGCCTTCCATGTTGCCGCCGGGTTGCGTAGCGGAGATGCTTTGGTCAACACCCAATGCCGTAAAGGCGGGATTTCCCTGCTGCTCGGCGTATTCAGCCACGGCAAGGAAACCGACAAACAATAGCGTCATCGCCGCGAGTATCGCCCAGCCCTGGCGTGTGTCACCCACCATACTGCCAAAGGTGTAGCACAGCCCGGCGGGAATCAGGAACATCGCCAGCATCGCCAGAAAATTGGAGAAGGGCGTGGGATTCTCGAAGGGGTGAGCCGAGTTGGCGTTGAAGAAACCACCACCGTTGGTGCCGAGCTGCTTGATCGCTTCCTGCGAAGCCACTGGCCCCATGGCGATGGTCTGCTCCTGGGTAGTTGCCTTTTCGGTGACCGGGGTGCCTGCAGCGTCTTTCAGCGGATTACCAGCGGCATCCAGCTTTGGCGTGTCATAGCTAATCGTTTCCACTGTTGCTACGGTCTGGTAAGCAGAAAAATTCTGCACCACGCCCTGACTGACCAGCACCAGTGCCAGTAGCATGGAAAGGGGCAGCAGGATGTATAGCGTGCTACGCGTCATGTCCACCCAGAAGTTGCCGATGGTTTCTGTCGTGTGGCGCGCGAAGCCGCGGATCAGCGCGATGACAACCGCCATGCCGGTGGCAGCAGAGAAGAAGTTCTGCACCGTCAGCGCTGACATCTGCGTCAGGTAGCTCATGGTGCCTTCGCCGACGTAGCCCTGCCAGTTAGTGTTGGTGACAAAGCTCAATGCAGTATTGAACGACGAATCCGGGCTGACCGCGCCGAAATTTTGCGGATTCAGCGGAAGCCATCCTTGCAGGCGCTGCATGGCATACACCACCAGCACGCCCAGCAGGCTGAACCACAGCGCGCCCATCGCGTATTGCGTCCAGCGCATTTCCTGCTTGCTGTCTACCCCGCTCAGGCGATAGAAAAAATTCTCGGCAGGCTGCATCCAGCGCACAAACGCCGGAATCTTGCCTTCATACACACGTGCCATGTAATAACCCATAGGCTTAGCCAATACCAGCAACACGCCCAGGTAAATAATAATTTGTGAGAGATTGTTAATCATGAGAATAACTCCGGTTTAAGTAAGGCAACGACGAGATAAACCATCAGCAACAGTGCCGCGATGGCGCCGACGATATAGAAGGTCATGACGGCCTCCTCAGTTTTTCGATGCCGTGTATCAACAGCACACTCAGGCCAAAGAAGGCCGCGATTAATAACAGATAGAACCAGTCCATGATTTACTCCCAGTGGATTAAAGGTTGCACATCGTAAGAAATAGCGAATTAAAACGGTGTAAAGATAA
>Ga0315271_10002530_pt1 | contig 11474 bp, 6 predicted proteins | sample C3_top_MG_FD_204664 | JGI IMG/M metagenome (GOLD analysis project Ga0315271, IMG submission 204664) | Sediment microbial communities from Yellowstone Lake, YNP, Wyoming, USA - C3_top | ecosystem: Environmental > Aquatic > Freshwater > Lake > Sediment | place: USA: Wyoming | collected 2017-08-01
GTACGAGTGGCTCGAGAAGTACGGCGTCCGCCGTTACGGTTTCCACGGGACGAGCCACCGCTTCGTGGCCCGCGAGGCCGTACGCCTTCTGGGGCTCCCCGCGGACGACCACGGGATCGTGACGGCGCACCTCGGGAACGGCTGCTCCTGCGCGGCCGTGAAAAACGGGAAGAGCGTCGATACGACGATGGGGCTGACGCCGCTCGAAGGGCTGATGATGGGGACCCGCAGCGGATCGATCGACCCGGCGATCATCGGCCACGTGGCCGACGCGATGGGCCGGCACCCGAAGGAGATCCTGGACGTTCTGAACAAGAAATCGGGCCTTCTGGGCGTTTCGGGGCTCTCGAACGACATGCGGACGGTCGAAGAGGCGGCGGTTGGAGGGAACGAGAGGGCGAAGCTCGCGGTCGACCTCTTCTGCTACGCGCTCGCCAAGGCGATCGCAGGGCTCGTGGTGCCGCTCGGCCGCCTCGATGCGCTCGTCTTCACGGGGGGTATCGGCGAGAACTCGACGACCGTGAGGTCGATGACGATCGCCCGCCTCGGGTTCCTCGGCCTGACGCTCGACGCCGCCGCCAACGCGACGCACGGACGCGCGCAGGGGGGAAGGATCACGACCGGTACGAGGCCGCAGGCCCTCGTCGTCCCGACGAACGAGGAGCTGATGATCGCCGAGGACGCCGAGCGGATCGCCCGCGGGATCTGAAGCGGAAGGGAAAGAGAGACACCATGCGCACGACCGTCCTCGTCGCTCCCGCCGGCCGCGGCGTCGGCATCACGACCGCCTGCCTCGGCCTCGTCCGCGCCCTCGACCGCGAGGGGATCCGCGTCGCCTTCGCCAAGCCGGTTGCAAACCGCGAGCCCGACCACACGATTCCTCTCCTTTCGCTTGGCGCCCACTTCGCCATCCCTCCGGCCGTTCCCCGCGGCGAGGCGGAGGGCCTCCTGGCCGCGGGCGACGACCAGACGCTCATGGAGCGCGTCGTCGCGATCGCCGACCAGGCGGGCGAGGACGTCGACGTCCTCATCGTCCAGGGGATGCACCCGGAGATGGGGATGGTCCACTCCTCTCGCGTCAACGCCCTCATGCTGAAGGCGCTCGACGCCGAGCTCGTCCTCGTTGCGGCGCCCTCCGACCAGACCGCGGAGGAGCTGGCCGAGACGGTCGCCATCGCGGCACGCGGCTACGGCGCGCTCTCCGACGGCCGGGCCGTCGGCGCGATCCTGAACCGGGTCTGCGAGCGGAGAGGGGAGCCCGGAGAGCTCGACGCGGAGTCCTTCGGCCCAGGCTCCGCCGGCTGCTCGGGGTGTGCCGTCCCCGGTCTCTCGGATGCCTGCCTGAAGGAGCACCGCGCCGCGCTCGAGGCGGAGGGGCTCCGCCCGATCGCGATCGTTCCGTGCAACTCGGAGCTGATGGCGCCGCGCGTGAAGGACATCGGCGACGCGCTCCACGCCCAGGTTCTCTTCCCGGGCGAGAGCCGGACCCGTCGGGTCAGGGACGTCGCGGTCTGCGCGATGACCGTGCCGAACGCGCTGAAGGCGATGAAGCCGGGGACGCTCGTCGTCACGCCGGGCGACCGGAGCGACATCATCCTCGCCGCGGCGATGATGGTCCAGAGCGGCACGCCCCTCGCGGGCATCGTCCTCACGGGCGGTCTCGCCCCGGACCGGCGCGTCCTCGACCTCTGCCGGAAGGTCTTCGACGCCGGACTCCCGCTCCTTCAGGTGCAAACCTCGAGCTACCGCTCCGCCACGCACGTCGCCTCGATGAACCCGACGATCCCGGTCGACGACGCCGAGCGCGTCGAGAAGACGATGAGCTACGTCGCCGACTACGTCGACCTCGGCTGGGCTCGCGCCTTCGCGAAGCCGGCGCGCGTGGCGCGCCTCTCCCCGCCGGCCTTCCGACACCGCCTCATCGAGACGGCCCGGGAAGACGTGCGCCGGATCGTCCTCCCCGAGGGGGCCGAGCCGCGCACCGTGGCTGCCGCCGCGATCGTCGCCTCCAAGGGCATCGCGAACTGCGTCCTCCTCGGGATTCCCGACGAGGTCCGCGACGTTGCGGCGCGTCAGGGGGTCACGCTCCCGGCGTCCGTCGAGATCGTGAATCCCGTCGAGGTGGCGCCCCGGTACGTCGAGGCGCTCGTGGAACGGCGGAAGAGCAAGGGGATGACCCGCGAGCGCGCCGAGATCGAGCTCCAGGACCCGATCATGATCGGGACGATGATGATGGCGCTCAACGAGGCCGACGGGCTCGTCTCCGGCGCGATCCACACGACGGCCCACACGATCCGGCCCGCGCTCCAGATCATCAAGACGGTCCCGGGCTGCAACCTCGTTTCGAGCATCTTCTTCATGTGCCTCCCAGACCAGGTCCTCGTCTTCGGGGACTGCGCCGTGAACCCGAACCCGACGGCGTCCGAGCTGGCCGACATCGCGATCCAGAGCGCCGACTCGGCCATCGCCTTCGGCGTACCGGCCCGCGTCGCGATGCTGTCGTACTCGACCGGGGCGAGCGGCACCGGCGAGGACGTCGAGAAGGTGAAGGAAGCGACGCGGATCGCTCGCGAGCTGCGTCCGGACCTCGCCCTCGACGGCCCGCTCCAGTACGACGCGGCCGTCATGCCCGACGTGGCTCGGCTCAAGGCGCCGAAGTCGCCGGTGGCGGGGAAGGCGACCGTCCTCATCTTCCCCGACCTGAACACCGGGAACGTCACCTACAAGGCGGTCCAGCGCTCGGCGAACGTCGTCAGCATCGGGCCGATGCTCCAGGGGCTCGCCAAGCCGGTGAACGACCTCTCCCGCGGCTGCCTCGTGGAGGACATCGTCTTCACGATCAACCTCACCGCGATCCAGGCCCAGCAGACCGCGCGGGCGAAGGCGTTGAAGGGCTAGGGAGGCTCTTTGCGGGGGTCGCGCGCGCCAGGCGCACGGCCCCCGCAGCCCTGCCCGCGCGGGCGGTGCCGCGCTGCCCTATCGCTTCCCGAGGAGCGAGAGGAGGCCGACGGACATCGCCGGGACGTAGGTGATGAGGAGGACGCCCGCGCCCAGGATCAGCAGGAACGGCACGACGTGTCGGTAGAGCTTCGGCAACGGGACGCCGAAGCGGGACGACGAGAGGAAGAGGTTGAGCCCGACGGGCGGGAAGAGGAAGCCGAGCTCGAGGTTCGCCAGGAAGATGACCCCGAGGTGGATCGGGTCGATCCCGAACGCGGCCCCCATGGGCGCGACGAGAGGCGCCAGGATCACGATGGCCGAGTAGATCTCCAGGACACTCCCGAGGACGAGCAGGATCACGTTCAGGATGAGGAGGAAGACGAGCGGCGAGGAGACGTGGGTCCTCACCCAGTCCAGGAGCGCCGTCGGGACCTGCGCGTCGACGAGCCAGCTCGTCAGTCCCATGGCGACCGAGAGGAGGATGAGGACCGCCCCCATGAGCGCTCCCGCCTTCACGAGGACTCCGGGGAGCTGCCGGAAGGGATGGATGTCGCGGGTGACGAGGCACTCGACGACGGCCGCGTAGGCGCAGGCCACCGCCGAGGCTTCGACCATCGACGCGAAGCCGGTCGCGAAGAGGGCGACGACGACGACGGGCAGCGCCAGCTCCCACTTCGCCTGCCAGAACGAGGTCGCCAGCTCGCGCAGCTGGAAAGGGGGCCTCTTCCGCCCCGCCGCGTCGAGCCGGAGGCCCTGCCGGATGCCCCACGCCGCCGTCAGGACGACGAGCAGGAAGCCCGGAACGAGGCCCGCGAGGAAGAGCGAGTCCGCCGGGACCGACGCGACGACGCTGTAGAGGATGACCGGGAGCGACGGCGGGAAGAGGAGGCCGAGGCTCCCGGCGGCCGTCACGAGGCCGAGAGAGAAGCCCTCCGGGTAGCCGTCCTCGCGCAGGATCGGGTAGACGAGGCCGCCGAGCGCGATGATCGTCACGCCCGAGCCGCCCGTGAACGTCGTGAAGAGAGCGCAGACCGCGGCCACCATCACGGCGAGTCCGCCCGGCATCCATCCGAAGAGGGCGCGGAAGAAGCGGACGAGCCGGGTCGAGGCTCCGCCCTCGGCCAGGATGTACCCGGCGGCCGTCAGGAGAGGGATGGCCGGGAGCGTCGGCGAGGCGATCAGCCGGTAGACCTCGGCGGAGACGGCGGCGACCGGGACGGCGTCCTTCCAGAAGAGGAGGAGGGCGAGGCCCCCCATCGCCACGAAGACCGGCGCTCCCAGGAGCGCCGCCAGGAGGATGACCGCCGCCAGAGGCAGAACCAGCTTCGGCGCGGCCGCTTCGGGCAGGAGCGACAGGAGGAGCGGGGAGGCGAGCGTCACGAGGGCCGCGACGCGCCCGCGCGTCCCGTCCGAGGCCTTCCACGCGAACCGGACCGCCATCAGGAGGAGGGCGGCCGGCATGATCGACTCGGCGACCCACTCCGGCAGGCCGAAGGAGAGGACCTTCCCCTGCTCCCGGTCGGCCCTCACGAGGCCCACGCTCGCCCAGGCCAGGACGGCGCAGACGGCGGCGGCGACGGAGAAGGCGAAGAGGCGTGCGAGGCGCCGGGCACGACCGCTCCCGAGAAGCTCCGCCGTCGAGAGGGTCAGATGTGTCCCTTCGCGGGTGGCGAGAAGGCCGCCTACGAAAGCGGTCCAGAGCGTGACGAGCTGGAGGATCGAACCGGTGCCGGGGACGTGGAACCCTCCCAGCGGGCGTCCCAGGACGTCGACGAGTGGCAGGACGGTCGCGACGGCGAGCGCCGAGACGAGGAGTCCCTGCTCGCCTCGCCGGAGGACCGCGCCGGCCGTCACTTCTTCGGCGCCGCCGCCTTCTTCGCACGGAAGTCGGCGAGGATCTTCCGGGCTTCGTCGAACGCGGCCTCGGGGACGACCTTCCCGCGCGCCTTCGGGTAGGCCGCTTCGGCGGCCGCGCGCCAGAGGGCCTCGGCCTTCGCGTCGACGGCGACGACGTTCAGTCCCCGCTTCTTCATCGCCGCGATGTCGCGCTCCTCCGATGCCCGGCTCTCGGCCCGGAGGCGCGCGCCCGCCTCGGCGGCCGCGGCGCGGATCGCCTTCTGGTCCTCGGGGGAGATCTTGTCCCACGTGGGCTTGCCGATCATCGTGGCCCCCAGGAGAAGCGCCCACTTCACGTCGGTCATGTTCTTCGCGTGCTGGTACCACTGCAGGAGGACCGCCGCCTGGGGCGTCGTCGGAAGGGCCGAGACGAGGCCGGTCTGCAGGGCCGTCGAGATCTCGGTCGACGGCAGCGGCACGGGGCTGAAGCCCGCGTCCTTCCAGATCTCGATGTAGTCCGTGTCGTTCCCCCACGCGAAGAGCTTCAGGGGCTTCAGCTCCTCGGGCACCCGGACGGGCGTCTTCGTGAAGAAGCGGACCCAGCCCGCGTCGGCCCAGTTCAGGACGACGAAGCCCCTGGCCTCGAGGGAGGCCTCGAGCTTCGGACCGTAGACGGAGAGAACGTGGTCGACCTCCTCGTACGAGGAGTAGAGCATCGGCACCTGGAGGGCCATGACCGACTTGTCGACGGCCGCGACGCCGACGCTCGTCAGGAGGCCGGCGTTGAGGCTCCCGAGGCGCATCTTCCGCACGACGTCCGTGTCGTCGCCCGCGACGCTCCCGGGATAGAGCTTCAGGACGACCCGGCCCTGCGTCGCCGTCTTCCACTTCTCGGCCATCTCCTTGAGGATCAGGTGGTACGTCGAGCCGTCCGGGGCGAGCGTCGCCATCTTCACGACGACCTCGGCCCGGGCAGGGAGCGTTCCGACGGCGAGCAGGGCGGGCGCGAGGAGAAGAAGCCGCGCGGGGGCGGCAGGGCTGCGTCGGTGGGTCATCGTTCTACTCCAGGAAGAGCTCGTCGGCGCGGGCAAGGAGCCAGGCGGCGCGGCGCTGCGAGACGGTGTTGGCGAGCCTCAGCTCGGGGACGGCCTCGGGGTCGATGGCCAGGGCGTTCCTGAGCATCTGCTCGAACTCCCTGCGGTCCTGAGCCCCGACGGAGACGGTCTCGGCGAATGAAACCCAGGGGGCCGCGCGTTTTCCAGCCGAGAGCGCCACGGCGCGCGCGAGGTGCTTGTAAGCCTCTTCGACGGAGCCCCCGGCAGCCGCGGGCCGGCCCCCTTCGAACGCGATGAAGAAATCGTGGATCGCTCCGCGCCCGAACCCTTCGTCGAGCTCGAGCGCCCGCCGTTCGAGAGCCTCGACGAGCCCCTGGTCGGCCGTCAGATCGGCGTTCTCCTTCGAGAGGGATATCGCCGCGCCCCAGGCCGCACCGGACCAGTAGAGGAGAGGGACGTCCGCCCGGGTCGTGGCCGCGAGCATCTCGTCCCGAAGACGTTCGTCGCGGAGCCCGGCCTCGAACCCGGGGTGGCGCACTTCCAGCCCCCGGAAGCCGTAGCGGAGAGCGCGCGAGTAGAGCCTTCGAGCGCGGGCACGAAGCGCAGTGGCCCTGGCGAGGTCCTTCGCCTCGACGTAGTCGGCGTCCGCCTGGACGAAGGCGTAGGAGTACTGCGTGAAGCCGCTGGTTGCCGCCAGCAGAAGTCCTTCGTGCTTAGGCGATTCGGCGATGAGCGCCTCGATCGTCTTCAGGCCGAACGGGATGGCGGCCGCGACGAGCTCGGGGTCGTCGTCGGCGGCGTAGGGGTCGGCACCCGCCGCGAGCGCTCCTGCGAGCGCGTTCACGGCCACGGTCCGGACCGAGCAGCCCGGGAAAGAGCCAGCAGAGAGGAGGACGAGGACGACCGGGCCAGCGGAACGCCGGATGAAACAGAGCATCCGCCGCAAGAATAAACCGCTCCGGGGGATACCCGCACCCCTGGGTACTGGTAAAGTCGAGAAAACCGGCCCGCGAAACAGAGACGCCCGAGTCCGCCGCGAGGGCGGCACCGAAGGCGAAAGGAGCGACGATGTCGCAGAGAGCGGTCCTCCGTGGGTTCTTCCTCTGCATTCTCGTAGTCCTCACGGCCGTTCCCGCAGGGGCACAGCAGACGGGGACGATCACGTTCTCGCCGAGCCTGGTGTCGTTCGGGGTCGCGGAGACGTCTCCGCTCATTACGGCTCAGGTCACCTTCGCTGTCGGTCAGCCCCTGCCGGGCGGGCTCCAGACCCTCCAATTCGGGGCCACGGCAGGACTGCCCTACGGAATCACGACGGTTCCGTCGCCCGTCACCTACACGACCTCGCCCGGGCAGACCTCGGCGACGGTGTCCTTCCGGCTCGCCGCGGCGCCGTACGCATACCCCGGAAGTTCTTCGGTCGGCGTTTTCAACACGCCGACCTCGGCGTTCGGCCAGCTGGACTTCGACGTCGCGCCCCTCTCCGTCGCGCCGGCCTCCGTGACGGTCGTGGCTGGTTCGACTTCCGCGAGCGTGACGGCGACCGTGGCCTACGTCCTGCCGGCCCTGTCCCTCCTGTACCCGCCGGATCCCCAGCAGCTGGTCTTCACGGGGCTTCCCGCCGGCGCCGCGCCGGTGCCCTCGCCGGTGACGTTCACGGTGCCCCCGCAGCAGTACTACGCCCAGGTGAGCTTCCGGATCGCCGCGAGCGCCTCGGCGCAGGCAGGGACCTTCCAGGTGACCGTCCAGACGAGCCCGTACGCGACGGGGACGGCGACCTTCACCCTCGTCGTGAAACGGCTCGGCGCGCTGAGCGCGGTGATCGAGAAGCCCTCGGTCGACGCCTGCCCCGGCGGCGCGGAAGTGCAGAACTCCGTCCTGGTTTCGCCCCTGGACGGCTACATCGGCTCGCCGACCGTGACCTTCCCGTCTCTCCCGTCCGATCTCAAGATCACGCCGGCCAGCATCCCCGTCGGAGCGCTTCCTCCGGCCAAGACCGTCGCCTTCACAGTCTCGGCCCTCCCCGGAGCCCTTCCCGGGCAGAAGGTCGTGAATGTCCTGGCGAGCGACTCCGGCGGGCCGTTCGGCGTCACGAGCTTCGTCGTGAACGTCGGGGCCGCCAGCTTCTCCCCGGTCGTCTCGCCCACGGCGGTGACGCTGGAGGCCGGGGGAGCCGTGGCGACGGTCACGGCGTCCCTCGCGCCCGGCGCCTGCTCCTCGCCCGCCAGCATCAGGGTCACACCGTCCGGCCTTCCCGCCGGCGTCACCGTGACGCCCGCCTCGGGCGACCTCCTGGCCCCGGCCTACGTCCCCGTCGTCTTCACCCTCTCCGCACCTTCCGCGACTCCGGCGGAGAGCGCGAATGCCGTGTTCCTGTTCGAGCCGGCCTCGGGCGCGGCGGTGTCGGCGTCCGTCGCGGTCTCGGTCGTGAGACCCGGGCAGATCGGGATCCAGGTCGAGCGGAGCCCGATGGACGTCTGCCCGGGAGGCGGGGCGAAACCGAACTCGCTGACGATCACGCCTCTGGAAGGCTATTCGGGGACTCCGACCGTGACGTTCCCGGACCTGCCGGCGGGGTTCACGGTCACCCCGGCGACCATCCCGGTCCCGGCGATGCCCCCGGCCCGGGTCGTCCTCTTCAGCGTAGCCGCAGCCGGCGGCATCGCCCCGGGCCCCACGACGCTCACGGCGCGGGTGAGCGATTCTCGCGGAATCAGCTCCACGGCGACCTTCGTCGCAAACGTCCTCCCGCCGGCCTTCACTCCCGCGGTGGCGCCGTCGGCCCTCACCCTGAACGCAGGTGGCGCGGCCGCCCCCTTCGCGGTTTCGCTCGAGGCGGGAGACTGCGCCCCGACCTCCGCCGTTACCGTGACGCCGTCCGGCCTCCCTCCGGGGGTCACCGTCACGCCTGCCTCCGCCCCGCTCGTTCCACCGGCATTCGCGCCGGCCGCGTTCTCCTTCCTGGCGTCCTCCTCGGCCGCACCGGGATCCTCGACGATCGTCTTCACGTTCCGGACGGTGGAGGGCACCTCGAGGACCGCGTCGGCCGTGATCACGGTCTGCGGACCGCCCGAGGCCCCCGTGTCGCCGGTCGTGAAGCCGCGGGGAAACCCGACGGGTCCCGTCACGGCGACCGACTTCCTCGCCCTCAGCTGGGACGCTCCGGCCTCGGGGTTCGCGCCGACGCGCTACGAGTGGCAAATCAACGGAGGCACCTGGAGCGCGATCGCAGGCACGTCGGCGTCGGCGCCGCCGCGCGGCTCGATCGACCCGGTCCAGCTTTTCGTCCGGGGCTTCTCGTGCAACCCCGAGAAGGGCCCGGGGACGGTGGCGTCGAGCCCGGTCTACTCGCTCGCGGCGCCGGTGGCGAACTTCTCCGTTCCTGCCTCGATCGTGGCCGGGCGGGCCGTGACGTTCACAGACACCTCCTCTCCCCAGGCAACGAGCTGGCTCTGGTTCCCCGGTGACGGGATGTCCGCGACGACCGTCCAGTCGCCGACGGTGACGTTCCCGGCCTCCGGGCCGAAAGTGGTCGTTCTCGTCGCCTCGAACGGGTCGGGGACTTCCTCGAAGTCGACGACGATCAACGTGCTGCCGGCCTCGGCCGCTCGGACGGAGACGGGCTACGCAGTCCGGTCGCTGGACCGCGCGCCGGACGGCAGGCTCGCCCTCGACCGCGTCGAGGTGCAGACCGGCCCGACCCTTCTCCTTCGCCGCCTCGATGGCGAAGGCGAGGCCGTGGCGTTCCTTCGGCTGCTGGACGCCGACGGGAAGGTCGTCGTCGAGCGCCGCCTCGTTCTCGCCGCGGGAGAGGAAGCGCGTCACGACCTGTCGGCGTGGGGCGTCCGCGGGATCTTCCGCGTCGAGCTGGTCGGCCCGGAGGGCCTCGACGCGGCCGTCGAGGAGTTGGCGATCCGGTTCGGCGGTCCGGAAGAGCCGGTGGCGCCGAGGGGCCCGCGAAGCGCCGAGATCCGCTGAACCTGGAAGGGACCGGGTCGTCGACCGTCAGAGGCGGACGACGACCCGGTTTCGCCCGGCCGTCTTCGCCTCGTACATCAGTCCGTCGGCCCTCTTCAGGATGTCGGTGACCTCTTCGCCTTTCCTCACGAGCGTCGCCCCGATGGAGACCGTCACCTTCAGGGACCCTTCGGTCAGCGGCAGCTCCGAATGCTCGACGAGGCGGCGGGCCCTGTCGGCGACGAGGGGGAGGTTGAAGTCGGTCACGTTCGCGAGGAGGACGACGAACTCCTCTCCCCCCCACCGGCCGACGAAATCGAGTGAGCGGGCCGAGCGGGCGAGCGTCGTCGCGACCATCTTCAGCGCGGCGTCGCCCGTGTCGTGTCCGTGGGCGTCATTGACCTCCTTGAAGCGGTCGACGTCGACGAAGAGGACGCCGAACCGGAAGCCGTAGCGCGTCAGCTCAGCCATCTTCTCCTCGAGGACGACCTCGGCGTAGCGCCGGTTCCCGATCCCGGTGAGCGGGTCCAGAAAGACGATCTCGGTCAGCTCCTCGACCCGGCGGATGGCCTCCATCCGCTCGGTCTGGTCCGTGAAGACCTCGACAGCGCCCACGACGGTGCCCTCGGCGTTGCGGACCGGGACAACCTCGACGCGGACCGGGACCCGGTGCCCCGCCCTGTGGTGGAGGAAGACGTCGGCCCGGTGCGGTTTCCCGTCGGCGATCGCGGCCGAGAGCGGGCAGCCGGTCTGGCAGAGCTCGTTCCCGTCGGAGTCGACGTGCCTGAGGACCGCTTCGGGGCAGGCCCGTCCGATGACGTCGCGGGGCGCCCAGCCCGTGATGGACTGGGCGCCCCGATTCCAGAACGTGATCTTCCGGTCCCGGTCGACGAAGTAGACGCCGTCGTTGAGATGGTCGAGCAGCTCCTGCGTGAAGCCCTCGGGAAGTACCACGCGGCGTCCGTCCGTTCAGAAGGGCGGGTTGAAGACTTGCAGGACCTGCTCGGTCGTAAGCCCCTCGTACCCCTTCATGGCTTTCGTCCTCTGCCCCTCGAGCCTGTCGAGGAGCGAGGGCTCTTGCGCCTCGTACAGGACCCCCGTCGTCAGGACTTCCTTCTCGCGCATGTAGGCGAAGGCCGCGGCCCGGCTGCTCCGGTCGTACCCCTCCGGGAGGCTCTTCAGCTTCGCCTTCATCACCTTGAACTGGTCGTCGCCGCGCCAGGTGACGCAGGGGGACATGACGTTCAGGAAGGCGAACCCGTGGTGGCTCATGCCGGCGACCATCAGGTCGACGAGGCCCTTTATGTCCCCCGAGAAGCCGCGCGCGACCCACGTCGCGCCGAACGATATCGCGAGCTCGCACGGGTCGACGGAGGGCTCTGGGTTCCCGAAGAAGGTCGACTTCGTCTTGTCGCCCGACGGGGTCGTCGGCGCCGCCTGGCCCTTCGTCAGCCCGTAGATCTCGTTGTCCATCAGGACGTAGCAGATGTCGAGGTTCCGGCGGGAGGCGTGGAGGAAGTGGTTGCCGCCGATGGCGAGGCCGTCGCCGTCGCCGCCCACCGCCACCACGTTCAGCTCGGGCTTCGCGACCTTGATCCCCGTGGCGATCGGGAGCGCGCGCCCGTGGACGCTGTTGAAGCCGTAGGCCTCGACGTAGCCCGGGAGGCGCGAGGAGCAGCCGATGCCGGA
>Ga0315271_10002531_pt1 | contig 11469 bp, 9 predicted proteins | sample C3_top_MG_FD_204664 | JGI IMG/M metagenome (GOLD analysis project Ga0315271, IMG submission 204664) | Sediment microbial communities from Yellowstone Lake, YNP, Wyoming, USA - C3_top | ecosystem: Environmental > Aquatic > Freshwater > Lake > Sediment | place: USA: Wyoming | collected 2017-08-01
TCCTCAGGGTGCGAGATAGCGCGGCCATGGACGCCGTTTGCCGCGCCTACAGCCAGCTTTACAGCCAGCATAGCCAGGACTTCCCGCCGTCCTGCCGCGAAGGGGTGTACCTGGATCGGATACGAGCCTGCTATCCCATTCATCCGGAGGTCTTTGACCGGCTCTATGAGGACTGGAGCACCCTTGAGAAATTCCAGCGGACACGCGGCGTCTTGCGTCTCATGGCGGCCAGCATCCATGCGCTTTGGGCCAGACAGGATAAGAGTCTCCTCATCATGCCGGGCTCCATCCCCCTGGACGTGCCTAAGGTCCGAGAGGAGCTGACGCGCTACCTATCGCCCGATTGGAACGCCATCGTGGATAAGGACGTGGACGGGCCAAACTCGGAACCCTGCGAGGTGGACGCCAATAACCCGCGCTATGGCCAGCTCGCCGCGGCGCGCCGCGTTACGCGGACGGTTTTCCTCGGCAGCGCGCCTTCCTCGAAAGGCCAAAGGGCAAGGGGCATCGAGGATGTTCGCATTCGTCTTGGGTGCGTCCAGCCCGGCGAAGAGATCTCCATTTTCAACGATGTCCTGGGCAAGCTCTCCGACCGCCTGACGCACCTGTACAACACCGGGAGCCGTTACTGGCTGGATACCCAGCCCAACTTGCGCAGGACCGTGGAAGACCGGGCCCAACAGATCGCCAAACAGACCGATGTGACCGAGCAGGAGTTGGAACGCCGCCTCAAGGAAGTTAAGGAGCGCGGAGTCTTCCGGTCCGTGCATACCATGTCAACATCCTCAGATATCCCCGACGACCCCGAAGTCCGCCTCGTCGTCTTGGGACCGGGCTCCGCGCATAGCAAGCGCGATTCAGATGCGCTCCCGGCGGCCGCGGAAATCCTACAAAACCGTGGAACCACACCGCGCCTCAACAAGAACATGCTCCTCTTCGTCGCGCCCGACCGCGACAATCTGGCTGCGCTGACCAGCGAGATCTGCCGCTACCTGGCATGGAAATCGGTCCTCAAAGATGCGAAGGCCCTAGTTCTTGATCTCGCGCAGGTGAGTCAGGCCGAAGAGGCCGTCGGTCGTGCGGATAAGACTGTTACAAGCCGCCTTGAAGAAACCTTTTGCTGGCTTGTAGTCCCCAGCCAGGAGGGCACGCAGCCCATCGAATGGCAGGTTCACAAGCTCGCGGGGGCCGGGGCTTCCCACACTATCAAGGCGAGCAAGAAGGCCCTGGCTGATGGACTTGTCCTCGACCGGTGGTCGCCTTTGCTTCTGAAGAAGGAACTGGACGATTGGCTCTGGAAGGACCAACCGCACTTGGGACTCAAGAAGCTCTGGGAGTATTACACTCAGTACTGCTACCTTTCCCGCCTCGTGGATGCCGATGTTCTCCTCGATGTTATCCGGGACGGACTTCGGAGCAAGGATTTCTTCGGTTATGCCGCTGGGGTAGATGAAAGCGGGCGCTATCTGGGTCTCGTCTTTGGGCAGGCAGGAGCCAGGATCACACTGGACGGAAGCAGCGTGCTCGTGAAGCCCGAAGTGGCACAGCGGCAGTTCGATGAAGACGCCAAGAAGGAAACTGAGAAGGGTAGCGGCGCGGAAAAAGAGAAGCCCAAGGAGGGAGACCGGCCTTCCGATGGTAAGAAAAAGGGTGAGGAGCCGTTGCCGCTTCAGCCCGCACGTCCCAAGCGTTTCTTTGGCTCCGTAGAGCTAAGCCCGACTCGGCTCGGCAAGGAAGCCGCGAGCATTGCCGAGGAGATCGTCGCTCATCTTCAGGGCCAGCCAGGCGCCGAGGTCTCGGTCACCTTGGAGATTCACGCGACAATCCCAGATGGCGCCCCCGACAACATCGTCAGAACCGTCACCGAGAACGCAAGGACATTGAAGTTCGGCAGTATGGGGTTTGAAGAGGAGTAGGGGGCAGAAGCCTCCTCGAATGGGAGTTTCTCCAGGACATGGACCAACGGGCCTATCATCGGTACGTCGTGAAGACGATGGGGACGATTGAGAAGGATCTCAGCAGAAGACCCTTCAACTGTCTCTATCCCGGATGCCATGAAAAGGCCATCAAGTCCCACTCTCAGCATAAGAGTGGCCAACTGAGAGCGATCGCTGAGAATGGACTTGTGTACGCAGGGAATTTCAACCTCTACAGCCTTTATGACCCAAAGAGAACCCACGTGGTGGAGTTGGTTGAAACCCCCATCGCCAATGCGTCAACTTTTCCAGGCTATTGCGGAGGACACGACTCGACCCTGTTCTCTCCAATCGAAAAGAGAGCATTGGTTCAAGGAGATAAGGAACAGGCCCTCCTCCTTTTCCTCCGAGCCTTCAGCTTGGAATTCGCAGCCAAGCGGGGAGCACTTATTAAGCAGAAGCGGCTGATGGAGGCTGTTGCTCCGCATGTTGAGCCACGGCGGATCGAGGCGGGCAAAGCGTCCATGGCTGGCATCCAGCTATTCGTGGATCGTGAAGGCCCTTATTACTTTCTCAAGCTTTTTCAACTCATCCAGGAGAATCGGTTCGATGAAATTGGAATCCAGTGGATCGTGGTCCCACAAAACCTTCTTGCATCTTCCAGTTGTTGCATCAACCCTCTATTGGATGACTATGAGAATCACTTTGATGCACGATCTCCAGTGCCCCAGTCGCTAGTGGCCTTCTCGCTGGTACCTACTCCCGTCGAAACCCACGTCATTGCCTGCTGGCTGAATGAACATGCTGAACAGGCATCTTGGATCGCCCAGGGTCTCAGCACTGAAACTGAACTTGAGAGAACTATTAATCTCCTGGCTGTCTCAGAATCCGAAGACACCTGCTTCAATCCGAAACTTTGGAACGCCCTGCCCGGGAAGACCAAGGAAGAAGCGCTTGAGGCCATGCGACATTCCCTTTATAGAAAACCGCTGGCTGACATTCCGATTGTTATCCGGCTAACTTCTAAAGCCAAGGCGAAAACAGCATTGTATTGATAATGAACCTAGGGAGAATGGCATCGTGGCTGGAGTTCGCAAACTGACGGTCCTTGCGCAGGCGGAGGTCATGCCGCCTGCGAATCTTTGGGAGGTGCTGGAGCGGGGACAGAAGGACGCGTTCCCGATCCACACGGCGCTGTGGCTCTACAAGAACGCGCAAGGCTCGACGGGGGCCTTCCGGTACTTGCCGGGGCCGGAGTTCGGGTACCGAGTGCGGGATCCGAAGGTGCGGTCCACATCCCCGAACAACGGATCGGTGACCTTGCAGGCACTGGCGTGGTTCCTATGCCAGCCGGCCTATGGCCAAGGCCATTTGGCCGCGGGGCCTACGGCGGCGGTTTATGGCAGCCTGGCTGACGGATTCCTAGTCCCTCCCTTGACCTTCCCCACGTCTCCGGCCGAATTTTCGGCGGAAGTCCGGGATCTCCTGGCCCAGGCCACATTCCCGTTAACGGACCTGCCGGTCATGAGCCGTCGGCACATCGAGTCCTTCTTCGCCCTGATGTTCATGAAGTCCTCATGCATCTTCGGTCCCATGGAGAGCCAGCTCATCCGACGCGCTGGTGAGGCGTCCACAAACAAGCGCATTCCATCTAACATCGAGCGTGACGTTCAGCGCGCCACAGACCGGGCCGCACAGGCTTTCGCCCTGCCCTCCCGTGACGCTTGGAGATATGACCAGGACCGCCAGGAAAAATTCGTGAAAACCGTCAGGTGCCTTAGGGCCACGCGCAAAATCGTCGCCGTGGACGAGGGCTCTGGACACCCCACACCCGCAGAATTCGTTGTCACATCTCCCTACTCGCCGCCCTATTGGGGTTTGCCCATCTTCGACCTGCGGCCCTTCTACCAGGAAGCCCTGCGCCTGGTGAAGCTCGTGCCAGAGAACCTGAGCCTCTGTCCCGGCCAAAGCTTCATGGACGTGGAGGACTGGCGGCGCCTGCACACCATCGTGGAGCGGCACAAGTTCTCCAAGGGCTCTGGCAAGGGCTTCAGCGCGTCGTACCCCAAGAACGCGGACGAGAACGCGGCCTGGGATTGGATCGAGCAACTCTACGGCATCCGGGTTCGGCTGGTCCTCTATCCCTCGGACCGGCGTCGGAAAAAGTAACCCCTCCATCGCTGATTTCGGGTTTCCTCCGCAATCGTAATTTCGACCTGCATGCACTGAAACGCTTGCCCCCATTGACGATGGGGGCCATTTTCTAACCTTTCCCCACCACCTCCGATGCGGAGGAAAAACCCCTAGACCATCCTTAAAGCACCCGGCTATAGTTTGCGTCGGCTTAAGCCACTTTAAGAAAGGATGGGGGATGAACAACGAGACGAACTACGCCACAGACCCAACGCTTCTCCTCACCGCCCAGGAAGCCGCCAACTACCTTCGCATTCCGCTGGGCAGCCTCTATGTTCACATCCACAAGAAGAGAATTCCGTGTACCCGGCTGGGGCGCTTGCTGCGCTTCCGCAGGGTGGAACTGGACAGCATCATGACTCGGAGCCAGGCCTCCGTCGCGGCCGCACAAGACGGCCAGATGGCCCCGAGCGAGGATCCGCCAGCGCCTGGCGCGGCGGCGGGACTGGACAGCCTGGTGGCCCCGCACCACCCACCTGCGGAAAAGGCGACGGAGCCCTCGTCCGAGAAAGGGAACTAGGCCGTGGCCGCCTCCAAGGAGGGCAAGGCCGCGGAGTGGTATGGGCAGCGGGGCTACCTCGTCTTCCCGCTCCACTCCATCGAGAACGGGGGGTGCTCGTGCGGCCGTGCCGGATGCGAAGCACCGGGCAAGCACCCCCGGATCGTCCAATGGCCTGAGAATGCCACCACGCAGACCGCAATGATCCGGAGCTGGTGGCGGCGCTGGCCCGAGGCCAACATCGGTCTGGTGACGGGAGAGGCCTCGGGTCTGGTGGTCCTGGATGTGGACCCCAGGCACGGGGGAGAGATCGCGCTCGAAGAACTGGAGAAGCAGTTCGGAGAGCTTCCCACCACGGCGACGGCTCAGACGGGGAGCGGCGGGAGGCACCTGGTCTTCCGCCACCCCGGCCATCGCGTGCCCAATTCCGCGGGTGCCCTGGGCCCGGGTCTTGATGTCCGAGGGGACGGCGGGTACATCGTGGCGCCGCCTTCGCTTCACGCCAGCGGGCGCCGGTACACGTGGGACGGTGCCTATCACCTCATGAACATGGAGCCGTCACCCATGCCCGACTGGCTCATGGACCGGGTCACCCGGCCCGAGAAGGGCGTCCTTGCTCCCTTTCCCAAGAGTCCGCTCAGCACCCTCGTGATGACGGGGGTCCGGGAGGGCCAACGCAACAACAGCCTGGCTCGGCTGGCGGGGCACCTCTTCCGCCACCGCGTGGATCCCTATGTCAGCATGGGACTGCTCAAGAACTGGAACGACGCCAACTGCAATCCACCCCTCACGGAGTCCGAAATGATGCGGACCATTGATTCCATCGCAGGAGCCGAACTCCGGCGGCGAGGCCGCCGATGACGTCCCGCATGGGGAACCTCAAGGCCCTCGCGGCCTCCCAGGCGGAGGTGCCCGCGACACATGAAGAGGCCCTCTCCCAGATCAACCAATTGAAGGAACAACCCTCGGAGCTCGAAGTCCGGAGTGCTCTTGCTCACTTTCGCGAGGCGCTGGGAGGCATGGACGAAGTCTCCCGAGAACTTGCCCGCGAGGGCGCCATGAGGTGCCTGCGAGGACTGGGGTTCACGAGCCCTGGCCGGTTGGTAGACGCGGCCATGCCCACCGCACGAAGCGGCGATGAGCGGCGCATGGGTCTTCAGGACCCGGACCTCTGGCCCGAGATTGTGGAAGGAGCCACCCTCCTCGCGTCCCTGGAGCAGACCGTGGGGCGCTTTCTCGCTCTCGGCCCCGACCAATTGGTGCCCTATGTGCTCTGGACACTCTTCACGCATGCCCACGACGCCTTCGAGATCTCGCCCATCCTGGCCCTCACGAGCCCCGACAAGGGATGCGGCAAGAGCACGGCTCTGGCCCTGCTGAGTGCCTTGGTGCCCAGGCCTCTCACGTCGGCCAACATTACCCCCTCGGCTGTGTTTCGGGTAACGGACTATTACAGGCCGTGCCTTCTCCTGGACGAAGCGGACACATTTCTCTCGGACTCGGAGGGATTGCGGGGCATCCTCAACAGCGGCCACATGCGGAGCCAGGCCTATGTGACCCGCGTGGCCGGCGACGATCTCCAGGTCCGCATGTTCAGTACATGGACGCCCAAGGCCATCGCCCTCATCGGACAGCTGCCTCCCACCCTGGCGGACCGTTCCGTGACCATCAGGATGCGGAGGCGGGCCAGGGGAGAGGTCATCGAACGACTGCAACTCCACCGCCTGAACGACATGGAGGACCTGAGAAGCATGGCGGCCCGCTGGGCGAGCGACCACCTGGAGGACCTCCGGTTCTTCGACCCTCAGATCCCCGACTGCATCACGAGAGACCGGGCGCGGGACAACTGGCGCCCTCTCCTGGCCATCGCCGACCTCATCGGGCAGGACTGGCCCCGGCGGGCGCGGGAAAGCGCCAGCCGACTTCACGCATCGACTGTGGAGGACAACTCGTACGGCATCACCTTGCTGGAGGACATTCGGACATTGTTCAGAACTCGGAGCGGCCCCACGCTCGGGTCCGAGGTGATTCTCGCCCAGCTCCACCGGATGGAAGAACGTCCCTGGCCCGAATGGCGCGAGCGGACCCCATTGAGCGCCCGCCAGCTTGCGATGCTTCTCCAACCCTTCGGCATCAATCCGATCAAGTGGAAACAGGAGGGAGTCACTCACCGGGGCTACCTCAGAGACAGCTTCAACGACGCCTTTTCCCGGTATCTCCCTCCGGAACCGCCACAAGCGCCACCGACATCAGCCCAAAGCACTTACGGGCAAAATCAACCCGCCACCGAAAAGCCCCAAGTGGCAGATTGCGCCGCCGATTACTCCAATGGAATCAAGGCGGTGGCGGATGTGGCGGATGCAAAATCGTCCGTGGCGGGAGAGGTGGCGGAACCATGAGTCTGGCTTCATTTCAGCGAAAAAAACAAACCGCCACAAGCGCCACCGGGTTCATTCCAATGCACTTACGATCCACCTCCCGCCCTGTTGGAGTCCTTTGGGTGGCGCTTTGTCCTCGGCTGGAAGTCGTTTGTTTTCTCGGCGGTGGCGCTTGTGGCGGGTCAAGGCGGGAAAAACCGGTGGAAGCTGCCGCCTTGATGACTCGCAGTGGCCCCATCCAACCCAATCGGCAACGAAGCGGAGGCCCCGAAAACTGGCGGGAAGACCCTCGAAGATTGCAGCGCAAGCAACGCAACGGGCGCCCTGACGCGCGCCGTTGCCACCCGGTCCGGGGTCGTTGCCCCTCGCCTCCGGATGAATGTCAGGGCTCCGCCCCGACGCCCCGAACCTATCAAGGAGAGGTGGAATGAGCGAACAGGAAGAGATCTCCACGGGCAAGGTCCGCCCCCGGCCTCACCGGGTAAATGTCCGATTCTCGAAAGTAGAGTACGGGCACCTCCGAGAGCAGGCCCGCATCGTAAACCAGAGACCGGCAACCCTCATGCGTGGACTCGTCATGGGCGCCCAGCTCCGGGCGGTTCCCCGGCTTCCCGAGGAAGTCCAGCGGGCCATGAAGAGCTTTGGAGGGAACCTCAACCAGCTCGCCCACCAGGCCAACATGGGCCGTGTGGATAAAAAAGAGGTGGACGCTCTCCGGACCGAAGTTTCGGCCCTCCTCCAGGCGATGCAGGGCTGAGGCATGCCCGTCCTCAAGATCTCCTTCGGCAACCGGAGTTCCGAGATGGTCAACTACCTTCTGAACCAGAACGAGAGCGGAAACCGGGTCCAGGCCTTGGGGGGCAATGTCGTGGGACGCGAGAGCGATGCCGTCGAGCGGGAATTCAAGGAGACCCGGGACTACTTCGGACAACACGAGGGGCGGCAGTATTACCATGTCGCGCTCAGTTTCGAACGCCACGATCTCGGGGACATGACCTCGCCGGACGGGACCCCTGACCACGCCAAGATCCGGGACTACGGCGAGGAGTGGGCGAAGGGGGTCGGCATCGCCGAGCGCCACGAGCATCTCGTGGTGGTTCACGGGGAGAAGGAACATCCCCACGCCCATGTGATCTGGAACGCCACCGCGTTTGACGGCCGGAAGTATCACAACGACAAGCACAACTTGGACCGCCTCCGGGATGTGAACGACCGGCTGGCCCGGAGCCATGGTATCCAGCGGGAGCTAGACCGGGTGAGGGATCCGAACCGGCCCTCGGACAAGTTCATCCGGCAGGCCGAACGGGGCGGCGGCCGGTACTCGTGGAAGCTCGACATGCAGGACCGAATCCGCGAGGCGGGCCGCAGGGCCCTCTCCGAGGATGACTTCCGGGACCGACTGAGCGCGCGCGGCGTTGAAGTGCGCATTCGCGGGGAGAAGTACTCCTTCAGCATGAAGGACAGGGACAAGAAGGTGCGCGTCATCCGCGAGGGGCGGCTCGGGGAGGCCTACCAGCGCACAAACCTTCTGGAGAAGTTCACGAAGCAGAGGGAACAACTCGACAAAGACCCCGAGGGCTATATGCGGCGGCTGAAGGAGGAGCGGAACACTCAGTACTCATGGCAGCGCGACCTGAGAGGCAAGATCATCGAGGCGCTCCGAACCGCGAAGAACCACGAAGGCTTTGCGGAAACCCTGGGGCGCCAGGGTGTGACCGCCAAACTGGGAGAAAACGGGCTCTACCGGTTCTCGTTCAAGGACCGTCACGGATTGGAGCATCAAGAGGTGCCCGCCGAGCGGCTCTACCGAGGGACCACAGACCGGATCGCCACGCGGCTGCAGGAGAACGCCGAGTCGGGATCCATCGGAGACCGTGCCCAGGCCATCAGCGTGACGCATGCCGCCGGGCGCGAGGCCGGCGGGCTCGTGGCAGCGCTGATGCGGCAGATGGAATCCGGGGGACGCGATGCCCGAGGCCGGGGCGGCGAGGGGCCGCCCACCCGAGAGGACTTGAGACAGGAGCGGCCCAGGAGACATGAGGGCCACGACGAATGGCAGGAGCGGTGGTGATGAGCAGAGCGAACCAACCCAAGCTGGAGAGCGAGCCGGAAGCCTTCGAGCGGAACTTGATTCTGGCGGGAGCCGTGCTCTTCGCCCTGGCCCTCTGGATCGGAGGTGCCTTCGAGGTGGCGCCCTACCTGTATGCGACCAAAGGCACGCGGGCCTTTGTAATTGGACGGTTGCTCGTCTGGGACCACAACGCGCTCACCAAGGTGGTCCTCAACCCCTTTCTCGCCCGGCCCCTGCTCTTCCTTCTCGGAGCCTCCGTCGTGGCGCTTGCGCCCCTGGCCTACGGCATAAGCAAAGGCCTCTGGCGGCACACCCACGACGCCGCCCTCTGGGCAACCTGTTTCGCCCTAGCTCTGGGTCTGGCTTTTCTTGGCCCCGCGCTGGTCCTTCCAGCCTCTCTGGCCCCCTTCGCGGTGGCGTGGTGGAAGGCGACGATTCTTCTTGGCTCCACGGCGGTCCTGTTTCTGGTGGGATTCCTCCGAGTCGCCGGCGATACCATGAGCGCCCGGGACATCCTCCGCCAGCCCCACGCCTATGACCTCATGGACCTCTCGGGGGCGGCGACACTGCGCGAACTCAAGCGCACCGGGCTCCTCGTGAGAGCGTCCGAGTGGCCATCTCCCACGATCAAAGATCTGAAGGGACGCCTCTGCATCGGCCGGCTGTGCGACGACGGCCGACTGACGGGATACTTCGTGGCGCCGGAGATCTCCAAGCTCCAGCAGACCCTCGTCGTGGCCCCCACGGGCTCGGGTAAGACCACCTCCCTAGCCCTTCCGTGGAGCCGAGAGCTTCCTGGCAAGGGGCAGTCGGTCCTCGTGCTGGATTTTAAGGGGGACATGGCTCAGCACATCCGGCTCGCCAATGCAGGCCCCGACCGGCCCATGCTTTGGGTCTTTAATCCGCTCAGCAAGGGATCCGTTCACTGGAACCCCATGAGCGAACCGATCGCCGGGACCGCCGATTTTGTGGAGAGCCAGGAGGCCATCGCGGAGGCCATCTTCGGTGAAGTGAACGGCGGAGGCTACCAGTACTTCGACCTCTTGGACCTGCGCATTCTCAAGGCGGGCGTCAGAACGGTCGGCCATCTTGATGCGCCATGCCTCAAGGGACTGCACGATCTTTTCCTTTCCGAGGAAGGCCTTGAAAAAATTCTGGACCGACTCCGGGAGCGTGCCGACAAGGAGACTTGCGCAAGGATTGAGGCTGACTTTAGCGCCGCCACGGAGAGTCGCAAATACTCCTTCGCCGAGCGTATCCAGGGCGTGCGCAACAAACTGGACGCCTTCGCCCACCCCGCCATCCAGCACGTGACGGGGCCCGAGGCCGACTTCAAGCTGTCACGGCTCTTCGAACAGCCCTCATGCCTCGTCTTTGCAGCGCCCATGCGCATGGGCCTCGCGGGAGAGACCCTCGCGGCCATGGCCGTGCGGCTGATCCAGCACCAACTCCATCAGCGCTATGGCCATCAGGGCGGGCGGCTCTTTCTCATCCTGGACGAGTTCAGCAAGCTCGCCATGGACCATAAGCAGACCGAGCGCTTCATCAGCGTGTCGCGCTCCGCCGGCGCGGTGTCGGTGATCATCCTTCAAGACATGGACCAGTTGCACCACACCACCCGGGCCAGTATCTGGGGCAACTGCCAGGACCGCTACATCCTGCGAGGCGCCAGCGCCAGCACCGCGAAGTGGCTCTCCGAAAGCCTCGGCGAGCGACGCGTCTGGACACGGAGCGTCTCAGCCTCGACTTCCAGGGGCGTCCGCCACCAGGCCGAGAGCGGGGGACTCAGCGCCCAGGAGAACTTCGTCCCCGTCCTCAGACCCCGCGAGATCGCCCTCACCGGCGGCCTGGAGCGCGGCGCCTGGCTCCAGCTCTCCAAGTACAGCCACAAACCCATCCTCGTGGACCTCACGAGGCCCCATCTCAGTTAGGAGAAGATTGATGAAGTCCAAGGCCATGGAACTGAATCCCGACGACCAATTGATGACCGTCAAGGAGGCGGCCGCCTATCTCAAAGTGACGAAGTGGTCCGTCTACCAGCGCGTTTCCCGGGGGCAGATCCCTTATCTGAAGATGGGGCGGCTCCTCCGGTTCTGGAAATGTTCACTCGAACGACATGTCCGGAGCTTTGAATGAACTCCCCAAAGGGGAAGGGGAGGGCACTTGGCGTGATCGGTTGCGCATGCTGCCTTATAATGAACACGCCCTGATGCTCCAAGCCATGCTGAAAGGAGGAAGGCGCCATGGCGGAGCGTAGAGAACGAGGCTTGAAGCCGTTGCCCGACGGCCGATGGCTATGGAGTTTCAAGGATCCGAGCGGGAGATATCATCGGAACATCGCGAGGACCAAGAACGAGGCGAGAACCTACCTTGAGAAGATCCGGACCGCCAAACGGGAGGGTCGCTACATGG
>Ga0315271_10002532_pt1 | contig 11469 bp, 11 predicted proteins | sample C3_top_MG_FD_204664 | JGI IMG/M metagenome (GOLD analysis project Ga0315271, IMG submission 204664) | Sediment microbial communities from Yellowstone Lake, YNP, Wyoming, USA - C3_top | ecosystem: Environmental > Aquatic > Freshwater > Lake > Sediment | place: USA: Wyoming | collected 2017-08-01
GGACGGCAGGTCCTGCGCGGCGCTGAAGACGGGGTGTGCGGAAGGCCGTCAGGCGACGTCGTCGTCCCAGGGCTTCGGCTGCGGGCCCGGGACGATGCTGGCGAGATCGGAATCGTCGAGGCCGGATCCGCTTCCCTTGCGGTCCTTCGCCTCGGCGCGCCGGACGGTCTTGGCCGCCTGTTTCTCGCGTTTGGCTTTCTCGCGTTCGCGTTTCTGAAGAGATGGGCGGGCTCGGTTCACGCTGCCTCCTCGCGCTTCGGGATCGCGCTCCGTCGTCTGCGCGACCCTCGTCCTGATCCAACAACAAAACGGGGACCGGCGCCGCGGCGCCAGTCCCCGTTACTTACTTCAGGCTGGTGCCGATCTTACCAGCGGGACTCGCGCCGACCACCGCGGCCGCCGCCACCACCGCCCCGGTCGCCGCCGAAGCCGCCCGGGCGCTCAGTGCGCGGGCGCGCCTCGTTCACCGTCAGCGTGCGGCCGCCGAACGCCTTGTCGTGCAGTTCGGTGATCGCCTTCTGCGCGTCGGCATCGGTGGCCATCTCGACGAACGCAAAGCCGCGGGCACGGCCCGTGGCCATGTCGCGCATCACGCTCACCGACTCGACCTGCCCACACGCGGCGAAGAGGTCCTGGAGGTCCTGTTCACCCGCGGTGTAAGGAAGGTTGCCGACATACAGCTTTCTACCCATGGTAACTGCTCCTCGTCTCATTTCACGAGACACTTGACCGGTCTGCAACCGGCCGTCCTTGACACTCGGTCATCCACACGGACGACCTCCCGATGGCAGCTCGTGACTGAGCGGATACGTCGCGGCAGGAGCGACTCGATAGCGGCTCGACTCGGCTCTCAACGCGGGTGCTGCAGAAGGCGGGCTTCCACCTGACGCCTTCAGTGTAGCACAAAAGCCACTAGTTTCTTCGGGTTAGGCGAAGACGAGGTCGCGGAACGCGGCCGGCGCGTGGAAACTCGGACCCTCCGGCACCGACCACGCGGCATAGATCGCGCCGTGTTCCGGCTCCCGCGGCCCGTTCGGCCGCTTGATGCGGAACACGTTGAACAGCCAGCGGTCGCCGGCCTTCGGCGGCAGGACCCCGTCCACCTCCACGGCCATGCCGCTCAGCCCGCCCCAGGGCAGCCAGGCCAGCGCGACCCAGCTGTCCGAGGACAGGCCGCCGCAGGAGCCCGGCACCACGGTGCTTTCGAGCCCCGCCCAGTCCCAGGCCCGATCCCCGTCCAGGCCGGGGTACGGCGAGCGGATGTGCAGGTCGGTCACGGTGTTGGCGGGGTTGAACTCGACCTCCGCGTAGTGGCGGCCCAGGCGCGCCGGATCGAGGAAGATCTCGACGACTTCTTCCTCCCAGATCGGATCGTCGTGGCGCGTCATCGTGTGCCAGGGCCGGGTGTCGCAGACCTCGAAGCGGACGGCGAGGCCGGCCTGGTTCCACAGCGCGCGGAAGTGCGTGCGATAGGCCGGCGGCCCCCACTCGATGAGCTCCGCCGTGTCCCACGCGCGGTCGTGACCGGGCAGCAGGGTGACCGGCCGTGAGGCCGTGCGGGCGACGTGGTAGGCGGCGAGGATGGGCCGTGCCGCCGGGTCTCGGTACATCTCCGCCACGGGAGCCGCCTTTCTGGAGGTGAGGCCCTGTCAATGAATAGCGTTTACATCACACGAGTGCGGGCCGGCCATAAGAGCCTGTAGGAAAACAACTCGTGACAACATTGTTTTCTGACAGGCTCTAATGGTCAGAAGTATCGGCCTCACGGCGACCTCCGTCAAGCGACTGGTGGGACACTGGTGGGACAGGGACTGGTGGGACACTGGCGCGCCCGGCCCCGCTTGACCCGCCCGGCGCCGGGCGGTAGATTGCGACGGTCCGGCGCCCGGCCGACCGCGCCCCCAGGCCGCCTTCGACGCCGGCAGATCGCATTCACCCCCGAAAGGCTGAGACCGATGTTCATGCGTACCAGTGTCCTCATCGCCGCCGCCCTCGCGGCGGGCATCACCGTCACCGCCCGGCAGGCACCTGCGCCGGCCGAGAACCCGCTGCTGAAGCCCTGGACCACGCCATTCGGCGTGCCGCCGTTCGCCGAGATCAAGCCGGAGCACTTCGTGCCGGCGATCAAGGCCGGCATCGCCGAGCAGCGGAAAGAGATCGACGCCATCGCCGCCAGCGCCGCGCCGCCGAGCTTCGCGAACACGATCGAGGCGTTGGAAAACGCCGGCGAATTGCTCGGCAAGGTGAACCCGGTCTTTTCGAACCAGCAGTCGTCGAACACCAACGCGGAGCTGCAGGCCATCAACCGCGAGGTCGCGCCAATGCTTGCCGCGCTGCGCGACGACATCCGGCTGAACCCGGCGCTGTTCGCGCGGGTGAAGACGTTGTGGGACGCCCGCGCCACGCTCAAGCTGCCGCCGGTTCAGGCGCGGCTGCTCGACGAGACGTACAAGAGCTTCGTGCGCGGCGGCGCCAACCTGACGCCCGCGCAGAAGGAGCGGTTCCGCGCCGTCAACGCGGAGATCACGTCGCTCGGCATCAAGTTCGGCGACAACCTGCTGCGCGACACCAATGGCTACCGCCTGGTCCTTGAGCAGCAGGCCGACCTGAAGGGGCTGCCGCCGTCGGTCGTGGCGGCGGGTGCGGATGCCGCAAAGGCGGCGGGCATGCCGGGCAAGTGGGTCTACACGCTCCAGGCGCCCAGCATCTGGCCGTTCCTGCAGTACGCCGACAACCGCGAACTGCGGAAGCAGATGCTCACGGCCTACACCACCCGCAACGATCACGGCGACCAGTACGACAACAAGGCCCTCGTGGCGCAGACGGCGGCGCTCCGGGCCGAGCGCGCCAGGCTGCTCGGCTACAAGACGCACGCCGACTACGTGCTCGAAGAGAACATGGCGAAGACGCCCGACAAGGTCTACGCGCTGCTCACCCAGCTCTGGACGCCGGCCCGCGCGATGGCGCTGCGCGAGGCGGCCGACCAGCAGGCGCTCATCACGCGCGACGGCGGCGCCTTCACCCTCGAGGCGTGGGACTGGCGCTACTACCAGGAGAAGGTCAAGAAGGCCCGCTTCGACCTCGACGAGCAGGCGCTGCGGCCGTACTTCAAGCTCGACAACGTGCGGCAGGGCGCCTTCTACGTGGCGAACAAGCTCTACGGCCTGACGTTCACGCCGCGTCCGGATCTTCCCGTCTATCACCCGGAGGTCCAGGCCTTCGAGGTGAAGGATGCCGACGGGTCCCACCTCGGCGTCTACTACAGCGACTACCACCCGCGCCCCGGCAAGCGGGTCGGCGCCTGGAGCAGCACGTTCCGCAGCACCCGGGTGAAGGACGGCACGCGGGTGACGCCGGTCGTCGTGAACGTGTGCAACTTCTCGCGGCCGGCCGGCGACGAGCCGGCGCTGCTGAGCCTCGAAGAAGCCGGCACGCTGTTCCACGAGTTCGGCCATGCGCTGAACTCGCTGCTGTCGAAGTCGCCGTACCGGGGCCTGGGCGGGTTTCCGCGGGACTTCGTCGAGGTGCCGTCGCAGATCATGGAGAACTGGGCGCTCGAACCCGACGTGCTCGCCGTGTATGCGAAGCACTACAAGACGGGCGAGGTCATTCCGGCGGCGCTGGTCGAGAAGATGAAGAAGAGCGCGCAGTTCGACCAGGGGTTCGTGACGGTCGAGTACCTGGCGGCGTCGATCCTCGACATGGACTGGCACACGCTCACGCAGGGGCCGGCGCAGGATACGACGGCGTTCGAGCAGGCGAGCATGGCGCGCATCACGCTGCCCCCGGACATCGTGCCCCGGTACCGCAGTCCGTACTTCAACCACATCTTCGGTCCCGGCGGCGGGTACGCCTCGGGCTACTACGCGTACATCTGGAGCGAAGTGCTCGACCAGGACGCGTTCCAGGCGTTCCGCGAGAAGGGCCTCTTCGATCAGGCGACTGCGCGAGGGTTCCGGACGATCCTCGAGAAGGGCGGCACCGACGATCCGATGGCGCTCTACAAGGCGTTCCGCGGGCGCGAGCCGAGCGTGGAGCCGCTGCTGAAGAAGCGCGGCCTGAAATAGCCCGCGCGCGAAACTTGGGGACAGGTACAACGTCCGGCCGTGCGGACACTGTGCCTGTCCCCATCCTCGTACCTGTCCCCAGCGTCCGTCAGGGGGTCGGCCGGTTCAGCACTTCCGCCAGGGTGCGGCGCATCTGGTCGATCCGGTACGGCTTCGCGAGCACGGCGGCGAAGCCGTGGTCCCGGTAGCTGCCCATCACCGGATCGATCGAGTAGCCCGACGACACCACGACCACCGCCGCCGGATCGCGCTTCAGCAGCCGGCCGATGGTCTCCAGGCCTCCGAGGCCCCCGGAGATCGTCAGATCCATGATGACCACGTCGAACTTCCGTCCCGCCCGTGCCGCGGCGTCGTAGGCTTCGAGCGCCGCCTCGCCGTCGGACACGCCTTCGCCGTCGAATCCCAGGTGCCCGACCATCCGCAGCGCGAGCGTGCGGACGGCATCCTCGTCGTCCATCACGAGCACCCGTCCGCCGCGGGGCGGCGCCTCCAGCCGGGGCGCGTCGGCCGGGGCCGGCGAGCGGTCGGTCGCCGGCAGCAGGATCTCGAAGGTCGTGCCCACGCCCGGCGTGGACGTCACCGCGATGTCGCCGCCGTGGCGCCGGATGATCGAGTGGCTGATCGCGAGCCCGAGGCCCGTGCCCTTGGCCTTGGTGGTGAAGTACGGATCGAAGATCCGGCCGAGCACCTGCGGCTCGATGCCCACGCCGGTGTCGGTCAGGCGCAGGCGCGCGTACGGTCCGCCCGGGAGCCGGAGCGCGTTGCCCGGCGGCAGCGCGATCCGCTCGGCCTGCAACGAGAGCGTGCCGCCGTCGGGCATCGCCTGCACGCCGTTCAGGGCGATGTTGTTGATGACCTGCCCGATCTGGCCCTCGTCGACCTCGGCCGCGAGCGGCGCGTCGGTTATGGCGGCCGCGCAGCGAACACGTGTGCCGCTGCACGCGAATGACGCCGTCTCGCGCATTAGCCGCGCCAGGTCGACCACCTTCGTGATGGGCGCGCCGCCTTTTGAGAAGGTCAGGAGCTGGCGCGTGAGGTCGACGGCGCGCTGGCCCGCCCGCTCGGCTTCGTCCAGGCAGGCGTGCGCCTCGGTGCCCTCCGCAACGCCCTGCTTCGCCAGCGACACGTTGCCCGAGATGCCGACCAGCAGGTTGTTGAAGTCGTGCGCGATGCCCCCCGCCAGGAGCGCGAGCGATTCCAGTTTCTGGCGGCGTGTCTCGCTGGACTGGAGGTCCTCGGAGGCCGCGCGGTAGCCCGCCTCGCTCCGCGTGAGCGCCTGCTCCGCCTCGAACCGCTCGGTGAGATCGCGGAAGATGCCGAGCATGACCGGGCGGCCCTCCAGCTGCAGCAGGCTCGCGTTGATCTCCACCGGCACCCGCCGGCCGTCGCGGTGCTGCAGGAACATCTGCACCACGTCGCCGACATTGCCGGTCGCCTGCCCCTGCAGGCTCCGGCGCGACGACTCCAGGTCTTCGGGCGGATGCAGCGTGGTGTGATGCGCGCCGCGGAGCTCCTCGACCGGACGGCCGGTCAGTTCGGCCATCTTCCGGTTCGCATCCACGAGCAACCCGGTCCCGATATCGGCGAGCGCAATCCCGTCGCTGGCCGCGTCGAACAGCTCGCGATACCGTTCGGCCGTCTCCTGGAGCTGCCGTTCCATCGCCACGCGCTCGGTGATGTCCTGGACGATGCCGTGGAAGTAGTGGCGGCCCTGGCGCTCGACGTAGCGGGCCCGTGCTTCGACCGGGAACCGCTCCCCGTTCTTCCGGATGTGCTCCACGCGATACGTCGCGCTCCCGTCCCGGGCGATCTGCTGGTAGTCCGCGCGGAAGCGGTCGCGTGCCTCCGGCGCGCGCAAGTCGGGCAGCGACAGCGACAGGAGTTCGTCCCGCGTGTGCCCGTACGCCTCCACCGCCCGCTCGTTGGCCTCGAGGATGCGGCCATCCTCGTCCGCGAGCAGGATGATGTCGTTGGCGAACCGGGTCAGGTGATCGATCGTCTCTGCGAGGGCCTTCCGCCGGCTCTCGGCTTCATACAGTTCTCGGTAGAGCCCGGCCTGCCGGCGCTGCCACACGAGAAGCAGCGCGATGCCGGCCGTGGCCATCAGCAGGGCGACGACGACCGTGATGTTGCGCGCGTCGGCCCTCGTCTGGCCAAGCACGAAGCGGACCGGAATGGAGGACACCACCCACCAGGCGGTCCCGCCCACCTGCGAGAGGGCGCCGATCGCGCGCTCTCCGCGCAGGCCCTGGCCTTCGAACACCTCGGCCTTCGCCTGCGTGACATGCGTGATGATGTCGCCGCCGTCCGCCGCGGTGAGCAGCCGGCCGACCGGTCCTGCCGACGCGGGCCCGGCGAGAACGGCCACCCCGCCGGCGCTCCGGCGGACGATGATGTTCTCCGTGTTCGAGGCCGGACTGCGGCCGCGGAGCAGGATCGCGAGTTCCTTGGCGGGATCGACGCCGATGACCAGCGTCGCCCGCACGGGCCCCGCTCGGCCCGGCGCGACGAGGGGCACGACGAGCGCCATGCGGCTGGTGCCCCGGTCGCCCGCTTCGGGGTCCGCCAGCACGGGCTCAGACGATGCGCCGTCGAATGCGACGGTCGCTGGAGCGCGAGGGACCTCATGGCCGAACGCATGCCGCGTCCGCCCGTCGCCGCCGATCAGGATCGCGCCGACATAATCGCGGCGGGCGAGGGCCACAGCCATGAACTCATTCCATCGCGCGCCGTCGTCGGGCGACGCCGAGGGCGCGACGAGCGCCTCAGTCAGCGCGAGGAACTGGCGGTTGACTTGCAGCACCTTCGCTTCGGTGAGCCGTTCTTTCCGCCACGCCAGGATTTCCTCTGCCCGCAACCGGACACTGCCGCCGAGCGCACGGCGGCTGGTGTCCAGCAGCCAGGCCTGCTGGCTCCAATACACGCGGACGCCACCGACCGCCAGCGATGCGGTCAGCACCAGGAAGGTGGCGAGAAACGGCCATGGTAGGCGAGAACGCGCTGTGCTCATGGGGACTCCGGAAGCGCTAACCGCCGCTCATCCGGTCATCGAACTCGTCCCATTCCCACACGTTCCACCACTCGAGTTCGAGCCCGCGGCAGGACACGCCGAAGGCAGGGCACATGATACATCCTTCGCCGCGCATGATCCCGTCGCGCGTCGACGGAGGAAAGCGACGGAGCAGACCCTCGCCGGCGGCTTTCGCAGAGCCCTCCTCCGCGGTCATCGCTCGCGACGGAAGGTCCAGGACGCCGTTCCGGCGGAGGCGCGGCGCGCACTCGGGGAAGAGCACCGAGTTCTCGGCGTCGATGTGATGCCACAGCGCGTGGACGTAGGCCGTGCCCGGCTCGCGAAGCCGGGCTCGCCCCGCCTCGTCATCTCGATCGGCGATGCAGGCCGCGACCTCGTCGAGCAGCCCGGCCAGGCGCAGGTGATCGGCCAGCATCACGGCAACGGGGCCCCGGTCGCCGGGCAAGCCGGCGCGTTCCTGAAGCGCGACAAACAAGATCTGCTCTTCGCGCGCGTGATGGAAGCCGCCCGCGAACGCCAGGAAGAAGCGCAGGAACGCCGCCGTATCCTCCGGCCGCCGGGAGCCGGGCGGCACCGCGAGGTGCACGAGGAACGAGCCGGCGACGGCGTCGACGAGGTCGTGCTCCGCGCGGAGGTCGTCGATGAGCTGCATCCTATCTCCCGGCCCTCAGGGGCACCCGCGCGTCGCTCATGGCGGCGTGGCAGTCGTACGACGTCATGAGGGCGGCGCACGCGAGACGTCGGAGTGCCATGGGTGCTCCCTGGAGGACGGTACCGCGGATCCCGGGTGGCGGGGGTCCGTGCCCGGGGCGGGGGCATTCTATCCGACCTGGTCGCCCTCTGGCCGGGCGCACACGAGCGCGGCCGCGTCGCCTCAGGGAGCGTCGGCGTTGGTATGACCAAGCGATGCCAGATTCAGAGACTGGTTCTGGCGCCGTCCTCCCAGAGTGCCGCAGCGGACCAATCGATGTTTTCTGAGCAATTTGACGAATTGACCCTTGACAGCGCGTGGCTCAGGTGGTACTAGTTTTCACCAGTTACTTGCTGGATTGGTCTGACCGAAATCGTCATACTTGGTTTCATCATGCCGCAACACAGAGGTCCTGACGCCACGCAGCTCGTCGTCTCTCACGTTCGCGGGATGCTCGATCGCGGAGAACTCCGGCCCGGAGACCGCCTGCCGGCCGAGCGCGAACTGTCTCGCCAACTCGCGGTGAGCCGCCCGAGCCTGCGTGCGGGCCTGCGGTCGCTTGCCGTCATGGGTGTCGTGCAGATCCGTCCCGGCGCCGGGTCGTTCATCGCCGGCGGACCGCCCGCGTTCGGGACCGACGCGCTCCGGTTCCAGGCAGCGCTCCACGGCTTCACCCGCGACCAGATGTTCCAGGCCCGCCTCGTACTCGAGGTGGCCGTTGCCGGCATGGCGGCGGAACACGCGACGTCGGACGACCTCATCGCCGCCAGCGAAGAGGCGACCGGGATGTTCGCCTCCCTCGACGACCCGCAGACGTTCCTGCGCCACGACATCGAGTTCCACCGCGCGATCGCGGCGGCCTGCAGCAATCCCATCCTGTCGGCGCTGGTCAACATGGTGGCCGAGCAGTTCCGCGAGCAGCGGCAGCAGACGATCGGCCGGGCGAGCGACCTGAAAGAAGCGGCCGACGAGCATCGGGCGATCTTCGTGGCCGTGCGGGGGCACGACGGGGATCGCGCGAGGCGCGCGATGCGCGAGCACCTCGAGCGGGCCTACCGGACCCAGATTAGCGAGGACGTCCGTGGGGACGTGCCGGGCGGGTCCCCGCACGCTGACGCCGCGGGCGAGCCCGGCCAGAACGCGTCCTGACCCATCAGACGATTCCCCCACGCGGACCAGCGCGCATGGACATCGGCCTGATCGGCGGCGGCGGCATCAGCGAGACGCACGCGCGTGCGGCGCTCGCGATCCCGGGCGTGCGCCTGGCGGCCGTCCACGGCCTGCGCCAGGATCGCGTACGCCGCCTGTGCGAGACCTGGGGCGGAACCCCGTACCGCGATCTCGAGGCGTTCCTGGCGCATCGCCCGATGGATCTCGTCATCGTGGGCAGCCCGTCCGGGCTGCACGCCGCGCACGCCGCCGCGGCGGCCGGCCGCGGTCTGCATGTGCTGGTCGAGAAGCCGCTCGACATCACGCTCGACCGCGTCGATGCGCTGATGGCGGCCGCGGCCGCGGCCGGCGTCGTGCTCGGCGCGTGCTTCCAGGATCGGTTCAAGCCGGGCATCGTCCGCCTGAAGCAGCTCATCGATGAGGGCACGCTGGGCCGGGTGCTCACGATCGAGGGCCGGATGCCCTGGTACCGGCCGCCGTCGTACTACGTGGACTCCCACTGGCGCGGCACGCGGGCCCTGGACGGCGGCGGCGCGCTGATGAATCAGGGCATTCACACCGCCGACCTGCTGCTGTGGCTGGGCGGCGCGGTGATGGCCGTGCAGGCGCGGACGGCGACGCTGCTGCACGCGATCGAGGCTGAGGACACGGCGTCGGCGTTGCTCGAGTTCGCGAGCGGCGCCCTCGGCACGATCTTCGCCACCACGGCCGCGTATCCCGGGTGGCCGCGCCGCATCACCGTCACCGGCACCGAGGGCACGGCCGCCATCGAGGGCGACGACCTCGTGTCGGTCGTCGTGCGAGGCGGCGCCGCGATCGACGGGGTGGCCTCCGCTGCGGACGCGACCGTGGCGTCCGCCTCGCCCGTGGTCAGCGACGCGGGGCCGCACCGCGCGGTCATCGAGGACTTCCTCGCGGCGATTCGCGACGGGCGCCCGCCGCGCTGCGACGGCCGGGACGCGCGCCGCAGCGTGGCGCTGATTCTGGCGATCTACGAGGCCGCCGCCGCGTCGGCGCGGGTCGTGGTGAACCAGGGGTGAGGAACTGTGTCGGGACCAAGGAGTGATGCGATGAAGCCGTTCATGGACGAGGAGTTCCTGCTCGACAGTCCCGTAGCGAGCGATCTGTACCACCGGGTCGCGGCCGACCTGCCGATCATCGACTACCACTGCCACCTGTCGCCCGAGCAGATCGCCACCGATCATCGCTTCCGTTCGATCACCGAGATCTGGCTGGACGGCGACCACTACAAGTGGCGCGCGATGCGGACCAACGGCGAACCCGAACGGTTCTGCACGGGGGAGGCCTCGGACTGGGAGAAGTTCGAGGCTTGGGCGCGCACCGTGCCCGATACCCTGCGCAACCCGCTCTACCACTGGACGCACATGGAGTTGCGCCGCCCGTTCGGCATCCGGACGCTGCTGTCGCCGTCGACGGCGAAGGAGGTGTTCGACCGGTGCAACCAGCGGCTGCGCGAGGACGCGTTCACCACGCAGGGGCTGCTGCGCCAGTTCCGCGTCGCGGTGGTCTGCACGACCGACGACCCCGCCGACGCGCTGGAGCACCACAAGACGCTGGCGGCGCGCCGGGACCCGGACACGCAGGTGTACCCGACGTGGCGGCCGGACAGGGTGCTCAACGTCGGCGACCCGCAGGCGTTCAACGTGTATCTCGCCCGCCTCGAGGCGGCCAGCGGCCGGGCGATCGGCGGAACGCTCGACTCCCTGCTCGACGCCCTGCAGGCCCGCCATGACGCCTTCCACGAGGCGGGCTGCCGCGCGTCGGACCATGGCCTGGAGACCATGTTCGCCGAAGGATGGACCGAGGCCGAGGTGGACGCGGCATTCGGTCGCGTGCGCGCAGGCCATGTCCTCGAGCCCGGCGAGGCGGCCAAGCTGAGAGCCGCGCTCCTCTACAAGCTCGCGATCTTCGACCATGCCCGCGGCTGGGCGCAGCAGTTTCATCTCGGCGCGTTGCGCAACAACAACACCCGGCTGCTGACCTCGCTCGGGCCCGACACCGGGTTCGACTCCATCGGCGACGTCGAGATCGGCCGGCCGCTGTCGCGCTTCCTCGATCGCCTCGACGCGACCAACCAGCTCGCGAAGACCATCCTCTACAACCTCAACCCGCGCGACAACGCGCTGGTGGCGACGATGATCGGCAACTTCCAGGACGGGACGGTGCCCGGCAAGCTGCAGTACGGCTCGGCCTGGTGGTTCCTCGATCAGCTCGACGGCATGACGGACCAGATGAACGCGCTGTCGACGATGGGCCTGCTCGCCCGCTTCGTCGGCATGGTGACCGACTCGCGCAGCTTCCTGTCGTACTCGCGCCACGAGTACTTCCGGCGGCTGCTCTGCAACCTCGTCGGCGAGGACGTTCGGCGGGGGCGCCTGCCGGACGACCGAGATCTGCTTTCGACGCTCGTGCGCAACGTGTCCTTCGGAAACGCACAACGCTATTTCGGATTCCCGCTCGGGCGGGTGGCCGACCTCGCCTAGATCGAC
>Ga0315271_10002533_pt1 | contig 11466 bp, 9 predicted proteins | sample C3_top_MG_FD_204664 | JGI IMG/M metagenome (GOLD analysis project Ga0315271, IMG submission 204664) | Sediment microbial communities from Yellowstone Lake, YNP, Wyoming, USA - C3_top | ecosystem: Environmental > Aquatic > Freshwater > Lake > Sediment | place: USA: Wyoming | collected 2017-08-01
GCGGACCCGCCCCAGGAACGACCGCGGCAAAGGCTATCGGGAACGTCCTCGAACAAGATATCGATCTGTCCCGGGGAGGTTTGACCGGCGGGTGCGAAGGTGGAGTTCCACCAGGTGCGGGAGGATTCGAGTTCGGTTGGGGAGGGGATGACTGCCAGTGTCTGGGAACAAGCTATGAAGCCAATCAGCGCGACGAGGATTCGAAGGCGAGAGCTAGCGTTCATGAATTTAAGAGTGATCGAGAATTCCTGAGCTTCGGATCACGTGAGCTTGCGCCGGGCTGGCGCCGCTGGAAAGCAAATTTAATGGGGGATGATTGGGAGATTGGGAGCACGATCAAGCACGAACAGATTAGGAGTTAGATTAAGATTAGGATCAAAGCACAGATCCGGGTTCACAAAAAGAGTGACTCGATTCATACCGACTGATAGGGACTTTGGAACATGTCGCTCGCTGTGATCTTTGGCCTGGTTGGTGCCGGTCTTTCCGCCACCGCATACACGATGAAAAGCATGCTGCCGCTGCGCGCGGTTGCGTTGGGAAGCAATGTTTGCTTCCTGGCATACGGAATCATGGAATCACAGCTTCCTTCCATTCTGCTGAATCTGGTCCTTGTTCCGCTTAACATTGTTCGATTCAGAGAAATTCGCCGATTGGTAAGGGATGTCCAAGCTGCCGGCACCGACACCCCGGTGTCACAATGGTTGGTGCCGCAGATGTCGTTGCGCCGTGCCGAAGCCGGGCAGGTATTGTTCAAGCGGGGCGACACGGCGCAGGAGATGTTTTACCTCCACAAGGGGCGGGTTCATATCGAGGAACTCAACGTCGATCTCGCACCCGGAACGCTATTTGGCGAAATTGGCATTTTCGCCCCCGACAGCCGCCGCACCCAAAGCGCGGTTTGCCGCGAGGGCTCCGACCTCTACACGATGACGCAATCAGATGCGCTCCGACTCTATTATCAGAATCCCAAGCTGGGATTTCATCTCATGCGCCTGGTTGTGGCCCGTTTGACGAATGACAGCGCCCGCATGCGCAGTCCTGCGCAGCCGCTTGAAGATACCGGGCAACCCGTGCCATGAACCAAAGAGAGCACGAGCATGATCAAGATCAAGATCAAGAACATGAGCATGATGCCGCGCGCGCTTGCCGGGAACCTTTCGATTCCTTCGGCAAGGCGAGTTGTGGTTTGTGACCGGCCGAGTCTTCCGTGGCCGGACCATCGAAATTGGGCGCAACAATATTGCCCCCCCCTTCGTTAGTCCTTGGAGATCTGTAGCAGAGTTTGCTCGATTTGATTTCGCAGTCTTTCGCGCTCGGCGGCGGAAATTTCACGGGGAATCGTGACGGGCTTCTCGAGGATGGCGTCGCACCGGCTGAAAGGGAGCGGAATCTGAAGGCGGTCCCAGCTCTTCAGTTGCACTTTCGAGTGGAAGTAATACGAACACGGAATCACTGGCAGGCTGGTCACCTGGGCGAGGGCCAGCACTCCGTCCTGCACATGATAACGTGGGCCGCGTGGGCCGTCGGGCGTGATGGTGAGGTCGTAGCCCTGTTGGGCGAGTTTGGCCAACTCCAGCAACGCCTGGCCCCCGCGCCGGCTGGATGAACCGCGGACCGCTACCACATCCATGATCTCAAAAATGCCGGCCAGGAAGCCGCCATCCTTGCTCGCGCTGACCATGGCAGCCATACCCACGCGGGGGCTTTTGGGGCAAATAAACCGACGGTAAATCGGCACGGCGAAGGCGAGGCGGTTGTGCCACAAACAAAAAACCAACGGACCTTTGAGGGTGCCGTTCAGAATTCCCGCGCGATCCTCAAAGCGGTAGCGCAAGCTCAGCGCCAGCGCCCGGACGATGAGGACCACCAGCCAGCCGACCAGGTTCTGCTTCCAGGTCGGGGCATTCGGAACGACGACCCCGCTCCGGCGCTTGGGTTGAGGGGCGGTGGTGGTCATCCGCTTTTCTTCAAGCAGGCCCGCACCAGGTCCTCAAGGTTGGCCTGGGGTCCGAGCAAACTCTGCGCCTGCTTAACCGAGTCGTGCGCTTCGACCTGCTTGAAGCCGAGGGCCATCAGTGCCAATACCGCGTCATTCAACCTCTGGTCGGCAGCCGAAAGCCCGTGTTTTTCCGAAGCGGCTTCCCAGGCGCCCGCCGCGCCGATTTTGTCTTTTAATTCCACGACAATGCGTTCGGCGGTTTTCTTGCCGATGCCGGAGACTTGGGAGAGGGCTTTGATATCGCCGTTGGCCACCGCGCCCTTGAAGGCCGGAACACTGACGCCACTTAACACATTCAAGGCGATTTTTGGGCCGATGCCACTGACGGTGTTGATGAGCAACCGGAAGAGGTCACGTTCGGCGGCGGTCATGAATCCGTAGAGGACATGGGCGTCTTCGCGGATGGCCAGGTGCGTGAGGATTTTCACGGTTTGGCCGGGCGGCGGCAGCTTGTCATAGGAAGACAAGGGGATGAGCAGTTCATAGCCCACACCCTGGACATCGATGATCACCTGGGTGGGCAGCGAATCCACCAACGTGCCGGAAAGAGAGGTAATCATATCAAATTCGTTTGGGGGAGGTGAGGCTGTAACGTCCGATCTCCTGCGCATGGGCCAGTGCCAGAGCCAGGGCGTCTGCGGCATCCGGATCGGGAAGCTCCGACAAGCGCAACATGCGCTGCACCATTTTCGCCACCGCCAGTTTTTGGGCCGCGCCGTAACCGACAATCGCCTGTTTTACTTTGCGCGGGGCGATTTCGTAGATTTCGAGGCCGGCCTCGGCAATCATCGCGAGGGCGGCCCCCCGGGCTTCCCCCATCAGGAGCGCGGTTTGCAGGTTTTGGGCGAAGAACAATCCTTCCACCACGCAAACGGTCGGATGCTGTTCCTTCACGAGATCTCGAACGACTTGGGCAATGCGGGCCAGGCAGCGCGATCGCTCCCAGGTTTTGGGGCAGGAAATGGTGCCCAAGGCCAGCGCGGTCGGGGCGGGCTTCCCCAGTTTGATGATGCCGTAACCAGTTCCCCGCAAGGAAGGATCGAGGCCGAGAATGATTGGCTGATTTTCCCCGCGAACGGCCGCAGACCGTTCAAATACCGGCTGCACGGCGCGGCGGGCGCCGGTTACGCGCTGTTGCAGCTGATTGAACTGTTGCGGTGTGATTCCCATCGGACGCACATGTTGCCAGCAGTTCCCGACATAGCAAGTGAAGGAATGAGAAGGCATTTATTTGCCATTTCACGAGACCTCGTTGAAAGTGGGGGCATGAAACCCTCTGCCTTTCAACGAAGCGCGCTGCTGTTCGCGATCATTCCCGCTATGACGCTGTCCTCCCTGGCCCATGACCCGGCTGAAGATATGGCAGCCGCCGCCCACGCCTGGCTCGCGAGTCTCGACGAAACTCAACGGGAACTGGCCCAATTTGAGTTCCCCGACACCGAGCGCCTCAACTGGGCATTTGTGCCGCAACCGCGCAAGGGCTTGCCGCTGAAGAAAATGACCACCTCCCAGAGGCCGCTGGCGGTGGCTTTGCTCAATTCGGGATTAAGCCACCGCGGCTTTTTCCAGGCCGCCACGATTATCAGCCTGGAAGAAGTGCTGCGAAAACTGGAGAATGGCAATCCGGGACGCGATTCGGAGCTTTATTACCTTTCGATTTTCGGGCAGCCCGGCACTACCAATGTCTGGGGATGGCGCGTGGAAGGCCACCATCTCTCGCTGAATTTTACGATCGCCGGCGGACATGTCGCCGCCCAGTCGCCCGCCTTTTTTGGTTCAAATCCGGCCGAGGTGCGGGAGGGGCCTCGCCAGGGGCTCCGGGTTCTCGGCCTTGAGGAAGACCTGGGGCGGCAGTTGGTGAAATCTTTGACCGCGCCACAGCAGGAGACGGCCATTATCGCGAAGACGGCGTTTCCGGAGATCCTGACCGGCAACTCGCGCAAAGTGTTTCCGCTTTCACCCAGCGGCCTGGGTTTTTCCGAATTGCAGGCGGCGCAGAAAGCCGCTTTGCAGGAGTTGGTGCGCACCTATGCCGAACGGTTTCGTCCCGAGTTGGCCGAAGCGGACCTGGACAAGATTGAACACGCGGGCTGGGACAAGGTTTCGTTTGCCTGGGCCGGGAGCATCGAGAAAGGGGAAGGCCATTATTATCGCGTGCAGGGTCCGACATTCGTCCTGGAATACGACAACAGCCAGAACAAAGCCAACCACATCCACACCGTCTGGCGCGATTTCATGAACGACTTCGGCGAGGACGTGCTGAAAGAACATTATCAGTCCGGTCACCACGCCGCTGGCGCCGAGCATTGAATTCCGGGAACGAGATATGCGAATGGGAATGGGTTTAGAACAACGCCTGTCGTTTTGATAGGTTGGAAGAAACCGCATTTTCGGCGTGCAATTTTGCGTGGGGCGATTAGTACCAATGCATGACGTTGAACGACGCCCGAGGACGCCACGCTGGCCTGGTCGCGGAGATTCGCCGGCACGATCATGCCTACTACGTGCTGGCCCAGCCTTCGATCACGGACCAGGCTTATGATCGGCTCTACCACGAGTTGATCGACCTGGAAGCAAGATTTCCCGAATTGGCTTCGCCGGATTCCCCGACGCAACGGGTCGGCGGCCGGCCGTTGAAAGAGTTCCAGTCGGTGAAACATCTCCAGCCGATGTTGAGCCTGGACAATACCTACTCGCAGCAGGATCTGCGCGAGTTTGGCCAGCGGGTTCAACGATTGCTGCCCGGGGAGGCGCTGGATTGGGTGGTGGAGCCCAAAGTGGATGGTTTGGCGGTCAGCCTGCGCTACGAGAACGGAGCCTTCATCTGTGGCTGCACTCGCGGGGACGGGACCACCGGGGATGACATCACGGCCAACCTCAAAACCATCCGCAGCATTCCGCCTCGCCTTGCCGCCAGCCGATCAACTGGTGTGACTCCCGAACTGCTCGAGGTTCGCGGGGAGGTTTTTCTAACCAAAGCCGGCTTTGAAAAGCTGAATGCCCAGCGCAAGGCTGCGGGCGAGGAAACCTTTGCCAATCCACGGAACGCGGCGGCGGGCTCGTTGAAACAGCTCGACCCGCGCATTGTTGCGAAGCGTCCGCTGGATATTGTGGTCTATGGACTCGGCAAAGTGAGTGGCGCTCCCGATCAACCGCAGTCGCACTCAGAAGTATTGGATTGGTTGAAGGCGTTCGGATTCAAGACGCCCGAGCAAACCTGGCACTGCCAATCGGCCGATGAACTCGTAATCGCCATCGAGGCCCTCGACAAGGTTCGCCGGGGGTTTGCTTATGAAACCGACGGGGCGGTGATCAAACTGAACTCGTTCGCGCAACGCGAAAAGGCCGGGTTCACCTCCAAAGCGCCGCGGTGGGCGATTGCTTACAAATATGCCGCCGAGCAGGCGCAGACCCGGTTGAGAGATATCACGGTGCAAGTGGGGCGCACGGGGGCGCTCACGCCCGTCGCCGAGTTGGAACCGGTGTTCCTGGCGGGAAGCACCATCAGCCGGGCGACTTTGCACAACGAGGATTACATCCGGCAGAAAGACATCCGGATTGGCGACACCGTCACCATCGAAAAAGCGGGCGAGGTCATTCCCGCGGTCGTGGATGTCGTGCTGACCCGACGTCCGGCTAAGGCGGAAGCCTTCAAATTTCCCTCGAAGTGCCCCGAGTGCGGCTCGAAAGTGTCGCGTGCGGCGGGCACGGAGGAAGGCGACGAAGGCGTGGTGTGGCGTTGCGTCAACCCGGATTGTCCGGCCCAGGTGCGGGGGCGAATCGAGCATTGGTGTTCGCGCGGAGCGCTGGATATCGAAGGCGGAGGCGAGGTGCTGACGCGGCTCCTGGTTGAAGCTGGCCTGGTTCGGGACGTGGCCGACCTTTACAGCCTCAAGCTGCACGAGGTCGCAGATCTCGAGCGAATGGGGGAGAGATCCGCCCGCAATTTTCTCGCCGGCGTGGAAACCAGCAAAGCGCGCGATTTGTGGCGGCTTTTGTATGGATTGGGAATTCTGCATGTGGGCGCGGGCGTCGCCAAGGCGTTGGGCCGCGGTTTTGCCAACCTGGACGACCTTCTCGCCGCCAGCACCGATCAATTGATGCGGTGCGAAGACATTGGCGAGGTGATCGCGCAGAGCATACTGCAATGGCAAGGGGATTCGCGAAATCGCGCCCTTGTCGAGAAGTTGCGGAAAGCCGGGCTTAACTTTCAATCAGAACTTTTCCAGGCCCAGGCCACAGCCGGGCCGCTGGCGGGCAAAACGCTGGTGCTCACCGGCACACTGCCCACCCTCAAACGCGAGGAAGCCGCCGCCAAAATCGAAGCGGCGGGCGGCAAGGTCAGCGGCAGCGTCAGCAAGAAAACCGATTACGTGGTTGCTGGCGAGGAGGCTGGGTCAAAACTGGACAAAGCGCGGAAATTGGGGGTCAAAATCATCGACGAAACAGAACTGCTGCGGCTGTGCGGTTCATGATTGTGAGGCAAGCGGGCGTGTCATGCCGTCGCCAAAATACGTGCGTTCCTTCGCTTTTGCCGTCCTTGCCGGGCTCGTGTTTTTTCCCGGGAAAGATATTTCTTACGCTCCGCAACCGGCAGCAAGTTAACCCGGGTCAACTCCTCTCCGAAAGCGCGCTGGTGGAATTCGAGGGTGTTTCGTTGCAATTGCCGGTCGGCATGCTTTCTTGATGATGTCTTGGTGTTAGGCCGTTTCCGCGAGGTTTTGGAAATGCGGCAGGGTGGGAGGCAGGTATCGGAGAATTGCCGGATCCAGGCCCATGGCCGTGGCCTGAGTGGCTTCGTCGACAAGTCGGAGAATTCCGTAGTCTTGCAGTGGATGTCGAGGGAGCAAATCCATGCTGGGCCGTTCCCAAGTTGTCGGTCGAGCAAATCAGGTCACAGTCTTCCGTGTGGTCCGCGACACCAAACTCCACACACGCGAGTCCGCCGGTCACGGCGCAGGCCACGCCCCTCTTACGCAATTTGCGCGAGATCGTGGCGTAAAAATCATCGAGACTCTGCGGCTTCGCGTGACGCATGGCTAAAGCCTATGGTATTTTCCAATCGTAAGCAAATAACCTGTCCGGTTTGCATGAGCGGCTATCGTCCGGGGACGCGCAGAGGAGACTTTACATTTCGGGCACCGGAGCTAATCCTGCCTGCCGCGCCAGTCTCCTGGACCAAAATTTTATGAAATATCTGCCCGCTGGACCTTTTGTTCTCGCAGTTCTCCTCGGATTGTCTTCGCCTGCCCCGGCGGCGGAGTTTTTTGTGTCAACCCGCGGCAGTGACGAAGGAAAGGGAACCGAGGGCCAACCCTTCCGAACGCTCGAACATGCGCGGCAGGCGGTGAGAACCTGGCGCGCACAGCATGCTGGCGAAGCCGTCACCGTGACATTTCAGTCAGGCACCTACGAATTGGCGCGGACTGTGGAGTTTGGGCCGGAGGACTCGGGAGCGTCTGCAGAGAAACCCGTCATTTACCGGGCGGCGGCGGACGGAGAGGTGGTAATCAGCGGGGGCCGCCGGATCACCGGTTGGCAAAGTGACGCGAGCCGGATGTCCTGGAAGACGAAGATCTCGCCGACCGACTGGCGGTTTACGCAACTTTGGGTTGGCGGTCAGCGGGCAATTCGGGCGCGCACGCCGAATTATTGGCAATTTGCGACGCTCAACAGCGTCACCGAGGAACCGGCAGGGGAAGGCCGCGCGAAGCATACGTTCACCACACAACCGGAAGCGCTCCGGCAGTTGCGAGGCCTGGACGCTGCGCAGCTCACGAATGTTGAAGTCGTCGTGTTTCACAAATGGGACACCACGCGCGAGCATATTGCCAGCGCGTCTCCGGACCAGGGGTTATTCACCACGTTCGGCAAGCCCATGCAGAGCTGGAACAAGATGGAACGGGATTGTCTTTTTTACCTGGAAAACCTGTTGCCGGCGATGGACGCCCCGCGCGAGTGGTTCCTGGCGGCGGATGGCGGGCTGTCTTACCTGGCGAGCCCGGGTCAGAACCCTGACAAACTGGAGGTGGTCGCGCCGGTGGTTGAGCAGTTTCTGGTATTCAAAGGAGCCGATGGCGACCAGCCCGGGCGGGTGGAAAACATTCAATTCCGCGGATTCAAGTTCCGCCATGGCGCACTAAAACTGCCTAAGGAAGGTTTGGCGCCATCCCAGGCGGCGATGAATTTGGACAGCACCGTCATCCTGCTGGATGGCGCGCGCAACGTGCGGTTCCAGGATTGTGCGGTGGAGCATGTCGGGGCAACGCCCTTCTGGTTCCGGCATAACTGCCGGGACTGCAGCGTGGAGCGAACCCGCATGTTTGACCTGGGTGTGGCCGGCGTGCGGATTGGTGAAATGAACCTGGTGCCCGAGCCGGTGCGGACGGGCGGAATCCGGATTGAGAACTGCATCATTCAAAGTGGCGGGAGGATAGCGCCGCATGCGGTGGCGGTCTGGATCGGCCACAGTTCGGATAACACGATTCGCCATTGCGATATCGGGGATTTTTTCTATACCGCGGTTTCGGTGGGCTGGCGGTGGGGATACGCGGAGAGCGGGGCCAAAAGAAACCTGGTGGAGTTCAATCACCTGCACCATCTCGGCTACCGGATCCTGAGCGACATGGGCGGAGTTTATACACTGGGCCCGTCGGAAGGGACAATCATCCGGAACAACGTGATCCACGATGTTTACTCCACGCGCTATGGCGGATGGGGACTTTACCCGGATGAAGGCAGCACCGGAATTCTGCTCGAGAACAACCTGGTTTATGACGTCCGCGACGGCTGCGTGCATCAGCATTATGGCAAAGAGAATGTTTTCCGGAACAATATCCTGGCCTTCAGCGAAGAGGGACAGGTGGCAGTCACGCGCGCCGAGCCGCACCTTTCCTTCACGTTCAGCAATAACATCGTTTATTGGGACAACGGATCTCTGTTCGGTTACGGCGGTTGGAAGAATGGCGTGAAAGTGAATCTCAGCCGGAACCTGTATTGGAGGGCAGGGGGCAAGGCGTTCGATCTAGCCGGCAAAACCTGGGAACAATGGCAAGCGGCGGGCAACGACGAGGGCTCCCTGGTGGCCGATCCCGGGTTCGTCGATGCGGCGAAGCGCGACTTTCGTTTGCGACCCAATTCGCCGACACTGAAGGTAGGCTTCAAGCCCTTTGACTTTGCGCAGGCCGGGGTGCAGGGAACGGCCCTGCGCGGTTTGGCGGAGTCCACCCAATACCCGAAACCCTATGTGGTGCCGCCGCCGGCGCCGATTAAGATCTCCGATGATTTTGAACAGGGAACCGTCACGCCATTCATGGGATTGATAGCCATTGATGATGAGAAACAGCCGGGGTTGGTTGCGTTGGATGACACGATTGCAGCCGGCGGAAAACGCAGCCTGCGCGTCCGCGAGAGTGCGAGTCTCAAGGCGGAATTCAATCCGCATTTCTACCTGGACCCGCACTACACCAGCGGCAGCGCGCTTCTGAGCTTCGACATTCGACTCGAACCAGGGGCGAAAGCACGGCAGGAATGGCGCGATCAGGGAAGCCCGTATCACACGGGCCCCAGCCTGTTGTTCGGGGATGGGGCGATTTATGCCCGGGACAAAAAAGTGGCGGATGTTCCGGCGAACACGTGGGTTCACGTGACGATCACGACCCCTCTGGGCCAGGCGAACAGCCGTTGGACACTTGAGGTGACTTTGCCGGACGGCAAGAAGACCGTGCTGCAAGACCTGCCGTGCGATGCGGCTTGGAAGGAAGCGCGCTGGGTTGGCTTCAGTTCCCACGGGGGGGACGGCACGAGCTATTTCCTGGATAACCTGAGGATGGATTGTAAGGGAGGAGGAATCGTTCGTTGATGAGAGCTAAGCCTGCCATCCCCCTGTTCAGCGCCCTCTTCGGGTTCGCCGCCAGCACTGTCCTTGGTGGGGATCTCGATTTCAGCGATCCTGCCAGAGTGTCGCCGCCACCTTCGTGGGCTGTGGGGCAGGTGCGTCGGGCATCGGACCTCGAAGTGTTGCCGGGATTCCAGAAGCCTCCGCCCGGGTTTGGCATCGTTCCCTTCTTCTGGTGGCTTGGAGATCCCTTGACGAAGGAGCGTCTCGGCTGGGAATTGAAGCAGATGGCCGGGATGGGCATTTCGGGTTACCAGATCAACTACGCTCACACCGACCAGGGCGGGCATAGTTATGGGCTGACGTTCCCAAGCGAGCCGCCGCTGTTCTCCGGGGGGTGGTGGGATCTCACCGGGTGGTTCATGCTGCAGGCGAAGAAACAAGGCGCCGGCATCAGCCTCAGCGACTATACCCTCGGTCTTGGCCAGGGTTGGCTTGTGGACGAGTTGCTGCGCGAGCACCCGGACATGTGCGGCATGCAATTGCGTTTGGTTACCGGCGACGCCCCGGCGGAAGCGCTGGTGGTCACCAACATCGGCGGCCGCCAGGTCGCCGTGTGCGTCGAGAAAGTTCCGCTGTCGATCGACCCGATGAATCCGCAATCGGGACCGGGATACGCGAAGAAATTTTTTGGCGCGTTCGAGGACCGTTTCCCCGGCGAAGGCGGCAAGGGACTGAACTTCTTTTTTTCCGATGAGCTGGAATTTCGCGTGCGCGGCAACCTTTGGTCGGGCCGCTTCGCCGAAGAGTTCAAAAAGCGGAAGGGCTATGACATCGTGCCGGAATTGCCGGCGTTGTTCATGGACATCGGGCCGCGCACACCGAAGGTGCGATTGGACTACAGCGATGTCAAAGTGGCCTTGACCGAGGAGGGTTTCTTCAAACCGGTATTTGATTGGCATCAACAGCGCGGTATGACCATGGGCTGCGATCACGGCGGCCGGGGCCTCGATGTGGTCGAGTTCGGCGATTACTTTCGCACCCAACGCTGGAACCAGGGCCCTGGCGCCGATCAGCCGGGTCTGGGAAAAGACCTCATCAAGACCAAGATTGCCAGTTCCATTGCCCATCTTTACCTGCGTCCGCGCGTCTGGCTCGAAGGTTATTATGGCAGCGGTTGGGGCACCACGTCAGCGGGTGTTGTGGACGCGACCTTGGCCGATTTCGTGATGGGCTACAATCTTCTGTCCTTCCACGGAATGTATTACTCGACACACGGCGGTTGGTGGGAATGGGCGCCGCCGGACAACACGTTCCGTATGCCGTATTGGAAGCACCTGCGTGGATTCACGGAGTGCGTCCAGCGCCTCAGCTACGTGCTCAGCCAGGGATACCACCAATGCGATGTTGCCATTCTATATCCGGTCGCGCCAATGGAAGCCGGGATGGGCGGACAGGAGGCAGTCAATACCGCTTTTGACGCGGGCCGGCAACTCTACGCAAAAGGCGTGGATTTCGATTTCATGGATTTCGAGTCCCTCGCGCGGTCAAGAGTCCTCGGTAAAGAACTGCATGTCTCCGGCGAGGTTTATCGTGTCCTCGTCCTGCCCGCAATGAAGGCCGTCCG
>Ga0315271_10002534_pt1 | contig 11464 bp, 7 predicted proteins | sample C3_top_MG_FD_204664 | JGI IMG/M metagenome (GOLD analysis project Ga0315271, IMG submission 204664) | Sediment microbial communities from Yellowstone Lake, YNP, Wyoming, USA - C3_top | ecosystem: Environmental > Aquatic > Freshwater > Lake > Sediment | place: USA: Wyoming | collected 2017-08-01
CGTTCGCCTGCTCGACAATGCCATCAAGTTCTCCAAGCCGAAGGGGGGGAACGTGACGCTTCGGGCTCGGGCCTCGAAAGGGCACCTGGTCCTCGAAGTGTCCGACGACGGGGTCGGCATCCCGCAAGCGGAGCTGGATCACCTCTGGGAGCTGTTCTATCAAGTCGACCGCAAGGCCAACGAACAGCAGGGAACGGGATGCGGGCTCGCGATCGTCCACTCGGTCGCGCTGATGCACGGCGGACATCTCGACGTCAAGAGCGAGCCCGGCGTGGGATCCACGTTCGCCCTGCACCTCCCGGTCCTCCCCTCCGAGGTCCCGTGAGCGAGGGCGAGGCGCCTCCGCTCTCGACAGCGTCGCCGGCGAAGCGTGCCCCGGTGTGGCGGAGCCTGGGATTCCGAATGGCCGGGGCAATGGCGGCCACCGTGGCCGCGGCCCTGCTCGTTCAGGCCCTGTTCGCGGCGGTGGCGGCTCGGCGATACCTGCAGAGCGACATCGAGACCAAGGGGAGGGACTACGCGATTCTCACGGTGCGTGAGCTTTGCGAGGGCTACGAGACGTTCCACGACAGTGGCGTCTTCCAGTTCAGGCAGCTGGTTCGCAAGATACTCTCCCGCAACCCCGACGTGACCGCCGTGAAGATCCTGACCGGATCCGGCGCGATTCTCTTCGATTCGGCTTCTCTCAATGCGGAGACAAGCGGCCTCTTTCCCCCGGCCCCGGCGACGGAAGCGCTGGCGGATCCCTGGCTGACCGACGCCGCGTCGCAGATCGTCCCATCGGAGCGCAAGAGGCGATCGGGAACCGATGTCGTGCTCGACGTGGTGGTTCCGCACGTCGAGAGCTGGGGCCAGCACCGGCTCTCGGCGGCCTACACCATGAGTTACTCCTCTCTCCACGGCAGGATCCGGGAAGCCCAACGGGTCTTCCTATTGCTGGGAGTCGCGGCCGTCCTCGTTTCGACCGCCATCGGATTCCTCCTCTCCCGGCGCATCGTCGGGCCTCTCCAGCGCCTGACCTCCCATGTGGAGGACCTGACCCGCGGCGGTTTCGACAAGGTCGCGGAGGTCCCTCCGGGAGCGGCGACGGAGATCCACATTCTCGCCACGGCGTTCAATGCGATGGCCAAGGACCTCCTCAACTACATCCATTCCGTGGCCGACTCCTACACGAGCCTCGACAGGGTGAACGCCGAGCTGGAAGAGCAAAACGCCGAGCTCGAACGCTTCACCTATACGGTGTCCCACGACCTGAAGAGCCCCCTGATCACCATTCGCTCCTACGCGGACTTCATCGTCAAGGACGCGGGGGCGGGCCGGCTCGATCGCCTCGGGCGGGACGCGAGCCGGATCGTCGAGGCCACCGGCCGCATGCGACGCCTGCTCGACGACCTCCTCGAGCTGTCGCGGGTGGGGCGTGTCGCAGATCCCTCGCAGGACGTGGCGCTCGCCGCGCTGGCGGGAGAGGCCGCGGATATCGTCAAGGGCCGGCTGGACCAGGGTCGCGTGGACCTCGTGATCGACCCCGAGCTCCCCACCGTGAGAGGGGACCGCGCGCGCCTCGTCGAGGTCCTCCAGAACCTCCTCGACAACGCGGCGAAGTTCATGGGGCAGCAGGCACACCCGCGCATCGACGTGGGCTGGCGACCGGGCCCGGAGCCTGTCTACTACGTGCGTGACAACGGCGTGGGAATCGATCCCCGCTATCACCAGAAGGTGTTCGGCCTCTTCGAGAAGCTCGATACGGAAGGCGGAGGGACGGGGATTGGCCTCGCGCTCGCCAAACGGATCATCGAGGTCCACGGCGGCCGGATCTGGGTGGAATCCGAGGGTGTCGCGGACAAGGGCACCGCTTTCTGCTTCACGCTGGGGGCGCGGGCATGATCGTGAGTCGGTGGGCGCGCGGCGCGCGCCTGTCATTCGTTGTCGCACTTCTCGCTCTTGGTGCCGGGTGCGGACGGCCGACCGAGCCCGCCGGGGATCTGCGCGTCGCCTTCCAGTACGAAGTGGCCTCCCTTGATCCGCACCTCGACGACTCCTTCGAGGCGTCCGAGCAGACCTCGAACATCTACGAGCCGCTCGTGGACCTCGATCGCAACCAGCTTCTCGTCCCTGCCTTGGCCGACGCGTGGTCCGACCGCGATGCCACGACGTGGTCCTTCCACCTCCGCCCAGGAGTGCGTTTCCACGACGGCTCGCCGCTGACTGCCGAGGACGTCGTCTACTCCGTGATGCGACTCAAGACGGACGAGACCCTGACGATGCGATCGCAGCTCTCCGGGGTGACGGGCGCCGCGGTCGAGAACGGCAGGGTCGTGCTGCGGACGGGACGGCCTTCGGCCCGCCTCCTCCACGACCTCTCCCAGGTCTTCATCGTCCGGGCAGGCTCGACACGCGAGGGCCTGGAGGCCCATCCGAACGGCACCGGGCCGTATGCCGTCGAGTCGTGGACGCCGCGCCGGCGGCTGGTGCTGCGGCGGCACGAGGCCTACTGGGGGCCCAGGCCCGCGCACCCCCGCGTCGTCATCGAGATGGGCGTCGACGAGCAGGCCGCCGCGGCCCTCCTTCGGGAGGGTCGCCTTTCGGTCGGCCGCTTCAGGGAGACGAGCGCGGAGAACGCGGCCTCCCAGAGCTCGCGCTACCGGCTCGTTCGACACGAGAGTCTCTACGTTCGGGCTCTGGGTTTCAATCTCGCCAGCCCGACTCTGCCCGGAGGCACGGGACTACCGAACCCGTTCCTCCGCCGGGAGGTCCGCCAGGCCATCGACTTCGCTCTCGACAGGGTCCGCATCGCGGCGGCAGTGTCCGAGTATGCCGTCCCCGCGTTCCACATCTTTCCGAGGTCGGTCTTCGGGCACGATCCCGGGGCCCCCGTGTCGAGCCGGGACATCGTGAAGGCGCGCCGCCTGCTCGAGACCGCGGGCTACCCGAACGGCTTCGACGTCGCTCTCCATGACGTCGTGGCGAGCCCCAATCCTGTTGCGGACGAAGTGAAAGCACAGCTCGCCGAGATCGGCATCCGGGTCACCCTCGTCGCTACCCCGCAAACCCCGGAGTTCTTCGCGGCCCTCCGCCGCCGGGAGTTTGCCTTCTGGTCGATCGGGCTGGGCTGCTCCACGGGTGAGGCTGGCGAGCTGCTATCGACGTACTTCCACTCCCCTGACCCTGTGCAAGGTCTCGGGCTCGACAACGATGGCGGCGTCGCGGATCGCGACCTCGACCGCGCCATCGAGGAGGCCGACGCGATACTCCGCCCGTCCGACCGGCTGCCGGCGCTCCAGCGGGCTGTCCGTCTGGCAGAGAACAACCTGTCGTACATCCCGCTCCTCCAGAGCAAGCGTCTCTTCATCGTCGACCGCGCGCTCGTGTTCGAGCCGCGGAACGACCTCCAGCTGCGCTACGCCGACATCGGCAGCCAGGGCCGGTAGGCGTCAGTGAGCGCGAGAGCATGACACCGGGAGCCGCTTTCGCCGGCCTGGCGAACGCCTACCTGCTGAGCGCCGGCGTGATGGCGGCCCTTTGCCTCGCCATGATTCTCGCCTGGCGGGAGCTCGAGGGGACCGCAGGTCTCGGGCGCTTCGCGGCCGCAATGGGCCTGCTGGTCGCCGGGACCGGCCTCCTCGCCACCTCGGGTCGCGCCGCCGACTTCCTGTCGATCGTCGTCGCCAACGTCCTGCTCGTTGTCGGCGTCGCAGTGATCTTCGAAGGGAGCCGCGAGTTCAGCGGCGCGCCACCGCAGCGCAGCGTCACGTTGGGCGCGGCGGTTGTCTCCGCCCTCTTGTTCCTCGGTTTCACGTATCTCCGACCGAGCTTCGCCTGGCGCGGGCTGGTTTCGAGCCTGCTCCTGGCGGCCCTGCTGGGCGCGGCGGCGTGGGCTCTGTGGTTCGGCGGCCGAGAGCGCTCCGCTGGCCCGCTGGCGTTCTGCGCCTCGGCCGCCCTCGGAGCCGACAGCGTCATGCTCGCCGTTCGCGCGGCGCTCGTCCCCTTTCCAGTCTATGGAGCCTTCGAGACGCTGACGATCCTGTCCCTGGGTGTGGGGCTCACGTCGGGCGTCTGCTGGACGGTCGCGGTGGTTCTCATCGCAAGCCGCCGTCTGAGGAACGAGCTGACCGGCCAGAAGGACCTCTTCGCGAAGCTCGTGGCCGTGGCCCGCGCCGGCACCCTTGGCCCTGCGCTCGATTCGACCCTCGCCGACGTCCTCGAGGCGACACGGAGCTTGACGGGAGCCACCGGCTCGAGCCTTCTCCTCGTCGACGAGACGGGAGACGTCATGCGCGGAATCCTCACGCGCGGGACCGTCGTGTTCGCCGACCCGGCGATGGCTCGAAGGCTCATGGCGGAGGGCCTGGCTGGGTGGGTGGCGCGCCACCGGGAGACCGCGCTCGTATCCGACGTGAACGCCGACTCTCGTTGGTGCCCGCTGCCCGGCCCCAGCAACGACACGCCGGTTCGATCGGCCCTCTCGGTGCCGATCGCCAGCGGCGCCACGCTCGTCGGCGTCCTGACGCTCGTCCATGAGAAGCCCGGATGGTTCACCCCCGACCAGAGCCGCCTGATCGAGTCCGCCGCGGCTCAGATCGCACTCGTCCTCAGGAACGCCCAGATCGCCGACGAGCGGACGCGCGGCGCGCGCCAACAGGCCCTGCTCAACGATGTCCTCGCCGCGGCCGCTCGCCAACTGGACGTGGACCAGATCGCGACAGCCGCGAGCGACGCCATCCACCGGACGACGAGCTGGACCAACGTGGTCCTGGCTGTTCCGGACGAGGAGGGGTCGTTCCGCCTTCTTGGCGGAACACCGGCGCTCTCCGCGGTCCGGCAGCCCATGGGCCGGGGTATCGTCGGCCGAGCCTACGCGACCGGGCTGACTCAGCTCGTGCCCGACGTGAACGAGGATCCCGACTATTTCCCCTACACTGCGCACGTCCGGAGCGAGTTGGCCGTGCCCGTGAGACACGGCGGTCATGTGCTCGGCGTGCTCAACCTGGAGAGCGCGGCGAAGGACGGCTTTGGGTCCGAGGACGTCCGCATGGCCGAGGCCCTGGCCGGGGCGCTCGCTCTCGGCCTCGAGAACACGAGGCTCTCGCGGGTGCGCGAGGACCTGGCCCGCGCCCTGGTCCACGACCTGCGCAGCCCCCTCGTGAGCATCGGCGGATCGTTGAAGCTCCTCGAGCGTGCTTCGGGCTTGACGGAGGACGACCGGAAGCTGGTTGAGGTTGCCGAGCGGAACAGTAGAAGGATGGCGGCCCTCATCGACGCGATCCTCGATGTGAGCCGCCTCGAGAGCGGGATCGTACCGATCACCCCCGCTCGACTGTCCCTGCCCGAGCTCATCTCGGAAGCGCTCCGCCTGGCCGGACCGCGGGCCGCGGAACGCAACGTAAAGCTTGCGAGCGAGTGGCTGGCCGAGGGCCCATGCGACGCCTGGGCGGACCGCGGGCTGGTCACCCGCGTGCTGGACAATCTCCTCGACAACGCCATCCGGTTCAGCGTTCCGGGCGGCGCCGTGGTCGTGACCGTGGACCAGGACGGCAGCGGCCTCCTCGTCCGCGTCGCGGATCACGGTCCGGGGCTCGACGCCAAGTCACGTCAGAAGCTCTTCCAGCGATTCGGCTCGGGCCAGCACCGGGCCAGCGGAAGCGGCATCGGACTCGCCTTCTCCCGGCTCGCCGTCGAGGCGAACGGAGGGCGTATCTGGCTCGAAGAGACGCCGGGTGGTGGAGCGACATTCGCGCTCACGTTGCCGGCTGCTCACGAGATGCACGGAGCGGGGGCATGAATCCGTGGAGGCTCTCGAGAGCGCGTCCGGACCTCATGGCGGCATGGCTCATCGCCGGCTCTGTCGCGTTACAGGCCTGCGGCTCCGGGGGCGGGGCTCCACGCTCGGAGCTGCGCGTGGCGCTCGCCACGGCACCGATCTCCTTCGACCCTCACGCCACCGACGAGATCGTCTCCTTCATCATCACCTCCAACATCTACGAAGCGCTCGTGACCACGGATAGCGGCCTCAACCCGCAACCCGGCCTTGCGACCAAGTGGTTCAACCCGGAACCCCGTACGTGGGTCTTCGATCTCGCGGCGGATCACCACTTTCAGGACGGGTCACCTCTGACTTCGGAGGACGTGGCCTTTAGCGTGCTCCGGGCGCGGAGCGATCCGCAATCGGAGTGGGGCGGCGGGCTGTCGTCGGTCGAGAGCGTCGAGACTCCTTCTCCCACGAGGGTGGTGGTCCACACCCGCGCTCCCGACGCGACGCTTCTCCAGAGCCTGGCCCAGACCCTCGTCGTACCCCGCACCTCGGGAGCGATCGCGGGCTCGTCCCTGAGGCTCCGGCCCATCGGTTCGGGACCCTATCGCCTCGAATCGTGGGACCCGGCCGCAGGGACAGCGCGGCTCGTGGCCTGGGCCAGAAGCCAGGCCCCGCGCCCGCTCATCACACATCTCACCTTCTCGTCGGTCGCCGACGACCGTGAACGCGTCGAGGCGCTCCTCTCGGGACGCATGGACCTCGTGAGCGACGTGCCACCCGAGCTCGCGCCCAGGGTGGCCTCGGCTCCGGACTTTCGTCTGATCGACTCCCCCAGCCTGACGGAGATATACCTGGGTTTCGACGTCCAGCGGGACCGAACGCCCTACGCTTCTCCGGCGCGCAACCCATTCCTGGACCGCCGCGTGCGGCGTGCGGTCCAGGCGGCCATCGACCGCGACGCTCTCGTCCGCGACGTCCTCTCGAGCGGCGGCGAAGCGGCCTACCAGCCTGTGGCGCCCACCATTTTCGGGTTCGATCCGAGCCTGGCGCCCCCCCCGCATGATGTGGCACTCGCCCGCCGTCTCATGGCGGAAGCAGGCTTTCCGGAGGGCTTCTCCGTCGCGCTCGACGCACCGCGGGCGTCGTTCGTCGGGGATGCTCGAGTGGGGCCCTTCGTAGCGCGTTCCCTCGGGGATGTCGGCATCCGTGTCGAGCTCCGCGCCCTCGCCAAAGACGCCCTCTTCCGGCGGCTGGCCGACCGGGACACCTCGCTCTTCATCTCGGGTTGGAACACCGGAAGCGGTGACATGCAGGAGGTGCTGAACTTCCTCCTTCACACCCCCGACCCGCGCCGCGGTTACGGGCGCGAGAACTCGGGCGGATACAGCAACCCGAAGCTCGACGCACTCGCCGAGGAAGCGCAGCAGACGCTGAATGGCACCAGGCGACGCGATCTCCTCCGAGCCGCGGCAGCCATCGCCATGGACGACGTGGCCTGGGTGCCCCTCTACATCCCCCACGATCGCTTCGCAGCCATTCGGACCTTGAGCTGGGCGCCGCACCCCGACCGGCGGCTCAGGGGAGCGAGTATCTCGTTCCTTCCGGAGGTGAAACCCTGATGGCTGCCAGGTCGAAGGCCTCGAGTCGGCCTAGAGGATTTTCATTCCCATCTTCCGCAGGAGATCCTTCAGCTTGGGTTTGGGGATCGGATCCAGATAGTAGTCGACGGTATCGAAAGGAATACCGCTTTCCTTGAGAGCCGCGTGGACCTGGCGGCACGTCGTGCACGTCGGCTTCTGATAGACGATGATCTTCATGGCATCCTCGGCTGAACCATCGCGGCGCATTATCGTTCCGGAAGGCCGCCAGCGCGAGCCGCCATCGATCGGGCGTCCAATTCGGCTACACTTCAGCCTCAGGGAGATCCAAAGATGAGACCTGCTGCTGCCGCGATCCTGGCCTTGTCCTGCGCCTCGACTCTTCACGCGCAGAGTGAAGACGCCCTGCGGCAATACTTCGAGGGGCGGACGGTCGTCGTGCAGATCGACATGCCCGCGAGCGCCAAGGGCGTTGACATACGCGCCGAAAGGCAGCCACCCCTGGACGCGAGCGAGCACGGCTCCCGCCTCAACTACTTCGGCGTGGTGCTGCGACCGGGCGACGAAGTGCAGGTCACCAAGGTCAAGGTGAAGGACGACGTGATCGAGATCCAACTCGGGGGCGGCGGGTGGGGGACGTTCGGGGACAGCGCCGGTGGAACCACGATCCCGCCCGTCACCAAGAGCAACCGGGAGAAGGACCTCGAGAAACAGGTCAAGTCGGAGACCGACCGCGACCGGAAGCGGGATCTCCAACGCGAGCTGGACGACATCCGCCGTGACCGCGAGCGGGAGGAGGCTCGTACGCGCGTCCTGCAGGAGCTCGCCGACAAGGAGAAGAGGGAGCGCGAGCACGACCTGGCCATGCACAAGGGCTCGCGGTTCAACCTGCGGTTCGAGAAGAAGGTTCCGGCCTCCGCTCTCACGCCCGAAGGTGTGATGCGCGTCCTGGCCGACTACGTGGACTTTCCCTGGGCGCAGTCGCACCGGCCCCGGCGCGAGCCGGCTCGTCCGGTCGACGATGCGGGGTCGCTCCACAAGGGGCAGAGCCGGGAAGACGTAGACCGGATCCTCGGCAAGCCCGTGAGCGTCGACGAACGCACCGAGGGGAAACTCAAGATCGCGACCCTCGTTTACACTCGCGGTGACGATCGCGTCGAGGCCGTCTTCGCCGACGGCGTCCTCGTGAAGTACACGATCTCGTCCAAGTAGGCCGGCGGGCCCGCATCGGGAGGGCCGGCCAGGGGATCGCCTCAGTGCAGGTGCGTCACTCCTTGTCGGGCCCGTAGTCCGCCCCTTGCAGTGCCGCCAGGGCGACAGCTTCGCCCCGGTCCTCGACGTCTCCGGCCAGGACCAGGATGTTCACGCCGAACTGGGTGTAGTACCGGCCCGTGTTCACCAGGGCGGTTTCGAACTCGTGGGCGTCGCGTTGGGTCTCCCAGCGTGTGAGCAGCGCGGTCATGCTGCGGGTGCCGTTCACGCAGTGCTGGAAGACGTCACCCGTGGTGCCCGTGGACGCCTCGTTGGTCCAGCGGGTCGGAAACAGAGCCCAGGACGCCTCGATGGGTTCGCGCGAGCCGGCGAGGACCGACAACCCAAGCTCGCCGATCGATCCCTCGGCCGCCTTCGACCAGCCTTTGCCGAGGGCCGTCGACAGATCGGGGAGCTTGAGCCGCTCCCGATGTTCCGAGTGACCGCCCCAGTACTGCTCGGGATGGAGGATCTCGCGGGTCGAAAGGGGCAGGTTGGCGTAGGCCTTGGCGATGTCGGTGATCAACACTCCGTTGCCGAAGGCCCAGTCCCACGGCTTGCCGTGCAGGAGAAACGAGAATCCGAGAAGGTACGGGAGCACCACGCTGCGCTGCGTGAAGGTCGGCGCTATCTTCAGCCGCTGGGCCCTTGCGGTCTGCGACTGCTCCACCTTGGCCCTCGCCTCGTTCTGACCCTGCTCGCGGCTCAGAAAGGCGAACATCACGACCATGGCCGAGCCCTCGATGAGGGAGCGGATGGCCGTCGCGCGATCCGCGTCGCCCTCGGCCTTCCTTTGTACGGCGACGAGGTCGTAGTTCTGGTCCTCGAGGGCGTGGGTCAGCTCGTGAGCGATGACGCCTCGCGCGTCGGCGGGCGCCACGTGGTCCAACAGGAAGAAGGTCTTGCTCCCCGGCTCGTAGTAGCCGTCAACGCCCTTTTCCGCGAAGTCCAGGGATGCCTTTGCGAGGTCGGTCCCTCGAGGGACGAGACCGAGCTGAGCGTAGGCGGTCTGGACGTGGCGCGATTCCTCTTCGGACTTCGGATCCATCCGGGCCTTGAAATTCTCGCGAGCCGTGGCTCCGCTGATAACCTGCATCGCCACGGGCACCTTGAACCGGAGCCCGCGAAGCTGCTCGACGGAAGCGCTGATCTCGTGGACGAGCGCCTGGGCCCGCTCGGGGGTCATCGGGGCCGGAGCTTCGGACGGCAGTGTGGACGTCGGAAGGAGGAGAGCAAGGATGACGGCGCCGCCCCTGCGCGACGCCGCGGCGATTGGGGCAGGCCTGAGGAGCGGGCGCAGTCGTTCTCCGATCGCGAGATCGCCTTCGTCCCGGGTGGCCAAAGCGAGTGCGGGGATTCTACCGGCTCGGGGCGAGCGCAACAAAGCCGATATAATCGCCGGGATTTGGGCTCGCCCGGCCGGCAGATCTACTCGACGAAGCGGCTGCGCGTCGTGGCGCTCCTCCTCACGATCGTCACCCTCCCCTTCGTCCTGGGCGTGTCCGCGCTCATCTACCAGTACCTGAAGTACGGCGTGCTCGTGGAGCGCCGGCTGAAGGGCGAGCGGTGGATGGTTCCGTCCCGCCTCTACGCGCGCCCGCTGGTGCTCCGCGAGGGGCTGCAGATCTCGCAGGCCGAGCTCCTCAAGGTGCTGAACAACCTGAAGTACGAGCAGCGCGAGACGCCTGCCGCACCCGGAGAGTTCGCGCCGGGCGACAAGTCGGTCACGCTCCTCCCCAGATCCAGCGCCGACTCGGCATCCGAAGCCGTGATCGTGGCGTTCGACAAGGATCACGTGAAGGAGATGCGGGGGCAGAAATCCAAGAAGCACTACACGACCCAGACCCTCGAGCCCGAGCTGATCACCTACCTCTTCGACCAGAGCCGCGAGAAGCGGCGCTACGTGAAATACGAGGAGCTGCCCGACACGCTGGTCAAGGCGGTGCTGGCCATCGAGGACCGGCGTTTCTTCAGCCATCCGGGCCTCGATCCGATGCGGATCCTGGGCGCGGCCCTCCGGAACGTGCGGGCCGAGAGCTACATCCAGGGCGGCAGCACCATCACGCAGCAGCTCGTGAAGAACTTCTTCCTGACGCCCGAGAAATCGATGAAGCGCAAGGCGTCGGAGGCGCTCCTGGCCTTCGTCCTGGAGCGCCGGGCTACGAAGCAGGAGATCCTGGAGCTGTACCTGAACGAGATCTACCTGGGACAAGCCGGCTCCTTCAGCATCAACGGGATGGGCGAAGCGGCCCGGATGTACTTCCACAAGGACGTGGGCAACCTGACACTGACGGAATCGGCGCTCCTCGCGGGGATGATCCAGTCGCCCAACCCGTACAACCCGTACCGCCACCCCCAGCGAGCCGTCGACCGGAGGAATCAGGTCATCAAGGCGATGCGCGAATCGGGCTTCATCGAGGAGCCCACGATGCAGGCCGCCCTCACCCAGCCGCTGCGCGTCGAGTCGGCCACGCTCGACAGCGCCGAGGCCCCCTACTTCGTCGACCTCGTGAGCACGCAGCTCGAGCAGCGCTACGACCCCAAGGACCTGACGACCCAGAACCTGACGATCTTCACCTCGCTGGACCTGCACCTCCAGATGCTGGCGCAGCAGGCGCTCGCGAGCGGCCTCGCGAACATCGAGAAGATCGCGAAGCGAAAGAGCGCGGGACCGCCGGTCCAGGGTTGCGTCATCGTGCTGGAGCCGCAGACTGGCTCGATCCTGGCCCTCGTGGGCGGACGCTCGTACGGAGCCAGCCAGTACAACCGCGTCGTCCAGGCGCGCCGCCAGCCGGGAAGCACGTTCAAGCCCTTCGTGTATCTCACGGCCTTCGAGGCGACCTTCGACGACCCCGCGCTCCCGCCC
>Ga0315271_10002535_pt1 | contig 11462 bp, 9 predicted proteins | sample C3_top_MG_FD_204664 | JGI IMG/M metagenome (GOLD analysis project Ga0315271, IMG submission 204664) | Sediment microbial communities from Yellowstone Lake, YNP, Wyoming, USA - C3_top | ecosystem: Environmental > Aquatic > Freshwater > Lake > Sediment | place: USA: Wyoming | collected 2017-08-01
GGCACGTTCACAAGCGCATTGCAGATCGACAAGCTTGCCCGGTAGAGAGGCAATATAGCTGACCCGCAACGCCGCAAGCTGGCTTGCCAGTTCGTCTGGATCAGCCATGATGCTCCCAAATGGCCTTCACCTGACCGGCCAGTGCCATGGGGTCGAACGGTTTAGGGATCACTTCGAGCGCGCCAAGACTCTTGAAGTAGGCAATTTCGGCGGGCTGCACCTTGGCGGTCATGAACACCACCGGTATAGCGGCCAATGCCTTTTGTTCGCGCAGGCGCAAGAGCGTAGTGGGTCCATCCATGCCTGGCATCATGACGTCGAGCAGTACCAGCTGCGGTTCAAAGTCAGGCGCCAAACGCAAGGCCTCTTCGCCCGAGCTGCACAATTGCACGGTGAAGCCGCCGACAACTTCAAGCGCCAGGCGCGCAACCGCCTGGATATCCGGTTCGTCTTCGACATACAGAATGCGTTGCAGTGTTTTGCTCATGGCTGCCTCTTTTCACGAATTTGAGAGGCGCCCTTGACCAAGCTCGTTGGATAGGATGCCCCAGACATGGCCGGCGCGTCTGGCAATGCTGTGTCCTGTACCTGTTGCACCATTGCACGCACTGTATTGATCAACTCCGCAGTCGTGATATGCGCCTTAACCAATGTCGCGCTAACTTGGCGCGCTTCCGCCTCCGAGATATCCTCGTCTGAGAACACCAGTACTGCTGGGGGCGAATCACAGGCGCGCAACAGCGGTAACAGATCCCACCCGGATCCATCGGACAACTGCAAATCGAGTATCACCAGGTGATAGCGGGTGAGCGCCAGCTTCACTCGTGCCTCGGCCAGAGTTGACGCCGCATCAATTTCGGCCAAATCCTGGACTGCCTTGGCAACAAGGCGTAGTACGTCGACGTCATCGTCGACATGCAGGATGTTCAATCCGTTACGACTCAGGCTTTGCACAGCACGCTGAATGGAGGCAATCAATTGAAGAGGTTCGATGGGTTTGCCCAGCCAGTCCACCACCGCAAAGCCACCATTCAGCCGGGTGCGCCCTTCGGCGGCGTGCGCTGAAACCACCACAATCGGCAGGGCGCATGTCACCGGGTCGGCACGCAACTCACGTATGAACGCGATCCCGTCCTTTCCGGGCAGTGCGAGATCCAGTGTCATGGCGGCATACGACCGCTCCTGAAGACACTGCTTGGCTTGTTCGGCATTATGCGCAACATCCACGACATAGCCGTTTTGTTCGAGCATCATTCTCAGGAGACGCGCTATGTCATGATCATCCTCGCAGACCAACAAGCGCAAGGTCTCCGGGTTGACGTCTTCAATCTCCGGTTTCGCTTCCGCGGCACCGATCTGCCAGTCCGGCAGCTCAAAGAAAAAAACTGTTCCGATTCCGGTTTCGGTCACAAAGCCGATCGTACCGCCGTGTTTTTCGACAATGGTTTTACTGATGCTGAGCCCCAATCCACTACCGCCGCGTGCACGTGTATCAGAAGAATCCGCTTGCGAGAATTTTTCAAACACCCGACTCTGGAATTCCTGCGGAATGCCAGCACCGCTGTCTCGTACCGAGACCCGCAGCTTGCGCGATTCACGGCCTACACTGATCTCAACCAGGGAACCCCGTGGCGTAAACTTGGCGGCATTCGATAGCAGATTCGCCATCACCTGCATGAGCCGCTCCGGATCAGCAAACACCTGGGCACCAGGGAGATCCTGCTTAATCTGGATGCTGACACCGAGTTCCGTGGCATATCCACGATTGGCCTCCATGGCCTGCTCGACAAGCGGCATAAGCTCGACCGGTTTCATGTCAAACTTCATTTTGCCCGACTCGATTTTCTCGATATCAAGAATGTCGTTGATGAGGCGCGTCAGGCGTTCGCTGTTCTTGTAGGCAATACCGACAAGTTCCTGTGCCTGGGGCGGGATCACTCCGGCGACGCCACCGGCAATCAGGCCAAGTGAACCGCGAATCGAAGTGAGTGGCGTGCGCAACTCGTGACTCACCGTGGAGATGAATTCATTCTTCATGCGATCGACCTTCTTGCGTGCGGTAATATCGCGCACCATCGCCACGAACAGGCCACGTTCACCCGGCTCACGCACCAGCTGCAGGAAAATCTCTACCGGAAAATCGGTACCGTCCTTGCGACGGTGTACGGTTTCAAAATTCAGGGTATGACTCTCGCCAGAGAGCAGTGGTGCAATGAATTTCCGGAACGCGGATTCCGTCATCAGTGGTTTGATCTGATACGGCGTCATCGCAAGCAATTCGGCGCGCGAGTAACCCATGCTCTCCACGGCACCGCGGTTCAGGTAAACAAAACGCAAGCTCTCCGGTTCGAACATGAAAATCATGTCCAGTGTATTGTCGAGTGTGCTCTTGAACCGTCTCAGGTCTTCTTCTGCACGCTTACGGGTAGTAACATCGCGCGCCAGTCCTGTAAACAGACGGCGTTCGCCAAGCCACATCTCGCTGACGGCCAGCTCGAGCGGAAAAGTACTACCATCCTTGCGTCGACCCACTGTCTCGCGACCAGTGCCAAGGCTTCGATGCTCGCCTGAACTGCGGTAATGCTCCAGGTATCCGTCTTCCAGGCTGCGATAGGGCTCCGCCAGCAACATCTTTATATGCTGCCCGATCGCCTCAGTCGCGTCGTAACCGAAAATCCGTTCGGCCGCCGGATTGAACGACTCCACCAGCCCGTGATCGCTGATGGTAAGTAGTCCGTCCGCCACGGTGTCCACAATGCTCTTGATACGCTGCGCACTTTCGCGCAGCTCTGCTTCGGCCGCCAGGCGTGCGGTGATGTCATGAAATGAGGCCACAACGGTTTCCGGCACGGTGGCGCCCGGCTCCACAATCGGCTGGGTATTGATGGAGATCCAGCTCGTGCTGCCATCCGGCTTGCAGATACCCATCACTACATCGGACTGGGCCTCAGCGGTGCGCAGGGTAACCATCGCGGGATGCTCATCCCCCGGATAGTCCGAGCCATCCGTGTGAATGGCATGCCAGCGTGGATCAATCGAGGTTCGTCCAAGAATTTGGTCTCGGCTGAGCCCCAGAATACGCTCGGCGCTGGCGTTACAGGAAATGATCTGGCTTTGTCGGTCCTGTACCACAACCCCTTCGGCCATCGACGTGATGACCGACCTGAAGCGTGCTTCGCTCGCCGTCAGGGCCTGCTCGGCGCGCTTGCGCGCCGAGATGTCGGAGGCAATTCCCAAGAACCCAGTGATTGTTCCTTGCGCATCGCGCAGCGCCGTCACTGAGAGCAAGACTGGAATCCGTCTGCCATCCTTGTGCAGGTATGTCCATTCCAGTTCTTCCGCAACGCCGCGTCGGCTTTTTGCAACAAAGACTTCGAAACCGGGCTCGATGGTCTGGCCCAATTCAGTGGAAAGCGACGCGGCGCGCGCTACCACTTCTCCTGGATCGTGAAGGATCGCTGGGGTTACTTTACGGACCACGTCGCTGGCCGCATAACCCAGCATAAGCTCAGCGGCACGATTGAACGTCAGAATGGTGCCGTCGGGGTCGGTCGAGATGATGCTGTAATTGGTGCCATCCAGAATCGCACGCTGAATTTCCATTGTTGAATACAACAGCTGTAATGCTCGATTGCGCTCCAGCACGGACCCGACCCAACGCGCCAGCAGCCGTACAAACTCGATGTCGGTGGCGTCGTAGTCTCGTTCGCGGCGTGCGGAGGATGAGAAATTCACCGTACCCGTGGGTCTTCCGTCGACCATGACCGGAGCGCCGATATAGCTTTCGAGCCTGAATGCCGAATAACACGGGTGTCGGTTATAAGGCGAGCGCTGCATGTGTGCGATCGTCAGTACATCATTGGCATTCAACGTGATACTGCAGTAGGTTTGACCCAACGGGAATGTCTGGCCATCCTGCAAGGTTCCCGGCGGGGATGAATGCGCAACGATCGTGTAGTGATCGCCTTCGATGTGACTAACGATGGCGAACTCGGCTTGCAGGTATTTCGCGCCCAGCGCCAGCGCTTGCTGCAATTGATTCTGTGCGTCAAGCTCTGGAAGCGCCTCAATTTCATTCAGCGCCCGCAATGCATTGTGTTGGCGCTCCAGAGCCAGGTCGATTTCATGTCGAGCGGTAATATCCGCATTTGTACCGGTCATGCGCAAGGCTTTGCCGTCGGCATCCCGCTCAATAATCTTGCCGATACTCTGAATCCAGAGCCATCTGCCATCGCGGTGACGCACGCGGTGTTCAGTCCGATAAACCGAGACGGTCCCCTTGATCACGGTAAGGATCGCTTGCCGTACCCACCCACGGTCGTCCGGATGTGTCAGTTCCGTCAATGCTTCGATGGTCGTGGCAACAGGTTCCGGATTTTCGCCAAGCATCAATGCCCACTGTCCGCTTAGTAACGCTGCCCCGCTGGTGATATCCCATTCCCACAGTGCAATACCAGAACTCTCGAGTGCCAAGTTCAGACGCTTCTCACTGTCGAGCAACGCGGTTGTAACCTCAGCGAGGTCGCGCTCATTCAGCTCGCGCTCGACCAGATGCGCGAGATCGGCCAACGCCGTCAACTCGACATCGGTGAACGTGCGTGGACGTCGATCGATGATGCAGAGGGTGCCCAACTTTTGTCCGTTCTGACCGGACAGGGGGCAGCCGGCATAGAAGCGGATACGCGGCTCTCCGCTAACCAGAGGATTGTCGGCAAAACGCACATCCTCCAAGGTATCCGCCACCACAAATATCCGGCTTCCGAGAATCGCGTGTCCACAAAATGAAATATTCCGCGGGGTCTCGGATGCCGATAGGCCTTGGCAGGATTTGAACCACTGGCGATGACTGTCCACGAGGCTGATCAGTGCGATCGGTACATCGAATATTCGCTGCGCAAGGCGGGTAATGAGATCAAAGCGTTCTTCAGGCGGGGTATCGAGAATACCCAAGTTGTGGAGCGCCATGATCCGTCTTGCCTCATCCGCCGGCAGGCGGGGCTCAAGCATGACGCCGCTCCAGGTTCAGCGCCGGAGCGTCTACATCTGACAGACGTTTCGTCAATTCAGCTCTGCGCACAGTTATCCCTTCATGAAACACTGGACTCGCAATGAAGTCGTGGTGACCTATTCCGTAACAAGCTGCTCGGTTACAAGTTGTTCTAAACGGTAACCGTGCGTATAAACAGAACTCAGTCGCCAGCCGTATTCAGGCAGGAATCCGAGCTTGCCGCGAATACGACTGATATGCGTATCCACAGTGCGCGTATTGAGTTTTTCGGCCTGTCCCCAGACATTCTCCAGTATGTGGCCGCGTGACAAAATGCGGCCAACATTGCGCAGCAGGAAATAGGAAAGCTCATACTCCTTCTGCGTCAGCTCCACGGGTTTGCCAGAAACCAGAATGGTGCGGGACGCGACGTCCACCTCGTACGGCGGCAGCAGAAACTTGGCTTTCTCTTCGGATTGAGCATAGGTGCGTCGGCCGAGCGCGCGCAAACGCGCCAGGAACTCATTGCGCCGCAACGGTTTGGTCATGTAGTCGTCGGCACCAAGGCTGAGTCCGCGCACGATGTCTTCCTCAGAATCAAGTGCTGTGACGAAAATCACCGGCAACGGCCAATCGACGCGCTCACGCACCCAGAGCAGAATCTGATCGCCATTCATATCCGGTAACATCCAATCCAGCACCAATAAATCAAAACTCTCACGCTGCAGGTCACGCAAAAAGGTCTTACCATCCGTGTAGTGCTGATACGTAAAGCCAGCCTCTTTGAGCCATAGACCCATCAGCTGGCCGATCTCTATATCATCTTCGACCAAAGCAATGCGCACGCCATTCCCCCTAACAATTGTTCACAAATTAAAATCGCGCCTTCGCCGACACACCCAGATACCCTGTGCCTATGTTTCAATCCTGCCTGCGATGCCACGATTCGGGTACCCGAATTCCCCTTACTCTATAAGCAATAGTAGACTTGGAAATCAGAACTCGCACTGCTTAGTGGGCCTGACCCAATAGAACATCCAACGGTTCTAACCGCGGAACAGCACTCTTGGCAGGAGAATATCGAAATGGATGCGCGAGACGTTTGTCGGCCGAATGAGGCAACGGGTTGCCATTGGACCCACCCCGCAGCGGACTACCCGTAATGAGCCTTTGACTTAAATATTGTCCCACTGGCCAACAAAAAAGCCCGGCCTTTTGGGCCGGGCTTTTCTTGCAACTGGCGTCCCCACGGGGATTCGAACCCCGGTCGCCTCCGTGAAAGGGAAGTGTCCTAGGCCTCTAGACGATGGGGACGGATAGGCGGGTAACTATTCGTATACTTAACTGCACTACACAAAGTTGGTGGAGCCAGCCGGGATCGAACCGGCGACCTCCTGCATGCCATGCAGGCGCTCTCCCAGCTGAGCTATGGCCCCGCTAAAGGCGCGGTACTTTAACGTCCGCGGGTGGAGTACGTCAAGCCACTTTTTGGCCATTCCAGCAGCTTCAGGATGGCAGAAAATCGATTGGGTAGGTCACCACCAACGTATCCACGTTGCGGGCACCGAAATCGAATTGTTTGATACGCGCGGCAAACTTGCGCTCCAGCTCCGGGGAGCGCAATTCGCTCGACACAATGGTGCAGTCGAGCACCTGACCGGAGGGTGCAATGGTGAGTTTGACCACCACCTTGCCCTGCAGCGACGGATCGTCCCGCAATGCGCGGTTGTAGATACTGTAGATGGCGCCCTTGTTGCGGTCGAACACCAGTTTGATCTCTTCGAGCGAGCGCCCGGCCTTGCCGCTGCCGCCACGCTGCAAGCTGCCGCCAGTTCCCCCGCCGCCGCCACCACCAACCGTTCCCTCCACCAGCGTGGTTGCCCGGCCGGCAAGGCCGCCGCCGCCGGTATCTCGGCTGAACTTGGCAGTGTTGATGCCGCCACTGCCACCTGCCGCATTCGAGGTAATAAGCGCACGCGAGGGCACGCCGGCACTCTTGCCCGCGCCAACACCCGGACCACTGCCTGCACCGACACCCGGGCCTGGCTTGATGTCCTTGTTCAACTGTACCGCCGCCGGGGCGGAACGCAGGTCCGCCAGATCATCCTTGAGCGCCAGCAGGCCTACACCCGAAGCCTTCTTGCGCGCACTTTCGACGTCTTTCTTGCCAACTGGTTTTTCCGCTTCTATCTTTTTCGTTTCCTTGGTCACCGGCTTGGCCAGCTCCTTCTTCGCCGGCTCGGGTTTGGTCGCTGCAGCCTCAGGCTCCGGCATTTTTACCGGTACGACGGGTGGTGGTGGCGTGCGCTCCAGAAGCAACTTGGCCAAGCGTGGCGGCAATTCTTCCTGGGTACGGTCCACTTTGGGCAGCGGTAGCCACGGCATTACCAGGCTGATCAGCAGGCAAGTCAGCAGGATGCGCTTCAGAATGCGGCGATAGCGCTGTTCGTCTTCTTCCGAAACCGTCCACGGCAGCGTGGGGGAATTGTAGTAATGTGAAACCAAGTCCCTTATCCCTTATTTTTACGCAATACCGCAAAGGAAATGTTGCTGTAGTCCGCACGCGCGCACGTTACCATTACCTTGCGCAACAAGCTGTACGGGATCTCTTTGTCGCCCATGATGGTCACCGACTTCCCGGCCGGGTCCTGCTTGTCCTTTCGAATCATCTGTCGGCTGGCATGAAATTCGAGTTCCGCTTTGAGCGTATCAATCACATCGACACCGCTGTTCATGACCTCGGACACGGTGGCAACCTTGCGTCCTTCCACCAGAATTTCTTCGCCACTGACCAGCACGACCACGGTTTCCTTGGGGCTCTTGTCCGTTGTCGACTCGGGGAGCTTCACCGCCTTGGAGTTGGGCAAGATCTCCACGCCGGTGGCGTTGAACATCAGAAAGAAAATAAGAATAATAAAAATATCGATCAGCGAAACCAGATTGAGATCCAGCTGAGATTTGTTGCGCTCGTGGCGTTGCGCGCGCTTTGCGAGCGGAGAGAGTTTCACGAGGACTTCCCTTTCTTGACGGGCTGATTTGATTTTTCTTGTGATTTGCTGCTGCCGGCCACCGGCGCATCGCCAACCGAGATATTCGGGAACATCTCGATGGTCGAGAGCGTGCCAACCTGCACTACTTTGGCGCTACGCACGGCATCCATGGTCTGCACCAGGACATCGTAGGACGTATCCGGCTCGGACAGAACCGTTGCTTCGAGCTTGTCCGGGAAGCGTTCTTTGATCTGCTGAATCAGAGTAGACAGTGCTGCATAATCGTAACCGCTCGTGCTATTACTAACGCGCTTTATCAAGCCGCCAACGCGATCGCCGACATCAAATCCGTCACGTCTGATAACAATCTCCAACTGCAGGCTCTCTTTCAGATTACTGAAGCTGGACGAGCCAGCTGGCAGATTCAGTTCAAGAATCGCCAACTTGGAAAAAACCGCTGTCGATAGCAGGAATGGTACGAGCACGACGATCAAATTCATGAACGCCGTGATGTCGAGCTCTACCACGTGCTTGCGCAGGCGCCGGACACGTACACTCATTTTCCCGAACCTGATTCAGCCTTGACGCGTTCGACCAGATTCAGAAAGCTGATCTTGGCAGCCTCCAGGCTGTCAACAATCTCTGCCGTTCGCGCCTGAAGAAATGCATGGATCAGCAGAAACGGAATAGCCACCATCAATCCGAATGCGGTGTTATTCATGGCGATGGAGATACTCGCGGATAGCAATTCGGCCTTTTCTGCAGGATTCACCTGGGCCACCGCGGTGAATGCCTTGATGAGACCGATGATGGTACCAAGTAGGCCGAGCAACGTTACCACGTTTGCAAAGGTGGCGAGATAGTGGGTGCGCTTCTCCAAGCGCGGCACGATCTCCATCATACCCTCTTCCATAGCCGCATCGATGTCTTCGCGGTTGCGTGCGGATTTGACGCGTCCAAGTCCGTTGTTGACGATCATGCCGATGGCCGTATCGGATTTGGCCGTGATGCTGAATACCTGCTGGAATTTCCCGGCCTGCAGCATCGGCAGAATGTCGTCCCACATCTTGCGATTGGTACTGCGCGCACGGTTGATGTAGATGAACCGTTCGATCGCGATGGATAGACCGAGAGCCAAGACCAGGATGCTCGGGTAAATCATGATACCGCTGTCCTGGAAGAACTTTACTAGTGTCGAATAGGTATTCATTCCAACCTCCAAATCAAAAATCAGTTAATTCACCGCCGTGAACCACACCTACATTATTTGCTATTCTTCAGAGAGCTATCCACTTTTGTATTCTGGATCCATGAATGGTAATCGACTTGCCGGCGAAATACATCCCGGTCCACCGGTGCGAGCGCTTCATCCAACAGGCTCTCGACCGGTCGACCCACCAGGTCGCCGGCCTGGGGCGGCTTCCAGGGGACTATGTACAGAACCTTCGGCAACTCGCGGCTGCCAATGACCTGTGTGGCTTCGAGATTGGCACGGTCCTCGGCCTGTGCGACCAGCGCGGTTAGCGCGAGCAGGACCGGGAAAATTCTGGGCCTTCGCATTATCCGTTCTCCTTGGTCGGTTTTTTCTCGGCTGGTCGAGTGCGACGTTGCAACTCAATGATCCATTTTGCCACAACGGCATCTTCCGCCGGGAGCAGTTGCTGATAACGCTGGTAATGCGGTAGCGCTTCTTTCGGCTCCTGCAGGTACAAATCATACAGGATGGCGATGTTGAGGTGCGCCAGGGCATAATTCGGATCGGCGTCCAGCGCCTTGTTATACTGGCGGCGCGCATCGTCGAACTTGCCCTCCTGACGATAAACGATACCCAACTCATTGTAATACACGGCACGATTCGGGTTCAGTTGAATAGCACGGTTCAGCGCCTCGATTGCCTCTTTCGTCCGACCGCTGCGGTAGTAGACAATCCCAAGATTGGCGTACGGGCCGGACAACTCCGGCGCGCGCTGCGTCAGAGCGAGCAACGTTTGCTCTGCTTCCTTGCTGCGTCCAGCCTGGAGATGAGCGAGCGCTTGGTTGTAGGCCTGTTGCAGTTCAGGGCTGACTGGCACCTCTACCGGTGCGGTGGTTTTCGCTGCCGACGTTGGCGCCGTGGCGTGACGATCACCCGACAGGCTTGTGCACCCGGTCGCGAGAACCGCGAGCAGTACAAAGCCCGAAATAAGTCGGTCAGCGCAGTACACGGATCACCCCCTCGCCTTTTTCGGTCTTGGCATAGCGCGCCGGGCGCAATTTCGACAATGCCACATAGCTGCTCTTGACCCACTGATCGTAAATACCATTGCTTGCCCGGCGCGTGTTGATCTCGTGTACCTCAATTGCCTTCTCCTCGAATGGATAGGCCTGTTCTTCCAGCAGCACGTTGTACTGCTCGAGTTCATCGGCGGACAAGCCTTTCGGCCGCTGCGAATTAATCAGGGCGCGGCTGAAGTCGGTATACAACTCGGCGGAGCGATAGGCGGCAGCGGTCGACGCCTCGGCCACGGCATAATCCGAAATCTTTCCGTAGGCGTCCAACAATGTCTGCATACGTTCTTTTTTTATTTTTAGATTTTTCTTTAGCGGCTCAACCAGCTTTGCCTGCCGATACGATTCTTCCTGCGGTTCAAGCAGCACCAGCGCGCCGGTCGCGGCCAAATAACGGGTACGGTCGCTGCGCTCACTGCCGCCAGTGCGATCCGCCTCGACGATCTCACGCGTCCATGCCAGATATCGGGTTGATTGCCCATTCTTCTTGCTGAGCATAGCCAGACGGTAGCGTGCCTCGATCGCCGGTTCCAGCGGCCTTGGATACTGCTTCACGTAGCGCTCATAGGCGGCTGTGGCGTTCTTCTCATGACCGGCCTTTTCGTACAACTCAGCTGCCTGCCACAACGCACCACTGCTGAATTTAACGTCCTTCCCGCCGCCCGCCATGGCTTCAAACTCAGATGCCGCTTTCAGCGGTTGACCGCTTTCCAGATAACACACCGCCAATTTTCCCGGAACCTCGGCCTGCAGGGCATTCTTCGGATAATTGCGGCGGAACGCCTCGAGCGAGACGGCGGCGGCGGTCCAGTCCTTGAGTGCAATCAAAGATGCTGCGGCATCGTAATCGGCCGTCACGCGGATCGCGGATGTCGGGGCCACCTGCGCCACGCGTTGGAAATGACTCACTGCCTCGCGCTGCCGACCGTCCTTGCGTGCCTGTTCGCCCTGCTTGTACACGGATGCTGCCACGCGTTCGGTAAGCGCAACACGCGAGGCTGCCTTGGCATCCGTCAGGGCCAGTACCTGTTGATAGGCAACCTCGGCGCGGTCGTAGGCACCACGATCGAATTCGGTATGTGCGATCACTGTCCAGGCGGTGCGGCGCATGTCGGCCGGTGCCGGCGGTTTGAGATCGAGGATGCGCTGCGCGACGATGACTGCGCGTGCCGGGTCATGCTGAGCGTAGAGCTTCTCGGCGGTGTTGGTAAGCACGC
>Ga0315271_10002538_pt1 | contig 11453 bp, 9 predicted proteins | sample C3_top_MG_FD_204664 | JGI IMG/M metagenome (GOLD analysis project Ga0315271, IMG submission 204664) | Sediment microbial communities from Yellowstone Lake, YNP, Wyoming, USA - C3_top | ecosystem: Environmental > Aquatic > Freshwater > Lake > Sediment | place: USA: Wyoming | collected 2017-08-01
GCTCGAGGATGGCGCGGTGACCATCCGTGACCGCGACACGATGACCCAGGAGCGGGTGCCGCTCGAGGGCGTCAAGCGCCTGATCCTCGACAGGATGGAAGCCGCCCGGCCGTAGCCCTCGGAGCAGGCCGCCGCCGTCGCAGGTGATGACCGGTGGCGGGGCGCACCGGCGGACAGTCCGGTGCCCGCGAGCACCGGCAGGGACTCCCGGGCCATGGCCGGGGCGCCTCGGATCGCGCGAGGATACGGGTCAGGGACGCGGTCGCCTGGCGCGTTGCCAAGAAGGCGGCCGCGCCCGTCCATGTCCGCTGTCCATGTCCGGCCCGTGACCCGGCACGACGGTCCATCCGGCCCGTGACCCGCAAGCGGCACCTCCCGAATGATTCACGGGCGATGTCCGATCCCGTCACGCTCACCGTTCCTGCCGGCAGCCTCCGCCGGGGCGCGCTCGTGACCCTGTTCCAGCGGGGCGTCGTGGTCCCGATCCCGGGTCCGCGCTCGGTGTCGGACCTGCTGATCGAGGACCTCGGCATCGATCCGGACTACATCCGCCGCACGATCGCGACGGTCTTCGTGGACTCCATGGTGGTCGATGATCTCACCCGCACAACGATCCATCCCGGGTCGGTCCTGACGCTCTCGGCGGCAATGCCCGGGCTGGCGGGAGCGACGCTCCGCCGGTCCGGCTACTACCGGGCGATGCGCGCCGACGTGAGCTGGCGTGAGGACCGGCAGCACGGGCCAGCCGATCCCGATGCCGCGCATCCGGGGACCGTCGTCGTGAAGCTGTTCAACCTCCTGATCCCGGACGTCGGCCCCCAGATCCTGCGCCGTGGGATCGTGCTGCCGCGCGATGAGGCGGCGCGGCTCCTCGGACCGGATGCAGGCCTGGACCACGTGGCCCCGGATCGCGAGATCCTGCTGATGGTCGCTGCGTGATGGACGCCATGTCGGAGGAGGCACCGGTGACGACGCACCTGACGATCAAGCTGTTCGCCACGTTCCAGCGGGGCCGGTTCACGCTCGAGACACGGGAGTTCGCGGAGCCGCCCACGGTGGCCGAGATCGTGGACGGCCTCGCGATCCCGCGCGCGCAGGTCGGCGTGATGCTGGTCAACGGCTCCCATGTGGAGTTCGACGACCGGCCCGCCGACGGGAGCACCGTGGCCATCTTCCCGGTGATCGGCGGCGGTTGATGCAAGGCAAACCGCAGGTGACCACCGACGCCCCGCCAGCTGCAGACCGCTACTCGCGCCAGTCCCGGTTCTGGGCGATCGGCGCCGAGGGCCAGGCCCGACTCGCCGCCGGCCGGGTCGTCATCGTGGGCTGTGGCGGTCTGGGCTCTGCGGTGATCGCGCAGCTTGCCCGCGCCGGCGTCGGGCACCTGGTGGTCATCGACCGTGACGGCGTGGAGCTTGGCAACCTGCACCGCCAGGTCCTCTACGACGAGGCCGACGCAGCGGCCGGGACGTCCAAGGCGGTGGCCGCGGCTGCGGCAGTGGGACGGATCAACGCAGGCGTCGAGGTCGTGGCGGTCGTGGCGGAAGTCACCGCGGACAACATCGAGTCGCTCGTCGCGGACGCCGACGTGGTGATCGACGGCACGGACAACCTCGAGACGCGCTACGTGATCAACGATGCCTGCCTGAAGGCAGGCATTCCCTGGGTGTACGGCGGGGCGGTCGGTTCGACGGGGATGGTGATGACCATCCTGCCCGGCGAGACGGCGTGCCTCCGCTGCCTGCTGCCCACGCCCCCGGCCAAAGGGACGGTGGAGACCGCTGCCACGGCTGGCGTGCTCGTGTCCAGCGTCGTCATGGTCGCCGCGCTGCAGTGGACCGAGGCCGTGAAGCTCCTGCTCGGGGACCGCGAGCACGTCAATCGCGGCCTCGTCGCGTTCGACGTCTGGACGAATGACCATGTCCAGTCCGCCGGCGTTCCCCGGCGACCGGACTGCCCTGGCTGTGGTCAGTGGCGGACCTGACGACGCCTGCCGATGCCCTGCCGGGCATCGATCAGCGCAGGCATTGAAACGGCCCCGTGCACCACAGGCAGGTGGCGCACGGGACCGGGATCAGGTGGCAGTCCTGCTCGAACTCGCCGTCGCGGACGTAGTCGCACATGGCTAGGTTGCAGTCGTAGCAGAACGGGAAGTCGTACTGCGTCACGTCACGCCGGAACGCCCGCCACTCCTGTCCGTTCCACAGATCCAGGATGCCGGCGTCATGCAGGTTGCCGAACGATCGGGGGAGCACGGTCTTCTGGAGCCCGCCCAGGTGGCAGTCGAACCGGTGCCACAGGAAGTAGCAGGGATGGACGTCGCCGGCCCAGGACACGAACGCCGAACCCTCCTCGACGAACTCGCACCGCCGGACCTGGGTCGGGACCGTCGTTGGCAGCCTGAGATCGATCCCGAGCTCGGCCGCGACTGACGCGGCTTCCGCGAACGCCGCCTCCGTGGACGACAGCCGGGACTCGTCGAACCGCAGCAGATCATCGATCCGCAGGAAGATCCCCTGGCCCCGGGCATCGGCCACCATGTCCTGGACAAGCCGGAGCGCGCGCAGGTCCTCCGCCGGCGGCGCGAACCGGTGGAGCGCGGCGGGGTAGCGCGCCAGGTCGATCCCTTCCGTGTCCGCGCGGGCTCGCCACGCGCGGTACACCTCGAGCGCCCGGTCCGAGACGGGGCTGAACGCCGCGTGGTCCGACATCGCGGCGTCGTAGGCCAGGAGCTGGCTGACGATGATGAACTCGAACCGGTGACGGGCCGCCCAGCGCACGAGCAGCGGCAGCTGGTCGAGGTTGTCGCGCATCGCGACGAACTCGAGGCCCAGCGAGAGCTTCCGGCCGCGAGCCGCTGCGCTGACATGGAGGGACTCCGCGGCGGCCTCGATGGGCGCGAGTCGCGCGCCCCCGTGGAGCATGCGGAGCCGGTCCGCGCTGACCGCATCGGCCGAGATCGCGATCCGGTCCACGCCAGCGGCCACCAGGGCCTCCGCCCGCCGTTGGCCGATCAGCTGCCCGTTGGTCTGGAAGCCGACCCACGAACCGGCCGGCATGTCCGCCTTGGCACGCTCGATGAACCGCTCGAGGCCGGGGTGGAGGAGCGGCTCCCCGATGCCGTTGAGCACCAGCGCCTCCAGGTGGGGGAATGCGGGTGCGAGTCGGTCGAATGTCTCATCGCGCAGGTCGCCCTCGACCAGGCCCTGGCCGGGTGCGTACTTCACGCACATCGCGCAGCGCAGGTTGCAGCGCGTGGTGACCTCGACGAACAGCTTGGACGGGTGCTCGCGCCGGTGGGCAGGGAGCGGCGCGAGCACCGGAGCCTCGATGCTCACGTGGCAACCGGACGTCGGGGGCGGGTCACGTCGCCAGGCGGCGCCACCCGTCCCCGCCCGGAGACAGCTACCAGTTGAAGACCGCGTCCAGCTCCGCCGGCGTCACCTCGAACGTGGTGTTGTGCGGCGCCAGCGGCTCGGTCTCGAAGAAGCGCGGCAGGCGATCGTCGAGCTCGGTGAACCCGGCGCGGGCGTTGAAGTCGCGCTCGGCCGAGAGGATCTGGTGGCCGAACGCGGTGACGTCCGCGTCGATGCCGTAGAAGCTGTTCACCAGCTCCACGAGCGCGGTGAAGGTCTCGGGCTGGTCGAGCGCCGGGAAGGCGATGAACAGGCACATGCCGGTCGAGTCGATCACGGCGGTGTTGATCTGGAGCGCCCGAGAGAGGTCCACCTGGCCCTCGGGCTTGAGGGGATCGACGAACCCGCCGACCTTGAGCACGTTGGCCGTGACCGCGTAGCCGGCCGTGTGGTCCGCGCCCATCGGCGTCGTCGCGTAGGTGACGCCCATGCCCTGGATTGCGCGCGGGTCGTAGGCAGGGAGGGCCTGGTTCTTGACAACCGGGACCCGGGACACGCCGAACGCCTTCGCCGTCGCCCCTGCGCCGCCGCCGATGATCCGGCCGAGCGCGCTGCCCTGGCCGACCTCCGCGAGCACCCGGATGGCGCCCTCGCCGTCACCGAAGGGCAGCAGGCCGCCCTCCATCGCGACGCCGATGGCGACGCCGGTCTCGATCGTGTCGAGGCCGAAGTCGTCGTCCATCCGATCGAGCCGCTGGATGATGTCAAGATCCGAGATGCCGCAGTTGCCGCCGTGCGACCAGACCGTCTCGTACTCGGCCTGCTTGCTCAGGTACTTGCCGCTGGCATCGTTGTAGACGCCCGAGCACTGGATGATGCAGCCCCGGTGGCAGGCGTGGGTCACCAGCCCGCCCCGCTCCTCCATCGTCGCGGCCTGGGTCTCGCCGCTGATCTTGGTGGCCCCGTCGAACTGGCCGGTGGCGAAGTTGTTGGTCGGGTAGCCACCCACCTCGTTGATGATGTTGGTGAGGACGTTGGTGCCGAACTTGGGGAGGCCCTGGCCGGACACGCCGTGGCTGCGAAGTCCCTCGTTGAAGACCTTCGCGGCGGCCTTGAAGCGCTCCGGGTGGAGCGGCTGGCGCAGGGATGTGCCGGTCTCGTCGAGGATGAACGCCTTGATCTTCTTGGAGCCCATCACGGCACCGACGCCGCCGCGGCCCATGTGGCGGGTGGGGCGCAGCTCGCGGTCGCAGGCCGCGATCGAGGCGCCGGCGAGCTTCATCTCACCGGCCTGCCCGATGACCATGAAGGTCACCTTGGATCCGTACTCGCCGACCAGCTTCTCGACCGTGTCGTAGGTTCCGGTCATCCTGAGGCCGTTGTCGACCTTGAACGAGACACCGTTCTCGTCGATCCTGATCGTCCAAAGATCGTCGCCGGCGGGCGCACCCTCCACGATGACGGCCGCATAGCCGAGCCGCGCCAGCACCTGGCCCGCCTGGCCGCCGGCGTTCGCCTCCTTGATTCCACCCGTCAGGGGGCTCTTGCAGCCCACCGAGATCCGGCCGCTCGTCGAGGCGGCACTGCCGGTGAGCAGGCCCGGAGCGAACACGAGCTTGTTCGCGGCGCTCAGGGGGTGGCAGAGCGGGTCGACTTCCTTGCTGACCACGGTCGAGGTCATGGCACGGCCGCCCAGGCCGGCGTACTCGCCGAGCGGTTCGACGGTGGTTGCGGGACCGCCCTCGGCACCCATGTCGATGCGCAGGATCTTGTCCATGCCCGGCTTCTGTCCTTTCACGTCTGATCGCTGCTGGCTCGGCTCCGACACGCCGACCCGGGCCCGTGAGGCTGGGTCGGCCGATACCCGGTCGCCCGATGCTCGTGTGCCGCCGGCCGCGGGCATGGTGCAGGGGGCGCGCTCAGGTGGCACCGATGGTCCCGGTGCCCGGCAATTCCATGCAGTGCCTATTGGCACATTCTGCTGAAACGAGTCCGAGCCACACGGGCTCCGACCGGGTCAGCCGGCGGCGGCCTCCGCCTTCTCGGGCTCCTTTGCGTCCGCCGAGACCGGGGGCCAGACGCCGTTCAGCCAGGAGTCGATCGCCTGCGCAGAGCGCTTGCCGTCGCCCATCGCGAGGATCACGGTCGCCGCGCCGCGGACGATGTCGCCGCCCGCGAAGACGCCCGGCATGCTGGTCATGCCGTACTCGTCCGCGATCATGTAGCCGTACTCGTTGACCTTGAGCTCGGGTGCGCTGCCCGTGAGCAGCGGGTTGGCCCGGGTGCCGATCGCCACGACGACGAGGTCGCAACCGATGATGTGCTCCGAACCCTCGATCTTGACCGGCCGGCGGCGGCCGCTCTTGTCGGGCTCGCCAAGCTCCATCGACGAGACGCGCAGGCCCGTGACCCAGCGGTTCTCGTCGCCGATGACCTCCTCGGGAGCGGTCAGGAGCTCGAACCGGACGCCCTCGTCCTTGGCGTGGTGGACCTCCTCCTTGCGGGCGGGGAGCTCCTCCTCGGACCGGCGGTAGACGATCGTCGCCTCGGCGGCACCCAGGCGGCGGGCCGTGCGCACCGCGTCCATCGCGACGTTGCCGCCGCCCACGACCACGACCCGCTGGCCGTGGAGGATCGGGGTTGCGGAGGTGGGGCTCCAGGCGCCCATGAGGTTCACCCGGGTGAGGTACTCGTTCGCCGAGTACACGCCCTTGAAGTTCTCGCCGGGCACGTTCATGAACACCGGCAGGCCGGCGCCGACGGCAAGGAACAGCGCGTCGTACTCCTCGCGGAGCTCGGGGACGGTGTACGTCCGGCCGATGATCGCGTCGACCTCGATCTTGACGCCCTCGGCGACGAGGCGGTCGACCTCGGCCTGGACGATGTCCTTGGGCAGGCGGAACTCCGGGATGCCGTAGATCAGGACGCCGCCCGGGGCATGGAAGGCCTCGAAGACGGTGACGTCGTGGCCCTTCTTGGCCAGCTCGCCGGCGGCCGTGAGACCGGCCGGCCCGGAGCCGACGATGCCCACCTTCTTGCCGGTCAGGACCGGGTGCGCCTTCGGCAGCTGGTCGAGGTTCTGGAGCGCCCAGTCGGCGACGAACCGCTCGAGGTAGCCGATCGCGACCGAGTCACCCTTCTTCGTCCGGATGCAGACGCCCTCGCACTGGCTCTCCTGCGGGCAGACGCGGCCGGTCACGCAGGGCAGCGCGTTGTCGCCGAGAAGGCTCTCCGCGGCCGAGGGCAGGTCGCCGTCGCGCAGGAACTTGATGAAGCGCGGGATGTCCACGCGAACCGGGCAGCCATCGACGCAGAAGGGCTTCGGGCACTGGATGCACCGCTCGGCCTCCATCATCGCCAGCTGGTAGGTGAGGCCGAGGTTGACCTCGCCGAAGTTCTGGGCGCGGACCTCGCCCTCCTGCTCGGGCATCGAAACCCGGCCGATGGTCATCCGCTCCTTGTTGGTGAGCGGGGTCTTGTCGGGGATCGCGGCGCCGTCCGCCTCGGCCGGCACCTGGGACGCGGGCTCGGTCATGCCTTCACCTCGGTCGTTGCGCAGGCGCCCTTCGCCTCCTGGTCGGCCTGCCGGGCAAGTGCCTGCTGCTCGAACGACCGGTACGTGGTCAGGCGGTCGGCGAGCTCCTGGAAGTTGACGTCGTGGGCGTTGAACTCGGGCCCGTCCACGCAGGCGTACTTGGTCTCGCCGGCGATGGTGACGCGGCAGCCGCCGCACATCCCGGTCCCGTCAACCATGATCGCGTTGAGCGAGACCGTGGTCTCCACGTCGTAAGGCTTGGTCATCTCGGAAACGGCCTTCATCATCGGCACGGGCCCGATCGCGTAGACCGCATCCACGCCGCCGGCGTCGAGCAGATCCTTGAGGGCCTGGGTGACGAAGCCGTGACGGCCGTAGGAGCCGTCGTCCGTGCAGACGACGACGTCGCCGCAGGCCCGCAGCTCGGGCTCCAGGATGACCCACTCCTTCGAGCGGCCGCCGATGACGCTGGTGACCTTCACGCCGTTCTCGGCGAGGGCCTTGACGATCGGCAGGAGGACCGCCGTGCCCACGCCGCCGCCGACGCAGACCGCGTGGCCGGAGGCGATCAGGTCCGTCTCACGACCCAGCGGGCCGGCAACGTCCTGGATCGTCTCGCCGACCTGGAGCGACGTGAGCTCCGTGGTGCTGGCGCCGATGGCCTGGATCATCAGGGTGATGGTGCCGGCCACGGGATCGTTGTCGGCGATCGTCAGCGGGATGCGCTCCCCACCGGGACCCTTCCGGACGATGACGAACTGGCCGGGACGCCGGACCTTCGCGATCCGGGCAGCCTCGACGACGAGGCGGACGACGTTCGGTGAGAGCTGTTCGCGCTCGACGACGGGATGCAATGGAACCTCACTGGTGCTGGTGACTGTCGGATGGTCGCCGATGGGGTCGCGCGCACGTTACCCTCGCATGGCCCCGTGGCGCGGTCCGAAGGTCACGATGGGCGCGGGCCGTTCGCGGTATAGCCCCGTGCCGGGGCCGGTCTCGGCCGGTGTTGTGGCCCAATCATGCGCCAGACGCCGGGATGACGCCGCAGTCGACGGGATGCACACAGCGCGGGCTGCGCTGCGAAGCGGAGTGCCTCGGGGCCAGGGCGACCCCTGACGCCAAGGTGGCCGAATACCGATGGGGCGCGTGCAGCCAACGCTCCTGACCGCCCCGCTCGCGGCGGCCGTCGCCCACCCTCAACGGATTGGCCGTGCGCCGGTCGACCCCGACCGAGCGACGGCACCCGGGACGGCCAGCCAACGAGGCCACGCGTGTTCGGCCATGTGCATGTGGCCGACGACGCACCTGATCGGTTGATGGCCACGTGCAGGAGTCGGCCGGAGCGATACCACGCGCCTCATCGGTAGATGGCCAGAAGCGAGGACCGGCCAGCCCGATACGACGCATCGCTTCAGTGGATGGCCAGGTAGCGGGGTCCGCGTGCGGGCTCCGTCCTGACGGCGCAAGAAACCCGTGCGCGGGGCAGCGGCGGTCGCGTCAGCCCGCGGCGGGTGCCGGTGCCTTGCCCTTCGGCCAGTAGAGCTCCTTCTTCACGTGGAACTCGGGGAAGCCGCGGTCCATCAGGGTGCGCTCGACGTTGAGGATCATCTCGGGGTTGCCGCAGATGTACACGACCGTCCTGTCGGGCTCGAGCCCGAGGTCCTTGCACACGTCCGCGATGACCTGCTCGGCGCGCCCCGTCCGGCCGGTCCAGCCGGCGTTGCGTTGGTCGCTCGGGCGGGAGACGGTGGGGATGTAGGTCAGCTTGCGGGCCGGGTCAGCCGCCCACTCCTCGAGCTCCGCGCGGTACCCGAGCTCGTCCTGGTAGGAGCAGCCGTTGATGAGCACGACCTTCCGCGTTGCGCCGCCCTGGAGCTCCACCTGGCGCAGCTTGGCGAGGAACGGCGCGATCCCGGTGCCCGTCGACACGTACAGGTGGGTCAGCGTGTCGTCCGACTCCATCGTGAACTTGCCCTTGGGGCCGATCATCCGCATCCGGTGGCCGACCTTGAGGCGCCACAGGGCGGTGGTGAAGCGCACGACCGGCACGTGGCGCACGAACAGCTCGTAGCCGAGGGTGTCTGCGGTCTCCGGCGCTGATGCGATCGAATAGGGGCGCTGGAGCAGCTTCTCGTCGGTCACGACGCCGATGGTCATGTACTGGCCGGGGATGAACGCGACCGCAGGTCCGTCGAGCTTGACCCGGAAGTAGGCGAGATCGGCGTTGAGATCCTCGCGGTAGACCAGGGTGGCGTTGTACTGGTCGTCGAAGATGTCGATGACCCGCTGGTCCTCGATCGGGCTTGTCACGAGCGTGCTCCTGGCATTGGCGAAACAACCGAAGGGGCGGGGGCGGCCTTGCCCCGGAGTGTACCGCTGCACCCGGGCAGCCGATCATGCGCGCCTCGATCATGCGCGCGGGTGCACTTCGCCGCGGCGCGGGCGCCGGGCGACCGGCCCTCCGGACAGGGACACCGCCCTTCGGCCCCCGAAGCGCCGCCGAACGGCAGGGGTGGCAGGGCGCACCGGCCCACCCGATCGCAACCCGACCGAAACCCGATCAACGGCAACCCTCGGCGTACAATTCAAGCGACATTCCACGAGGATCACGCGGGCCGTGCCATGTCCTGCCCGCCGCCTGCACCAAGGAGTCCAGCCACGATGGCCCAGAGCCCGAACACGTCCGACCGTCCGCACGTCGCCGCCAGGCGCTACATCTACGCCTGGGGCGCAGGCACGGCCGAGGGCAACGGCACGATGAAGGACCTCCTCGGCGGCAAGGGCGCAGGCCTCGCCGAGATGACCCTCGCCGGGCTGCCGACGCCTCCGGGCTTCACGATCACCACCGAGGCCTGCAACGACTACTTCGCCGCCGGCAAGCAGCTGCCGGCCGGCCTGTAGGACGACACGGTCGCCGCCATGCGGCAGGTCGAGGAGCGCTCCGGCAAGGGCTTCGGCAACGCCGCGAACCCGCTCCTCGTCTCCGTCCGCTCGGGTGCCAAGTTCTCGATGCCGGGCATGATGGACACGGTCCTCAACCTCGGCCTCAACGAGGAGACCCTCAAGGGCCTCATCGACCTGTCGGGCAACGAGCGCTTCGGCTGGGATGCCTACCGCCGCTTCATCGGCATGTTCGGGCGGATCGTCATGGGCGTGGACGCCGCGCGCTTCGACGAGCCACTCGAGGCCCGCAAGCACGCCCACGGCGCGGACGCCAAGGACACCGACCTGACGGTCGAGGACCTCAAGGCCCTCGTCGGCGCGTACAAGATCGTGGTCCGCGAGGACACCGGCCGCGACTTCCCGACCGACGCCTACGAGCAGCTGGACCTCGCCATCAAGGCCGTGTTCGCCTCCTGGTTCGGCAAGCGCGCCAACGACTACCGCACCAGCCAGAAGATCGCCCACGACCTCGGCACGGCCGTGAACATCGTGACCATGGTCTTCGGCAACATGGGCAACGACTCCGGCACGGGCGTCGCGTTCACACGCAACACGTTCGATGGCACCAAGGAGCTCTACGGCGAGTACCTCGTCAACGCCCAGGGCGAGGACGTGGTCGCCGGCATCCGCACCCCCGAGGACATCAGCCACCTCAAGGACGAGATGCCCGCGGCGTACGAGGAGTTCCTCAAGATCGGGAACCAGCTGGAGGCGCACTACCGCGACGTCCAGGACCTGGAGTTCACGATCGAGCGCGGCAAGCTGTACATGCTCCAGACGCGCATCGCGAAGCGGACCGCCGCGGCGGCCGTCAAGATCGCCGTCCAGATGGTCAACGAAGGCGTCATCACGGAGCGCGAGGCCGTCGAGCGCATCGAGCCCGCCCAGGTGGACCAGCTCCTGCGCGCGCAGTTCGACCCCAACGCCCGCAAGGGCGCCGTGAAGGTCGCCAAGGGCCTCAACGCCTCGCCCGGCGCCGCGGTCGGTCGCGCGGTCTTCAACGCGGACACGGCCGTCGAGTGGGTCGCCCGGGGCGAGAAGGTCGTCCTCGTGCGCGTCGAGACCAGCCCGGACGACTTCCACGGCATGGCCGTGGCCCAGGGCATCCTGACCGCCCGCGGCGGCGCGACGTCGCACGCTGCGGTCGTCGCCCGCCAGATCGGCAAGCCCTGCGTCGCCGGCTGCGCCGAGCTGATCGTGGACTACGGGACCCTGTCGGCCCGCTCGACGCTGTCCGAGGTCACCTTTGGCGAGGGCGACTGGATCAGCGTCGACGGCTCCACGGGCGAGGTCTTCGTCGGCGCCCTGCCGACGGTCGAGGCCCGCTTCGAGGACCAGCCCGAGCTCCAGCAGATCCTCGGCTGGGCCGACAAGATCCGCCGGATGCAGATCTGGACCAACGCCGACAAGCCGGAGGAGGCCGAGCAGGCCCGTGGCTACGGTGCCCAGGGCATCGGCCTCTGCCGGACCGAGCACATGTTCCGCGAGGGCGAGCGCCTCGAGATCGTGCGCGGCGCGATCCTCGTCGCGAACGTCGCTACCCGCGCCAAGGCGAAGGTCGCCGCCGGCGAGGCGCTGTCAGCCGACGAGACTGCGGCGCTGGCGACCTTCGACGATGC
>Ga0315271_10002539_pt1 | contig 11452 bp, 8 predicted proteins | sample C3_top_MG_FD_204664 | JGI IMG/M metagenome (GOLD analysis project Ga0315271, IMG submission 204664) | Sediment microbial communities from Yellowstone Lake, YNP, Wyoming, USA - C3_top | ecosystem: Environmental > Aquatic > Freshwater > Lake > Sediment | place: USA: Wyoming | collected 2017-08-01
CTGGAAGGTCTGGAAGAAGACATCGAGGCCGATACCGGTGTGGCGGTCAAAATGCCGATCGACGTGAAAGGCGCGGAAGTGCTGCTGGTTACGCCGTCGGCTGACTTTTTCTCCGAGCCGCATGTCGAATCGCTGATTGGCTACGCCAAGGTGTTCCACGCCGCTGGCACCAGCTGGACGCTGTCTACCCATGCATCGGAAGCCGGCAACTTCGGCCTGTTCAACGGCAACTACGAAACCATGCGTAAGGTTGCCATGCGGATTCGCGACGCTGCGCTGGAGCTCGGCGTCAAGCGCATCGTCGTCGGTGAATGCGGCCACGCCTGGCGCGTTGCGTACAGTTTCTGGAATACTTTGACGGGTATAGGCTACGGCGCCAACGATCCGTTCTCGATTGAACTGCAAAAGCAGCTCGATCCGAACTATCCGCAGCCGCAGCATATTTGCGAGATGACCAATGATCTGATCAAGTCCGGCAAGATCAAGGTTGATCCCTCGAAGAACGATGATCTGATTGTGACCTATCACGATTCGTGTAACGTCGCGCGCGCCTCGCGCATGGGGACCGAGCCCGGTGGCCAGTTCACCATTCCGCGCGAATTGATCCAGTCGGTGGTGAACAATTTCCACAACATGGCGGATGACACCATTTACGAGTCCACCTTCTGCTGTGGCGGCGGCGGCGGCCTGCTGACCGACGACCTGATGGAAGTCCGGGTCAAAGGCGCATTGCCGCGTGTCACGGCGCTGAATAATGTGGTCAAGGAACACCAGGTCAATTTCATGGCCACGATCTGCGCGATCTGCAAGGCGCAGTTCACCAAGGTTTTGCCCAAGTATGGCTTTGACATGAGCATGGTGGGCGGCGTCCATCAGCTCGTCGCAAAAGCAGTCATCCTAGACGTGCCTCAACAGGCCGATTGATTGCAATTTATTACTCTTTAGTTACGTAAGCGTTAGGAGAACCAGCATGGCTGTCACGACGAATCAAGCAAAAACCGAAGGCGTTTCATGGCGTCGTTATAAGGAAGGCGAGAAGGAAGGTCAGTTCCGTAGTTCGCAGGACAAGATTTTCCAGTCGAGCTGGACGCATAAGTGCCCGGAATACATGCTGGCTACGCCGCCTTGCCAAGGTTCGTGCCCGGCTGGTGAAGATATTCGCGGCTATCTGAACATCGTGCGCGGCATCGAAAAGCCGCCTGCAGGTGTGACCTGGCAGCAATACGCGTTCGAGCGCGTCACTTCGGCCAATCCGTTCCCTGCCGTGATGGGTCGGGTGTGCCCGGCGCCGTGTGAATCTGGTTGTAACCGCAACATGGTTGAAGACCACGTTGGCATTAACTCGGTCGAGCATTTCGTCGGCGACTGGGGTATTGCAAACAACATGAAATTCACCCCGGCCGCAGCATCGACCGGTAAAAAAGTCGCCATCATCGGTGCCGGTCCAGCTGGCCTGGCCGCCGCTTACCAGCTGCGTTTGCGCGGCCACGGCGTGACCATTTTCGACGAGCACGAAGAGCTCGGCGGCATGATGCGCTACGGTATTCCTGGTTTCCGCACCCCGCGTGAAATGCTTGACTCGGAAATTGGCCGCATCATCGAGATGGGTGTTGAAACTCGCCTCAAGACCCGCGTCGGTTCGGATGTCAGCTACGAAGAGATTGACAAAAATTTCGACGCCATCTTCATGGCGATGGGCGCGCAAGCCGGTCGCCCGCTGCCGGTTCCCGGTGCTGAAGCGCCGAACGTCGTGACTGCCGTGGCGTTCCTGCGTGCGTTTAACGAAGGCCGTCTGCAACACGTCGGCAACCGCGTCGTCGTCATCGGCGGCGGCGATACCTCGATCGACGTGGTGACGGTTGCCCGTCGCTTGGGTAATGTGACCAAGTCCGGCACTGCGGACGAGCGTCCGAGTGCGGAGAATGTGATTTCTGGCCACATGGCGCACGACGTCGCTTCGGTTTCTGCGCGTGGTGGTGCTGAAGTGGTGCTGGTGTCGCGTTCGACCGTAGACAAAATGGCGGCAAGCAAGCACGAAGTCGAGCATGCGCAGCAAGAAGGCATCGAAATCATTGGTGGCGTAACGCCCGTCTCGGTGGTTCTGGACGAACGTGGCCGTGCTGTCGCGCTGCGGATTTGCGATTTCGTGATGGAAGGCAAAGAGACCAAGCTGATTGAAGGCACCGAGCGCGATCTGCCTGCTGATTTGATCGTTTCTGCGATTGGTCAAGGCGTGGATTTCACCGGCTTGGAGCAGTTCAACAACAACAATGGTCTGATGAAAGCGGATAAAAATTATCGCTTCCCGGGTAGTGAAAAAGTATTCCTCGGCGGTGACGTGATTCGTCCGCACCTGCTGACCACCGCAATTGGTCACGCTTCGATTGCGGTTGAGGGGATCGATGCTTTCCTTGGCGGCAAGAAAGAACTCAGCAAGCGCCCGAAGGTGGACGTGCACCACTTTGACCAGATCCGCAAATGGCTGGAAACAGGTCATGAAATCGAGGCAGCGGAAGGCCAGATTCGTGGTTCTGACTCCAGCAAGATTGGCCTGCACAACTTCGAAGATGCATCGGCGCGCCATATCACGTCGTATACCGAATTGTTCCTCGGCCATTTCCCGGCAGTGGATCGCCACATCCGCGACGTAACCGTGCTCGACAAGGCCGGCGCATTGGGCAACTTCGAAGAGCGCCTGCACGCCCTGTCGGACAAGCAGACCGTAGACGAAGCCAAACGCTGTATGTCGTGCGGCCAATGTTTCGAGTGTGACAACTGCGTGGTGTACTGCCCGCAGGTCGCCGTGTTCAAGGTCAAGAAAAAGGACAACCCCACCGTGGGTCGTTATGTTGACACCGACTATGGCAAATGCATCGGCTGTCACATCTGCGCTGACGTCTGCCCGACCGGTTACATCGTCATGGGCATGGGCGACTAAGCATGGCCGGCAAGATGAAACGTCTCCTGGCGCTGGGCGTGGTCGTCATGACGACCGCTGCCTTGGCTTGGGCCGGGGCAGATGACCAGTCCAAGGCTGGTGGCGCGCCCAAGCCGACGATCACCAAGGCCGCCAAGGGTGAGCATTGTGTGGAGCCAAACGACTTCATGCGGCGCAACCACATGAAGCTGCTGGATCATCACCGCGATGAAACTGTGCTTCAAGGCATCCGCACCAAAAAGTACAGCCTCAAGGAATGCATCAACTGCCATGCCAGTGAGAAGACGGGCAGTGTTGCGACCGCCAAGGATGACTTCTGTGTGAGTTGCCACAGCTACGCGGCGGTGAAGATCGACTGTTTCGATTGCCATTCGACCAAGCCGCAAGGTTCGGTGGCGATGCATCCGTTGAACGCCGAGACAGCACACTACACGCACCAGCTGGCTGCCCAGGCAAACAGCAAGGTCAGTACGGAAGAGATGGCTAGGGTTGCCCAATGAGCGAACTGAAATCGATGCCTGAAAACGCCCCCAACTCGGCCAAGCCCAATTCCCCCCAGCGGCGTCGTTTTATTGGCGCAGCCACGGCCACCGCTGCGGGGCTGACCATTGCTCCTGGCGCCATGCTGTACACAGTGGCGCATGGCCGTTCTGAAGGGCTGCCAGCCAGCAGCGCAGTACGCTGGGGCATGCTGGTTGATGCGACCCAATGCGCTACCGGGTGCGATGATTGCGTGACGGCGTGCAGCACCGAAAACGGCTGGACGCCGGTAGCCGAAAGCCAGCATCCCAGGCAGGCGCCGCAGTGGATTCGCAAGCTGCAGCTGCAGGATCCACTGACGCAGATGGAAACCAACCTGCCGATGATGTGTCAGCACTGCGACGAGGCGCCATGCGTGGACGTCTGCCCAACCGGTGCGTCGTTCAAGCGTGCCGACGGCATCGTGCTGGTTAACCGCCACACCTGCATCGGTTGCCGTTATTGCATGATGGCTTGTCCCTACAAAGCACGTTCGCTGGTGCACGAACCATTGAACGATACCCAGAAGACGGATGTGCCGCGCGGCATCGGTTGCGTCGAGGCGTGCACCCTGTGTGTGCAGAAGATCGATCGTGGCGATGGCAACACCGCCTGTGCCGAAGCCTGTACCGCTGCGGGCCACAGCGCCCTGCTGTTCGGCGACATGAATGATCCAGAAAGCGAGATTTCGAAGCGCTTGCGCGAACTGCCGACCAAGCAGGTACGTGCTGACCTGAATCTCAACCTCGGCGTTCGCTATCACGGAATCTAAATCAACATGGCAAGCATTACCTTCCGCGAAGTAGAAGGCAGCAGCATGAAATACTGGCTGCTGTTCGGAGGCCTGGGCCTCTTTGTATTGTTCGGCGCATTGGCCTGGAACACCATGCATCACCATGGACATGTCATCACCGGCATGGACAATCAGATCGTCTGGGGTCTGCCGCACGTGTTCGCGGTGTTCCTGATCGTGGCGGCTTCTGGCGCGTTGAACGTGGCCTCGATCGCATCGGTGTTCAACCAGAAGATGTACAAGCCGCTGGCACCATTGTCGGCGGTTCTGGCGCTGGCGCTGATGCTGGGTGGCCTGCTGGTGCTGGTGCTCGATCTGGGGCGTTCCGATCGCCTGATTGTGGCGATGACGCATTTCAACTTCAAGTCGATGTTCACCTGGAATGTGTTCCTCTATTCCGGCTTCTTCGGACTGGTGGGTGCTTACCTGTGGACCATGCTGGATCGCAGCGTCAAGGCCTACTCCAAAGTGGCGGGCACGGCGGCGTTTATCTGGCGTCTGATCCTGACGACCGGTACCGGTTCGCTGTTCGGCTTCCTGATTGCACGTGAACTGTACGGCACCGCGATGCTGGCGCCGATGTTCATCATCATGTCGTTTGCCTACGGTCTGGCGATCTACCTGATGGTGCTGGCAGCGGCCTACGCCTGGACCAGCCGACCCTTGGGCGATGCGGTGATGATGCGTCTGAAAAGCCTGCTCGCAGTGTTTGTGGCAGCGGTGCTGTACTTCGTCGTGGTGTATCACCTGACCAATCTGTACTTCGCCAAGATGCAAGGCGTCGAAGCCTTTATCCTGCGTGACGGCGGCATCTTCACCGCGCTGTTCTGGGTGGGGCAGATCATCATTGGCTGCGTGCTTCCGCTGCTGATTCTGCTGACCGGGCTGGGCCGCCAGCGCGCATGGATCATGATTGCCTGCGGGCTCATCGTGCTGGGTGGCGTTGCACAGATGTATGTCACCATCATTGGCGCCCAGGCGTATCCGCTGGACATGTTCCCCGGTCTGACCGAAAAGAGCAGCTTCTTTGACGGCGAAGTGCACCATTACGCGCCCAGCGTGCCTGAGTTTTTCCTCGGTATGGGTGGCGTGGCGATTGCGCTGCTGGTCACCACCTTTGCGGTGAAGATTCTGCGCCTGCTGCCAGCCAGCCTGGACGACGCGACCGTCGCCAAGCTGGAACATTGAAAGCATGAGCCTGCCGGGCGGCGCCTGGCAGGGGATAGGCAGGCATGAACCCGCACGCCATTCTGACTGAATCACCCAAGCGCGAGGCCCTGATGCCTCGCGTCTTTATTTCGGCTGCCCACAAATCGTCCGGCAAGACCACGCTCACACTGGGTTTGTGTGCTGCACTGCACACGCGTGGCCATGCGGTACAGCCGTTCAAGAAAGGGCCCGATTACATCGACCCGCTGTGGCTCGGGATGGCGGCGCAGCGCCCCTGCTACAACCTTGATTTCCACATGATGCAGCGCAGCGAAATCGAGCAGCAATTCGCCCGCGCAGCAAGCAGCGCGCGCATCAGCCTGATCGAAGGCAACAAGGGGCTGTACGACGGGCTCGATCTCGACGGCAGCAACAGCAATGCGGCGCTCGCCAAGTTGCTGGGCGCGCCAGTGGTGCTGGTGATCGACGCGCGCGGCATGACGCGTGGGGTGGCGCCGCTGATTTTGGGTTATCAGGCGTTTGATCCGGACATTCGCATCGCCGGTGTCATTCTCAATAATCTGGGCGGCAGCCGCCATGAATCGAAACTGCGTGCGGTGATCGAGCATTACACCGATGTCGAGGTGATCGGCGCGGTGCAGCACGACGCCAGCATGCAGATCGCCGAACGCCATCTCGGACTGGTGCCGGCCAACGAGCAGGAGGTTGCCCATGCGCGGATCCAGCATGTGGGCGAACGCGTGGCCGAGCAGGTCGATCTGGCGCGTTTGATGGCGATCGCCGACAGCGCGCCGGCTCTCGGTGCGCCGCTGGTAGACGAAACGATTGAACCAGCCGAGCGCGTGCGCATCGGCATCGCGCACGATCAGGCCTTCGGCTTTTATTACAGCGAGGATCTCGACAGCCTGCGTGCCGCCAACGTGGAACTGATCGACATCGATACGCTGCATGCACCGGCACTGCCAGAAGTGGACGGTCTCATCATCGGCGGCGGCTTTCCCGAAATGTTCATGGCGCAGCTTGAAGCCAACTCGGCTCTGCGCGGGCAGATACATGGGGCGATCGAATCCGGGCTGCCCACCTATGCTGAATGCGGCGGGTTGATGTATTTGTCGAAGAGCCTCAGTTGGCAGGGGCAGACCCGGCAGATGGTTGGCGTGGTGCCGGGCGACACCGTGATGCACGAACGCCCGGTTGGCCGGGGCTATGCGCGCCTGCAACCGACTGGCGACGACCGCTGGCAGGAATCCACCAGTATTCCGGCGCACGAATTTCATTATTCGAGCTTGGAAAACCTGCCTGCCGACTCCATATATGCCTACCAAGTGATGCGTGGCCATGGCATTGATGGCCAGCATGATGGCTATCAGCAGCACCAGCTACTGGCCGGCTACGTGCATCGTCGCGGCTCTGGTGCGCTGGGCTGGATTGCGCCATTTTTGAACCAGGTGCGCGCGCACAAGGCGCGCGCAGCCTCATTTTCGTAAGGACACACATATGATCAAGATCACCGATGCCGCCGCCGCGCAGATTCGCGTCGCCAACAACAATCCCGACGTGTTCGATATGATCCTGCGGGTCGCCGCCTATCAGGAAGACGATGGCGGGGTGAACTACGGCATGGGTTTCGACCAGGAGCGCGAGGCCGATGAGCACCTCGTCATCAATGGCATCGAGCTGCTGATCGCGGCATCCAGCACGCCCTACTTGCAAGGCGTCACGCTCGACTTTGTCGAAATGACGCCCGGCGACCTGCGCTTCATCTTCATCCCGCCTTATTCCGCCGAAGATAATGCTGACGCCGCACCCGCCGAGTAAGCCATGAACTATCTGCCGATTTTCCTCGATCTGCGCGGCCGCCATTGTCTGGTGGTGGGCGGTTCCGAAACGGCCGCACGCAAGGCCGAACTCCTGCTGCGTGCGGGCGCGCACGTTGCGGTCGCCGCCCCGCAACTGCACGAAAGCTGGGCGCGTTTGCCGCACGGCGAAAACGTAAGCCGCGTCGCTGATGCTTTCGCGCCCGCGCTGCTCGACGGCAAGGACGTGGTGATCGTGGTCGAGGAAGACGTAGCTGCTGCCCAGCTTATTACCGATGCGGCGCGCGCGCGCCACATCCCGGTGAACGTGGCCGACAAACCCGCGCTGTGCAGTTTCATCCTGCCGTCGATCATTGACCGCTCGCCGATCATGGTGGCCGTCTCCAGTGGTGGCGAATCGCCGGTGCTTGCACGCATGTTGCGCGCCCGGCTGGAAACCATGATTCCCGCCGCCTATGGCCGCCTGAGTGCGCTGGGTGGCCGCTACAAGGACCGCGTGCGCGCAGCAATCAAGCCGGAACAGCGCCGCGCGTTTTGGGAAAAAGTGTTCCTTTCGCCGGTCGCGGAGATGGTGTTTTCCGGGCGCGATGCCGAGGCCGAAAAACGGCTGGAAGACATGATCCAGAATGTCGCGACCCACGATATCAGTCGGGGCGAGGTGTATCTGGTTGGCGCCGGCCCTGGCAACCCCGACTTGCTCACCTTCCGCGCGCTACGGCTGATGCAGCAGGCCGACGTGATTGTTCACGACCGTCTTGTCTCGCAGCCCATCCTCGACATGTGTCGCCGCGACGCCGAGCGCATCTACGTTGGCAAAGAGCGCGACGATCACGCCGTGCCGCAGGAAGAGATCAACCTCCTGCTGGTGCGCCTGGCCAAGGAAGGCAAGCGCACGCTGCGCCTCAAGGGCGGCGACCCCTTCATCTTCGGTCGTGGCGGCGAAGAAATCGAAACCCTGGTCGAACACGGCGTGCCGTTCCAAGTGGTGCCCGGCATCACCGCGGCGGCGGGTGTGGCGTCGTATGCGGGCATCCCGCTTACCCATCGCGACTACGCGCAATCGGTCGCTTTCGTCACTGGGCACCTGCGTGACAACACCTTCAACATGAACTGGGAAGGGATCGCCCGCCACGACCAGACCATCGTTATCTACATGGGACTGAAAGGCTTGCCACTGCTGTGTGAAGCGCTCATCAAGCATGGGCTGACTGCCGATACCCCTGCGGCCATCATTCAGCACGGCACCTTGCCGACCCAGCGCGTCGTCACCGGCACCCTTACCACGCTGCCCGAACTCGCCGCCGCCGCAGGCTTGAAAGCGCCCACCCTCATCATCGTCGGCAATGTCGTCAAGCTGCGCGAAAAACTCGGCTGGTATCAGCCCGAACAGCACAGCGAACAGGCGCAGCGCAGCCCGCTCGAAACGCCCGATCACTTGCGTTGATTGGGCATGAAATTCGTGCCCGGCGCAGAGCGTGCCGGGCTGGGGCCACAACTGCATTGCGGGGATAGAACAGGCCGTACGATATGCCGGGCGGGTGATGTAGCAAAAATGTCCAGCCCAGTGTGGCGATAATGTAACAAACTGTGCAAATAGTTCCTCTTAGGCTATCTGCGTACATCAAATCCGGTTACATTCGCTTCCAATTGCTTGAAACATTCGCAAGCATAGCGTTATAGTCGCAATGTCAAGCGTGCTGCTGACGGCAAATGGACTGGCGCGACACGCGACGAATTACCGAAGCTTATTTCAATGACAGGAGTCTAATTATTATGCGTACCCCCCTCGTTCTCAGCTTGCTCAGCGCAGCCTTGATCTCTGTTGGTGCAGTCAATGCCCAAGCCGCCGATGGCGTTTTTTATGATCCTTCCAACGTCGGAGCGGGTGTATGGAAACCTGAAACCATTCATGCCCCGGATGCAGTCCAAGTACCGGCCACCACAGGACATGAGCTTAACCGTACGATCGGCTGCCCTGGCCGTCAATTGCTGGACAAACCCTGCGCAATAGAAGATGCAGATAAGGACACTGTTGAGGACTGGACGGATAAATGCCCCGGCACGCCGGCTGGCATGAAAGTGAATGCCGTTGGTTGTGAAATCGATACCGATGGCGATGGCGTACTGGATTCCGTAGACAAGTGCCCCACGGTTTACGCAAAGACCCCCGATGGTTGCCCCCCGCCGGTAGTAGTTGAGGAGGTGGTTGTGGTTCCAGCGCCGGCTCCCGCTCCCGCTCCTGCTGTGATCATGACTCTGGGTGACGTGAATTTTGCCTTCAACAAAGCGACCCTGACCCCGGCTGCTGTCGAGAAAATCGACAAAGCTGTTGCACATGTCACTAGCATGCCGAATGAGAAGTTCGAGCTGAAGGGTTACACCGACAGCACCGGCCCGGATGCTTACAACATGAAGCTGTCGCAGCGCCGTGCTGATGCGGTGCGCGACGCAATGATCAAGAAAGGCGTCCCTGCTGATCAAATCACTGCAAAAGGCTACGGTAAAGCTGATCCGGTAGCCAGCAACGCCACCAAAGAAGGTCGTGCGCAGAACCGCCGCGTCGAACTGTTTGGCCGCAAGTAAACGCGCGCCAACGACTAAAACGGGAGCTTCGGCTCCCGTTTTTTTATGCACGTGAGATCCGCAGCCTGAAACTCATAGCGCATTCCAGCGGCACAAATTTAGGTGCCGCCAGCCACATCATCAATCCATTCAAGCTCCGGATAGAAATATTTGAACGCCCGCAGTTCATGCGTCACGCGCGATTTTTCGTTTAAGCGACTGACAATCCAGCTTTTTCCCGGTTTCGGTTAGCGGCTTGCCTCCGCCTGCCCTGCTGACGGATAATTGAGGTTTTGCGTAGTTTGCTCAAGCTGTCTTTACGGTAGCTTTACAGACGATTGCAGCAGCCAGTTTATTAGCCCTAAGGGATTGCACAATGCCTACCCGTAACGATCTTGCCAATGCCATCCGCGCGCTTGCGATGGATGCTGTCGAAAAAGCCAAGTCCGGTCACCCCGGCGCCCCGATGGGCATGGCGGAAATCGCCGAAACGCTGTGGAATCACCACATGCGCCACAACCCGTCGAACCCGAAGTGGGCGGATCGTGATCGCTTCGTATTGAGCAACGGTCACGGCTCGATGCTGATTTACTCGCTGCTGCATCTGACCGGCTACGATCTGTCGATTGATGATCTCAAGCAGTTCCGCCAGTTGCATTCCAAGACCCCGGGTCACCCCGAATACGGTTACGCGCCCGGCATCGAAACGACCACCGGTCCGCTCGGCCAGGGCATCACCAACGGGGTGGGCATGGCGATGGCGGAGAAGGTTCTTGCCGCCGAATTCAACAAGCCCGGCCACGCCATCGTTGACCATCATACTTATGTGTTCCTCGGCGACGGCTGCATGATGGAAGGCATTTCGCACGAAGCCTGTGCGCTGGCCGGCACCTGGAACCTCGGCAAGCTGATCGCCTTCTGGGACGACAACGGCATCTCGATCGACGGCCACGTTGAAAACTGGTTTACCGACGACACCGCCAAGCGCTTTGAAGCTTACGGCTGGCACGTTATTCCCCACGTCGACGGCCATGATGTCGTCGCGCTCGAAGCAGCCATTCAGGCCGCCAAGGCCAACACCGACAAACCGACGCTGATCTGCTGCAAAACCATCATCGGCAAGGGTTCGCCCAACAAGGAAGGCACGCACGACGTGCACGGTGCTGCGCTCGGCCACGACGAAATCGAAGCCACCCGCAAGCACATCGGCTGGAATCACCCCGCGTTCGAAATCCCTGCCGACATCTACGCCGGCTGGGACGCCAAGACCAAGGGCCAAGGGCTGGAAACGCTGTGGAACAACAAGTTTGCCGAATACAAGAAAGCCTTCCCGGCTGAGGCGGCCGAGTTTGAGCGCCGCATGAAGGGCGAGTTGCCCGCCAAGTGGAAAGCGCACGTCGCCGAAAAACTCGCTGCGATCAACACCAAGGCCGAGACTGTCGCCACCCGCAAAGCTTCGCAAATTGCGATCAACGCGCTGGCGCCCGCGCTGCCCGAGTTTCTCGGCGGCTCGGCAGACCTCACCGGTTCCAACCTGACCAACTGGGAAGGCTGTCACCCGGTGCGCCACGGCAAGCCCGGCAACTACATCAGCTACGGCGTGCGCGAATTCGGCATGGCTGCGATCATGAACGGCATGGCGCTGCACGGCGG
>Ga0315271_10002540_pt1 | contig 11448 bp, 6 predicted proteins | sample C3_top_MG_FD_204664 | JGI IMG/M metagenome (GOLD analysis project Ga0315271, IMG submission 204664) | Sediment microbial communities from Yellowstone Lake, YNP, Wyoming, USA - C3_top | ecosystem: Environmental > Aquatic > Freshwater > Lake > Sediment | place: USA: Wyoming | collected 2017-08-01
CGACCTCCTTTGGGCTCCAAGCCCGCTAACGTCTTGGGAGCTAAACTAGCATCCCGTGGAGGTCGGCCTCCTCATCCCATCTACCCGAGCAGCGCACGTGCCGTAGGTTGTAAAGGCGAGGCGAGAGAAAAAATTGGGAGGGGCGGTTCTTTGAAGTTATGAGTTGAGAGTTTTGAGTTGTGAGTTAGAAGAGAAGAAAGGCGCGGGACGTGACAGGTGAAGCCCGAAGGGCGCTGGCGCGCCCCTCGCTAGACCTCAGTTCTTCTCGCCCAAAGGGCGCTGCCTGAAAGGCTGGCTTTGAAGTTTGGGCGCAGGCCGGACCTCGAACCCGGGCGGGACCCGAGGCGGAGCCTCAACGGGGGGGAACCCGGAGGGAGAGGTCGGGACAAGCCAGCACCGGGGCTCTTGAGTGTCGAGCCCCGGTGCCATCGGAGGCATCCCTTCCCCGCGCCCGATGAGCGCAATGGAAGGCTCGGGCGCCCAGGGCCACAATGCGGCCCTGGGCTTTGGTACTGACGGGCAGGAGGGAATCAGACCAATGGGGGTCACCTCAGAAAACGGAAAAAATCGTACGCTAAGGGAAGCGCTATGACCTGAACTCGCTTAGCGCCACCCGCCTGTTATTCGGTCCACAAGCCGACCGGGTTCGGTAGACCCTCCCAAAGGAACGGTGGCGTTGAAATCGTGACGCATCAAACCTATCATATCAAAAGCGCCTCACAAGCGGGACCACCTTTGCAAACCGACCTCCAGTAATCCCTGAGTATTACAAAACTAATGCTGGCGGGTAATGGCGGAATCGTCTCAAAGAACATATGTTGCCTATGCTTGCCCTGTGGGGCGGACGGTGAGGACGCCGCCACGGGCTTGCACTTTCCTTCGGGGGGCGTAGACTGGGACCAGGACAGCATAACCTGGGCGGGTTCGCCTTTGAGTGCCTTAAGGGGGGATTCTTATGAGCCGCTTGCTTGCTCGCGTGGGGGTCTTTGGTTCAGTGCTTCTCTTGTTGGCACTCTTTGGGGTACCCGTCCTTTCCCAAACGCTCACGATCACCTCTCCAGCCGACCAGGCGCACCTCGACCTGATCTATGGCGAGTTTTTCGATGTCTCCTGGACCTGCACCAGCAGCACCACCGAGATGGAGCTGTGGGTAGACGGACGGGCGTACTGTTCCTATTGCGGTTCGGGATATTCCGGAACGATCTATGACGTGGATTCCTGGATGATCCCGCCCTTCCTTGACCAGTGCTGGCACACGCTCCAGCTCAAGGCCATCGTGGGCATCGGGTGGGTTTATTCGGCGCCCATTTGGATCTACGACCAGGCGATCCTGAACGGATCTTGCCCTGAACCCCTCACCTGCGAGGTCTCTGCCATGGGCGGCCCCGTGGATGTGGCCTCGGGGAAGATGTGGTACGACCAGGAGGACCTCCGCATGGAGGGTCCGCTCCCCATGGCCTTCTCGCGGCGGTACAACCAGCGGCTGGAGGGCGCCAACGGCCCCCTGGGCTTCGGCTGGACCCACTCGTACGCCCTCTCCGTCTGGACCTCCCTGGGCGCGGGGCACCTTCGCAACGCCGAAGGGCGGGAGATCCTCTTCGCCTCGCGGCTGGAGGGCGGCTTTGCCAATAACCTTGTCCACCACCTCAGCCTAGCCGCCATCACGGGCGGCTACCGGGTCACCGCCAAGGACCAGACCCAGTACAACTTCAATACGGGTGGCAAGCTCACCTCCATTGTGGACCGGAACGGCAACATCCTAACCCTCGCCTACGACGGGAGCAGCCGCCTCTCCACCATCACGGACCCCTTCGGACGGGCCTTCACGCTTGGCTACGACGGGAGCAACCGGATCATCTCATTGGCCGATGGCACGCGAACCGTGTCGTACGGCTACGATGGCGCTGGAAACCTCCTGACGACCTTGGACGCCACGCTCAAGACCTGGACGTACGCCTACGACGCCAGCCACCGGCTCCTTTCCATCACCGACCCCCTGGCCCATGTGGCCGAGGCCTTCACCTACGACGGGGCGGACCGGGTTGCCTCGTTCCACCGCGATTCGGGCAACGAAGCCCTCTCGTTCGCCTACACCAGCCCAACGCTGACGACGGTCACGAACTCCATTGCGAACGCGACCTCGTTTACGCTGGACCGTTACAACGGCGTGGCGACGGCCATCAGCGGCCCCGGTTGCGCTTCCTGCGGCACGGGAACCAACGAGAGCTACCTCCGCGACGCCTATTTGAACAAGACGCAAATCACCGACGGCGACGGGAATGTCACCAAGCAGACCTTCGACGCCTGGGGCGATGTCCTCACCAGGACCGAAGCCTTCGGGACAGCCCTCCAGAGGACCACGACCTATACCTACGATCCCTCGTACCATTTCCTCACGACGGTCACCGTCCCATCGGTGGATACGGGCGGCCAGAACCGCGTGGAGTCCTACGCGTACGACGCCAGCGGCAACCTTCTCACCGAGAACCTTTCCGGCTACAGCAACGGGAGCGCCTTCAGTTACACCACCACCACCACCTACGACAGCCACGGCCAGGTCCTCACGGTGGACGGCCCGAGGACGGACGTATCGGACGTGACGACGTACGCCTACTACAGTGATTCAGATTCAGACCTGGCCAAGCGGGGACGGCTGCATACCCTCACGGACGCGCTGGGCCACGTGGTCACGGTGAACAGCTACACACTCTCTGGGAAACCCACGGCCACGGTGGACCAGAACGGTGTAGAACGCGATGACAGCTATGACGCCCTGGACAGGCTGAGCGGGACTACGCTCAAGAACGCTGGCCCCGCAGGCGAGGACCTCACGACCAGCACCACGCTGAATGACGCGGGGCTTCCCACTCTCGTGGCCTTCCCGAACGGCAACACCGTAGGCTACGGCTACGATACGGTGAACCGGCTGACCTCCATCACGGACCAGCCGGGAAACAAGACCGTCTATACTTTCGACACGGAGGGACGGAAGACGCGAGAGGACCTGCAAGACCCGTCCGCGTCCGTGACGAAGTTCACGAACTACGCCTACGACGCTTACAACCGGCTTCAGTACGTTTACTACAATGCCATAGCGCCACCGGGCGCGGGGTCCGTCTACTGGGCCTACGCCTACGACAATGCCGGCAACCAGGCTTCCGTCATGGACCCCCAGGGCCATCTCACTTGCTTTGAATACGACGCACTGAACCGGAAGACCAAAACCCACCAATACCTCGGGACCCCGCCGGCGGCCTGTCTGGGAACGTGCACGTTCCCGCCCTGCTCGGACCTCCTCACGCAGTACGGGTATGATGCCCAGGACCACGTGACGAGCGTGACCGACCCCGGAACCTTCGTGACCACCTACGCCGTGGACGACGCAGCGAAGGCCATCCGGCAAGTTTCACCCGACACCGGAACGACCACGTACGCCTATGATCCGGCAGGAAACCAGACCTCCAAGGCCAACGCTAACGGGATTACCGAGACCCGGCCCTACGATGCACTGAACCGCCTCACTGGACTCTTGTACCCTGACACCTCCAACAACGTGGGCTATACCTACGATTCAGCGGGGGTGACTCACGGCACAGGCCGAAGGACCGGAATGACCGATCCCGCGGGCGCCAGCGTCTTTTGTTACGACGCTCCGGGACATCTTACCGAGGAGACGCGAACGCCCGCTGGGCAAGGCACCACCTTCACTCAATACGCCTATGACCCCAACGGGAATCTTGCGGGGATCACATACCCCAGCGGGCGAAGCCTGGCCTTTACAATCAACACGAGCGATCAGGTCACGGCCGCATCGGCCTTGGTGAACGGCGCAAGTACCGCCGTGGTCTCTTCCATTGCCTACGAGCCCTTCGGGCCGCACACCGCCATGACCTTCGGCAACGGCCTGGCCGACGCGAGGAGCTACGACACCCGCCACCGGCTGGGAACTTGGACACTGGGAAGCCTTATCAGCAAGACCACCACCTGGCAGGACGACGACACCATTACGGGCATCACCGACAACCTGAACAGCGCCAACAACCGGACCTTCGGGTACGACGAGATCCACCGGCTCACCACCGCAAACGGCCCGTGGGGCTCAGGGAGCTATTCCTACGACGCGAACGGGAACCGGCTGAGCAAGACGGAGGGGGCGAGCAGCACCAGCTATACTTACACGGCGGGGACCAACCGGCTCGCCACGGCCACTGGGAGCGAGCCGGGAACCTATACCTGCGATTCTAACGGCAACACTGCGGGGGACGGAACGCACACCTACCAATACTCCCAGCGGGACCGTCTAGCGACGGCCGATAGCGGAACCACGGGGAGCGACAGTTACGACGGCGACGGGCGAAGGGTTCTGAAGACCGCCGGCGGCGTGACCACGCTCTATTTCTACGACCCTGACGGCAAACTCCTGGAGGAGTACATCCCCGCCACGGCCACGGGCAAGGACTACGTATGGCTTCCGGGCACCTATGGACCCCTGGCCCGGGTGGACTTCGGCCTAGCCGATACCGACAACGGCGATGTCCTCAGATGCACCAAGAGCAGCTCCAATGTTCACCTGGACTGGAGCCTGGATAGCGCCAGCGGCCCCTTTGTGGTCGAGCGCTCCACGTCCTTTACCTTCTCAAGCCCGCAATACCTGGGGCCAGCCCAAAGCACGAAGACCTTCGATGACGGCGTGCTCGGCAACACCACCGCCTATGCCTACGAGGTCTTCCGCCGCACCCTCACCGACACGCTGTATTTCTACCACGCCGACCACCTCGGGACGCCGCTTGCAATGACCAACGGGGCTGGGGCGTTCGTCTGGCGCGCCGAACACACACCCTTCGGCGGCATCTACGCCATGCCCGTCGCCACCATCGAAAACAACCTGAGGTTCCCTGGGCAGTATTGGGATGGAGAAACGGGGTTAAGTCAGAACTGGCACCGCGATTATGCGGCATTACTCGGCAGATACTATGAGGCAGACCCCTGGGAGCACTGGGCCGATCGTCGCTGTGGTATCCTGAATCCCCAAGAAGCGATTTTTCCTCTACCGCCGTCGCCCTATGAGTACACGCATGGGAATCCCATTGTGCGTAAAGACCCCAGCGGGCTTCACGAATTCACTTGTGATTACTATGCCAATAGGGCCAAAGTCACGAAGTGTCCCTACTACTCCTGGGCCAAGCCTACTTGCGAGTGGTTTAAGGAGCACGAACCTTACGGCCACGACATCACCACTTGCATTGGTCAATGTCTTCAGGGCTACGACAAGAAAAACTGCGCGCAGCCATGTGCGACATGCAAAGATATCAGCAAGTGCAATGCCAAGGCCCATTCCTTTTGTTACTTTTGGTGCGGACTCGCTAACCTTCCGTAAGATATTGGTCTTATTGAGGTGGCGCCATGAAGACCTTCGCCTTTCTCGCATTCTGGCTCTCGTGGCCCGCAATCCTAGCCGTATATTGCGGACTCTTTCGTGAACGAGGATTCTCCTGGCCAAAGAGGCTTGGCGCGACTCTAATCATTGGTGTGCTTACATTCGTTTTCTATGCATGCTCTACCCTTTCCCCGGTGGACAATCTTCCACAGTTCTTGCTGGCTGACGCGTACCCCATTTACACCTTTCCGTTGGGGTTTCTCTTCACGTACCTCATAGGCTTGGCGCCATCTTGGTTTGATGTGGAGTTGGGAGCGACCACCCTCGCGATGACTTTTGCCATTGCGTTTTCTGTCTTTGCGAATAACTATTTCTTCTTGATGATCATCGAGAGGGTCTTCGGTCGGCAGACCACAGAACAGGGAAAAGGTTCACCTCAGAAAATGGAAAAAATCGTACCCTAAGGACTCCTGCACGGCGGGCTTGAAACCGGGAATTCCAGGGTCATAGGTATTAGCACTACGCTGTTTCGTTCAATCTTGGGCTTCCTGGCGCGGCGTTTTATGGGGTCCGGGATCTCGATGGGATCGCCTCAGAAAACGGATCGCTGAGTGCGTTAAACCTCTGGCAGCGAACGTAGCGGCCGGAACTTTCCCGCACCAACCTTGGCGTTGTTGCGCCATAGGTAGTCGCCCGTCAGATTGATGTGCTCCCACCCCAGCGGCGACAGGTATTGCAACAGCGCGTCGTCCACCAGCCGCCCGTGACCGCGCAAAGCATTCGTGGCCCGCTCCAGATACACCGTGTTCCACAGCACAATGGCGGCCGTCACCAGATTAAGGCCGCTGGCGCGGTAGCGCTGCTGCTCGAAGTTGCGGTCGCGGATCTCGCCCAGTCTGTAGAAGAACACCGCCCTGGCCAATGCATTGCGGGCTTCGCCCTTGTTCAGGCCAGCATGGACACGCCGGCGCAACTCGACGCTTTGCAGCCAGTCCAAGATGAACAGCGTTCGCTCGATGCGCCCCAGCTCTCGCAGGGCAACCGCTAGGCCGTTTTGGCGTGGGTAGCTGCCGAGCTTCCGTAGCATCAGCGAGGCTGTCACCGTACCCTGCTTGATCGAGGTGGCCAGCCGCAGGATTTCGTCCCAATGGGCGCGGACATGCTTGATGTTGAGCGCGCCGCCGATCATCGGCTTAAGCGCCTCGTAGGCCACATCGTCCTTCTGGATGTACAGCTTGGTGTCGCCTAGGTCGCGGATGCGCGGCGCGAAGCGGAATCCCAGTAGATGCATCAGTGCGAAGACGTGATCGGTGAAGCCCGCCGTGTCAGTGTAGTGCTCTTCGATTCGCAAGTCGGACTCGTGATAAAGAAGCCCATCAAGCACATAGGTCGAGTCGCGCACGCCAACATTAACTACCTTGGTGCTGAAGGGCGCGTACTGGTCCGAAATGTGCGTGTAGAACAGCCTCCCTGGCTCCGCTCCGTACTTCGGGTTGACGTGGCCAGTGCTTTCGGCTTTCCCCCCGGACTTGAAGCGCTGGCCATCCGATGACGACGTTGTGCCATCGCCCCAGTGGTCGGCAAAGGGTTGGTGGAATTGGGCGTTGACCAGCTCGGCCAGCGCTGGCGAATAGGTCTCGTCCCGGACGTGCCAGGCTTGCAACCAGGACAACTTGGCGTAGGTCATGCCAGGACAGGACTCCGCCATCTTGGTTAAGCCGAGGTTAATCGCGTCGGCCAGGATCGTCGTCAGCAGCAAAATCTTGTCCTTCGCCACGTCGCCGGTCTTAAGGTGAGTGAAGTGACGGGTGAAGCCTGTCCACTCTTCGACCTCCAACAGCAGGTCAGTGATCTTGACGTGTGGCAGCAGCATCGCCGCCTCATCTATCAGGGCCTGGGCAGTGCCAGGCACGGCCGCGTCCAGCGGCGTGACTTTCAGGCCCGACTCGCTGATGATCGCATCCGGCAGGTCGTTGGCGGCGGCCATGCGGTTGACCGTTGCGAGCTGATGTTCCAGCAGCAACAGGCGCTCATGCAGGTACTGGTCGCAGTCGCTGGCCACGGCCAACGGTAATTCGCTGGCCAGCTTCAGGGTGGCGAACGTTTCGGCGGGCACCAAGTATTCATCGAAGTCCTTGAACTGCCGAGAGCCCTGCACCCAGACATCGCCTGATCGCAACACATTCTTGAGTTCCGACAGCGCGCATAGTTCGTAGTAACGCCGGTCGATGCCATCATTGGTGAAAACCAGCTTCGCCCAGCGCTTCTTAATGAATTCGGTCGGCGCGTCAGCAGGCACCTTGCGGGCGTTGTCGGCATTCATGCCACGCAACACGTCGATGGCATCCAGTACGCCCCTGGCGGCCGGTGCAGCGTTAAGCTTGAGCACGGCCAGGAACTCCGGCGCATAGCGGCGCAGCGTGGCGTAGCTCTCGCCGATGCGGTGCAGGAAATCGAAGTCCTCGGGCTGTGCGAGTTTCTGCGCCTCGGTGACGCTGGCGGCGAAGGTCTCCCACGGGATGACGGACTCGATGGCGGCGAACGGATCGCCGCCGCTCTGCTTGGCTTCGAGCAGAACTTGGCCGATGCGCCCGTACAGGCGCACCTTATCGTTGATGGCCTTGCCCGACGCCTGGAACTGCTGTTGATGCTTGTTCTTGGCCGCGTTAAAAAGCCTGCCAATGATGCGGTCGTGCAGGTCGATGATTTCGTCTGTGACGGTGGCCATGCTTTCAATGGCAAGTGCCACCAGGGTGGCATAGCGCCGCTGCGGCTCAAACTTGGCCAGGTCGGCGGGTGTCATTTGCCCGCCTTCGCGGGCGATCTTGAGCAGGCGGTTCTGGTGAACCTGCCGCTCAATGCCGACGGGCAGGTCGAGCGTTTGCCAGGCTTTGAGGCGCTCGATGTGTTCGAGCATGTGCCGCGAGTTCGGCTTGGAGGGCGACTGGCGCAACCAAGCCAACCAGGTCACCTTGCTGCCTTTCTTGCGTTTGAGCAGTTCGTCCAAGCGCTGGCGGTGGAGGTCCGATAACGGGTCGGCCAGCGCCGCGTGAATGCGCCGACTTGCGCGCGTGATCGCTTCGGCGCAAATGCGCTCAATGACATCCATTGCCGGGAGGATGATGTGCCGTTGGCGCAGGGTGTCCAGCACTTGGGCCGCCAACACTACGCCCTTGTCGGTCTGCAAGGCCAATTCCGCAAGAGCCTGGACGGCTTTCCGGAAATGCGGCAGGCCAAACGGCGTGAGGCCCAGATAGGCGCGCAATTCCAGTAGATGTTCACGTCGGGTTTCCTCTCGCTCGGCATATTGCGGCCAGCACAGAGGGTCGATGTGCAGTTGTCGAGCGACCCATTGCAATAGCACCGGCGGCAAGTCGGCATCGACCGGCAATCCATTACCCGGATAGCGCAGTAGGCAAAGTTGAATCGCGAAGCCCAGCCGGTTGGCGTCTCCTCGTCGCTGACAAATCAGCGACCGATCAAGTTCGTTTAAGGTGTAGTGCCGGATCAGGTCATCCCGGTCATCGGGCAATGCCAGCAAACTGCTACGCTCGGTGGCGGACAAGATCGAACGACGGGGCATCGGCACTCCTCTTGGAAACGACCGTTTGTAAGAACAGGTGGTACCCGGAAAGGCGGCCACGCAAACTCAACGGGTTCCGGTTCTCGAAATCCATGCTTGAATTCTCCTTCTCAGTACCCCACACTGTCAACGGGTACCGAGAGGAGAACGGCATGTTGGTAGGCTATGCCCGCGTCTCGACCGAAGACCAGCAGCTCACACTGCAAACCCAAGCCCTCAAGAAAGGTGGGTGCAAGAAGATCTTCTCCGACAAGGTCGGCGGAGCCAGGAACGAGCGGCCCGGGCTCAAGGAAGCCCTGTCGCACCTGCGCCCCGGAGACACCCTGGTGGTGTGGAAACTGGACCGCCTCGGGCGAAGCGTCAAGGGGCTCGTGGATCTCGTGGGCGAACTGGAGCACCAAAAGGTGCACTTCAGAAGCATCACGGACAGCATCGATACCTCCACCCCGGCCGGCCGGTTCTTCTTCCACGTCATGGCCAGCCTCGCCCAAATGGAACGGGAATTGACCGTGGAACGCACCCGAGCGGGCCTGGAGGCCGCCCGTAGGCTGGGCCGCGTGGGTGGACGGAAACGGCTAATGAGCGAAAAGAAGATGGCCGCGGCCCGCAATCTCCTGGACCAGGGCACGCCGCCTAAGGACGTGGCGCACGCGGTGGGCGTGTCCGTCCCAACCCTGTACCGCTGGTTGCCGGCCTCGGCCAGAGCCTAGCGTGGCCTGTGCCCTGGGGAAAGTACCAAGACCCCCCTCTTTCGTCAAACCTGGGGCATTCTAGGAGGCCGTTTTGAAGAGGGAGTCCTTAGCGTACGATTTTTTCCGTTTTCTGAGGGGACCCCAACTTCGAATGCGTATGGTGACCATCGAGCCTGGAGGCGTCTTCGGCCCGATTCACGACCATAAGGACAGACCAGGCACCGTCTACATACTGCAAGGAACGATCACCGACCATCGAAATGGAGTCGCTAGGGACTATGGGCCGGGGGTGGGCTGGCCCGAGGATAGGAATACCATACACTGGCTTGAGAACAGAGGAACGATTCCGGCGGTGGAGATCTCGGTCGATATAGTCGGGCAATAGTAAGCTCAGGCCCCACATCTAACACGGGCGGCCGCCTTGTTCTGCTCGCCCGGCGCCGCGCGCGACCGTGCCCCGCTGGCAGGCAGGCCCCTGGGCGGCCCACGGTTCCCGGGGCGGGTCCCTCGCCTGGCTCCGTATCCCTGCGAACGCTCGCTCTTCGCTCCCGTTCTCGGAACGGGGCCACGGCGTGTCCCGCCCTTCGATTCCCATGCGGGGGTAGGCCTTCGGCGGGTTCCTTCGTGGGGAGTCCTTTGGCGGAGGTGCATGGGAATCGAACCCACCCGCCGGGGGGTTAGCCCCGGTGCAACGGCTTTGAAGGCCGCGGGACGCACCAGCGCCCTAGCACCTCCATAGGGGATTATACTCCGGCGAGGGTTCCCGGGGGTGCAACCTTGATAAGATGTTTCCGCGGGAGGCCGGCTCATGCGGAAGGCGATCATCGTGGGAGCGAGTTCGGGGTTGGGGCTGGAGCTCGCGAAGCTCATGGCGCAGGACGGATGGAGCTTGGGTCTAGCGGCACGGAGCATGGAAGCCCTCGAGGCGTTGCGCCAAGAACTGGGGACTTCCCTGCACCTCCAACGGCTCGACGTCACGCAGACGGACTCGGTTCCCGCGGCCCTCGACGCCCTAGCCTCAGCCCTCGGAGGCGTGGACTGCATCGTCATCAGCGCGGGCGTGAGCCCTTACAACCGCAAGCTGGAGTGGGCCATCGAGGAGGCGACCCTCGCCACGAATGTCATGGGGTTCGCCGCCTGTGCCAACTGGGCGGCCCACCGCTTCTTCGAGCAGAAGGCGGGGCACCTCGTGGGCCTCTCCTCGGTGGCCTCCCTGCTCGGCAGTCCTCAGGTCCCGGCCTATAACGCCTCCAAGGCCTTCGTCTCCCGCTACTTGGAAGGCCTACGCTTCAACCTGGGAAGGTATGGCGTCTCGGTGACCGACATCAGGCCGGGCTATGTTGACACGCCCATGACGAAGGGCCAGAAGGGCATGTTCTGGCTGTTGGACGCCCGGGCGGCCTCGCTCGAGATCTACCGCGCCATCCTCGGGAAGCGCCGCGTGGCGTACGTCCCCCGGCGATGGGGGTTGGTGGCCAAGTTGATCCTCGTCGCGCCCGGCTCCGTGATCGCGCGGTTTTCCAACTGACCCGGCCGCGGCTGGCCTCCTCGTCCTACCACCCGTGGGCTATAATTGTCTCTCAATGGGAGAAGACGCATGACCGCAGAAAGCACGGAGAAGGTCGTCATCATCGGATCGGGACCGGCAGGCCACACGGCAGCCATTTACGCCTCGCGGGCCAACCTCGCGCCCCTCATGTTCGAGGGCTTCATCGCCGGCGGCGTGGCGGGCGGCCAGCTCATGACGACGACCGAAGTGGAAAACTTCCCGGGTTTCCCCGAGGGCATCACGGGGC
>Ga0315271_10002541_pt1 | contig 11446 bp, 9 predicted proteins | sample C3_top_MG_FD_204664 | JGI IMG/M metagenome (GOLD analysis project Ga0315271, IMG submission 204664) | Sediment microbial communities from Yellowstone Lake, YNP, Wyoming, USA - C3_top | ecosystem: Environmental > Aquatic > Freshwater > Lake > Sediment | place: USA: Wyoming | collected 2017-08-01
GGACGGCAGTGCATGCTTGCTTGAACTCGTTGACCGGGAAAACATCTGGGGCTGGCAATCCCCCGGCAAACGAAATAATGTCGGGTTGTTCAGTAAATTTTAGTAGCTCACGGATGACCGAGCTTCCCATGCGCTGCGTGCGAAAGGCGTATCGATATTCCCAGGGGGTCTGCATTCTTGCTCCTAATTGATGAGATATTACCTGTATGACAGGTCAGTGTTTTTGGACTAAAAAAGCCTGGCAGGTGCGATTCACCTGTCAGGCTTGGGGCTGACGAATTATGACAGAATAATGACCAGTAAGGCCAGGTGGTTCATCATCAAGGACATAGCCCATTAATAATACCGTTTAATATGGATTCCTGCAATGCTTTTCTCCTTACAAAATGGTTGCAACATCTTCTGGCTTGTTTGGTTTAATTAAATAAGGGGGATTAAATTACAAAAAATCTTTTGTCCTTATTAATTAGAATTTCGATCTTTCGACCCTCTTTATATATTTTGTCTCTTTATCAAATAGCTTTTCAGTGCCTGATGCTATAATTTACTTGTGGTTCATTTTTAGTTCAAAGTGGAGGCATTATCATGGAAAATAGCTCTTCCTACCCCCAGGTAATCAGATGGTTGGAACACATTCGTGTCCTCTCGGTGGATATTGGTGCGCGCGGTTCAACTCGTCCTGGTGAACAGAAAGCAGCAGAATATGCCATGAACCAATTTGAAATATATGGCTTTAAACCGATACTTGAAAAATTCAAGAGTGCCCGTTCCATCTTCCTGCCCCACCTGTTGGGAAGTGTCTTGCTGCTGCTTGCTTTTTTCATCTTCCCCCTGGCTGGTCGTTTGACTGCCGGCATCGCTGCCATCTTGACCATACTTGTTTTGATCTCGGAGGTCCAGGAACTGGGTTTGCAGAACAACCTCTTTCGCCTGGTTATGCCCAAGGGTGAGAGCCAGAACGCTTATGCTGTCATCCCGCCTTCCGGCGAACACACCCATGATTTGGTTCTCGTCGGTCACCTGGACTCCCAGCGCACTCCTCTCATCTTTCGCACCCCCACCTGGGTCAAGATCTATGACACTTTCACCATGGTCGCTTTTGTGACCTTCATCTTCCAGGCGGTCATCTATTCCCTGTCGGTGGCATTTTCCTGGAGTTGGGCCTGGTTGGTGACTATCCCATCTGCCATCAGTGCGTTGCTGCTGGCTGGCATGTGCATTCAGGCTGACTTGACCCCCTTTACCGCTGGAGCCAATGATAATGCCTCCGCCGTCGGCATGCTCCTCACCCTGGCGGAGCAATTTTCCCGGCAGCCGCTCGAGCATACCCGTGTGTTGGCGGTCTGCACAGGATGTGAAGAAGTCCAGCATTATGGCATGATCGATTTTTATAAGCGTCACAAGGCAGAATTAAAAGAACCTCAAGCCGTGGTGTTCGAAATGCTCGGTTGTGCAGGTCCCTCCTGGTTGACTCAGGAAGGCATCATTGTGCCCTTCAAACCCGCTCCCAGGTTGCTGGAAGCAGTTGAAAAGCTGGCCGCTGAAAACCCGCACTGGGGGGCGTACCCGGTCAAGGTGAGCGGTGGCAACACCGAAATGGCGGACGCCCTGCGGGTTGGAGTGCCAGCCATCACCCTGATGGGTATGAAACCGGATGGGGAAGCTCCTTACTGGCACCAGGTGCAGGACACCTTTGATAAAATGGATGCGCAGGTGATGGAAAAGACATGGGATTTCACTCAGGCGTTTCTCAAGGAATTGGACGTATAATTAACGATTGCAAAATAAATATAGCTGCTCGATCTGGTCACGAGAATTTGAGAAAAATATTTAGAGCAGGTGGCAAATAAAACTGGTAGAATTGTCCGGTTGCACGCATCATTACTTACTTAATAAAGTAGAAGACGACCTTTATTCATCGAAAAGGAGAATTACGCATGCTAAATGAGATCCAAAAACAGATCGAACGGATTAAAGCCAAAGGTGCCACCTACGTGGATTCCCGCTGGTATCCTTTTGAAAATACTAATTTTCTGATGATGTTAAACGGCAATCTCAAGACGACTGCCATGGCTGGTGAAAGCGGGATCGGCATCCGGGTCCTTTACAAAGGAGCCTGGGGTTTTTCAGCCTCTTCCGATGTCAGCACGCTGCCAGCCTTGTTCGACAAGGCCTTTGACAACGCCAGGATCGCTGCCGAGCGTGTGACCTTCCCGGTGCGCCTGGCTGAGAAGGACATCATTGAAGCCAAGTTCGAGAGCCCTTGCCAGATCAATCCTTTCGATGTACCCCTGGCTGAAAAGGTAGCCTTCCTCAAAGAGATGGACGATAAGCTGAACCAGCCGGGAGTTTTTCAACGCCTTAGCAGCCTGGCTTTTGTCCGCAAGCAGATCGTCTTTGTGGATTCCGAAGGCAGCCATATTGAAAAGCTGATCACCGAGGTTTTCGCCGGTATGGAAGTGGACGGGCAGGATAGCCAGGGCGGACAGCAGGAACGCAAGTTCAAACTGGGCCGGGTCGGAGACAGCCGCGGCTGGGAATCGATCGACAGGCAACTCTTCCAAGAGAATGCCGACCGCATTGTCAAGGAACTCAACCAGGTCCTGGTGGCGGACGACTGCCCCAAGGAAGACCGCTCAGTCATCCTGCTGCCTGGCATCATGTATCTGCAGACGCATGAGACCATCGGTCATGCCCTCGAGCTGGATCGCATCCTGGGCTACGAGTTGGCATTTGCGGGTGGCTCTTTCGTCACCCTGAACGACTTTGGCAAGTTGCAGTATGGTTCTCCAAAATTGACCGCCCGCGCGGATGCCACCATAGTCAACAGCCCCGGCAGCTTTGGCTTTGATGATGATGGTGTCCCCGCCCAGAATAAGATATTGATCGACAAGGGTCTCCTGGTGGGTGCCATCACCGGCCGGCAAATGGTCGAGGAAGCCAATGCCAAAGCCAGGAAGAGCATCTTCTCCGGCAGCGGGGGCGCCAACCGGGCCACCTCCTTCTACCGGGTTCCCATTGAACGCATGACCAACATCAATATTGACCCCGGTCAGGACGGCACCCTTGATGATATCGTCAAGAACACGGAAAAAGGCATCATCCTGGATGGTGACCGCAGCTGGTCGATCGGCTCGAATCGCGAGCAGTTCCACTTCGGGGAAGAGATCGGTTGGCTCGTGGACGATGGCAAGGTCACCCGTGTGGTCAAGAACTCCACCCACAAGGGCGACACGGTCAAATTCTGGAACTCGCTATCCGCCGTCGGTGACCAAACCACCTGGAAGGTCGGTTTTGTGGACAACTGCGGTAAGGGTCAGCCCAACCAGGTCATGCAGTTGGGACATGGCATCCCGGTCTGCCGGTTCGATAATGTTCGCATAGGAGAATAGCCGTGAAAGATCGAATCTTAAAAACACTGCAAGACCTGCGGGCTTATGCGCTCAACAAAGGCTACGAGGTCACCCTCGCTTACCATGAAGAAGACAGTTACTTGATGCGCTTCGCAAATTCAGCCATCTCCTTGAACACCAACGAGCATCTCATCCGCCTGGAGGTGACTGCCTACGATGACCGCAAGCGTGCCAGCTACGAGATGATCACCGATCTGGGCAAAGTGGATGAGATGAAGAAAGCCATCGATTCCGCTGCCGAGTTGGTGGTGCACGCCCAACCCCTCAATTACCAACCCACCATCCCCACTTTCAGCGAAACCTTTATCGACGAGAGCGGTTACGATGCCACCCTGGCGCAGATCAGCAACAAGGAGCGCCTGGATTATTTCAACCAGGCCAGCGCCGGGTTGGAGACAGACGACATCAAGCTCTCCGGCATATTCGCCAACGGTTCCACCACCCTGGCGCAGATCAACACCCGCTCGGAGCACACCCAGTACTTCAAGACATCCGATGCCCAGGTATCCGTGGTCATTTCCCACGCCACCCTCAAGTGGGAGGTCCAGGCAGAGCAGTCCGCCTGGCGCAAGGCAGACCTGAAAGCCGCCTCTCTGCACAGCGACCTGGCTTTCCTGGTCGAACGCTACAAGAATGACGCCCCCCAGCAGTTGGCTTTGGGCAGCTACGATATCGTCTTTGGTTCGGCTGCCACCGCCGATATGGTCAACTTCATGAATTACATCGGCTTCAACGGTGGCTTGATGAAGCGGGGTTACTCCTTCCTGAGCGAAGAGAAGGTCGGGCAGCGCGTCTTCTCCGACAAGTTCTCCCTCAGCGATGACGCCCGCAGCCTGGACACCTTCCCCTTCAAGCGGGACTTCATGGGCAAGGTGCGTGGCGATCATCCCCTCTTCGCCAGGGGAGTCTTCCAGGGCTATGTCTGGTCCCAGGACGACGCCGATGAGTTTGCCACCCAGTCCACCAGCCACACCGTGCCACATAAGAGCCTGGTGGTGGCGGGCGGGGACAAGGACGTCCGCACCCTGCGTGACCTGGTGAGCATGCCGCATGATAAGGATATCCTCTACATCCCCTTCCTGCACTACATGAACATCGTCAACCCCACCAAGGGATTGATCACCGCCAGTTCGCGCTTTGGCGCTCTGCTCATCAAGAAGGACGGCTCGGTGGTGGTGCCCTACAACGTGCGCATCACCCAGAGCCTGCTGGATGTCTTCGGCGAGAAGGTGGCATGGCTCTCGCAAGCCACCGAGGCGTACAACACCTCCGCCAGCTACGGCGCCCGCAACCCGTCTTCCATCGTGGTGCCCGCCTTCCTGTGCGTCCGTGACCTGGAGATCTCCCACTCCAACTCGTCCTACTAGTTCAGAACCTTTATCGCTTTATTAGACCCTAAGGGTTTTCAAAACCCTTAGGGTCTTTCCCAAATGAGAGGCTGGATCCAATGACAAACCGGTATGTCGCATTTCTCCGTGCAGTCAACGTAGGCGGGCACGTGGTCAAGATGGAGAGCCTGCGCGGACTGTTCGAGTCCTTTGGGCTGGAGCAGGTGGAGACCTTTATCGCCAGCGGCAATGTCCTTTTCACCGCTCCCGGGCAGACCGAGCCTGACCTGCTGCCACTCATCGAGCACGGGCTGGAGGCTGACCTGGGTTACCGGGTGGCTGCCTTCCTGCGCACTCCCGCCGAGCTGAGCACCATCGCTGCCTTCCAACCGTTCGATCCGCCGGTTATGGAGGCCGCCGCAGCCTACAACATCGGCTTCCTGGCACATGCACCGGACGAAGGCGCCCGGCACAGGTTGCTGGGACTGCAGACCGACCTCGACCGGCTGCTCCTGCACGGGAGGGAGCTGTACTGGTTGTGCCAGGTGCGTCAGAGCCAATCCACCCTGTCCAACGCTGCCTTCGAAAAAGCGCTCGGCGTGGCCTCCACCCTGCGCGGCATCAACACCGTCCGCAAGATCGCCGACCTGCTCTCACCGCCGGTGAATTAACCCTTCTTCTTGAGCGCCAGCAGGGACAGGAACTCGAACACCAGGTTGGCAGCCAGGATGGAGGTGATCTCGCCCGCGTCGTAGGGCGGGCAGACCTCCACCAGGTCCAACCCGACCAGGTTCAAACCCTGCAGGCCGCGCACCAGCTCCAATGTCTGATAACTGCTCAATCCGCCCACCTCGGGTGTACCGGTCCCGGGCGCAAAAGCCGGGTCTACGCAATCGATATCCAAGCTAACATACAGCGGGCGGGCGCCGATGCTTTGATGGATCGTCTGCAGCACCGCCGGGACGCCCTGCTCAAAGACCTGACCGATGGTCATCAACCTGGCTCCCAGTTGGCGGGCATCTTCCAGGTCATGCGCCCCGGAGGTCGGTCCGCGGATGCCCACCTGCAAGTACGCCCCGGGTTCGATCAACTTTTCCTCGATGGCACGCCGGAAGGGGGTGCCGTGGCTGTAGGCCTGACCGCTGAACTCCTCCTGCCAGGTGTCCGGGTGCGAATCCAGCTGCAGCACCGCCAGGGGTCCATATTTTGCGGCATGAGCCCGCAGCAGGGGTAGGCTGACCGAGTGGTCGCCTCCCAGCCCGATCAGGGTCACATCCTGCGCCAGGATCTCCCCGGCTTGCCTGGCGATGCCCTCGTTGCTGGCGCGGATATCGACAGGGATGACCTCCAGGTCGCCGTAGTCCACCACGGCAAGCTGGTCGAGCGGCGCCACCCCCAGCACGGCATTGTAACCCCACAGCAGCAGGGAAGCCTGGCGGATGGCGCGCGGACCAAAGCGCGCCCCGCTGCGGAAGCTGGCTCCGCTGTCAAAAGGGAGGCCGGCAATGGCGACCTGCACCCCCTGCAGGTCGCGTGTGACGGGCAGGCGCATAAAGCTGGGGATGCCGTGGAACGGCTCCAGGTGTGCTCCAAAAGCGGGGTTGGGATTTTTCATGTTGGTCTCCATTATGGTTATGTCACCCTGAGCAAAGCGAAGGGTCTCCTCGTTGACAATGGGGAAAAAGCGAGATGCTTCACTGCGTTCAGCATGACAAATTAAGATTTTTTTAAACAACTCCCTAGTTCTTTTTTTCAATAAATTGAACCCCGGGCATGCCCTTGAAGTGAGCATCCTGGGTCCACAGCGTGGCATTATATTCCCGCATCGTGGCAAGGATAATGCCATCTGCCATGGGTAATTTCAGATCAACGGAGAGTACGGCAGCATTCATGGCAATGGGCATGGTCAGATCAATGATCTCACCTTTTACCATGTCCGCCACGCGAATTTCTGCCATGGCTCTTCCCTGTGTCTGCAAGACCTTTTTGAACACTTCGTATACAGATATGACAGGTACGATCAGGTGATCGGTGTCTTCGATAGCAGCTGCAAAAAAATCGGCATTTTCTTCTTCTGCAAAATATTCCAGCCAACCACAAGAGTCCACGATATTCATACCCGGTCTTCCTCATCGCGTTCCAGGTGAGTGTCCATCCCTTTGAGGGAACCACGGGCGTCCTGGATGGGGTGGGATGGGATCAAAACGATCCGGTTGTCATAAGCCAGAACCGTCATTTTTTGACCAGCCTTGACCCCCAGCATCTTGCGAATTTTAAGAGGAATGACCACCTGGAATTTTGGGGAAACGGTTACTGAATTCATACAATTCTCCTATCGATCAAATAATCGTATTACGATTATAGCACGATCGGGATGGGTTGGACAATTTATTTTCGGGTGTGCCATGGGGTGAGGGAAAACAATCTCCCTCTCCTTTAGGAGAGGGCAGGGGTGAGGTCTAATTGCAATCCCCTCAATTGGGCATGTCAGACCCTAAGGGTTTTCAAAACCCTTAGGGTCTCGCATGGTCGTCCACATTTTTACCCAGCCACCGCTGCCGGATACAAATACTGCTGGAATCCCACAAAAACCTTCCTGATCTCCTCCGGTCTACCGATATCCGCCACCGCATCCGCTACGGCATTGTTGTATCTTAATCTTATCAGCGCTCCCAGCTTGTCCTGGGCCAGTTCCTCTACCCCTACCTGCACATATTGCGACAGTACAAAATTGATAAAAGTCTGCTGCTTTGAAGTGAAGCGTGTGCTTATCTCTGTCTTGGCAGTCGCTGCCCTCTTCAGTCGCGTCACTGTCGGCAGCGCATAAGCCACATAAGCCAGCACATCGAACAGGTCGCTGTTCTCGGCATCAATGATCCTCTGCATCTCCTCCAACTGCTCTGCTCCAAAACCTTTTTCTGCCAGTCTCCGTAATAGATCCAATCTAGTATCCGGACTGCACCATAATTTTCGCAATTCCTCTTCGCTCTTGAAGAACTCGGGCAACCTGCCAAACAGCATTTCCATGAACTGCTGGGCGGTCATGGGTGTTCCATCCGGATGCCAGAAGGTGGTTACAACCATGTTCTGGATCGCACGTGCTTTTCCGTCCGCCAGCTTCACCCTGATCTTTTGGTGTGGCTGATAATCATCCCCTTTTTCCCAGGTTCCATTTTTCTCCGGGTCAACTCCGGGTTCCCGCGGTTTTCCCGGCTCCGGTGGCTCCTGGGGTTCTCCATCCCACTCCGGGTCGTTGAAGTGGTGGTGTGCCTGCACAAAGTCGTAGATCGTGAAGTACTCCTTGCCTTCATAAATACGCGTGCCGCGTCCTATGATTTGTTTGAACTCGATCATGGTATGGATCGGGCGCATCAGTACGATGTTGCGGATGTTGCGTGCATCCACACCCGTCGACAATTTTTGTGAGGTGGTCAGAACGGTCGGGATGGTTTTTTCGTTGTCCTGGAATTCCCGCAGATGCAGGTTTCCTATTTCTCCATCATTGGCGGTTACCCTTTCGCAGTAGTGCGGCTCATGGCTGTCTTTCATCTGGTTCACCAGGTCCCGCACCGCCAGGGCATGGTCCTGTGTCGCACAGAACACCAATGTTTTTTCCGTCTGGTCGATCATTTCCATGAACAGCTTCACCCGGTGGGCTTCCCGTTCCTTGATCTCGATGATCTTGTTGAAGTCGCTTTCTACATATGTTTTGCCCACTTCCACCTCACCCTCGATTAGGGTGTCATCCGGTGTGTAAACATAATCGTCCAGAGATGTGCTGATCTCCTTCACCTTGAAAGGTGTCAGGAAGCCGTCGTTGATGCCTTCCTTGAGCGAGTAGACATACACCGGTTCCCCAAAATACTTATACGTATCGATGTTCTCGTTGCGCTTGGGGGTGGCGGTCATGCCCAGTTGCACCGCCGGGGAAAAATAATTCATGATCTCGCGCCAGTTGCTCTCGTCGTTGGCTCCGCCGCGATGGCACTCGTCGATCACGATGAAATCAAAGAAATCCGCTGGATACTGTCCAAAATAAGGGGATGGTTTTCCATCAACGGCTGGACCGCTCATGAAGGTCTGGAAGATGGTGAAGAACAGGCTGCCGTTCTTGGGCACCCGCCCTTTCTTGCGGATGTCTCCCGGCGCAATGCGCACCATCGCGTCTTCCGGGAAAGCCGAGAATTCGTTGTATGCCTGGTTTGCCAAAATGTTCCGGTCTGCCAAAAATAGGATGTGCGGTCGCCGGGTGGGTTGCTGGCTCAGGTTCCAGCGGCTGTAAAATAATTTCCAAGAGACCTGGAAGGCGATGAAGGTCTTGCCTGTACCGGTCGCCAGGGTCAGCAGGATGCGTTTCTTGTTAGCAGCCATCGCTTCCAGCACCCGTTCAATGGCGATGTCCTGGTAGTAACGCCCCGGGTGTGACCCGCCCCGGTCTTCGAAAGGTATCGCTGCAAAGCGGTCCCGCCAGGCATCCACTTCGGCGAAGGTCAGCTTCCATAATTCTTCCGGTGTCGGGTAACTTTGCCTTTCACTTACCTTTCCGGTCTTCATATCGATCCCATACACCGCCTGTCCATTCGTGGCAAAGGCAAAACGCACTTTCATTTTGTCGGAGTAATCCTTGGCTTGCCCCACCCCTTCGGTCAGCGGGTTGTCCCAGGCTTTGGCTTCGATCACCGCCAGTTTGTGGTTGCGGTACACCAGCACATAATCTGCGCTCAAGGGTTGTCCGCGCTTGCCGTGCCCCTCGATCCGTCCGGGCGTGATCTTGTATTCCCGCAGGATGCGGCTTCCCTCCACCACCCCCCATCCGGCACTTTTCAGGGCGGGATCAATATATTCGGCTCTGGTTTCGGCTTCGTTCATGACTATTCCTTGCCATCTTTCAAGAATTTTTTGATGTGACGATCAAAATCCGACTCAAACAACCGGTCCTGTACGATCCGGTATTTCTCAAATTCGCTCTCTGCAAAGGTCTTGGCTACTTCCTGGCTGACCTTTCCTGGGTTGTCGAGGATGTCCCTTTCATTGAACTGCAGGAAGGCGTTTAGTTTCTTGGCCCAGTCTTCCATGGTCATGGGGATCTTCCGTTCAGCCTGATCCTCTGCGTAATCGAGATACATCGTCACAAACCGGTCTAGCGACTTCAGTTCCTTTTCGGTCAGGTAGTTTTTTGCGACCGAGACATCCGTTTTGATGATTTTCCCCTCCGGTGCGTTCTTCCAGGTGGTCAATCCCATTTTCTCCTTCTTGCGGTCCGCCCGAGTCATGATCAGTTCAGCCGCGGTGCGCCCGTGCGTGGCAAAATGAAGCTTGTTCTGTACAGAAGCGAAGAAGGTCTGGGTGGTTTCCGCCTCCGCCTTGTAATCCATCGCCGTGGTATAGACGTCGGTGATCTTCTGATAAAATTTCCTCTCGCTTGCCCGAATTTCTCGGATCTCGCCCAGCAGGTTCTCGAAATACTCCTTGCTGAAGAAGGCACCGTTCTTCAGCCGTTCTTTGTCCAGCACGTAACCGCGTATGGCAAAATCGCGCAAAACCCCAGTCGCCCACTGGCGGAACTGGATGGCGCGATTTGAGTTCACCCGGAAACCCACCGCGATGATGGCATCCAGGTTGTAAAAATCGACATTCCGCCCCACTTCCCGGCTACCTTCTTTTTGAACTGTTCGGAAATTCCGAATAGTTGCCCCTTTAACGATTTCTCCCTGGGAATAAAGATGAGCCAGGTGCTCATTGATCGTCGGGGTCGTTACTTCGAACAGAGTCGCCATCAACTTTTGCGTTAGCCAGACCGTTTCATCCTCCACCCGCACTTCGATGCCGTCCTCGCCCGCCTGCCGGGTGAAGATCAAAAATTCTGCCGTGCTGTTGCGAATTTGGAGTTTATTGTTTTCCTTCTTCATGGTCGGCTCCTATAATTCTCCAGTAAATCTACCGGTACCGGGACCGCCAATCTCCTGATTGGCATTCTTACTATTACAACCGATCTCCTGATCGGCATTTCTACTAGTAACGAGACCGGGATCGCCGATCTCCTGATCGGCCTTTTGATTGGCATATCCAACACTACTCCAAAGCCACCCCTCAGCCAGGCGGGCTAACCCTGCCTTGACCGGGTTTTGATGAATATACTCCACTGCTTGTTCAAGATGGTGCTCATCACGCATGTAACGATCCCAGTATTCCCGATGCCACACCCTGGGGCTGCCGCCGGGATCGCCAATCTCCCGATTGGCATTTTTACCATTACCACCAATCTCCTGATTGGCATTTCTGATCAGACCGATGGGACCGCCAATCTCCCGATTGGCATTTTTACTATTACCACCGATTTCCCGATTGCCTGCCCTCCAATAATCACAAATCTTCCGGGCAGTAAATTTCTTCCAAGAAGCCACGATCTTTGCCACCGTCCAACCGTTCAAAACTTGAAACAACACATGCACATGATTCGGCATGATCACCCACGCCAAAAGGCGGTAGCGCTGACCGTCGAACCATAACAGCGAATTTTGCACCATCCTGGCGATTTCAGGTTCACGTAACACACAAGAGCCGTGACCAGCATCCATCCACGCCTCCACACGTTTGATGCGATCCAATACCTGTTTATCCGGGGGCAGATTCTTTATCTCCGCATCCCAACCTTCCAACACCGCTTTAGGCAAACTATCCGCCAGGTGAAAAGTCACATGTTGA
>Ga0315271_10002542_pt1 | contig 11446 bp, 11 predicted proteins | sample C3_top_MG_FD_204664 | JGI IMG/M metagenome (GOLD analysis project Ga0315271, IMG submission 204664) | Sediment microbial communities from Yellowstone Lake, YNP, Wyoming, USA - C3_top | ecosystem: Environmental > Aquatic > Freshwater > Lake > Sediment | place: USA: Wyoming | collected 2017-08-01
GGACGGCCCCGTAGAGCGCCACGGGCACGGCCTCTAAGCAGTTCTCTCCCATCCACCCCGTGACGAACGGGAACAACGAGAGCCAGAACAGCAGGTGCAGGTTGGCCCACAGGATCCTGCCGTTCACCTTCCCCGCGGCGTGCAGCATGTGGTGGTGGTTGTTCCAGTAGATCCCGATGTACACGAAGCTCAGCACGTAGCTGCCCAAGACCGGGATCAGCGGTCGCAGCGCGTTGAGGTCGGTGCCGTGCGGCACCTTCAATTCCAGCACCATGATCGTGATGATGATCGCGAAGACCCCGTCGCTGAACGCTTCCAAGCGCCCTTTTCCCACGCGAGAAACTCCTTACCCGCCCCAGAAGGGATACTCGATGTAGCGGGCGGTCTCTTCCGCGACCTCCCGCCCGCAGAACGCGGCAACGACCGCAAACGCCATGTCGATGCCGGCCGACACCCCCGCGGAAGTGACGACGACGTCGTCGACGAAACGCCCGCTGCCATCGACGGTGATCGTGGCGTCCAACTCGGCCAGCCGGTCGAGGGCGCTCCAGTGGGTGGTCGCGCGGCGTCCCGAAAGCAGCCCCGCCTGGGCGAGCAACAAGGAGCCGGTGCACACCGACGTCACGCGTTGAGCGCGGGAGGCGGTGCGTCGCAGCCAGGCGAGCACCTCGGCGTCCTGCAACAACGGACGGGTGCCGAACCCGCCCGGCACGACGAGCACGTCGATCGCAGGCGCCGTGGCGAAATCGCAATGCGGCACGATCTGGAGTCCGCCGGTCGCAATGACCGGGCCCGGACGCGGCGCCACGGTGAACACGACGAAGGGAGCGGTTTCTTCCGAGCGCCGGGATTCGAGGCCGGGTGTCGTCCGCGTTCGGGAAAACACCTCGAAAGGGCCGGCGAAGTCGAGGACCTCGACGTCGTCGAACACGAGAATTCCGACCGTCACCTTGGGAGTCATGTGTGCGCCCCCGTGATTCCCGGTGCCTCGTAAACTTGCAGGCGCTTTGCCACGAACTCCTCCCACGCGCCGGGCGACCGATGCCACCCGCTTTATACCGCGACCGCGAAGGCTTCGGTCTAGAATCTGAAAGCCATGTCCCGCCCTGCGTTCGATCCGCGACCGACGACGCTCGCGGGTGTTTACGTGATCCTCGAGCCCCTGGGGCTTTCCCACGCCGAGGACCTGTTCGCCGCCGGACGAGACGATGCGACCTGGGCCTACATGCCGCGGCCAGCGCTTCGATCGGTCGAAGACGCGGCGTCGATGGTTCGGCAAGCGCTCGTCCAAACCGGCGCGGGGGAGGAGGTGGCGTTCGCAATCGTCTCCACCGCGTCGGGACGGGCCGTCGGGTCGACGCGCTTTCTCGACATCCAGCGGCCGCACCAAGCGCTCGAGATCGGATGGACTTGGATCGGCGTGTCGTGGCGGCGCACCCCGATCAACACCGAGTGCAAGCTCCTGCTGTTGGGCCACGCCTTCGAAGCCCTGGGGGCGCACCGGGTCACACTGAAGACCGACGCGCGTAACGCCGCCTCGCAACGGGCCATCGAGCGGATCGGCGGAATGCGCGAAGGCGTGTTGCGCCGGCACAGGGTGTGCTGGGACGGCGTCGTGCGCGACACGGTTTACTACGGGATCGTCGATGGGGAGTGGCCGGCGGTGAAAGAGCGACTCGTCCGCATGCTGGCGATCAGAGAAGAGGGAGACCCGCCGCCAAGTTCTCGAACATCCGCTCCATGAGTGCGCCGACTTCGGCGCGCGTCAGCTTGGCGCCCGAAGCGGTCGACTCGATCCTGTTGAGGCTGGCACGCGCGAGGACGGCCGGGGAGCCCGTGAAGGCGACGAAGCCGTCCGGCGCTCCCGCCAGCTGCAGGGTGCTCACGTAGGCGGCCGCGACGTCGAGGTCGCGCCGCGCCAGCGCAAAAACGCGCGACCGATCGATGCCACGGGGGAGGTAGACCCGTCCTTCGGTCGCATCCGAGTTCGCGTCCTTCAGAATGTTGACGAGTTGAAGCGCCTCGCCGAAGAAGCGCGAACGACGCCTCAGCCGCGACGTGAACGGGCCGAGCGCCTCGGCGTCGAGCAGGAACAACTCGGTCAGCATCTCGCCGACGATTCCCGCGACGACGTAGCAGTAGTCGCGCAGTTCGCGGAGCGAGGCCAGCCGCAGGTTCCCGCGAGCGTCGCCCCGTCGCACGAAGCCGGCCATCCCGGAAACGGTGCGGAGCAGGTCGCGGCGCAGCACCGCGCGCGCGGTCGCGGGCACCGTCCAGTACGCGTCCATAACCGCGGGCGTCTCGGCCAAGAGTTCCAAGTACCCCGCGTGCGCCACGGGGGGATTGGCAAGCCAACGCGCCGACGCTGCGACTTCGCCGCCTCGCGCTTCGAGAAGCCGCGCGAGATCATCGAGGGCGGCTAGGCGCTGGGTGCGCGGCCACAGCCCGGCGTCCTCGAAGGTGTCGGCGACGCGGAAGAGGAGGTAGGCGATGCTGACGTGCCGGCGCGTGGGCTCCGGAAGCATCGGGATCGACAGCGCGAACGTCCGGCTGGTCTTCTCGAGGAGCGTGTCGAGGTTCGCCATGGCTCTCACCGTACGTCCACCCGGGTTCCGCGCGAAGCGCGTCCCGCGATCGCCGCCGCGATCGCCCCGGGCTTGCGTCCGTCCACGATCGTCGACGCGATCCCTGCCCGGGCGAGCGCCCCGGCGGCACGCAAGCGGAGCGCCATCCCGCCGGTGACGTCAACTCCCGAGGCGCCCGACACGCGGCGGGACGTCCGCAGGGCCGCGGCCGCCGTCAAGCGGGCGATCGTCCGCCCGTCGCCATCGCGGACGCCGTCGGTCTCGCCGAGCCAGCCCGCGCGCGCGAAGGGGCGCTTGCGCCTCGCGGCGTCCTCGGCGAGCAGCAGGAACAGCTCCTCGGTCGAGACGACGACCGCGCCGCGCTCGCGGTCGAGGACGACGTCTCCGTAGACGACCGGGAGGAGCCCGCGCTCGAGCGCTTCGAAGATCGGCTCGAAGAACCGGGCGCGGAATCGCCCGTTCGCGGCGCAAAGGAAACTCGACGGCGCGAACGAGAAGGGGTGGGCGCCCGCATCCACGAGCGCCGCGACGACGAGGCGATGCAGCTCGGCGGCGCGGTGCTGCGTGCCGGAGATCGCGCCGAGACGCCGCCGCGCATCGGCACCCGGCGTCAACCCACCGATCGCCGCGGCAGCGTGTCCGAACGAGCCGCTCCCGTGGCCGACGAGCAGGAGTGGCCCACGAGGATCGTCCCCCGCCGCAGCAAGGTCCCGGGCAAGTCGGCGGATCGCGGCATGGCGCGCCACGCCGGGGCGCGTCTTGTCGGTGATCAAGCTACCGCCGAGCTTGAGAAGGACGATCGGGCGCGGCATCAGAAAAGATGCTCCCTTTCTCCGCGCGGGCCTTCGCCGACCCCGTCGAGGAGAACGCTGCTGACCCCGGAGAGCCCCGTGAGCGCAGCGATGACGGGGGCTTCGGCCTGGGGCGTACAGATGACGTGGACGTTCGCGCCGGCGTCCATAGTCGCCCAGGCGAAAAGCCCCTCACGTCGCATTCCGCGCAACCGCTCCAGAACCTGAATCGTCCCGGGTTTCCAATAGAAGATCGGCGGCTTCGAAGACATCGCGATCAAGTGAAGCTCGATGGCCTCTTCCTCGAGGACCGGGCCCAGCGCGTCGAGATCGCGGTCCTCGATCGCGCGCCTCACGATGGCCAGACGCTCGGGGAGGATCCTCTGGCGGGCTTCGAAGTGCGGGCTCGAAGCGGCGAGCCGGTGTCCATCCAGCGACGACACGTCTTTTTCGCCGTGATCGACGAGGGCGATCACGTCGCGGAGATCCCAGTGCGAGGCCGGGGCGATCGCCACCGCGTGTCCCGCGCCCTCCCCCGCGGGCGACCACTCGACGTAGCCGCCGAGCACGGAGCGCGCGGCCGAGCCCGAGCCGCTCATGCGCGCAAGATCCGACAGCTCTGAAGTTGAAAGCGTGAGCCCGAGCGCCTTCGTCGACGCCAACGTCAGGGCCGCGAACCCCGACGCCGACGAGGCGATGCCCGCGCCCGTGGGGAACGAATTGCGCGTTGCGACGTGAAACGACCCGTCCCGGCGCGCCCAACGGCGCACGCGATCGAGGTGCGCCAACGCTCGCTCACGAAACGATGGCGGGGGGGGCGTCAACGAGCCGTCGTCGCCGACGAGCTCGATCCGGTCCGGTCTGTCCGAGCCGTCCGAGAACGCTACGGTCGAGCGGCTGACGCATTCGGTCAGCGTCATCGAGATCGAGGCGTTCATCGGGACGGCCTGCGCGAGATCGCGCGCCCCCCAATACTTGATGAACGCGATGTTGGACGGCGCAGTGACCGTCGCCTTGTTGGTCACGCCGCCACCTCCGTGCGCACGCCGGGAGCGCCCAGGCCCACACGGTGCTCCGTCCAACCCCCAGGCTTCGAGAAACGCGCATGCCACGCCGGGTCGGGGTGCACGACGAGCACCAGTCCCGCGCCCGCGCCGGTGCGGCCTCCGGCGCCCGAGATCTTCGCGGCGCCGCCTGCGGCTTCGATCGCGCGGATCGCCGCGCACACGTGACTGGGGACCACGCCGAGGATCTCGAGCGCCGCCTCCGCGCGACGTACGATCGGGACGAACGCGGCATCGTCGCCGCGGGTGAGCGCGGCGCAACCATCCCGCGTTGCGGCATTGATCTCGGCTAACGCCTCCCGGACGCGCGCCGGCTCGCGATCGAGCAGGACACGGACCGCGCCGACCATCGTTCCGGTCGACTCTTCGGGCGCCCCCGAGTTGAAGAGTCGAAACGCGCCGAGCCGCGCCCCCGCTCCGGGGAGCTCTTCGTGCTCCACGATGTCGCCGTTCAAACGGCGGCACAGGAGCACGCCGCCGCGCAGCACCGCTTGCACGTCGACCCCGGAGGCGGTTCCGTGCTGGTGCCGTTCGATCGTCGTTGCCAGGCGACCGACCTCCTCGAGCGGGATGTCGTCGTCCACGGCCCGCCGGCAGGCCGCGACGACGGCGACCGCGAGCGCAGCGCTGCTCCCGAACCCGGCGCCCGTCGGAATCCCCGAATCGATCCGGACGTGGAAGCCGTAAGGGTTCGGCTCCAAGCCCGCGGTGCCGATGGCGACGGCAAGGACCGCGAGATCGCCCGGCCCCTTCACGGAGTCGACCGAATGCATCGAAGCGACGGTCCGGGCGATCTTCATGGACGGGATCTCGAGGCGCAGCGTGCCGCGGCCGAACACGGCCGACGCGCGGGCCATGACCGTCATGCGGTGGTCGAGAGCGGTGACGAGCGCGGGATGGCCGTAGACCGCCGCGTGCTCTCCGAATAGGATCGTCTTACCCGGGGCGGAGACCGCGGCCTCCCCGCTCATGCGCCCTTTTCGCCTTCGGAGGCGCCGCCGCGGCCCAGGCGCTCGTGCGCGCGTGCCAGGTCGCTCGACGTGAAAGCCGCCATGAGCGAGAGTTCGCCGGCGAGCACGGCGGCGCCCACGATCTCGGCGAGGCGCATCGCCGCGTGGCCGGGGCGATCGGGGTCGGGGACGACGCCGAGGATCTCGAGCGCTTCGCTCTGCGTGTTGAGCGACGTGCCGCCGCCGATCGCGCCGAGCGGGGCGTCGGGAATGAAGATCGACGCGTACACGGAGCCGTTCGCGCGCGGCTCGATGCAGGTGACGCCCGTGGACCCGCCGACGACGTGCGCGGGGTCCTGGCCCGTCGCGAGGAAGATGGCGGACAGGACGTTCGCGAAGTGGGCGTTGAACCCCATCGCACCGGCGGCGATCGAGCCGAGCAGGTTCTTGCGGTACTGCACCTCGGTGAGCGAAGCCGCGTCGGTCTTCAATGTGTCGCGCAGGATCGCGGCGTCGAGGACGACCTCGGCGTGAATCCGCTTGCCGCGTCCTTCGTTGAAGTTGACCGAGGCGGCCTTCTTGTCGACGCAGTAATTCCCCGACAACGCGACGCACGGGATACCCGTCTGCGGCTCGATGAGCTCGCGCACGATCCGGTCGCACGCGATCGTGGCCATGTTCATCCCCATCGCATCGCCGGTCGTGAAGCGGAAGCGGAGGAAAATCGAGGTTCCGAACGTGTACGGGCGCACCTCGGTCAACTCGAGGTATCGGCTCGTCCCCGACGCGACCGCCCGGATCTCGTCCTCGTGTTCGGACACCCACGCCAGGAACGCGCGGGTCTCGCGGTGGCTCCCGGCGCGGAAGACAGGGGCCCGCGTCATGCCGACGTCGTCCACGTGCGCGGCGGCGCCTCCCGCCAATCGAATCGCCGCGCAGCCGCGATTGATACTCGCCAAGAGCGCCCCTTCGGTGGTCGCCATCGGCACCCAAACGTCGCCGTCGATGTGCTCGCCGCGCACGGTCAGCGGTCCGACGATCCCCATGGGGATCTGCGCGACGCCGATCATGTTCTCGCAGTTGCGCTGCGCTGCCCTAGTCGTGTCGAAGGAATGGTGGCCGATCGCGTCGAGGCGGACCCCACAGATGCGTTCCAGCGCCTCGCGGCGGATCGCGGCGGCCTCGGTGGCCCGGTAATCGCTGGGCAGCTCGTGGAACCGCCGGCGGCCGTCAACGAGGGAACGAATCGTGTCCTCGCGCATGGTGGCGGCATCGGGAATAACGGCCTTCAGTTTGCTCATCGTTCGGTCTCCATGCGAATCGGGACCGACTTCAAGTCGGACACGGTACGGGACGAAAGGCAGAACATCGCGATCTTCAGCTCGTGCACGATGCGGTCGATGCGCTCGCAAACGCGTTCGGCCGATTCGATGGCGGCCTCGAGAAAAGGCTGAGCCAGACCCGCGAGGTCGGCGCCGAGCGCGATCGCTTTGGCGACGTCCACGCCGCTGCGCAGGCCTCCGCTGCCGATGATCGTCACCCCGTCGATGCGTCGCAGCTGCCGGATCGATTCGGGTGTTTCGATTCCCCAACCGGCGAAGAGCTCACCGGTTTCGAGATCGTGGGCGCGCTGCGCCTCGATACGCGCCCAGCTCGTGCCTCCGACCCCAGCGGTATCGAGGGTCCTGATGCCGGCGCCCGCGAGTCGCCGCCCGGTGGCCTCCGAGATGCCGCTGCCGACTTCCTTCGCGATCACCGGAACCGAAAGCTGTCGGGCGATCTCGGCCATCTTCGGTAAGAGCCCCGCGAAACGGCACTGCCCCTCGGGCTGGATCGCCTCCTGAAGCGGGTTCAGGTGAAGGACGAGCGCATCGGCCCCGATCATTGCGACCGCGCGGCGGCAGTGATCGATGCCGTACCCGTAGTTGAGCTGGATCGCACCGAGGTTCGCGAGAAGCGGAATGGTCGGAGCGACACTGCGGACCTCGAAGCTCGACGCTTGCGACGGATCCTCGAGCGCCTTGCGCTGCGATCCGACGCCCAACGCGACCCCGCGCGATTCCGCGGCCTCGGCGAGGTTGTGATTGATGCGCGCCGCGATCTCGGTGCCGCCGGTCATGCACGAAAGGAGAAGGGGAGCGCGGATCCGCTTCCCGAGGAACCCGGTCGAAAGGTCGATGTCGCCGAAATCGATATCGGGAAGCGCGTCGTGGTCGAACGTGCAGCGCTCGAACGCGTGCGAGGCGAACTGCATGCGTTCTTCGAGCGCGAGCCGGATGTGCTCCGCCTTACGGTCGCGGTCGCGGTCGCGGTCGAGCAACTCTTTGGGAGACGCCATGGTCGAAACCGCCTGCCTAGTGATGATAGCGCCCAACGCGCTTTCTTCCCGACCCATCGTACTCCTCTATTTTGTATAAAGAATTCGATCTCGACACATGCTGCCGCAGGGATCGCGCCCGGGCAAGGAACCTCAGGGGGTTTTTTCATTCATTTCGCGAATCGCCCACTGATTCTTCGAAATCGCCCGCAACGACGCTACTTCATGAACGGGTAGGCGAAATGCGTCGGAGGAACAAAGGTTTCCTTGATCGTGCGCGCATTCGTCCAGCGGATCAGGTTGAGGTAGCTCCCCGCCTTGTCGTTGGTCCCGGACGCCCGGCCGCCACCGAAGGGTTGCTGGCCGACGACGGCACCGGTGGGTTTGTCGTTGATGTAGAAGTTCCCCGCCGCGTGCGTGAGCGCTTCGGCCATGCGCACGATCTCGTAACGGTCCTGCGAGAAAATCGCTCCAGTCAGTGCGTACGGCGACCCCGCATCACAAAGAGCGAGGGTCTCGTCCAGCTTCGCGTCGGGGTACACGTAGACCGTCAGCACTGGGCCGAAGATCTCTTCGCGCATCAGGCGAAAGTCCGGCCGTCTCGTGCGAATCACCGTCGGTTCGATGAAGTAACCCTTACGGGCGTCACATCCCCCGCCGGCCACGATCGTTGCGTCCGACGATCGCTTGGCGAAGTCGATATAGCCCTTGATCGTCTTGAACGCGGACGCGTCGATCACCGCGCCCATGAAATTGCGGAAGTCGGCCGGGTCGCCGACCGCAATCTCGGCGATTTGGCGCTTGAGGCCTTTTTCGACCTGCGGCCAGAGGGACGCCGGAATGTAGGCGCGGGACGCCGCGGAGCACTTCTGCCCTTGATACTCGAATGCGCCGCGCACGAGCGCGGTCGCCACGGCATCCGGTTGCGCCGTCTCATGAGCGAAAACAAAGTCCTTGCCACCCGTCTCGCCGACGATGCGCGGGTATCCGCGGTAGCGGGCGATGTTCGTGCCGATCGTCCGCCACATTCCTTGGAAGACGGCGGTCGAGCCAGTGAAATGAACCCCTGCGAGCTCGGGACTGGCGAGCACGGGATCGCCGACATCGCCCGCCGATCCTGGAACGAAGTTGATGACGCCCGGCGGTAACCCCGCCTCCTCGAGCAGCTCCATCACGAACCACGCCGAGTAGACGGCCGACGACGCCGGCTTCCAGACCACGGTGTTTCCCATGAGAGCGGGAGCGGCCGGGAGGTTGCCAGAGATCGCCGTGAAGTTGAACGGCGTCACCGCGAAGACGAATCCCTCCAGCGCTCGGTATTCCATCGTGTTCCACATGCCAGGCGCCGAGACGGGCTGCTTCGCGTAGATCTCTCTCATGAAGTGGGCGTTAAACCGGAAAAAATCGGTCAGCTCGCACGCGGCGTCGATCTCCGCCTGATGACAGGTCTTGCTCTGCCCGAGAATCGTCGCGGCGTTCAGTTTCATGCGCCACGGTCCGGCGAGTAGGTCGGCGGCCTTGAGGAAGATCGCCGCGCGGGATTCCCACGGCATCCGTGACCACGCGGGGTGGGCCTCGCGCGCTGCCGCGATGGCGCGCTTCACCTCGCGGGCGCCGGCCTTGTGCCACGTCGCGAGCACGTGCTTGTGGTCGTGGGGCTTGACCGACTTCGCGGTGTCGCCGGTGCGCACGCGCCGTCCACCGATGACCGGCATGATCTCGATGGTCTTCCGGGACATCGCCTGAAGTGCATCGGCGAGCTGCGCGCGCTCGGGACTTTGCGGCGTGTAGCCCAAGACGGGTTCGTTCTTCGGAAGGGGAACGTCGACGATGCCGTTGGGCATGACCGCCTCGCGAAAATCGCGGCCGCGCGATTGCGGCCGGGGAGGCGGCATTCTAGCTGCCGGGTCAGTTCGCTTGCGAGGCGGCGTCGTTAACGGCTGCGGTGTGCTCCGACGTCTTCTGATCCATCGTGCTCAAGCTCGGGCGCGACGGCGCCGAGGGCGTCCAGGAATCGCCGGACGCGGACGTCGAGGCCCCAGGCGCATTGTCGGTCGGCTCCACGTACTCGGACTGGATCTCCCGACGGGCCTTGGCGGCCTTGTTGTGCTTTTGAAGCTCGAGCGCCGAAGGCGCGATCGACTTGAAGTTGTTCATCGCGATGAAGAAGATCACCGCCAGAACCATGAGCAGCACCACGAACCCGAATCCGCCGCCTCGTCGACTCATGTCGGCAATGTGGGGCGCCCAACGGCGTTCCGCAACCCGGACGGAAAAAGCGCCGAAAGACGCGCCGGCTGGGCTGCTGTGGCATCTTCTCACGCGATGACCCCTCGTGGCCGCTATGCTCCAAGCCCGACCGGGACGACCCACCTGGGAAACGCGTCGACGGCGCTCCTCGCCTGGCTTTCCGTCCGTTCCCGACAGGGCGCCTTCGTCATACGCATGGAGGACCTCGATCGGCCTCGCGTCGTCGACGGAAGCGCCGAAGGAATCCTCGCCGACCTTCGCTGGCTTGGGCTCGACTGGGGCGAAGGCGGCGGTGCCGGTGGTCCGTTCGCCCCCTACGTGCAGAGCGAGCGCACGGCGTGGTACGACGCCGCGTTCGAGAAGCTCCGGGCCTCAGGGCTGGTCTACCCGTGCTTCTGCAGCCGCAAGGACGTCCAGTCCGCCGCGAGCGCGCCCCAGGCGCCCGGGGACGAATGGCTCTACCCCGGGACCTGCCGCGACCTCTCGCGCGCAGACGTCGAGCGGCGAGCCGCGTTGGGAGCTTCTCCCGCTTGGCGGTTCCGGGTCGACCCTGCCGCCGTTTCCCCGTTCACGGATCTGGTGCGCGGGCGTTACGTGCCCGAACCCGGATCGATCGGCGACTTCGTCGTGCGCCGCGCGGACGGCGTTCCGGCCTACCAGCTCGCCGTCGTCGTCGACGACATCGCGATGAATATGAGCGAGGTCGTGAGAGGGGAAGACTTGCTCGCGTCGACGATCCGCCAACTGCTTCTCTATCGCGCTTTCGGCGCGCCACCCCCGGCGTTCGCGCACGTCCCGCTCCTTCTCGGCGACGACGGCGTCAGGCTCTCGAAGAGGCACCGCGGGGTCACGCTCAAGGAGTTGAGGGGCGCCGGGGAGACGGCTGAAGCGATCGTCGGCCGACTCGCGCACCGGCACGGACTGTGCGAGACGGACGCACCGATCGCGGCTCGCGATCTGATCGAGGGGTTCGATCTCGCGGACCTTTGAGAAACGCGGCCTGTCGTCTGTTTACCGTCGGCGGATGCCGGGTGGCTTGGCAGCGTCTTCGGTCTTGGGCGGCACGTAGCGCGGGAGGGGCGGGTCGAGGTTGGCGAGTTGCCATGCCATCGCGGCCATCGCGGTCGCGCTCATGGCCAGGTCGTGGGCATCCACCTTGTCCAGCGTGTCCGCCATCGTGTGGTGAACGTCGAAATAGTGCGTGCCGTCCTGTCGAAGGCCGAGTTGCGGGACGCCCTCCGCGCCCATGGGTGAAACGTCGGCGCCGCCTCCGCCCTCCTGAACGTCGTCAGCCGCGAACCCGGCCAGAGGCGCCGCGAGCCGTTTTACCACGGCGCTTCCGTCCGTCCCGGCGCTGACCCCGAATCCGATGGGCCGGGCGCCGCCGGAATCGGACTCGATCGCGGCGACGTGTCTGGGGAGCTCCGCCGCGTGCGCCTCGGCGTACGCCTTGCCGCCGCGGAGGCCGTTCTCTTCGTTGGTGAAGAGC
>Ga0315271_10002543_pt1 | contig 11445 bp, 10 predicted proteins | sample C3_top_MG_FD_204664 | JGI IMG/M metagenome (GOLD analysis project Ga0315271, IMG submission 204664) | Sediment microbial communities from Yellowstone Lake, YNP, Wyoming, USA - C3_top | ecosystem: Environmental > Aquatic > Freshwater > Lake > Sediment | place: USA: Wyoming | collected 2017-08-01
GACGCGACGCGTCCACGACGCGGAGCGCCACCCACGCCTCGCACGCGAGCTCGCGACGCTGGCGGCGATGTTCGCCATCAATTGCCGCGAGTTGCACGGCGACCGCGTTGGTCTGTGCGACTCGTGCGCGGCGCTGCTGGTCTATGCGACGCGAAGGCTCGACCGGTGCGTGTTCGGCGACAACAAGCCGACGTGCGCAAACTGCACGGTGCACTGCTACAGCGCGGAAAAGCGGGAAGATGTTCGCGCGGTGATGCGCTACGCCGGCCCGCGAATGATGTGGCGCCACCCGGTGCTTGCCGTGCGCCACGTGCTGGACGGACGCCGTCCGGCGCCCGCACTGCCGGGGCACTCGCGGTAGGCGCACCGTCCCACCGCGGGACGACCGCCGGTGCCGTTCACGACGACGGATGAGATGCATAAGCAAAAGGGCCCGGATCGGGCCCTTTTCGCTTGCACTCGCGGAAGCTTGCGTCAGCGTCGGATCGCGACGAGCCCTGCGAACCCGAGCAATCCCATGAGCAGCATCAGTCCCAGCGTATCCAGTGCCGGGACCTGTATCGACGCCGTCGGCGGAGCCCCCGCGCCCGCCCAAGTGAGACCTCGCACGTCGCTGCCAATGCCGCCCGCGGATACGAAGGTGATGGCGCGAGTCGTCGTGTCGAGCGTGACCAGCCGGTCCGAGAGCGTGTCGATGCCGTAGAGCACGTCGAGGTTGTCGAACGTTATGGACGTGATCCCCGCGCCGGTTGTCCCCGTGATCACCCCGAGATTGGTGAACGCACCCGTCGCGATGTTGACCGAGTACAGGTTGTTGTTCACTCCGACCGAGAACATCGCGCCGTCGCTACGCGTGGCCAGATCGGTCACGTCCAAGCCTGGGCTTCCGATGCCTGCGCCGATCGCGCCGAGGGACGTGGCCGCGCCGGTCGCGGGATTGATCGAGTACAGGTTGCCGTTGTACCCGATGGCGTAAAGCGTGGTGAAGGCCGTGTTGAACGTCAGACCGGTGACCCGGGAACCATGGGCGCCGACGAGTGTCGTGGCGCACGTCGTGCGGTTGACGATATACAGGTTGTTTTCATCGGTCCCATACAGCGTGCTGGTAAGCGGATTCCACGCGACTCCGGGAAGTGCGCTGGTGGTCGGAACGCAGGCCGTGGTGAACGTGCCCGTGGACTTGTTGATGTCGTAGAGGGCCGATCCGCCATATTCCGAGCCCAGCAGCGACTGCGCGCCCGCGGCCAGCGGAAGCAGAAACAGGGCTATTGTGGCCAGCGTTGTCTTCCAATGCAATTTCATGCTGCTTCCCCAAGATTGTGATTTCCAGAGCATAACGGACTGACGAGATGCGCGAATAGGACTTGCCTCCCGTTTCGCTCGAAGGCATGCGAGTGTGTATCCAAAATGGTCTCGCGAGCCGGGTGGATGGACCGGGTCAGACTCCGACGAGTCCATTGCCGCCCGCGCGCTCGGAGGCGTCGAGATCGATCACCATTTCGCTTGCCAGCGCGTCCAGGCCGCGCTTGAGTTCGTCGTTGGCGAGCGCCGCCGGCACGGCCAGCAGCGCCTTCACCCTGAAAGTGTGACCGTCGTCGGCGGCATCGACGATTTCCGTGTGCAGCTCCTCGATGCTGACGCCGCGGTCAGAAAGACTGCGTGAAAGATCGCGGACGATTCCCGGGCGGTCGGGCCCTTCCAGTTCCAGCGTCACCATCCTGCGCCCGGCCGGCGCAGGCGGAGGCGCAGTCTTCGCGATGACGATGCGCAATCCGGCGGATTCCAGTCCCTGCAATGCAGAAGCCAGCGCGTCGGCGTTCGCCGCCGGAACCTCGAAATGCACCATGCCCGCGAACTGGCCGGCGATGTTGGCCATCCGGCTGCCCGCCCAGTTCGCGCCGAAGCCCTGCGCGCGCTCGGACAGCTGGCGGACCAGCCCGGGGCGGTCCGCTCCGATCGCGGTGACCACCAGCGACAGGACCTCCGCCTTGTGCTCGTCGGTCAGCGACACTGTCCGGCGCACGAGCGGCGCCTTGGTCGCGAAGCGCGGGTCCTGCTGATAGGCGGGTAGCTCGCCGTGCTCGGCCGCGTGACGAACGACGCGCGTCAGAAGCGCCAATCCCATCGGCGCCAGCGCGCGCTCCCAGAGCTCGCGCGCGGTCTCGCCCTTGGCGACGAAGCACCAGTCCTGCGCGGCGACTGCGCCCGCATCCCAGCCATCGGCGAGGTGATAGACGGATCCGCCGGCAATCGGGTCGCCTTCCATGATCGTCCACTCGACGGCGGCGATGCCGCGATGCCGCGGCAGCAGCGACGGATGGTAGCCGACACCGCCCAGGCGCGAACGCGCCAGCGCCTCGTTGCTGACCCGAGCGTGCGTGTGCGCCGCAACGATGAGGTCGTTGCCCTCGGGAATCGCTTCGCCGGGCACCTGTTTCGGATTTTCGAGCACATGCACCGGCACGCCAGCCGCCTGCGCCGCCAGTGCCAGCCGGTCGTCCGCCGCCGGCGCAACGACGCCCGCAAATTCGACGCCGTCCTTGCGCAGCGCCTCAAATACCAGCGCGCCGAAATATCGGGATCCCACCAGCGTGACCTTCATCGAACCTCGCCTGTATCGGAATGGACGCCGCGAAGTGGCGTCGGCACGGGAGGATTTTAACCTTGGGCCGGATGCGGATCTTGATTTGGCACCCATTTGACTGGAATTACCCTACGATAGCGCCGTCCGACGAGGGTAACGCCGTGAAAGCCATCGGGTAGTTCATGCACATGACACGACCAGCCCCGGTAGCGGTGGCCACCGCACTGCTCAGCCTGTTCCTGGTCCTCTTCGTCTATGCGTGGCGAGTGCCGTCCTCATCCGGTGCGCCGCGCCCGATCGACCGGGTGCGCGCGATCGCGGCCGGCGAGGCAGTAGCGCGTGCCAGCGTCGGCGATCCTGAAAGCGCGAAATTCCGCCGTAGTTTCGCCAGCGAGAAGTGGAAGGTCCCGGCGACGTGCGGAGAGGTCAATTACAAGCGCGCAACGGGCGGCTACGCAGGCTTTCAGCGCTTCGTCGCCGCCGGACCCGTCGCGCAGCTGGAGGAAGACATGAGCGGGGAGCAATTCCGGCGATTATGGTCGGTCATGTGCGAGCCCGACGGGTGACCTGCGCATGAACGATACAACGCTGCGGGACGCGTTGCTCGAACGGGCGCTATCCACACCGCGAACGCCATTTTCGCTGTTCGAAGGAGATTGGCTCCGGCGCACCTGGGCGAGCATGGGCCTGGGCACGCATACGCCCTTCCCCATCGTCAGGCGATGCCTGGTGGCCATTCTGATCACCTATGTCCCGATGGCGATCCTCGCCTGGCGGCAAGGTCTGGTCGCCACCGAGTTGACGCCCACCAATTTCTTTGCGGACTTTGCCGCCTACGCGCAATTCCTGGTCGGGCTTCCGCTCTATATAGTTGCGGAGGTGATCATCGACGGCAGCACGCGCGAAGCGGCAAATCAGTTCACGCGTTGCGGCATCATCAGCTGCGAAGATGCGCCCCGGATCAATCAAGTCCATGAGACTCTCAAGCGATTGCGCGAGTCGTTTTGGCCGGACGTAGTCTGCATCGTGATGGCGTACGCCTTCTCCCTCGTGATCCTGGCTCCGCAGTTCGGTTCGGACCCGCTACCCACCTGGCACGTTCATGGCGAAAAGCTTTCGCGCAACCTGACCGCGGCCGGCTATTGGACATTCTTCATCGCGATACCGTTCAGCAACTACATCTGGATGCGCCTGATCTGGAAGATCGCCCTCTGGATCTTCTATCTGTATCGCGTGTCCCGCATGCGGCTGGAACTGCATCCCACCCACCCCGATCTCACCGGCGGGATCGGTTTCATCAGCGAGGCGCAAGGCCGGTACGCGTTGTTCATCCTCGCGTTCGGCATCAGCAACGTCGCAGCGCCGGTCGGATATCAGATCGCCGTGTTGAACTACGAACTGTCGATCCTGCCCGTTTGGGGTCCGCTCGTGTTGTTCACGATCGGCGCGCCGCTGCTCTTCACGCTGCCACTGTTCATGTTTACCAAACAGCTCTTCCGCACCAGGAAGCGCGCGCTCGCCGCCTATCGTGAGCGTGTCACCGAGCACAGTCGGGTGGTCGAAAGCCGCTGGCTGTTTGGGGACAGGTCGAATACGCCGCAAGAAGAGATTCGCGACCTGGCTGAGCAGTCGACGCTGGGGGCCATGTTCGAGCGAATCGAGCGAATGCGCGTGATTCCGTTCGACCTGCGATCATCCGTGCAATTGCTGGGATCTACGCTGGGCGCGATGGCCACGCTGTTGCCACTGCTGCATGCCAAGGGTGAGATGGCCAGCATCGTCGAGGCGATCAGCAAACTGCTTGGAGAGTTCGGCGGCCACTAGCGGCCTCGCGCAGGAAGGCAGCGATATACTGACACCGACGCCTGACCATTCAGGTCCGACTCCGGGGAGGACACGATGAACTTGCGGAAACTCATTCTTGGCGCAGCAATTGCAGCACTGGGCTGCGGCGCCGCAATGGCCCAGAGCACGCTCGGCGAGCTTCTCGACGCGAAGGCAGAGAAGCTGAGCAAGGAGGAAGTCCAGACGACGATCATCGGCGCCACCGTCAGCGGGCCGATTCAGGGCGGCTTGATCACGGAGGTTCAATACAAAACCGATGGCACCTACTCTGGCACCTACCAGAATCCGATGGGGGGCCAGGGTGGCGTAAGAGCTGGCGGTTATTTCGGCAAGTGGATCCTCAACGATGACGGCAAGTTGTGTACCGAGGGCACGAGCGGAAGCGGTAAGGCGACCGCCAGTTGCGCGTTCTACTTTCGCCTGGACGGTCAGCTGTACATCGCCTACGGCTCGGCTGCGAATCGTGCGGCCGTCGCGTTCAAGCGCAGCGTCAAGCGTTGAGCCTGTCAGTCCCTGTTTGCCTCAATCATGAATCCGGTGAAGAACTCGGCAAGTGCATGGAAGGCGTGCAACGGGAGCACGTGCGCGACGTACTGGTCCGGGCGGACGACGACCATGCAGCCCTGCTCGCGATCCACACCCCGCATCTCGAAGATGTCCGTGCCGGCCTTAAAGTCCGGGCAGAACATTTTTTCGTAGTCGATCAGGCCGAAACGCCCCTTCCTGGGCAGCAAGACCGTCGGCATGTCGTCGATGGCCAGGGCACGATGGCTCTGCTGGAAGATCGCCCGGACGTCGATCACGGAGTCGATGTCGGCACCGCTGGCCGTAAACCGCCTGATCGGAGACTCGTCAGCATCGAGGAACCTGCACAGCGCACCGATGCGTGACGCGGGATCCTGCGGGTTTCGCGAATCCGCAAACGCATAGATTCGCCAGGCGCCGTTCGCGCCGGCGGCATGTCCGAGCTGCACAGGTTTGGCGTCCACCAGGCGGATGACGGGTGCCGAGTGGAAACGCATGCCAACGGACAAACCGGCCGCGAGATGCTGGAATGTGGATTCCGCGCAGATCAGCGAATGCTTGTATCGGGTGGCGGTGCCCGCGGTAAAGCGGCCCTGTGCGACGAAGCGCGCCTGGAACTCCTTGGGATCCACGCCTTCGCCTTCGGCGCCCGACTCCTTCGGTGGAGCGCTGAACATCTTTGCAAACTCACGATCGAAGTCGATCAGTTCCTTGGCGATCGCCTGCCGTTCGGCAGAATAGGTGTGCAGCAGCGAAGGCTGACTCTTGCCTTGCAGGACTGCCGCCAGCTTCCATCCCAGGTTGAAGGTGTCCTGTATGGACACGTTCATGCCCTGCCCGGCCTTCGCGCTGTGCGTGTGACAGGCATCCCCGGCGATGAAGACGCGCGGGACGCGGAAATTCATCGCGTCCTGCGGCACGTCGTCGAACTTGTCGCAGAGTCGCTGGCCGATCTCGTAAACGGACCACCACACGATGTCTTTGACGTCGAGGGTGTAGGGATAAATGATCCGGTTGGCGGCCGCGATCAGCTGCCCGGTGGTGATGTCGCTGGTCGTCAGGTGCTGATCGGGATCGAGCTTGTCGAGTTCGATGTAGAAGCGGACAAGGTAGCCGCCTTCGCGCGGGATGATGAGGACATTGCCCTCGTTGGCGGATTGAATCACCGACTTCAAGCGGATGTCGGGGAAATCGGTGACCGCCAGGACATCCATGACGCCCCACGCCTGATTGGCCACGTCGCCCACCAGCGAGCGGCCGATCGATTGCCGGACGCTGCTGCGCGCGCCGTCGCAGCCGACGACGTAGCGCGCCCGGACAGCTTCCTCCTGCCCCTGGCGGCCGGGCTCCATTCGCTGCAGCGTGACCGTCACCGGGTAGTCTCCCGAATCGGCGACCTCGACCTTGCTGACGTGAAGGTTGTAGTGCGGCACCAGCCGGGTGGAAGACTCGCGCATGACCCCGAGCAGGTAATCGTGCACACGCGCCTGGTTGACGATCACGTGCGGGAATTCGGAAAGGCCATCCTCGGTGTCCTGGATCCTTCCGCTGCGGACGATCTTCGACCGGTCCGCTGGATCCGGCTTCCAGAAGACCGTTTCATTGACCCAGTACGCCTCCTTGAGCAGGCGCTCGGCGAATCCGAAGGCATTGAACATCTCGACGGTACGGCAGGCAATGCCGTCGGCCTGGCCGAGCTCGAGGGGGCCGGGCCTCCTGTCGACGATGCGTGTCTTGATGTCGGGAAAGGCGGCCAGCTGCGCAGCGAGTACCAGGCCGGCTGGACCGCAACCGACGATCAGGACGTCCACCTCGTCCGCAAGGCCCTCCGACGGCTTCATCGCGCCTGGCGCGGCCGGATCCACTTGCGGGTCGCCGGCCCGGAAACCATTGAGATGGAACTGCATGGATCGATCTGATAAATGCGGGATCTATTCCGGCTTGATTCCGATCGACTTCACCAACGCGGCAAAGCGCGGCAGGTCCTGCCTGATGCTGGCCGCCATCGCTTCCGGCGTGCTGCCCACGGAAACAAGGCCGGCCGCGGCGAGCCGTTCCGCAACGACGGGATCCGCCAGCGCCGCCTTCATGGCTTCGTTGAGCTTCGCTATGACCGCCGGCGGCGTCTTCGGAGGCGCGAGCAGCGCGAAATACGTGGGCAACAGGATGTCGTTCGAAGCACCGGCCTCGGCCATGGTCGGCACATCCGGCAACACGGCAAAGCGCTTGTCCGACCCGACGGCGAGCGCACGCAGGCGGCCGTCCTTGATGAAGCCCTGCACCGCCGGCACGGCGGCGATGGTCACGCCGACCTCGCCGGCAACCACGGCTTGCGCGGCTGGCGATGCACCCTTGTACGGCACATGCGTGAGATCGATGCCCATCTTCTGGTTGAGCGCTTCGAGATTCAGCTGCGCCATGCTGCCGATGCCGAAACTTGAATAGTAGAGCATGGCGGGCTTGGCTTTCGCAAGCGCGACGAACTCCGCGAGCGAATTCACGTTGAGTTTGGGATTGACCACCAGCACATACGGCCCATCGGTGGCGATGCCGATGTAGCTGAAGTCCTTGACCGGGTCGTAAGACAACTTCGAGTACAGGGCGGGATTCACTGTGAGCGAGCCGCGATCCGTGAGCAGGATCGTGTAGCCGTCGGGCGCGGCCTTGGCGACCAGGTCGGTGCCGATCGCACCGTTCGCGCCGGGCTTGTTTTCGACGACGACGGGCTGGCCCATCAGGTCGCCCATCTTCTGCGCGAGCGTGCGTCCCGTGAGGTCGGATGCCCCGCCAGGTGCGAAAGGCACGACAAGCTTGATCGGCTTGTCCGGATACGCCGCCTGCCCGTGGGCCACAGCCGCGACGAGCATTGTCGCGAGGGCCATGACTACAGAGAAACACTTCTTCGATACGACCATGCGTCCTCCGTGGTGCACGTTATCCCTTCGGTGCGAACTTGGCCTTCCACAACTCCCATGGCCGGCCGATGACCTTGCGATTGGTCTCGTCGTACAGCGCGCCCTCCTCCTCCGCAAGAAAGCTGATTTCGCCGCCGAGACCAACCGCGCGTTGCTGCAGCTCGGCGTTGATCTGCGTGTAGTACGCGCGGAATACCGCCTCTGCGATGCCCGCGCCCACGGCGCAATAGCCGTGGCCGCGCATGAGCACGACTGCGCCCGCACCGATGGTCTCCGCAAGCGCCGCGCCCTGCGCACCGTTGCGGATGAGCATGTCCGTCATGCCGAATTTCTCGCGAATCTCGAATACCGGCGCGCCCGTGTGCAGAAAACTCGACATGTGATAGATAGGCTTCAATTCGACCGTCGATGCAGCAAAAGGCACCACTGCGGCTGCGTGGCTGTGCACCACCGACACTACGTCCGGGCGGCGCGCATAGATTTCGCCGTGGATGAAGCGCTCGAGATAAGGCGCACGAGTGTCACCGTTCTGCGGTACCGACTTGAGGTCGAACAGCATGAGGTCATCGCGCGTTACCTGCTCCGGCGCAAGTGAACGCGAGAGGAAGTAACGATCCGGGTGCTCGGGATGCCGCACGCTGACGTGGCCGAACCCGTCCACCACGCCAAGGCCGGCGAGGATGCGGTTGGCAGCGACGAGGTCGTCGAGAAGTGCGTCGAGGATTGTCACTGTCTCATTGCGCGTGACGATTGGCGGCGACTATAGACGACCGGAGCCACCGCACGCCTCGAGCCTGTACTACTTTTTCGCAGGTGCAGCGATCTCGGCTGCGGACGGCGCGCCATCGGCATTCCACGTGTCACGAACGTATAGCCACTTGCCGTCCTTTTTCCTGGAGACGGAAAGATATTTCCCGGCCTCTACCACCTTTCCCGCCTTGTCCTTCACCGCATAGGTCCCGGACTGCCAGCCCATGTCGCCGGAGACGCCACCGGCTGGTTTGGGACCGAGAGTGAAGATGACACCAGCCTTCTGCGCCTCTGCCGTGTCCTTCACAAAGAACGCTTTGATCGCGGCCCGCCCGTTCACACCCGGCGCATTCGGCGGGAGGAGCACTGCCTGTTCGTCGTAGAGAATCGCCACGGCATCGGCGTTGCCGGCGTTATACGCCCTGGTCCAGTTCTGATCAACGGCCTGAAGTGCCGCCATTTCTTTCGCCGCATCTGCCGCCGATGATTCGATGCTGAACACCGCGAGTGCAACAATCGTGCAGAAAAACCCGGCTGTTTTCGTGATCGGACTCATTTAATTTCCCCTTGGATTTTCGCCGCTGGACGCCCGTCGGCGTCGCGTGACCATCATACTTGGTCAGTAGAGGACTGGGAGGTATCGAGTCACTCAATCACCGCGCCCTGCCGTCTGCTGCCGTGGCTGGTTCTTCGTGAACGGTTTTCATCGTTGCCACTTGCTTCCAAACGAACATCGGGCCGCGCCTGCTGCTACAGCGGGCGCGGCACTTTGCCGAGTCATCTGTCGATCGAACTCAGTGTTACCTGTCGCCTGCGCCCTTCGTCAGGCTTTCGAGCACAGCGTCCATCGAGAAGCTACCCACCTTCTGGCTCGGCGGAAATTCCTTGAACGAAGCCAGGAACTTGCCGACATATTGCTGGGCCGGGACCAGCAGGAAGGCGCGGTCCACTCGCCACTTCCAGTTATCCCAGCCGTGCGTGGATTCCTCGAAGGGGTCGGCGCGGATATTGAAGAGCCGGGGGAGGCGCAGCTGCACGAAAGGCTCCTCCCAGACGTTGAAGCCATGCTCGCGCTGCTCGACGAACACCAGCTTCCACTGGTCGTAGCGCAGCGCCACCAGCGAGCCGTCATCGTTGAAGTAGAAGAACTCGTGGCGCGGGCTGGGCGCCTTGCCGGCCAGGGCGTCGGTGACGTTGTATCCGTCGAGGTGGACCTTGAAGTCCTTGTTGCCGACCTTCATGCCCTTGAGCAGTTGCTCCTTGACATCCGGAACACCGGCGGCAGCGAGCAACGTGGGCAGCATGTCTTCGTGAGCGAAGATGTCGTTGTTGACGGTGCCGGGTTTGATGACACCCGGCCAGCGCATGGCGGTCGGCACGCGGTAGCCGCCCTCCCAGTTGGTGTTTTTCTCGCCACGGAAAGGCGACGCGCCGCCATCGGGCCAACTGGCCTTCTCCGCGCCGTTGTCGGTGGAATACATGACGATCGTGTTGTCTTCGAGGCCGAGTTGCTTGAGCTTGTCGAGCAACTGTCCGACCTGGCCATCGTGCTCGACCATGCCGTCGGGATAGACGCCCAGTCCCGTCTTGCCCTGGCTTTCCGGCTTGAGGTGCGTGTTGATATGCATGCGAGTGGAGTTCCACCAGAGGAAGAACGGCTTGTCGGCCTTCTTCGCCTTCTCCAGATAGTCCAGCGACGCCTTGGTGATCTCGTCGTCGATGGTCTCCATGCGCTTCTTGCCGAGCGGCCCGGTGCTCTCGATCCTCTGTGTGCCGTCGGGGTTGGCCCAGGTGTGGAGCACGCCGCGAGTCTGGAACTTCTTGATCATCGCCGGATCTTTGAAGTAGTCGGGATTCTCAAACTCCTCCTCGGCGTTCAGGTGGTAGAGCGAGCCCATGAACTCGTCGAAGCCGTGCGCGGTGGGGAGGTGCTCGTCGAGGTCGCCCAGGTGGTTCTTTCCGAACTGCGCAGTCATGTAGCCCTGCGCCTTGAGCAGTTGGGCGATCGTCACATCCCGCGCCTGTATGCCTTCCTTGGCGCCCGGCAGGCCGACCTTCAGCAGGCCGGTGCGGAAGCCCGACTGGCCCGTGATGAATGCCCCACGACCGGCGGTGCAGCTCTGCTGGCCGTACCAGTCCGTGAACAACGCACCCTCTTTCGCTATGCGGTCGATGTTGGGCGTCTTGTAGCCCATCATGCCCTGGTTGTAGGCACTGACGTTCCAGTAACCGATGTCGTCGCCCCAGATGATGACGATGTTCGGTTTCTTGGTCGGCGCCTGAGCCAGTGCAGCCGATGGCAGCACACTGGCAGCAAGTGCCAATCCGCCCGCCATTCCCAACATCGAGAGCAACCGTCCTGGCTTGCATAGCGTCCTGACGATGTTCCACGGCGAAGATAGCTGCGTTCGATTCATGGTTACTCCGGCTGAGTTGGGTGAGCGCCATCACCGTCAACCCACCCGCTGATGGGCCGATCTGTGCGCTAAGTCGATCAAACGGCAAACGCGGATTATCGAGCATTCCCTGGACAATGGATAGCGTGACGTGAACGCACATCAAAGGCCGCAGGTCACTTTCCGGGTGGATGAATATCGCGCCGCCGACGCCATCGCCATGCTTATTGAACGAAGCCAGATCGCCGTCGAGCGACCGAAATCGCAAACGGCCCACCAGATGGCGGGCCGTTCCTTAAATTGTTTGCGGAGTAGGCTTTTGCGACTTGTAGAACAAGATGGATCGCGCTCGTCTAACCGGAGTACGTCTGCTACCGACCCTTTGCGGCCTGTCGTGCTCTTGGGAAGCGGCCGTTCGGAGACTCCGCTA
>Ga0315271_10002544_pt1 | contig 11443 bp, 7 predicted proteins | sample C3_top_MG_FD_204664 | JGI IMG/M metagenome (GOLD analysis project Ga0315271, IMG submission 204664) | Sediment microbial communities from Yellowstone Lake, YNP, Wyoming, USA - C3_top | ecosystem: Environmental > Aquatic > Freshwater > Lake > Sediment | place: USA: Wyoming | collected 2017-08-01
CGCACCCAGCGTGTGGCGGGCGCGAAATTCAAGGTCGTTAATCTCGCGGCCAAACTCGTGCAGGCTGCCCAGCGCCTTGCCCGAAATGACCGACCCCAGGCTGCTGGAAAATAGCGCCTCGAACATGCTGACCCGGTATTTGGTGGCAAAGTCGCCCAGGTGCGCCAGGGTCTGGTGGCCAATGCCGCGTTTGGGCGTGGTCACGGCGCGCAAAAATGCCGGGTCATCGTTGTTGTTGATCCACAGGCGAAACCAGGCGCACAGGTCCTTGATCTCGGCGCGGTCAAAAAAGCTGGTGCCACCCGACACCTTGTAGGGAATGGCCGCCTTGCGCAGCGCCTTCTCGAAGGTCTTGGCCTGGTGGTTGGCGCGGTAGAGCACGGCAAAGTCGCGGAATTCCTTGAACTGCGGCCCGGCCTGGTTCAGGCCGGTGGCGCGCAGGCTCTGGATGCGCGCCACGGTGCGCTCGGCCTCGTGCTCTTCGGTGTCGGCGTCGACCACCCGCACCGGTTCGCCTTCGCCCAGATCGCTCCACAGGTTTTTCGGGTAGAGCTTGGGGTTGGGGCCGATCACGTTGTTGGCGGCGCGCAAGATGGCACCAGTGGAGCGGTAGTTTTGCTCCAGCTTGATGACCTTGAGCGCCGGGAAATCAACGGGCAGTTTTTTGAGGTTGTCGAGCGTGGCGCCGCGCCAGCCGTAAATGGACTGGTCGTCATCGCCCACGGCGGTAAAGCGGGCCTGCGCCGGGTCCTTGCCGCCCACCAGCAGCCTCAAGAGTTCGTACTGAGTGGCGTTGGTGTCCTGGTATTCGTCCACCAGGATATGCCCCACCTGTTTTTGCCATTTTTGCCGCACTGACTCGTGGTTTTGCAGCAGTTTGAGCGGCAGGCTGATCAGGTCGTCAAAGTCCACGCTTTGGTAGGCGGTGAGCCGCTCCTCGTAGTGCGCCATCACGCGCGCCACGATGCGCTCGCTGTCGCTGCTGGCCTGTGCGGCAGCCGCCGCGGCATTGAGCCCCTGGTTTTTCCACAGGCTGATGGTCCATTGCCAACTGCGTGCCGTCGCGGCATCCACCGAGCCGCCTGCGTCTTTCAGGATGCTGTTGACGTCGTCACTGTCCAGAATCGAAAACTGGGGCTTGAGTCCCACCGCCGCTCCGTCCTCGCGCAGCAGGCGCACGCCCAGGGCGTGAAACGTGCAAATCACCGCGTCTTTGGCCGCCCGGCCAATCAAACCGCGGGCGCGCTCGCGCATCTCGGCGGCGGCCTTGTTGGTGAAGGTGATGGCAAAGATGTTTTTGGCGGGCACGCCCGACTTGATCAACTGGCCGATCTTGTGGGTGATGACGCGGGTCTTGCCCGAACCCGCGCCGGCCAGCACCAGGCAGGGCCCGTGCATGAAGTTCACGGCTTCTTGCTGGGCCAGGTTCAGGCCGGTCGAGGGGGAGGGGGAGGACATCAGGGACAACTTTCGCGAAGGGGCGAATCATAACCAGTGGCGGCCAGAAGCCGCAGCATCAATCGCTTGCCGCAAAGTCAATAAATCCGCGTTCCACGTCGGTGGCGACCAGCTTGACATTGACCTTGTCGCCGACCTTGAAGCTGGTCTTGCCGCGCACCAGCTTGCCCTCGGCGGGTGGCGTGAAAATCCGCACCCAGATGCCATCGGCGGTGCTGCCGGTCACGATGGCGTCAAAGTGCTGGCCAACGCGGGCTTCCAGCAACAGCGCCGCCTCGGACTTGCGCATGCGCCGCTCGACTTTCTGGGCGGCATCTTCCTGGCGCGTGCAATGCCGGGCCAAATCGGCCAGTTCAGCGTTCGAATAGGGTGGGGGCTGGTCGGCGAGCACCGCCTTGAGCAAACGTGATGTGATCAGGTCAGGGAAGCGCCGGTTCGGGGCCGTGGAGTGGGTGTAGTCGCGCACGGCCAGGCCAAAGTGGCCGGTTGGTGGACCGCCGGGCGTTTCCACCACGTATTCGCCCGAGCCCATGAGCCGCACGATGATGAGCGACAGATCAGGAAAACGCAGTGGATCGGCCAAACGGCGCTTGGCCAGAAAGGCCTCCAGCGCTTTGGAGTCGGGCTCGGTTGGCAGGGTCTCGCCATATTCCTGGGCAACCGCCACAATGCGCTGCCAGCGTTCGGGCGAGCGCACCACTCGCCGCAACGAGCCGCCGCCCCGCCCCGCCAGGTAACGTGCAGTGCAGCCGTTGGTGGCAATCATCACTTCCTCGATCAGCTGCCGTGCGCGGTTTTGTACCTGCTGGCGAATATCGACCACCTGCTCGCCCTCGAACACGGCGCGCGGCTGAAAGGTTTCCAGATCCAGTGCGCCCTCGGCGCGCCGGCGCACCCGCAGGCGCTGGGCCAGGGCATCCTGTGTGCGAAGTTGCTCCTCCATGCCCGGCACCGACGCTGCGGCGACCGGCAGCGAGGCATCGCCCTCAATCCAGGCGCTGACCGCGTCATAGTCCAGCTTGGCCTTGTTACGCACCCGGGCGCGGTACACGGTGGCACCCGCCAGCGAGGCGTCCGCGTTGAAGACCATTTCGGTCACCAGCGCCAGACGGTCCTCGGCGAAGTTGAGCGAGGTGAGGTCGGTGGACAGGCGCTCGGGCAGCATTGGAAAAATGCGCGCTGAGGTGTAGACCGAGGTCGTGTTGGTCAGTGCGTGCTCGTCGATGGCACTGCCTTTTTTGACCAGAACGTCCACATCGGCGATGGCCACCCACAGCCTGACCACGCCCTGGTCCAGCGGCTCGCAAACGGTGAGCTGGTCCAGGTCCCGCGAGTCGTCGTTGTCGATGGAGCACCACAGCAGAGCCGTCAGGTCGCGGATGTCCGGGCCGACCTCGCTACCGGGCCCGGTGATGGTCGCCAATTCGCGATCGACGCGCGCCGGGAATTCGGGCTCCAAGCCGCGCTCGGTCATCGCCAGGGTGGCGATGCGGACGAGGTCAGAGCGGTGGTGCGGACGGTGTGGATTCATGGCGCCAATATACATCCGGCGCACCGGTCAAACCACCCAACTCAACGCGCTTGCGCTACCGCTGCTTCGAGCGCCTCGACAAACATGGCCGCCACGTCAAAACCGGTCTGGTCAGCAATCTCCTGGAAACAGGTCGGGCTGGTGACGTTGATTTCGGTCAGGCTGTCGCCAATCACGTCCAGACCCATCAGCAACAGGCCGCGCCGGGCCAGCACCGGGCCAATGGCCTCGGCAATTACACGGTCGCGCGCGCTCAGGGGCCTGGCCACGCCCTTGCCGCCGGCCGCCAGGTTGCCGCGTACCTCGCCACCCTGCGGAATGCGCGCCAGGCAATAGGGCACGGGTTCGCCGCCAATCACCAGAATCCGCTTGTCGCCCTCGGCAATGGCGGGCAAAAACTTTTGCACCATCACCGTTTCTGCACCGTCACGGTTGAGCGTTTCGATGATGGCACCCAGGTTCAGTCCGTCTTCTTTCACCCGGAAAATGCCTGTGCCGCCCATGCCGTCGAGCGGTTTCAGGATGATGTCCTGGTGCTCGGCGTGAAAGCGTTTGATTTCCCGGGCGTCGCGGGTGACCAGTGTCGGGCCAATGAACTGGGGCCACTCCATGATGGCCAGCTTTTCAGGGTGGTCACGCAAGGCCCGCGGCTCGTTGAACACCTTGGCGCCTTCGCGCCCGGCTTGTTCCAGCAGGTGGGTGGCGTAGAAAAACTCGCTGTCGAACGGCGGGTCCTTGCGCATGACCACGGCGTCGAAGTCCTTGAGGGCTTGAACCGCCTCGCCGGGCTGGTGCTGCGATGCGCTGAACCAGTGCACCGTATCACCCGTGAGGGTGATGTCGCGCACCGCGGCGGTCACGACCGCGCCGCGCTGCCACATGATGTCCTTGGGTTCACAGGCGCTCAACCGGTGACCGCGGGCCTGAGCCTCGCGCATCATGGCAAAGGTAGTGTCCTTGTAGATTTTGAAGGATTCCAGCGGGTCGGCAACAAACAGCAGCTTCATAAAAGGCGTTCCAGACTTATTTGGGGGAAATATCAAAGTGCGATTTTCCCGCCCTTTGGATGAGCAGGGCCAGCGCGCCGGCAATGACCCCCCAGAAGGCCGAGCCAACGCCGGCAATCACCACGCCGCTCAAGGTCACCAAAAAGGTGATCAGCGCTGCCTCGCGGTGAAATTCGTCGCGCAAGGCGACGGCCAGGGCGCTGCCAATTGTGCCCAGCAGTGCGAGGCCGGCAATGGCGGCAATAAGCTCTTTGGGAAAGGCCGTGAGCGCGCCAGTGATGGCAGCGCCAAAAATGCCCAGCAGCACATAGATGGCACCGCACGAGACTGCCGCGGTATAGCGTTTGTCAGGGTCCGGGTGGGCTTCCCGTCCCATGCAAATGGCTGCGGTGATGGCGCTGAAGTTCAGGGCAAAGGCGCCGAACGGCGCCAGCACCAGAGTGGCCAGGCCGGTGAGGGTGATGATGGGCGACACCTTGATGCCGGGCTTATCTGCACTGTGGCTGTAGCCTGCCGCGGCAATGGCTGCCACCCCCGGCAGGTTTTGCGAGGTCATGGTGACCACAAACAGCGGCAAGGCCAGGCTGATGGCGGCCGACCAGGTGAAATCGGGCCGGGTCAGGACCGGCCGGGCAAATTCGAAATCGACCCCTGGCCCCGTGAAACCGGATGTGGCAGCCACATACAGGGTGGCCACCATCAGGGTCAGTGGCACGGCATAGCGGGGCAGCAACCGTTTGCCCAGCAGGTAACTGGCCAGCATGAGCAGCACCAGCGGCAAATTGGTTTGTGCCGCGCTGAAGGCCTGCAGCCCAAAGCGTGCCAGCACGCCGGCCAGCAGGCCCGAGGCAATGGCCATGGGCAAGTGGTCCATGACCCGCTCAAACCAGCCGGTGACACCGCACAGCGTGATCAGCAGGGCGCACAGCATGAACGCACCCACGGCCTCGTTCATGCTGAAACCGCCCGCCACTCCCGCCGTGGCCAGCACCGCAGCGCCGGGGGTGCTCCAAGCCACCATGACCGGCTTGCGCCACAGCAGCGACGGCACCAGTGTGCATAGCCCCATGCCCAGCCCGAGCGCCCACATCCATGAGCTGATCAGCGCTGGCGTTGCACCAAAGGCCAGCGCAGCCTGAAACACAATGGCCACCGAACTGGTAAACCCGACCAGCACGGCGACAAAACCGGCGGTGAAGGCAGAAAGGGAAAGGTCTTTGAAAAATGCCATGTGCTGTTTGGGATGCTGACCTGTCTGGCAGGCTTGACGTGTTGAGCTCGGCGCAAATCTGCTGCGCAAATATGGGTCTGTCCCGCAAATTCGGACGATTCTTGGTTTGCCCCGAAAAGTCTCAGATATCAAATTTCGATCTTGCTGCCCAACTCCACCACCGAGTTGCTCGGCAGGTTCAGGAAATCTGCCGCGCCGCTGGCGTTGAGGTGCATTTGGGCGAAAAGTTTTTCGCGCCATGGCGCCATGCCGCTGCCGATGGTGGGCACCACCGTGTCACGCGATAGGAAATAACTGGTGGTCATGGCGTCCAGATCACAGCCCCGGCCCCGCATGTGCAGCAGCGCCTTGGGAAGATCCGGGTCATTTTTAAATCCGTAATTCACCACCACCTGCCAGCAGTCGTGCCCGAGCGACTCGATGCTCAGGCGTTTGTCCATGCCGATCCATGGCACCTCGTGGTTGACCACGGTGACAAACAGGTTGATCTCATGCAGCACCTTGTTGTGCTTGAGGTTGTGCAGCATTGCGTTGGGCACCGTGCCCGGCGCCGCCGTCAAAAATACCGCCGTACCGGCCACACGGGCGGGCGGGCTGACAAACACGGCGTCCAGAAAACTGTTGAGGTCAATGGCGTCAGCCTGCAACTTTGTATTGAGCAGGCGCCGGCCGTCTTTCCAGGTCAGCATCAGGGCAAAGACGCCTGTGGCGATCAGCAATGGAAACCAGCCGCCCTCGAACAGCTTGAGCAGATTGGAGGAGAAAAACGCCAAGTCGACCACAAAAAATGCGCCGGTGGCGGCGATACACAGCGCCAGAGGGTAGTGCCAGGCATAACGGATCACAAAAAATGTCAGCACTGTGGTGATCAGCATGTCCAGCGTCACGGCAATGCCGTAGGCTGCGGCCAGGTTGCTGGATGACCTGAACAGCAACACCGCCAGCACAATCAGCACAAATAGCCCCCAGTTGACAAACGGCATGTAGATTTGGCCGGTTTCCTTGATGCTGGTGTGCCAGATTTGAAAACGCGGCAAATAGCCCAGCTGAATCACCTGCTTGGTGACCGAAAACGCCCCCGTGATCAGGGCCTGCGAGGCAATCACCGTGGCCATCGTGGCCAGCACGACCAGCGGAATCAGTGCCCAGCCGGGTGCCATCATGTAGAACGGGTTTTTGACTGCGGCCGGGTTGCTCAGCAACAAGGCACCCTGGCCAAAATAGTTCAAGGTCAGGCACGGCATGACGATGAAAAACCAGGCCAGGCGGATCGGCTTCTTGCCAAAGTGGCCCATGTCGGCATACAAGGCCTCGCCACCGGTCACGCACAGCACCACGGCGCCCAGGATGATGAAGGTGGTGAGCGGCTCGGCCCACATGAACGCCAGTGCATAGTGCGGGCTCAGCGCCTGCAGAATCTCGGGGTTGTGCATGATGTGCGACACGCCCAGCACCGCAATGCTGATGAACCAGACCAGCGTGATGGGGCCGAAAAACTTGCCAATGTCGGCGGTGCCGCGTTTTTGCACCGCAAACAGGCCAAACAAGATCAACAGCGTGAGTGGAATGACCGTTCTTTTGAAGTTGGGTGACACCACCTCCAGGCCTTCCACGGCCGACAGCACCGAGATCGCCGGGGTGATCACGCCATCGCCATAAAACAGGCAAGTGCCAAAGATACCCACCAGCAAGAGCACCCGGCGCAACCTCGGCTTGTCCTTGACCGACTGCGACGCCAGCGCCAGCATGGCCACCAGGCCACCTTCGCCGTTGTTGTCGGCGCGCAGCACCAGAGTCACATATTTCAGCGAAATGATGACGGTGAGTGTCCAGAAGAAGATCGACAGGACGCCCATCACGTTGTCCACCGTGAAGGGCACATGGCCCGCGCCAAACACTTCCTTGACGGCATACAGCACACTGGTGCCGATGTCGCCATAGACGACACCAATGGCACCTAGAGTGAGGGCGCGAAGCGACGATTGAGATGTTGCCAAATAGTCACGCCAGGGGCCTCAGGCCGCCGGGCTCCGTGTCATGATAGGACCGCCATTTTGCGTCAGAAACGCTGTCTACTCGAAATCCTGTGCATCCGGGTCGGTGGCTTCAAGCTCATAACTGGCGGCCAGCATGGCCAGGCGCCCGACCACGCCGTACATGTAAAAGCGATTCGGCACGCTGGCGCCGGGCTTCACCCCGGGCTGAGGCAATTGGGTGCTGTGCTCGAAAGCCAGCGGCACATAACCGGCGCCGGGCGCATTCAGGTTTTCGTCAGTGCCACGCCCGGCATGCACCCGGTAGAAGCCACCCACCACGTAGCGGTCCATCAGGTAGACGACAGGTTCGGCCACGGCATCGTTGACGCGCTCCTGTGTCAGCACGCCTTCCTGCACCATGAAGTCATGGGGCAGCCAGGATTTTTTGCGACCTTTGTTCAGGCCCTGGATGCGTTCCTGCAGCGCCTGCACGTCTTTGCCGTCGCGCACGGTGACGATGCCCAGCTCGTGGGTGCCATGGTCGGCCTTTACCACTACAAAGGGCTTTTCCTTGATGCCGTACTCTTTGTACTTGCGCTTGACGCGGGTGAGTACGCTGTCGACCTGGGTTTGCAGGCAGTTCAGCCCGTTTTCCTGGCCCAGGTTGACGTTTTCGCAGCGGTCAAACAACGGGTAAATCAGCCACGGGTCCACGCCCAGCAATTTGCCCAGACGCTTGGCCACATCTTCATAACATTTGAAATGGGTGCTTTTGCGCCTTGTGGGCCAGCCGGCGTGCAGCGGTGGCATCAGGTATTGCTCGTAGATTTCTTCCAGAATGCCCGGCACGCCGGCGCTCAAGTCGTTGTTAAGCAGTATGGTGCACGGATCAAAATCCTTGAGTCCCAGGCGGCGCTTGCCGCGAACCACTGGTTCGAGCGTGACGTGGTCGCCGTTTTGCAGTTCGAACGTGGTGTTTTTCTTGACGGCCGGGTCAATTGAGCCAAGCCGCACGTTGAGGCCCGCCATGTTGAAAATGCGTTGCAACTGGGCCAGGTTGGCGAGGTAAAAACTGCTGGGCTGGCCGTTTTCCGGGATCACCAGCAGGTTGCGCGCTTCCGGGCAAATTTTCTCGATGGCGGCCATGGCGGCCTGCACCGCCAGCGGCAGCATCTCGGGCGTCAGGTTGTTCCAGCCACCGGGATACAGGTTGGTGTCCACCGGGGCCAGCTTGAAGCCCGCGTTGCGCACGTCCACCGAACTGTAAAACGGTGGCGTGTGCTCCATCCATTCCAGTCTGAACCAGCGTTCGATGGCCGGCATGGAGTCCAGCACGCGCTGCTCCAATTCGTTGATGGGGCCCGTCAGGGCGGTGATCAGGTGCGGGACCATAGGAGACCTTGCATTGTGTGGGCCTTGATTTTAAGCGCGCTCACCCTGTTCAGCCGCGCACTTCACCCTCGCCCAGCACCACGTACTTGAGCGAGGTCAGCCCCTCGATGCCGACCGGGCCGCGGGCGTGAAACTTGTCGGTGCTGATGCCGATCTCGGCCCCCAGGCCATATTCAAAACCGTCGGCAAAGCGGGTGCTGGTATTGACCATCACGCTGGCCGAATCGACCTCGCGCAAAAACTGTTGCGCGTGCATGTGGTCACGCGTCAGGATGGCGTCGGTGTGGTGGCTGGAGTACTGGTTGATGTGGTAAACAGCCTCATCCACATCGGCCACGACCTTGATGCTGATGATGGGCGCCAGGTACTCTTCATACCAGTCGGCCTCTGAAGCGGGTTGCAGCGCCATGGGTTGCGGGCAGGCCTGCAGCATCGCCAGGGCCTCGGCGTCGCAGCGCATCTCGACGCCCTTGGCAGCGTAGATGGCCCCGATCAATGGCAAAAATTGAGCCGCCACCCCCCGCGCAACGAGCAGACTCTCTGTGGCATTGCAGGGGCTGTATTTGCTGGTCTTGGCGTTGTCGGCCACCCTGACCGCCATGGCCAGGTCGCAGGGGTCGTCGACATAGGTGTGGCAATTGCCGTCCAGGTGCTTGATGACTGGCACCTTGGCGTCACGGCTGATGCGCTCAATGAGCCCCTTGCCACCGCGCGGAATGATCACGTCCACGTACTGCGGCATGGCGATGAGCTCACCCACCACGGCGCGGTCGGTGGTTTGCACCAGTTGCACGGCATGGGCGGGCAAGCCGCTCTCGGTCAGAGCCTGTTGCACCAGACGGGCCAGCGCCTTGTTGGAGTCAATGGCCTCCGAGCCGCCGCGCAGGATGCAGGCGTTGCCGCTTTTGATGCTCAAGGACGCCGCCTCGATCGTGACGTTGGGGCGGCTCTCGAAGATCATGCCAAAAACGCCGATGGGCACGCGCATTTGCCCCACGCGGATGCCGCTCGGTTGCTGGCGCAGCGCGGTGATCTCGCCAATGATGTCAGCCATGGCGGCCAGTTGCTCGCAGCCCTGGGCACAGGTCTCGATCACCTTTGGGGTGAGTTTGAGCCGGTCCACCATGGGGGCGGCCAGACCGGCTGACACGGCGCGTTGCAGGTCTTTGGCGTTGTCGGCCTGAAGCGCATCCACATTGGCACGCAGCAATTTGGCAAGGCTGCGCAGCGCGGCGTTCCGGGTCGCGGCGGGGGCCTTGGCCATCTGGGCAGACGCCTGCTTGGCCTGCAAACCCAGGGTCTGGGTGTCGCTGAGTTGATGGTGTGTTGTCATGGTGTGTCAGGGCTGTGGCATCGCCTCCGGCAGCGGCCGGCCCAACTGGCGCTCCAGTTGGGTGAGGGAGATGAGGCCGCGGATGCGGGCCGGTCCTTGTGCAGTAGCCGCTTGCACCACCAGCAAATGGCTGTGTTTGAGTTTTTTGAAGGTGGCGATCACCTGGCCCACATTGCTTGATTTCAATTCCTCGTAGTCCAGCGCATCGAGCGCGTCCAGTGCCGTCATGACGTCGGCCACCGACAGGTCCTGGCGCTGGATATGGCGCTCGTTGATCTGTTGCATGGGTTTTTCGCCGCCCAGGTCAGCCAGCGTGATCAGGCCATCCACACAGGGGAAGTTGCTGACGACAAAAAGTGAGCGCACGCCCTGATGGATCATGGTCTGTTCGGCGCGGTCCAGTGAAGTGCGAGGGTCAATCGTGGCGGCCTTGATGTGCGCCAGGTCGGTCATCACCTCGATGCCGGGCGATTGCTCCGTCACCGCGCCTTGCGCCTTGGGCTGGGCTTGCGGAATGCAGGTGTTTTTGGGAAAACGGAAGGTTGACAGGGCAGAGGCGTGCATGGAAAGTCTCCTGAGGAGGGTGGCTGATGTTCGCGGCAATCAAGGAGTTGTTCAAGGTTTGGGATCGTACTTGATTTGTGCTGCTTGCCGGACAGCAAAATAATCTGGCTTACTGGGGGAAAACACCAGCAAGCAAGGCGGACAAAGTCGCCAATAATAAGCACACACTGAACATTTATTCACAGCTTACTTACTGGAGATTAAAACCCATGCGACTGATCAAGAAGATTGCCCTGACCCTGAGTCTGGGCGCGGCCCTCGTCAGCAGCGCTGCGCTGGCGCAACAGCAGCAGTTTATCAATGTGCTCACCGGCGGCCAAAGTGGCGTGTATTACCCGATGGGCGTGGCGCTGTCGCAAATCTTTGCCAAAGGCATTCCCAACGTCCGCTCGACGGCGCAGGTCACCAAAGCCTCGGCGGAAAACCTCAACCTTCTGCAAGCCGGCCGCGGCGAACTGGCCATGGCGCTGGCGGACTCGGTGTCGGACGCCTGGAAGGGTGATGAAGAAGCCGGCTTCAAGACCAAGCTCGACAAACTGCGCGGCCTGTCCGCCACCTACAACAACTACATCCAGATCGTGGCCAATGCCGACTCCGGCATCAAGACCGTGGCCGACCTCAAGGGCAAGCGCATTTCGGTGGGTGCCGCCAAATCGGGCACCGAGCTCAATGCCCGTGCCATTCTGAAAGCCGCCGGCCTGAGCTATGCCGACCTCGGCAAGGTGGAGTATTTGCCTTTTGGCGAGTCGGTCGAGCTGATGAAAAACCGCCAGCTCGACGCCACCCTGCAGTCCGCCGGTCTGGGCGTGGCCTCGATCCGCGACCTTGCCACCTCGATCAAGATTGTGGTGGTGCCGGTGCCGGCTGATGTGGTCGCCAAGGTGGGTGATGCCGCCTACCAGCCGGCCATCATTCCGGCCAATACCTACGCGGGCCAAACGGCTGATGTCG
>Ga0315271_10002545_pt1 | contig 11437 bp, 7 predicted proteins | sample C3_top_MG_FD_204664 | JGI IMG/M metagenome (GOLD analysis project Ga0315271, IMG submission 204664) | Sediment microbial communities from Yellowstone Lake, YNP, Wyoming, USA - C3_top | ecosystem: Environmental > Aquatic > Freshwater > Lake > Sediment | place: USA: Wyoming | collected 2017-08-01
TGGAACGCGATGGATGATGATCAGCACCGAAGGGTTCGATCAGCCCGCCGTGATGGAGCACGAAATCGGCCACACGCTCGGCCTGATCCACGAGCACCAGCGCTTCGATCGCGATGGCTATGTCGAGATCCTGACGAGCAACATCGAGGACGGGAAGGGCGGCAACTTCTCCCTGGTCAACAGCGGTCTGGTCTATGGAGCTTACGATTTCGAGTCGATCATGCACTATGCCGCCTGCTCCTTCTCGAAGGACTGCGCGCAGCTGCACTACGTGTGTGACTGCACGCACCCGACGATCCAGCCGCGCACGGGTTATGAGGCCATGGCCCCGCTCATGGGCTATGCGGCCGGGCCCAGCGTGCTCGACGCCTACGGGATGTCGCAGACCTATGGCGGGACGCTCTGCCGGACGCCGAACCTTCTCTCTCCGCGCGACGGCTACGGGTGCCTGGCTCCCGATGGCCTCCTGACCTGGGAGGCGGTCCCGGGCGCCACGCGCTACCGCGTGCAGATCTCGATGGAGGAGTCCTTCTACGCGATCGCCCTTGAGGCTTTGCAAACCGGCACGAGCTACCAGCTCCCCGGGCTCGGAAACGACCGGAGCTACTACTGGCGCGTCCAGGCGGAAACGCCCATCTGCGGGATGGGCGAACGCAGCGCCCCCCGCAAGTTTACTATCGAGCCAAAAGTCGCTCCGGTCCCGCCGACGGCGCTCTATCCGGTCAACGGCAGCACCACCGTGCCGACCTCCGGATACCTGAACAGCAGCGTCGTCCCGGGCGCCAACTCGTACACGTTCGTGATTCGCTGTGCGAGCGGCGACATTGTGGCTGGCGGCAACTCGCCGGGCGCCTACTTTTACTACCAGCTCGAGCCTGCAACCTACACGTGGACGGCGTCGGCTTCGAACCGCTGCCGCACGAGTGCTCCGAGCGCCCCCGCGCGCTTCACTGTTGGCGCGGGATCGACCTGCACCGTGCCGCTGCTCAGTGATCCTCCGAACGGTGCGAACTGTGCATCGCCGACGGATCTCGTGCTGCGCTGGAACGCGATTCCCGGCGCGCGCGGGTATATCGTTGGGTTCGACAAGAGCAAGGGGATCGGCCACGAGTTCACGACCACGACGAACGAGTTCCGGCCCTCGAGACTGAATCCCGGCGAGGTCTACTACTGGCATGTGCGGCTCGACTGCCCGTGCAGCCAGTTTTCGGAGGCGAGAACGCTCCGCATCATGCCGGAACCACCGAGGAGTGTGGACAAGCTGCTCGCGCCCCTGAACCTGGCGACGGATCAGTCGCTGAGAGGACAGCTCGAGTGGCAGCCCCTGGACGGTGCGGTCGCCTACCGCGTCCGGCTAGGCACCGTTTGTGATTCCGGAGTGGTGATCCCGAGCGCTGCGCCGAGCGCTGGATACCAGGGCCTGGCGCAAAATACGACCTACTACTGGAGCGTCCAGGCGCAGGACTCGTGCGGACAGTGGGGTGGTTACGGACGTTGCTGGAGCTTCCACACCTACTGGCACACCGGGCTGAACCGCGTCTATGTCGCCGACGGGCTCACGCTGCATCGCGGCCAGATCGGGGCGGTGATCCCGGTCCGTCTCGAAAACCTCCGCGATCTCGCGAACTTGCACGTGAGGGTCCGGGTGAACGCGCAGCTTCTCTCGATCACGGGGTGGAATCTCGAAGGGACCCGTTTCCAGGGTGCAGCGAGCACGGAGGTGCGTTTGCGGACCGACGAGATCGACGCGAACATCCACTTTGCGCCTACGGATCGCTGCCCGCCGGCGGTGGCTGCGGGGAACGGGGTGGCCCTGAACGTGATCGTCCAGGTTCGAAACGACGCAGCGCTCGGGTCCTTCCCGGTGGACATCAATTCCGGCGATGCCAGAGCATGTGACGATCCGCCGATATCGTTCACGTTGTTCGATGGTGTGGCTCAGATCGTCGACCCGGTCGTCGGGGTGGGGCCGGAGATCGATGCGCCGCCGGGCCGCGTTACGCTCCTCCCGATCGCGCCGAATCCGATGCGCAGTGAGGCGGCCATTCGCTTCGGTGTCCCGACGACGCAGCCCGTGACGATCGAAATCTTCAATGTCGCGGGGCGACGAGTGGCCACTGTCTTTGAAGGCGTTCGACCCGGAGGTTGGGCAATGGTGCGCTGGGACGGACGGAGTGCGGACGGTGTGCGCCTGTCGGCGGGTGTCTACTTCGTCCGCGTGCGCGGGGCGGTCGAGGAAGATCGGCAGCGGCTCATCCTGATTCGCTGAACGCCTCCGTTGGGAAGGAGCCTGGGCCCGGGGCGAGTTGCCCCGGGCCCCTTGGTGTATCGGGGGAGATCCGCCCCGCGATCGCCCGCGACCATCTGCTAGAATCCCCCGCATGAAAACCCGCGTGGTGGTCCTGGGCGCCGGATTCGGCGGCCTCGAATTGACGACGATCCTCTCCGACGCGCTCGGTGACGCGCTCGACCTCGTGCTCATCGACAAGGGCGATGCGTTCGTCTTCGGCTTCTCCAAGCTGGATGTGATGTTCGGACGGCAGCAACCGGCCGCCGTGCGGCATGCCTACCGCGACATCGTGAAGCCGGGCGTACGGTTCGTACAGACGGCCGTCCGCTCGATCGACGCCGAGGCGAAGCGCACCGTCACCGATGCGGGCGCGTTCGACGCCGACATCCTGGTCGTTGCGCTGGGCGCCGACATCCACCCCGAGGCGACGCCCGGCCTGGTCGAGGGCGGCAACGAGTTCTACACCGTCGCCGGCGCCGAGGCGCTGCGCGACGTGCTGCCCACCTTCGAGCGCGGGCCGGCGATCGTCGGCGTGTGCGGCAAGTCGTTCAAGTGTCCGCCGGCGCCGAGCGAGTGCGCGCTGCTATTGCATGACTACTTGAGCGCCCGCGGCGTGCGCGACAACTGCGAGATCTCGATCGTGATGCCGTTCGGCAAGCCGATCCCGCCGTCGCCCGACACGTCCGAGGCGCTGCTGGCCGCGTTCGCGGAGCGCGGCATTCGCTTCGTGAAGGATCACCTCGTGGCATCGCTCGACCCCGCGCGCAAAGTCGCGATTCTCGACGATGGCAGCGAGATGCCGTACGCGCTGTTTCTCGGCATCCCGGTGCATCGTGTTCCGAAGGTGGTGCAGGAATCCGCCCTCATCGAGGGCGACCAGGCGTGGGTGCTTGTGAACAAGCAGACGCTCGAGACGCGCTTCCCCGGTGTCTACGCGGTCGGCGACGTGAACGGCGTCGGCACGCCCAAGGCCGGCGTGTTCGCCGAGGGTGCCGCGCGGGTCGTTGCCTCCGCGATCCTCGCGACGCTTCGCGGCGGCGAGGCCCCGGGACCCTACGAAGGCGCCGGATCGTGCTACATCGAGTTCGGCGGCGAGCAGGTCGGCCGCGTCGACGTGAACTTCCTCGGCGGCCCCAAGCCGACCGGGACGTTCCAGGAGCCCTCCCTCGCCCTCGTCGCCGAGAAGATCCACTTCGGCTCGAGCCGGGTGCGGCGGTGGTTCGGTCGGGAGTGGAGCATGAAAGGCTGACCGATCGCTCTCATGCGCACGATCACGACGCCGGACCTTGTTCTCGAGCCGCAGGTGGCCGCGCACGCCGAGGAAATGTTCCTCGTCCTCGGGGACCCCGCGATCTACGAGTACGAGAACGAGCCGCCGGCGTCGCTCGAGTGGCTGCGCGAGCGCTTCACGCGCCTCGAGACGCGGCGCTCCGGGGATGGCGTCGAGCTGTGGCTCAACTGGGCCCTCCGGCTCACCTCGGGCGAGCTGATCGGGTTCGTCCAGGCCAGCGTGTTTCCCGATGGCCGGGCGGACATCGCGTACGTGCTCGCGAGCAGGTACTGGGGCAGGGGGCTGGCGCACCGGGCGGTCACTACCATGATCGGGGAGCTGGCGGGCTACTACGGTGTGCGCTCTCTCTCCGCCGTGCTCAAGCGCCCAAACCATCGCTCGCAGCGGCTGCTCGAGCGCCTTGGTTTCACGGTGGCCACGCCCGAGCTGCGCGCGGGGCGCCGTGTCGCGCCCGATGAACTACTGATGCACCGCGAAGTGTGAGCGGGAGCGAAGGCGCCCGGATGTCAAGCCGGGGCGGGCAATGGTCTCGTGGGATGACATGTTCAAAGTGTACGCGAGTGTACATTGCGTACATGTTCTCCCGGAAAGACCCCCCTCCCCCCGGCTTTACAAGTCGCGCAGGCCCCGGAGGAGTCACATGCCCATCCGCGTCGTCCAACTCGGCAGCCCCCGCGCAAAGGGTGAAGGCCTGCGCCTCGGCACCGTGCGCCGCCCGCCGCGCGGCGTCCCGAAGTCGGAGTTCGCCCGGCGCGACTTCTACGACGTGTGGCTGCCCGACCTCGCGCCGTCCGAGGCGCTGGTCAAGCAGGCGCTCCAGGCGAAAGACGACCGCGCGTGGCGTGCGTTCGCAAAGCGTTACCGCACCGAGCTCAAGCACCCCGCGTCCCTCCGCCTGCTCGCGCTCCTGGCCGCACTGTCGCAGCAGACGAACCTCGCGCTCGGCTGTTACTGCGCGGACGAGGCGCGCTGCCATCGCTCTGTCCTCAGGTCGGTCCTGGCGGAACTTGGAGCAAAGTTCGTCCGATGAGATCAATTCCCTCGACGGCCGGGGTAGTGGCGTGATCGACTGCGGCCGAACGAGCCCCGGGCCGATGCCCCCGCGTGAAGCACCCGCCGAAAGGACGATTCAATGAGCCCTCGCTGGAACGGAATCCTCTGCGCCCTCGCCGCCCTCCTGATCGCGAGCGCGAGCTCCGCGCAGGAGGTCGCCCAGCCGGCGCTCTCCGACACCGCGTCCGTGTCCAAGCCCGGTTTCTACAAGCCGGGCACCGGGTTCGGCGTCGCGAACACCGACAAGGGTTCGCTCAACATCCGTCTCTACGGCTACATCCGATACCTGAACCAGACCGCGCTCGACGAGACGTTCACCGACTCGTTCGGCAACGTCAGCACGATCCAGCCGCGCCAGGACATGCAGGTCAACAAGGTGAACATCTACTTCCTGGGCTGGCTCATGGATCCGAAGCTGCGCTACATGTTCTACGTCTGGACCTCGAACACCGCGCAGGGCAACGGCGCGCAGGTCGTGGTCGCCGGCAACGTCGCCTACGCCTTTGACCCGCACGTGCGGGTCGGCCTCGGGATCAGCGCGCTGCCCGGCGTGCGCAGCACCGAGGGCAACTTCCCGTACTGGCTCTCGGTCGACTCCCGGCTGATCGCCGACAGCTACTTCATGCCGTCCTACACGACCGGTGTGTTCGCCGACGGCAAGATCGTCGACGGCCTCGAATACCAGACCATGCTCGGCAACAACCTGAGCCAGCTCGGGGTCGATGCGGGACAGATGGACGAGACCTTCAATACTTGGGCGAGCGCCCTGGTGTGGATGCCCACGACGAAGGAGTTCGGCAAGCGGAACGGGTTCGGTGACTTCGATCCGCATGCGAAGCTGGCCACGCGCGTGGGCGCGCACTATACGCGGAGCGACGAGGACAAGCAGAGCCAGCCGAACACCGAGGCGATCGAGAACGCGCAGATCCGCATCTCGGACGGCAACATCGTGTTCAAGCCGGGGCTGTTCGGGGCCGGAATCAACATCGAGAAGGTCCGCTACCAGATGAGCTCGGCCGACGCCGGCTTCAAGTACAAGGGCTACGCGCTGGAAGGCGAGGTCTACAAGCGCTGGGTCGACCACATGAGCGGCACGAACACCGACCAGCTTCCGATGAACATGCTCACGGACACGGGCTTCCAGCTCCAGCTCTCGGGCATGGTCGTGCCGAAGACGCTCATGCTCTACGTCGCGGGCTCGAAGGTGTTCGGCCAGTACGGCGATCCCCACGACCTGCGCGTTGGCGCAAACTGGTTCCCGTTCAAGAACACGGTCTGGCGCTGGAACGGCGAGGTGCTCCACCTGGATCGCTCGCCGGTGGGCGCGCTGTCGCTGCCGTACCCGGTCGGGGGCAACGGGAACGTCTACCGCGCGGACTTCCAGTTCGACTTCTAGGCTTCTAGGCGAGGTTGATCCGCTTGAGCAGCGCCGGGAACCGCGGGTGCGCCCGCAGTGGCGCGAGCAGGAATGATCCCTTGACCGAGAAGGTCGATCCCGGGCGCTCCACGAGCGCGCGTTCGAGGCACTCCATCGCGCGGTCCAACTCGCCGAGGCCGGTGTAGACAAAGGCCAGGTGCTGCGGAGACGTCGGGGCGGGTCGCGCAGGGCTCTCGAGCTCCCGCAGGATCTCCCGCGCCTCGTCGGTCCTTCCCGCCAGGCCATAGCCCTGTCCCAGCTGCGCCAGCCACATCCCGACGCCCGGGGCCAGGGCGACCGCCCGCTCGAGCTCGGCCAGGCCCTCGTCGATCCGGCCCTGCTTGAACAGCGCCCACCCAAGCGTCGCGTGCGCCCGTGGATCGAGACGGTCGAGCTGAATCGCGCGCGTCACCGCGCGCGCCGCCTCCTCGTAGCGACCGGCGCGGATCAGGGCGGTGCTGACGTCGGCCCGATGCGTGAACGGGTCGAGTTCGTAGGCGCGCTCCAGCAGGGTCACCGCCTCGTCGAACCTCCCCATGCCGGAGCACAGGCGGCCGTAGAAGTCGGCGGCAGTCGCGTTGTTGGGGTCGAGCTCGAGCGCGCGCTTGTAGCTCGCTTCCGCGCCCTTCCAATCGTAGTCGTACACCAGCGCGGCGTAGGCGCGGGCGCAGTGCGCATCGCCGGACTCGGGATCGAGTTCGAGCGCCTTCTCGGCGGCCGTGACGGCGCGCCGGCGCGTCTCGGCGCGGTCCAGGCCCCGAAGCTCTGCGATCTCCCCGACTTCCTCGAGTTCCGTGTAGGCCATCGATAACCCGACGTATGCCAGCGCAAATCGCGGGTCGCGCGCGATGGCCTGCTCGAAGTGCCCGATGCTGCGGTGCATGTCCTCCGACGTGAACCGCACGTAGGCATGACGGCCGCGCAGGTAGTGCTCGTAGGCCTCGACGTCCTGGGTCGGCTCGCGCTCGATGCGCGCGCGCTCCTTCGGCGAGAGCTCGGCCTTGAGCGCGGTCGCGATCTGGAGCGCGACGTCGCTCTGGATCGCGAAGATGTCCGTCAGGTCGCGATCGTAAGTCTCGGCCCACAGGTGCCGGTCCGCCGCGGCGTCGATCAGCTGCGCAACGATGCGCACGCGGTTGCCGATCTTGCGCACGCTGCCCTCGAGCAGCGTTGCGACCTCGAGCTGGGCGCCGATCTCCTTCAGGCTCGCGACACGATTCTTGAACGGCATCACGGAAGTGCGCGACATCACCCTGAGCGCATGCACCTTCGCGAGCTGGGCGATGACGTCCTCGGTGATGCCGTCCGCGAAGTACTCGTTCTCGGGATCGGAGCTCAAGTTGACGAAGGGCAGCACCGCGATCGACTGTGGGACCGGCGCCTGGACCGGGTGGCGGAGCGCGGTCGTATCGAGTGCAACGGCGAGCGCGGTCGCGGTCGCGAAGCGCTCGGTCTTCGACTTGGCGAGGGCTTTCGCGACGGCCAGGGACACCGCGCGTGGCACGTCGTCCCGCAAATCGGCCAACGGCCGCGGGACCGAGACGATCTGCTCGCGCATCACGCTTTCCGTCGACCCGGTGAACGGCGCACGGCCGGCGAGCATCTCGAACAGCACGCAACCGAGCGAGTAGAGATCCGACCGGGCGTCGATCTCACCGCCCGCTGCCTGCTCGGGCGACATGTAAGCGGGCGTGCCGATGACGAACCCGGCGACCGTCACCGCGCTCGTCACATCGGTCGGGGCTCCGCTCCTCGGCGCGCGTGCGATGCCGAAGTCCGCAAGCCGCGCGATGCCGTCGGACAGCAGAACGTTCTCGGGCTTGATGTCGCGATGCACGACGCCCTGCCCGTGCGCGTACGCCAGAGCCGCGGCGATCTCGCGCGTCACGCGCAGGGCTTCCTCGATCGGGAGACGCTTCTCGCGCGCGAGCTTCGCGCGCAGCGACTCGCCCTCGATGAACGGCATGACGTAGAAGAAGACGCCGTCCGCGTTGCCCGAATCGAACAGCGGCAGGATGTTCGGGTGCGACAGGCGCGCGGCGATCTCGATTTCCTGCAGGAAGCGCTGGGGCCCGATCCCGGCCGCGATCTCGGGCTGCATCACCTTCACCGCGACCTTGCGGCCGTGCTTCTTGTCGGTCGCGAGATAGACCGTGGCCATGCCGCCACGCCCGATCTCGCGCTCGAGATCGTAGCGTTCGCCGAGGGCGCGGCGGATGGCGTCGGGCACTTGCTCCACGTCTTGCTCCCTGTCAGTTTGGGCGGTCGGCCAGGCGCATTCCGGGTCGGGTCCGGGTGAGGCAACCTCGGGACCGGCGGTCAGGATACCCCATTGTATCGGCGCTTGCCCGGGGCAAGGCGAGCGTGGTTTACAATCCGCCGATGGCAGATCACCCGGCAATTCGACCCCTGAGGAGTTCCTCGTGAGAATCGGATCCTGGATCTTCGTGATGCTCGCGCCACTCGTGCTCACGGGGCCGGTCGCCGCGGCTTCCGCGGCGCCGCTCGACACGCTGACCGTGGTCACGCTCAACCTGTGGAACGACCAGCAGGAGTGGCCGCGCCGGCTGAACGTGATCGTCCCGGAATTGCGGCGCCTCCATCCCGACGTCGTGTGCCTGCAGGAGGTGTTGCAGAACCCGAACCTGCGGAACCAGGCCGAGACGCTCGGCGACAGCCTCGGTTGCCACGTCCAGTTCGCGACCGTCGACGGGCCCGAGCGCCCGAAGCGCTACGGCAACGCGATCCTCACGCCGCACAAGGTGCTCGTCGGCGAGTCCCGCAACCTGGCGCCGACGGACGACTACCGCGCTGTCGCGCACGTGCGCTTCGAGTGGCGCGGGCGTCAGGTCGACGCGTACTCGACGCATCTCCATCACACGGCCGAGGGCGGCTCGATCCGCGCGACGCAGATCCGCCACCTGCTCGCGTATGTCGACTCGACGCGCGGCGACGGCCCGGTCGTGCTCGCCGGCGATTTCAACTGCCAGCTCGGCTCGCCGGAGCTCAACCTGGTCACGGCGCGCTACGCGGACGTGTTCCACGCCGTGCACCCCGGGGCGAGCCGCGAGGAGGCCGCGACCTACAACGCGCACTTCGGCACGGATCCGGGCGCGATCGATCACGTGTTCGTCCTGCCCGAGGGCGCCCTGAAGCCGCTCGCGTGCGACCGGATCTTCGACACGGCGACCCAGGACAGCGTGTGGGCGTCGGATCACTTCGGCGTCGTGGCGCGGCTCGGGGCCGCGCGATGATCACGATTCGGCTCGCAACGCTCAGCGACGAGGCTTCGCTCGGCGTCTACGGCGCCGCGCTCATGCGCCAGCATCACGCCGCCGACGCGCGGCGCTTCATCCAGGTGGACCACCCCGAGGCCGGGTACGGGCGCTTCCTCGTCTCCCAGATCGCGGTCGCGGGCAGCCGGCTGCTCGTCGCCGAGCAGGACGACCGGATCGTCGGCTACGTCTTTGCCGCGCTCGAGGGCACGAGCTGGATGGAGCTGCGCGGTCCGTGCGGCGTCGTGCACGACCTGTACGTCGACGAGGCGGCGCGCGGCCAGGGTGCGGGGCGCCTCTTGATGCGGGCCGCGCTCGAGTGGATTCATGCGCAGGGGCGCGCGCAGACCGTGCTCTTGACGAAGACCGGGAACGAGCACGCGCAGGCGTTGTTCCGCAGCCTCGGGTTCCGCTCGACGATGATCGAGATGACGCATGATCGGGACGGCGGATAGAGCGGCCGCCCGGGCGGCCGGAGGGTGAGCCGCAGCCCTGAGGCGTCGCGCGCACTTCCCTCAGAACCGGAAGACGATCCCGATGCTCGGCAGCGGTGTTGCCCGGTCGCTGCCCTCGATGGTGTGCAGACCGTAGCGCGTGGGATCGTTCGGATCGGTGAGCGGAGCGCCGCTCACCGGGTCGCGGTCCACCACCAGGATCGGCGGCGCGCTGGTGCTGCGCGCGAGCAGGTTCTGCACGTCGAGGTAAACGTCGAGACTGCGGGCGCCGAACACCCAGCGCTTGTCGACACGCACGTCGAGCTGCGCGAAGGGACCGGCGCGCAACGTGTTGAGCCGCGTGTAGTCCGGCACCGCTCGTCCCGAGACGTCCCACACCTCCTTGAGCGACGACAATGGGACGTCGTCCGGCGTGTAGGGGAGCCCGCCCTGGTAGCTCCACCGCACACCCACCTCCCACCCGCGTCCGAATTGCCGGCCACCCGTGAGCGAGAGCAGCTGGCGTGCGTCCCATGCCGACGGGGCGAGCACATCGTCGCGGGTGGAGAACTCGCTGCGCACGAAGGTGTAGGCCGCGATCCCGTACCAGCCGGCGCGCAGCTTTTGCTGCGCCAGCACCTCGATGCCGTAGGCGCGCCCGTCCGAGGTCGGCACCGACGGGGCGTTGCCGATCACGCCGAAGTCGGCACCGAGGTTGGCGAGGCTGAGCGAGTCCCGCGTGAGGTACGGGTAGCGCGTGTAGTGCTTGTAGAATCCTTCCAGCGTGAAGCGCGCGTCGTGATCGGTGTCGAGCCCGAGACCGGCGACCAGCTGGTCGGAGCGGATCGGGCGGGCACCCGCGTCGCGGTTCACCAGCGCGCCGGCGCCGTCGCGGTAGCCGAGCACCGTGTAGGCCGGCAGTTGATGGAAGCGGCCGGCGTTGAGATTCAGCCGCAGCCGGCGCCGGAGCGCGTACGACAGCGACCCGCGCGGCGACAGGTCCTCGAGCACCTGCTTCGTGGCGGATGAGTAGTCGGCGGCGTCGGCGCGAACCCCGAGCGAGGCATCGAGCCGGCCGTCCATGAGAGTGCGGGAGGCCTGCCCGAACACGGAGCCCCGCGTGAGGGTGAGCTCCGAGCGGTAGTCCACCAGGATCACGCCGGTCGGAGTGACGGTCTGCTGATAGGTCGAGTTGAAGTAGTGGTCGTGCTCGAGCCCGGCGCCCCAGCTCCAGCGCCACTCGCCGTCCTGGCGCACGCGCTCGAGACGCAGCTTGGTCTCGGCCTCGCGCGAGCTGTAGTCGAGGATCGGACCACCGGGCGCGGCGGGGTCGTTGCCCGGGTACTTGGAAGCGCGGTTGTCGAGCTGGTTGTGGCTCAACACGACCGAGCGGTATCCGCGGCGGTCGAAGCGCTTCCATACCGCGCCGAGCGCGTAGTTCCACTGTGGCGTCTCGGGCAGGAAGTCGAGGATGTACTGATTGCGTTCGGTCGGATCGAGGTCCTGGTTGAGCTTCAGCTGGTCGATGGCGCCGAGACCGAGCAGCTCCAGCTCGTCGTGCTCGCCGAGCCGCAGCCGGGTCTTGAACTGCGCGTCGTTGTAGGTCGGCAGGAACGGCAGACCGAGCGCCTTGAACAGCCACTGCAGATACGAGCGCCGCAGCGACAGGATGAACGA